>ENA-UPTF01000300-UPTF01000300.1-marine-metagenome-genome-assembly--contig:-NODE-300-length-35676-cov-3.878058_pt1 | contig 35676 bp, 29 predicted proteins | sample MGYA00238166_ERZ767019 | MGnify/ENA primary metagenome ERZ767019 (study PRJEB28930, sample SAMN06266391) | marine metagenome | isolation source: Sea water from 250 m depth | place: Atlantic Ocean | study... | reverse complement strand
GATCGAAAATTGTTAACGCTAGCATCTGTATATGATATTACAAGCTACGCAAAATTAAAAGTTGAATATTATTTATTAGATGAAGTAACTGGCGATCGTGATGAAGACGCTAAAACTGAAAGGCGAGATTATCAGCCAAATGTTAAGGATAATCAATTATTAATCCAGTTTGAATTAAATTTTTAAAGCTTAATTAATAAGGATTATGAAATGAAAAAAAATTCTAAAACTTTGTATCTCTTGGGATTATCGTCGTTAATAATTTTAAGTTGTGAAGATAAACAAGCGGAAGAGAAGCTAGTTGTTGAAAGTTTTAGTATAACTTTAGTAGACAAAATTACTACTGGTGATGGCTCACAATCTCAGCCAGAATTAGTACGGTTTATCAATAGCGAAAAGGGTGTGATTGTAAACTCAAAGCAAAATACTGTGGATTTTATTAACATCACTCCTTCAGGCATTTCCATGAGTGGCCAAAGTGTACAAATTACTAATGAAGCAGATGCCGAATGTTCATCTATAGATGTAAGTGTCGACCAATCTATTTTAGCTGTAGTCGTCTCACGAGGAGCTTGCAAAAGAGGGGAATTATATCTTATTAATACTTCATCTCTTCAAAAATATGGTCCTTACGAATTAGGTTATAACCCTGACGCGGTAGATATTGCAGTTGATAATGAGTTTGTAGTTGTGGTTAATGAATTTGATTATGAAGATGGTGTAGATGGTGGATGTGATGATCTTGGTTTTCCGGGAGTCTCGATCTACAATATTGGATCCGGTCTCGATAAAGGTGTATTAGTGAAGGATATGAAAATTAGTCATACTGGATCAAATGGCAACCTGGCTGAGCCAGAAGGTGTAAAAATAGCACCAAATGGAACTACAGTTTATATGACATTGCAGGAATCAAATGAAGTTGGTTGGTTTTCTATAGCAAATCCGCCAGAAGTATTACAAAATCGGATGGCGTTTACTAATCCTGAGCATGAACCAGATGGTATATGGGTAAATAGCGATGGAACGCTAATATGTACGGCCGGTGAGTATGATGGGACTATTGGTGTTCATACTCTTGATGCAGCAGGGAAACCCGCCACCCAAAAATTTATTAAGATGGCCGAGGACTTACCAAGTAATTGGGATTGGGATGACAAACGAAAAGGTATTGAACCTGAAGAAGTAGTAATTGCTGAAACTGGAGGAAAAGTATTTGTGCTATCTACATTGCAAGATGCAGGCGGGGTTGTAGTGTATGATATTACAGATCCTGCTAATCCTAAATTTGACTCCGGTGCAATTACTGAAATGAATGATTATACTACTCAAACTGATGGTGAAAGTAAAGGTGAGCCTGAAGGACTAGCCTACTTAAAAGGTTATGTACTCGTATCAAATACGGAAGATCCATCCGTGGCTTTATTGAAGGCCTCTTGGGCTAAGTAATATTAAAATTGGTTATAATAAAGAGAGTATAAAATGAAAAAATCAGCAAAGTATCAAGCAGTCTTTATTTTGGTCTTTATTTTTGGTTGTTACAATGCACCAACCCCACCTTCAGAAATTGAAGGCGCACATATTTCTGGATTGCATTATGAACAATATGACTGTCAAAAACTAAATGATGAAATAAAATTTTTAGAAAATCGTGAGAAAGAATTGGTAATTGCCCAACAGAAAAGAATTAAAGAAAGCGATGATCAAGAATTTTGGACTGAAGGTATTGGTATGGGTGATGGAATCGTAGCATCAGAATTAAATAATGTGCGAGGTGAAAAAAAAGCTGCTCGTAGAGTATTTGAAACCAAAGGATGTACTATAAAACAATAAGACGTCCCTACAAATAAAATTGAAATACTATCGTTTTAAATAACTCTCTGTAAAAACATTGTCCTTTAGACCCTGGTCATAGTCGACCTTTAGAATTTCTAACTCTGTACGATGGGCCTTTTTTAAATTTTCCATTACCATTTTGGTAGCAGTCCAATAATCACCATTTTTAACGTGTGTGGGAATATCTAATATTTTAAAACGGTTTTCTTTTTTATTAAAAAACTCCACCCGCTTCATCAAATAATATTCTTTATCTACCCAAACAATCCTAGCGCTATACTGAGTCCCCTTTTCCCTAGGCTTAGCTTTTATCTGGTAACATTCAGTTCCGTGAATGATTCCTTCTCCAACTAATTCATATTCATCCGCATCAAGGTCTCGGCCAGACAAATCTTCATAACTAAAATCTGTACCCATAAAACTGCGGTTTTTATCTGACGCCCGGATCCGTTTTACTTTTTTCAGTGCTGGTATGTATAACCATTGATCATCAAAATCAAAACCGATTTTATCCCAAGTTAGAAAACCAGTCCCCTTAACTTCTTTAGGTTCCAAAAACCTCAGCAAAGATTTCATATTATATTGCCCGTCTTCATATCTTTTTTCCAAACTGATTAACACTCTTGAACGGCTACTTTCTTTTTTCCCCTTCTTAGATATTGAGGTCATTTTAATGCGCGTTTGTATATCAATGGGCTTTTTAATCTGATCTAATTTTTCCATGATTGCCCGCCCAGTTGGTTGTGCAGTAAGAAAAGCACCAAACAGGTGGATAAATATTATTAATCTGGTCATATTAGAAACTAATGGATTAAAAATTGTAGTAAAGCCCGAGCCTTAAATGCGAAAAGTCTTCCATCTTAGTAAATGCGTTTTCTGGTTCGCCCTTTTCACCTTTAAACTGTACAATAGCTGTTTCAATTTTCCAGTTGATCCAAGGCGAATATCCAATAGAAGCAGTAAACATATAACCACTTTCATCCATATTCACAATTGTGGAACCCTTTAATTCCATACGATCATCCATCATTACGCCACTTGAGGACAGCATGATTGCTTTATCTGTAAATATAGCAAAGGGTGTTCCCATCCCTGGCCTGAAAGTTGGATTGGGTAACTGTACCAGTTCAACGGATAAAGTATGAAACCAGTCATATTTTTCCGTGCTTACATTACTAGTAATGTACTGACCCGAAATAGTTATATCAGAAGCTGTAGTATATTCAATCTGAAAGACAGATTGAGCGTAGGTTACCTCCTGGTGCAATTCATATAGATCCAGTGGAATCTTAAAAAGGTTGATGCTTAATAAGGGAGCCTTTGTTTTAAAAATAGATGATTCTCCACGGAGCGTAAAATCACCGATGAATGTGACAAAATCAAATCCCCAAGTTGTTGTGGTCCGATATCCCAAATTTATCTGATCAACTACTGGCGGCACACCTTCCTGAAAAGTCACATTAGCTGTCAACAGGCTAGGCGCTCGATCATTCCCATTAAAAATAGAAAATCCAACATCTCCTAGTGAAGAAGAATTCTGAACTCGAAATCCAATCTCCATCTCCCTATCCACTTCGTATTCGACAAATGGCTTTACAGGGATACTGAGCGGAAAATCCTTTTCACCATAAGGCATTCGGTTAATTTCATGTTTCGGAATAATGATACCTTCTAGTTGAAAACGCCCAATATATATTTTACTTGAAAACGATAGCGTGCCCAGTTTTCTCTTTGTGCCGGGAGAAAACATGTAATAATAATCATAGGGATTTAGATTATCGCTTGGGTTATTCCCATCTACCGCACCCCAAGCGTGAATCTGTTTCCCAAATTTAACCTCACCCCAATCAGGGTAATAGGCTAGATAAACTTCCCGTAGATTAAAAACTGATTCACCCGTATTCCAGCGATGTTCAATTGCTATACTGGTTTTTAAGTCTACACTCCTAAAAGTATAACCACCCTCTAGCGTAGCAATACGAAATGGAAGATTGATCTGAGATTGATCCGATTTGCGGGTCATCATTGAAGGATTGATTTCGCCAGAGTAGTTTATTTGAGCACTTGCAAATGATAGCAATAATAATAATTTTTTCATTTTATCCTTAATAATGGAGAAAAATCCCGTCTATATACCATTACATTTTTGGAATGCGTTTTAGATTTTTTTCATGAAACAAATTATAATCAATACCGGTATCTACCTGCAGATCTAAAAAGGTTACTTCTGTGGTATGATTTTTCTGAATATCTTCCACAAAGATACGTTCCATTACAAAATACTCTTTTAATTTTTTATATGTATATGCCTTATTTTTCTTTAATTCACCCCGTTTATCATATGATTCTTCTTTCACCGCCATTAGAGAAGATTTTTCTATCCACGATAGATGCTTTGAATAAGATGATTTAGCTTCTTTTTTTGGTATCACTTTTAATACATAACAATCCTTGCCATCAATCATCTCGTCATCAATTCGGGAGTATTCATTTTTTGTGAGATCGCGACTGGAGAGATCTTCATAACTCAAATCTGAACTCATGAAAGAGTCCCCTCTTCGTTTCGATGAGATCCGGCGAATCTTTTTAAATGCCGGAAGCCACATGCGCATTTCATCATCTTGATCGCTATGCTCAATTTTCAAAAAAGACACACCTTTATCATCTTTTGGCTCCAAAAACCATATGATCTGCTTTTTATTCCCATCCATCGATTTGGAAATCATTACATTTGTTCGGGACTGGCCCTTAGAATTGGTTAAAATCATTTTGGTTTTACTAAACATGTCCTTTGGCGTAGGCCTTTCATCAACCATTTTAGCAATTTCCAATCCGGTCTGCGCAAAAACCATTGATCCAAAAATTGAAAAAAAGATAAACTTTTTCAATTTATACATTCCTTTCAATTAATCGCTGTTTCAGCAATTCTGCCAAAGCAGATAGAACCGTCAATGTGCCGATGGATGTGGATACCATGGCAAAAACCGTCAGCCCGCCAATATATTGAATTGGGACAAATGCGGAAAACAATAACGCTCCGAAACCCATATTGGATGCTGCATCCAAAATAATGGGATAACCTACATCATCTACCACTTCCCGGCTTAGTTTATTTGCATCAATGATTCGGGAAAGACGACGAAACTGGGCAATGTAATGAACGGCAAAGTCAACACCAACTCCAATGATTATTGATGATAGAATTGCTGTAATATGACTGAGCTCAATCCCAAAGTATCCCATGAACCCAAAATTAATTATTACAGCTGAAGTAAGGGGAATTACGGCTAGCATACCCCATAAAATACGTTTAAAAAAAATAGACGCAATAATGCCGATTACAATCAATGAAAAAATGATACTTATAGCTGATGACCGCACTATCATAATTACCAAATCCCGTAAAATCACAATCATGCCTGTAAAATCTACAATTAAATTTCTATCCATCGTGGTTTTCACATGGCCATTCATTTTTTCTACATAGGCAAAAATTTCATCGGTAGACATAACTTTGGAAAAGGCAGTAATTAAACCAGTTTTATAATCATAATCCACGATGGAAGAAAAATCGTCAAGGTCACCCGACATAGAATAAACAGTGAAAAGGTTATTTACCTTTTCCCGGTTATCTGGGATAGTCTCATACTTAGGATTATCATCCATTACGGTTCGATGCATTTGTTCCACAACATTGGCAATGGAAAAGCTGGTTGTTACTTTTTCATTCTCTTCCATCTTTTTTTGGAGGGTGCGCATACTGGATAGTGTTTGCGGATTCTTCATATCTCCCATGACCCGAACCCTGATGTCCACGGTACCAGCCATTTTCTCATCCATAAAATCCATGGTATCACGAATCTCTGTTCCCGGTTTGAAAAATTTGCTCATATTAACATCCACAACCACTTTGGAAATCCCAAATAATCCAATCAGAACAATAATGGCCCCAGCCGAAAAAACATATTTTGGATGCGTTAGTACAATCTTTCCCAATTTATTGATAACCTTTTCAAATATACTGAGCTCCGTAATCGCTTTAGATTTCAAATTCCATTTTTTCAGACTGATAACAGCCGGAAGCATCAACGAACTTAAAAACCAAGCCCAGGCAATCCCGATGCCAATCGTTATACCGTATCCAAAAAGAGGTTCTAGCGGCGATAATGTCATAGTTGCAAAGGCAGCAATAGTTGTTACACTTGTAAGAAATATTGGAACCAGGAGTGAATCCATTGTGGAACCCAGCGCTAAACGAACTTCATGTTTGACTCTCAATTCTCTGAAAAATTTTGAAACAACATGTACGCCATCTGAATTTGCAATAGTCAAAAGAATGATGGGCATAGAAGTATTGGCAAGAGTAAATAGAAACCGATCAGAACCGGTTAGTTGATAAATCCATCCCATGGCACCAATCATAGCAAATAATGATAATCCAATCACCATAAATACCATGGCGACTCCAGGGACACTTCGTAGGTTTAACAGCAAAACCATAACCATGATTAAAATACCTACTTTCATCAAATCCTGAACATCATCCCGAATCATCGCCGGCATAGTTCCAGTTACATAGGCCTGACCACCATAGTGTACCTCATAACCAGCCAATATTGGATCTGCAATAGCAACTAACTCGTCTCTGAATAAATTCAGTCCTTCACTGTTGTAAGGTTGAACTGTGATCAAAAAATATTGATCATCTTCGCTGACAAATCTTTTTTTAACAACTGTATTCTTATCAAGGTACTCCTTTAAATCATTGATTTCCTCCTGACTGAGGTTTCGTTCAGGTTGCAGGTCATCTACTTCCATAAAACCATCCAAGTTATCCATACGTGTAGCAGTTGCAATTGAATTTAGCTCTTCAATTTGCTTTCCTGTTTCCAAAGCCTCTGTTAAATCCCATAACGTAGCGATGGCTTCTGGATTAAAAATGGATTCCCCTTCATTGCCAAATGCGATAAAGATTACTTCTGTACTTCCGAATTCATCCTGAATTGCTTCCCACGAAATTCTCGATTCAAGGTTTTTAGGCAATATCTTCATCATATCATCATCAATAAGAAAAAACTTGACGCCCGAACCAACAAGTAACGTTACTAAAAGAGAAATAATGATAGTTCGCCATGGATAATCAAGGCTTTGATGAATACACCAGCTACGGATAGGGTTTTGGGAAAATTTAGATTTGATTTTAGTCATAATATGTGGAAACGATAACAGTATTTACCGTTTCCAAAATTATAATTTAATCATGCTTGACAACAATTCCTTTTTAATGATTTCTGGGTCATAATTCTCATAACTTCACTACCCTGATAAACCAATGGAAAATTCTCTGAAGCAGCCAATTATCATTCTCGCGAATGGTGCTTTCCCAACACACCACATCCCATTAGATATATTAAAAAAAGCTGGTTCAGTTATTTGTACCGATGGCAGTGCGAATACCCTTAATGCTTATGGAATGACGCCATTTGCCGTTATCGGTGATTTCGATTCTTATAAAGAACCAAAACTTCCCTTTTCAGGAAAGAAAATTCTTGAATCGGACCAGGACAACACTGATTTAGAAAAGGCCCTTAACTGGTCCCTGGAAAATGGCATTGAAAAAATCACAATACTAGGCGCTACTGGCCTGCGGGAAGATATGACGCTGGCAAACCATTATATTCTATTAGACTATTATGATCAAATCAAACTTGCAATGGTGACCGATCACTTTACCATTACATGCCACAAGGGACAAAAATCATACGATACCTTTCCCGGTCAAATTATATCCATCCTTCCGCAACATTTTAATACTGAGGTTTCCACAACTGCCCTCCGCTACCCTTTAAATAAAATGGAACTTCATCCTTCTGCCAAAGCAGTATCGAATCAGGCAATGGGTGCTTCTTTTTCGGTGGATGCGTCTAAACCCATCTTAATATTTCGCGGGCACACGGAAAATTAATTCTTGCATTGGCTAGATCTTTCTGTCCTAATCCTATATGCGGGATTGCTCATCGGATTTGGGTTTTACCGCTCGAAAGAATCAGGTAAAGATCCCGAAGAATACCTGTTAGCTGGTAGAAAACTCAGTTTACCAGGATTTGTTGCTACTCTAGTAGCTACCTGGTACGGTGGTATACTGGGAATCGGTGAAAACACCTATGCTTATGGATTGCAGACCTGGTTTATCCTTGGATTCCCTTATTATGTATTCGCAGTATTGTATGCTTTTTTTATTGCCGGACGTATTAACAAAATCAGGTGTATTTCCTTACCTGATCAATTCCATAAACGCTTCGGTAAAACTGCAGGAATAATAAGTGCTATTTATATTCTCGTTTTAGCCAGTCCAGCGCCCTATATCCTGAGTATCGGCATATTACTCCAATTCACCACTGGTTTATCATTGGCCTTTTCTTTGATAATCGCCGTGGGTCTAAGCCTGAGCTATATATGGTTGGGCGGTTTCAAAGCCGTGGTTCGCACAGATCTATTACAATTTGGATTCATGTTCGTGGGGTTTATACTTCTGCTTATTTTTTCCATGAAGTCTGCTGGTACATTTTCAGAGGCCGCAAACCATTTACCTGAAACCCATTTGACTCTCACCGGAGGGGCATCCTTCCAATATATCCTAGTCTGGTTTTTTATTGCTTTGTGGACTTTTGTGGATCCTGGATTTTACCAGCGCTGCGCTGCAGCTAAATCGCCCAAAACGGCCCAAACCGGTATTTTGATTTCTGTCGGATTCTGGTTCATTTTTGATATATTGACAATATCTACTGGTCTTTACGCCAAGGCATTATTGAGCCCTGGAGATCCATTGTTTGCCTATCCCCGCTTGGGCGCCATGGTCCTTCCTCCACTGGCATATGGTATTTTTATCACCGGATTATTATCCACTATTATGTCTACTATTGATTCTCTTGGTTTGATCAGCGCCATTACATTTGGCCGGGATATTATATGGCGGATTCAAACACCTGCCAACAGCGATCAAAAACCATGGACAAACGCTTCCAACGGACTTGTCCGAAAAGGACTTGTTGTAACGGCTCTGATTGCCTTGGGCCTAGCTTTTAGTATCCCGTCAGTTGTGAAACTTTGGTATGTTCTGGGGTCAATCATAGTCCCTGGACTTGTATTGCCATTTTTTCTTTCTTTCAGTGCAAAAAAATTATCAGGATCAGATATCGTAATGATGATGGTTTTACCAGTATTGGTTAGCGTTATCTGGACCATTTCAGGAAATATTTTGGATAGCTATCCCTTAAATCTTGAACCATTCTATCCTGGAATACTAACATCCGGGCTTATTTATGGATTAAAAGTGACCCGTGGCAAAAGAAATTGAACGAAAATTCCTGGTGGATCTAGCGCATTGGCCAAACGAGGCTAAAGGCTTACATTTTGAGCAGGGATATATTGCAATCACTGATTCTGGTATCGTGCGCGTTCGCATCATCAGGGATGAAGTATCAACTTTAACCGTGAAATCAAGCGGAACCGGCTTGTCACGGGATGAATTTCAATATGAAATTCCCATGGACGAAGCAAAAGCGCTTTTGAAACTCTGTCAAAATGATATTATTGAAAAAACGCGTTACCATATAATAGTTGAGGAAAAACAATGGGACGTGGATCAATTCCATGGAAATAACGCTGGGCTCTGGGTAGCTGAAGTTGAACTAATATCAGAGGATGAGCAGGTTACGCTTCCCAAATGGGTAACCAATGAGGTTACTGGAGATGAACATTACTATAATGCCTTTATTTCAAAACATCCCTACAATACCTGGAAAAAATGATTCAAATTATTTCCCTAATAGTATCTGTATTTTTTTTATCGTTATCGCCTTGGAAATCAATTCATTGGCAACGGATATATTCAGTCAGCGGTGTGGCCGCTTTTAAAGACGGATTTCTTGTGGTCCATGATAACAAAAAAAAAAATCAGCCTCGCGTCAGTTTCATTGATAAAAAATACCAGATCACACCTCTCGTATGGCCAGATCCTGAGCTGCCATATGATCTAGAAAGCGCTTACCAATTTCCCAATATTGAAAACCGGTACATTTTCATGGAAAGTACTGGCAAGTGCTATGAGGCTTCAGTTGATCCAAAAGATTATCGCATTGATATTCTTCATACCTATACTTTACCCAAGTTAAAACCAACAATGAATCTGGAAGGGATTGCTATCTTTCCATCCGGGCAAGGTCTCGTTATCATTTACGGAGATCGAGGTTCTGATTCACGAAAATCTACTTTATTTACCGCCTTTTTTAACCCAAAGTCTAAATCATTTAAAGAAGTGAAAACTTTAACATTTGATTTGCCGCAGCCGAAAAAGGATAAAAGAAATATTGCCGACTTAGCTTTAAAAACCGATGGCAGCCTCTGGTGCTCTGCTACATCTGACCCTGGCGATGATGGACCGTTTTCAACTTTCATTTATGAATTGGGTCAATTCAGCCATGCAGGCGTATTTTCACCAACACACCCTGATTTACTGAAAGCTATTATGGTCTTTGAAGGACAAAAGGTCGAAGCCATGATATTTCAGAAAGACAAGTTGGTTTTGATGACGGATAATGAAAATTATGGTTCCACAATGAATACGATAGGATATTAGATGCGAAGACTCCTGACCTTATTAATGTTTTCTATTTGTGTACTAAACAGCCAGATTAATCATCAAGATAAATTAGTAATCAAACGCAAACTTGGGAAATCAACAGTGACTGTTGATTTTGACGGCCGTGTCAATGAAACCGGATTTTTTCATAAACATATGGATTTGGGCATCGCTTATCCACTTCAGCAGTCATGGATTGTAGAATTAAAATACCGTGCCCAATACCGAACTAAAGAAGATACCTGGAGCCTAGAACATCGACCACAAGTTCAACTAATTAAAAATATTAATAGTCCAAGTGCTAAATGGCAGCTTCGAACACGCATGGATTATCGGATCCGTGAAGGAAAGGAAGATGAAATTAGAAATCGAAGCCGGGTTCAAATCAAAGCACCAAAACCAATATCATCTTTAAAAATCACACCTTTTATCAATAATGAATTCTTTTTTGCACCCGAGACCTGGAAATACTATATAAACTGGGTCTCATTTGGTTTTGATTTACCAAATTCAAAAATCGGAAAACCAACTATATTTTACAAATATGTTAAAACATTAATTGATGGTGAATGGGTTCCTACCTATACGTTTGTATTTAAATTAACTATCTAAACTATAAAAAATTCTACTCAGCACCATCTCCATGGTGGCGTAACACACAGTTATAAAAACTAATGATAAATAATATTTAAAGACGCAATAGATAGCGTCTTTAACTTTTTTTATTCCATATCTGAGGAATATTCTCCCATTGTTGCCAAACCATTTAATTTTGCCCGTTTAAGTAATGCTTCCTGAGCGGCACCGACATTTTCTGTCTTGCCCATCCAGGTTTTCAGAGCCGGCTGTTGTAAAGCGCGACCATAGGAAAAGGATAGATTCCATGGTTTATTGCCTTCAACAATTTGATTCATTCGATTTAAATGAGCGGTGGCATCTTCATCGCTCTGTCCACCAGATAAAAAAGCAATTCCGGGTACAGCGGCAGGAACCGTTCTAGCTAAACATTGCAATGTTGCATCAGCCACTTCATCAATGCCAGCACGGTCGGACCCATCATAGCCCGAAAGTACCATATTCGGTTTTAAAACCATCTGTTCATAATTCACACCCTGAGAATACAGTTCAAAAAAGACAGTATGCAGTACTTCCTCCGTTACCACAAAACTATCATCAATATCATGATCACCCTCCATCAAAATTTCCGGTTCAACAATCGGAACCAAATCATTTTTCTGGCATAGAGCTGCATAGCGAGCCAAAGCGTGAGCATTGGTGCTAATGCAATATCCGCTAGGGTTTTCCTCCGTAATATTTATGACCGCTCGCCATTTGGAAAAACGAGCTCCTATTTGGCGGTATTCTTTTAAGCGTTCATCAAGGCCATCTAACCCACTGGTCACTTTTTCACCCTCGCTTCCAGCAAGGTCATGAGCTCCAGTATCAACTTTAATCCCCGGGATCATACCTTTCGATGCTAAATATTCAGGGTAAGCTATATCATCAGCCAATGATGATTGGCGCAGGGTTTCATCGTACATAATAACACCACTGATATAATTTTCTATACCTTCTGCGCTGAATAATAAATCGCGGTAGCCATTACGGTTTTCTACTGTACTCTCCGTATTAATTTGTGCCAAACGATTGCCAATAGTTCCTGTACTTTCATCTGCAGCCAGAATACCTTTCCCTGAAGCAACCATTGCTTCAGCCACAGCTTCTAAACTTTTTAAATCTAATCCCATAATTGTTTCTCCAGCCTTATTCAGTATTTTTGTTTAATATTTTTTCAATCACTTTGGCTGACCAATTTCATCTAAAAGTTGGTGAAACCAATCCTGTTCTGCGTTGAAGGGTTTCCCACCTTTGATGCGATCAAAATCAATCAAACCCAACTCATCCTTGTTCTCTTCATCCAATCCTACCACGCCAGACTTACCCGCTACAGCCATTTGAGTTGCAAGCGCTCCAGATTTCATGATTAATTCTAAATCTTGGGCATTGGGCGCAGCACTGCGGGCGAAATAACCACTTTTCTGAACAAGAGTCTTATCTGCTTCCAATCGCTTAGCAAACTGTTTAGCAAACCACTGACCTGGATTGAGAGTGTCCAGTGCAACATGTCCAAATGCATCACGAATTACCTCTTCACCTGAGGATTCTTTTTCTTTCAAAATGGTTGCCGTACCGGCCCCTTCACTTAAAAAAATATTGACGGAGTCTTTTTTGTCCATTAGCTTCATTAATCGTTCACACTCATCATTGAAATTTATTTCCAATTCCGGGACATAAATTGCATCCACATCCCAGCGATGTTGATCAATCAAAATTTCTGGTAAAAAAGTCCGCTGTTTTAAACGTTCATGATATATTTTCGCCGTATAAGCTGTCAGCCAGCCACAATTTCGTCCCATCACTTCATGGATAATGAGTTGCCGTGAACTGGTCGTGTTTTCATTAGCGATATTCTCAAAAAATACAGCACCCTGCTCAGCAGCTGTCCAGGCCCCCAGCGATTGGGTAACAGGAAAAATATCATTATCTACGGTTTTCGGCAACCCTACCACAGTAAGGTCATGACCATTCTTTTTTAAATAAACTGATAATTGGGCTGCCATGGTATTCGTGTCATCCCCACCAATGGTATGAAAAATATTAACGCCATCTTTTAACAGTTGATTAGCTGCCACTTCTAAAGGATCTTCGCCAGGATTAATGTAACCTTTTTTTACGCAGTCCTCTGCATTAGTCAATTTGACCCGGCTATTACCAATGGGGCTTCCTCCAAAAGAATACAGGATTTCTGCTTTTTCTTTGACCGAATTTGAAATATTAACAGATCGCCCCAGTAATAATCCCTTATACCCATTGAGATATCCCAAAAGTTCCGCATCTGGTACCAATTGATTATAATGATTAATCAAAGACCCAATAGATGCTGATAGACATGGAGCCAGACCACCTGCTGTTAAGAATGCAATTTTCATTTATGACTTTATTTTATAACCGGGAAATTTAACGTGGATTTTTTGTTCTCTTGCACAAAAAGTAATTATAGTCCTATAATTACTAGCAAGTTTCAAGTGTCATGAGTTATAACAAGGAGGTTTTTTATGCACTTCAAGAATAATTATCTACGGATTATGCTTGTTTTATTTACAGGGTTGTCATTCACGATTGCAAAAGAGGTCTACAGTGAATCCCTGTTTAAAGCTTTAAAATATAGGAATATTGGACCTTTCCGCGGTGGAAGATCTGCGGCAGTAGGGGGTATTCCTGGCAATAAATTTGTAGCCTACTTTGGTGGTACTGGCGGGGGCGTATGGCAAACCAAAAATGCCGGTCAAACTTGGAATAACCTTTCGGATGGGTTTTACGGTGGATCAATTGGTGCTGTTACTGTTAGTGAATGGGATCCAAATGTGATTTATGTTGGCGGTGGTGAGGTTACTGTTCGTGGAAATGTATCTCATGGGAACGGTGTTTGGAAATCCACTGATGCGGGAAAAACCTGGAAACATATGGGACTGAAAGATTCCCGTCGCATTCCTAGAATTCGTATTCATCCTAGAAACCCAGACCTGGTGTATGCAGCTGTACTTGGGCATTTATTCGGTCCAAATGATGAACGGGGTGTATTTCGCAGCTCAGACGGTGGCGAAAACTGGGAGAAAATTCTGTACATCAATGATGAAGTGGGTGCCTGTGACCTTATCCTTGATCCAAATAATCCACGTATTATTTATGCATCTACCTGGCGCATCAAACGTACGCCATATAGTCTTGAGAGCGGTGGTGAAGGATCAGGTCTTTGGAAATCTACAGATGGAGGTGATACATGGAAAGAGATTACAAAAAATAAAGGCTTGCCTGAGGGCATGGTGGGTATCATTGGTGTCACTGTCTCTCCATTGAATTCTGACCGTGTTTGGGCCATTATTGAAAATCGGGAAGGTGGATTATTCCGATCAGATGACGCTGGAGAAACATGGATAAAAACTAGTTCTGATAATAACTTGCGCCAAAGGGCATGGTATTATTCTCGCGTTTATGCTGATACAGAAAACGAAGATTTGGTGTATGTTTTAAATGTCAGATTTTGGCGTTCCAAGGATGGTGGGAAAACTTTCAATTCAATACGTACACCACATGGAGATCATCATGATCTTTGGATTGATCCTCAAGATTCACAACATCTGATTATTGCGGATGATGGTGGCGGGCAGGTTTCTTTTGATGCAGGCGCGACCTGGAGCACTTATCATAATCAACCAACTGCCCAGTTTTATCGTGTAGATGTTGATAATCAATTTCTTTATCGCGTTTACGCTGGTCAACAGGATAACAGTACAGTTTCAATTGCATCACGAACCACTTCTGGCGGAATCTCAGAACGGGATTACTATCCTGTAGGTGGTGGTGAAAGTGCGCACGTAGCTCCCCATCCTGAGAATCCTAATATCGTTTATGCTGGTTCTTACAGTGGATTTTTAACTCGTTATAATCATCTAACGGGAGAGCGACGAAACATCACGGTTTATCCTGATAATCCTATGGGACACGGCGTAAAGGATATGAAGTACCGCTTCCAATGGAATTTTCCCATCGAATTTGATCCCCATGATCCAAATACATTATATGTAGGATCACAACACCTCCATAAATCCACTAACGAAGGGCAATCCTGGGAAGTAATTAGTCCTGATTTGAGTACTAATACACTATCAATGCAGGATGAGTCTGGAGGCCCAATTACAAAAGATGACACCGGAGTAGAATATTATTGTACTATTTTTGTGATTACTCCTTCTCAGCATGAAAAAGGTGTAATCTGGATAGGTTCAGATGATGGCCGTGTTCACTTAACTAAAGATGGTGGAAAAACCTGGGATGATATTACGCCGAGCATGTTGCCAGAATTTGGAATGGTCAATAGCATTGATCAATCACCTCATGATCCAGCAACTGCATATATGGCAGTAACCCGCTATAAGTTGGATGATTTTAAACCCTATCTCTACAAAACTAACAACTATGGAAAAACATGGAAACTTATTTCAAAAGGGATACCAGATGGTGCCTTTACAAGAGTTGTTCGTGAGGATCCTGAGAAAAAAGGGTATCTCTATGCTGGTACAGAAACAGGAATATATATATCATTTGATGATGGGAAGAACTGGCAGTCATTTCAGTTGAATTTACCTATTGTTCCTGTTACTGACTTGGTGGTAAAAGAAAATGATCTGGTTGTAGCTACACAAGGACGTTCATTTTGGATTTTGGACGACTTGACACCCCTACATCAATTATCAGACCGAATCGCAAAATCCAAAACACATTTGTATAAACCCCGCAATACTTATCGTCTACCAGGCGGCGGCGGCTGGGGTGGCCCAAGTCCAACGTCAGGTAAGAATCCCCCAAATGGAGTAATGACATTCTATTATTTGGATGAAGAACTCAACGCGGAGGATGAATTCACCTTGGAATACATGGAATCGGATGGTGAGGTTATCAAAACTTACACCAATAAGAAGGATAAAAAGAGCCCAGGGCGCCGCGGCCCTGCGTCTCGTGGTCCTGGCGCAGCCGCCGGTCCCATCGCTGAGACGAAACAAGGTATGAATCGCTTCGTATGGGATATGCGCTACCCAGATGCTAAAAAGGTACCCAACGCTGTGATGTGGGGAGGCTCCCATATTGGTCCGAAAGCAGTTCCAGGTGAATATAAAGTTCGATTGACTGTAAATGGTAATTCCCAGACGGAATCTTTTACCATTGTAAAAGATCCCCGGATAAACACAACGCAAGCAGATTTTCGAGCTCAGTTTAACTTGCTGATGGACATTCGTGATCGAACAACAGAAATCAATGAAAAAATCTTGACCATGCGCAGCATTAAAAAGCAAATCAATACGTTGACCGGCTTAATGGATAAATCAGGGTTCAAAAATGATGAGCTTCTTACAGCTGGAAAAGAACTAACCAAAAAACTCTCTGCAATCGAAGAAGAGTTAATCCAGGTTAAGTCAAGAAGCGGCCAAGATCCGTTAAACTACCCTATCAAACTAGACAATAAAATTGCGGCCTTGGTCCGAGTGGTTTCCAGCGTTGATGCCAGGCCTACAGCACAATCGTATAGCGTATTAGAAGATCTTGTATCGCAGGCACAGACCAATTATAGAGAAATGGACAAAGTACTTACGGAGGACCTGTTTGAATTTAATAATATGGTCAGTGATGCAGCCGTTCCTGCCGTAATGATTATACCATCTGAAATGAGTAAAGAAAAATAAAGGTCAATTCTAATAATAAAAAAGCCCCCGTTGTAGTATACGAATCGGGGGCTTTTTTATTATGTATCCCTTAAATATTAAATCTGAATAAAATCCCTCCTTCAAATTTTTACAATAAGATGAATCCTATACTTTGGACACCAACCCAAGACCAAGTTAATGCTTCCCAAATGGAAGCCTTTCGTAATCAGGTCAATTCTCGATTTAATATTGATCTAAAAAATTATTTTGACCTCTATGAGTGGTCCATATCTAACATTTCAGATTTTTGGAAAGCGGTATGGGGATTCATGGCCATTGAATTCTCTGCTGATTATAAACAAGTTGTAGATGATGATTCAAAAATGCCAGGTGCTCAATGGTTTAATGGTGTAAAAATGAACTTTGCTGAGAATCTCCTCCGAATTCGTTCTGAAAAACCGGCAATCCATTTTAAAGGTGAAGGTCAAGAGGTTCGAACACTATCCTATTACCAATTATTTGATGAAGTTGAAAAACTGGCTTCCGCACTTAGAAAAATAGGTATTCAACAAGGTGACCGTATAGCGGGGTTTATGCCAAACATGCCCGAAACGATTATCGCTATGCTAGCAGCTGCTTCCATTGGTGCAATTTGGTCATCCTCTTCACCTGATTTTGGTATAAAAGGCGTTTTAGATCGATTTACCCAGATCGAACCAAAAGTTCTTTTTGCTGCAAACGGTTATTACTACAATGGGAAAAAATTTGATTCACTTGAAAAGCTAAACAGTATTCTTAATCAACTTCCCTCCGTGGATCATGTAGTAGTTACACCTTATACAAAAAGCAACCCTGATATATCATCACTGAAGAATGGGATACTTTGGGATAATTTTGTGGATTCCAATCCATCTCCATTGCAATTCGAGCAACTTCCCTTTCAGCACCCATTATATATCATGTATTCAAGTGGAACAACAGGATTGCCAAAATCAATCGTCCATGGCGCAGGCGGAACCTTAATCCAACATTTAAAAGAGTTACGTCTCCACGGCAATATTTACCAAAACGATACCATTTTTTATTTTACTACTTGCGGTTGGATGATGTGGAATTGGCTTGTAAGTAATCTTGCTATTGGGGCAGCAATAGTACTTTATGATGGATCACCCTTTGAACCAAATGCAAATGCCATGTGGGATATGGTTGATGAACTGGGAATTACCCATTTTGGCACTAGCGCAAAATACATAGACGCCTGCAAACAGAAAGAATTAAACCCTATAAAGACACACTCCTTAGAGTCAATGCGAACTATTTTTTCTACAGGATCCCCTCTAGTTGAGGAAAGTTTTGATTATGTATATAATCACATTAAAAAACAGGTGCAGCTAGCTTCTATTTCTGGTGGAACAGACATCATTTCATGTTTTGCTGGAGGAAATCCAACTTTACCGGTCTATCGCGGCGAACTTCAATCTATTTCTTTAGGAATGGACGTAGCTGCCTACAATCCGGAAGGGAACTCAATCCAAAATGAAAAAGGTGAGCTCGTTTGCCGAAAAGCCTTTCCATCCATGCCTATTCATTTTTGGAATGACCCAAATGGTGAAAAATATCATGAGGCCTATTTTGATGTATTGCCTGGAATCTGGTATCATGGTGATTATATAGAAATCAATGATCATGGCGGTGTACAGATTTTTGGCCGCAGCGATGCCACTTTAAATCCTGGAGGTGTACGCATTGGCACAGCCGAGATTTACCGTGTTGTCGATACATTTGATGAGGTGGAAGACAGCTTGGTTGTAGGCCAAAAATGGGAAGACGATGAAAGGGTCATACTATTTGTTAAGCTAAATAAAAAATGTAGCTTTACTGAAAATCTAACTAAGCAAATAAAACAATCTATTCGAAATAACTGTTCACCTCGGCATGTACCGGCCATTGTAATGGAAACAAAGGATATACCTTATACAATTAATGGAAAAAAAGTAGAAATTGCTGTGAAAAAAATAATACACGGAGATACAGTAACAAACAAAGATGCCTTAGCAAACCCAGAATCTTTGGATTTATTTCAAAACTTGAATGAATTAATGTAAAGACACATTGCAATGCGTCTCGATATAATATAACCTAATGGATACTTTTAGCCACTCTCTATGGGGCAGAGGATTATTTGGATACCGCGGTAGGCCATGGACTGCTCTATTTTTTGGTGCCATGCCTGACCTTGTTTCTTTTGGAATACTGATATTGATTCGAATATTAGGGGGTGATTTTAAACTTGGAAGTGGACCACCACCAATTGATACGATTCCCTGGTGGTTATTTATTAACTATGATATTTCACATAGTTTCATTAGCGCTTTCCTGTGCATAGGAATTGTGAATCACTATCGTAAAGATATTGCCTTTGCTATGCTGGGTTGGCCTTTCCATATCTTATTGGATTTTCCATTTCACCCAAAGGAATTTTTCGCTACCAAAATTGTTTGGCCTCTCAGCGACTTTTCATTCGATGGCATATCGTGGTCTAGACCGGAAGTATGGTTTCCTAATTTGGCTGGAATTATCATATTGTTCATTTATCGAAAATATCAAAGAAGCTGATACCTAATCTAACATAGCTCCGTATACATACTATCGTATACCAGGGGTACTCTTTCAATGGTACCTTTATCTATACAGTAAATATCACATTCTCCAAAAGGTTTGGTGTATAGGTGGAGACTGATTGCAGGTTCATCTTGTATATTTTCAACGGAATGAATATCTGCTGGGCCATCCAAAAACCCTGCCATACCATCAATACGATCAGTCATAGTAACAGAAAGTGGATTCATTGATTTCAATTGATAGTTACAAATCTGAAGGGAACCTTTTTCGACTTTCATCCAACATTTCTCACCTTCATGCCCATGAATGGGTGCTTTTTGACCCGAGTTCCAGCAAACGATTAATAACTCAAAATTTTCATCTTTATATACCAAATTTCGAGAATATTTGTCATCCTTAAAAAAGCAATACTTTTCAATTACTTCTGGTTTCAAATCGTAATCCGTCAAAAAAGAGGTTACTTTATCAACAGGAAAATTTTCAGCAACAAAATCGTTTAAATTGTTTATTAAATCATTCATTTTTTAGAATTGCTCTAACTCCCAAGGTTAATACAGGAATGACAAATATAACCCAGTAACCCCAGGTCAGCGCCCCGTATCCCTGTGCAATCAATCCTACTAGGCCTACGGCGTTGGCCACAAATATAGAAATAGTCAGAATCAATATCCCAATCGTTAAGCGCCACTGGTTTGTGAGTTTCGGGTAAACGGCAACAACACGTTCATTAAAACCATGGATTAAACCTACTCCTGTTTCAATAAATGTCCCAAATAAAACGATCTGAAATATGAATTTAAAATTACTCCAGCCAATTTTGTCCAGTATAAGATTTACAGGAACAGACGCTGGAATAATATCGGGGTATTGACTTAACATGGCCAAAAACATCAAAAGGGCAGGAATCATAGCAATGACACCTGCTACAACTCCAGAAATATATGCTTCACGACGGGTTTCAATATGACGGACACAAAACAATATTGCAGGCGCCAAACCTATATTATAGGCTGCATATTTGATACCACCTAAGGCCCAATTGGACCCTACCGGTTGCATTTTAAAACTGTTTCCTATGGTATCATAAAACATTGTAAATACTGCGACAAACATGACAAGAAATGCACCGTAAAGTAGGAAGGACCAAAATGAAAGAACCTTCTCAATCAATTTTGTTCCAAAAAATACAATTAATCCAACCAATCCCATCATCATAACAATACCTACAAGGGCTGGTGCTTCAAACATCTCAAAAAAAATCTCTCCAGAAGCAGAACCCATTACAGATACTACCAGCACCAATCCGATTAAATAAAGCACCTCATAACTGATCCACCATCTACCAAGTAACCCTTTCACAAAAGATCTATATTCATAGCAACGACCCATACGTGCAAACTCAAAACAAATTGCTAATACGACGCTCCAGATAATTGTGGCCACAGCCATATTGACTAGCCCAGCTAAAGGTCCAGCAGTTAAGAAAAATTCCACCAACTCCCGACCTGTACCATACCCGCCACCAATAATAAGAGATTGAAAAATGAACCCGGGTAATAGATATTTCTGAAAGAAGAGATTATTCATTGGTTCATGAAGGTTTGAATTCCATCTACAATTTCATTGACCCCATCCGTCAATGGAAGAACAACAGGGATATTCATTTTTTTTGATATGGTCCGCTGAACTGACCGCAACTGACCCATATCGCAACCTTCCTCATTCAGTCCAACGCCAATTACTTTTGACCCATACTTTTGAATCAATTCTATTTCATCTTCTATTTCAGGGATTTGTAAACCTAATTCTTCCATATCTACAAAATATTTTCGGCCTGGCGGATGTACTAGCACTGCACCTTTGGCATTCCCAGATAAAAGAAATTCTGACCCGCATGGTCCAGAAGGATTACGCAAAGAGGACTGACCTTCCAGCAGTATCAGGTCTGGTTTTGACTTATCCACACATTCAAGGATCACTCGTTCAATTTCACCACTTACAAAATCGTTTGGTGTGGCATCAAAGATAAAACCATGGCTGTAACCCTGCATCCAACCTGTCTGACCGGTATAAATCATCTCTGTTTTTATACCTCTACTTCGGCAGACCTCCATAATAAACCTAGCAGTTGTACGTTTACCCACGGCACAATCAGAACCCAATATGGCGATAATCGGTACTGTTACTTCAAGAATTTTTCCAGTCCAAAAATGCAGTTCTGATACTGGTTTCGGTTTACGGATATCAATCAGTTTTACTTTATTATTTATTGCGGAACTTTGAAATTCAGGATCTTCACTTAAGTAATGATGCAAACCACAGATGATGGAAAGACCGTGATCCATGGCGGCTAACAACTCTTTGCGACAATCTTTCGGTAGTACACCTCCGGGAAAGGCCACACCTACAATGCAAAATTCAGGTCTTTCATTTGAATGTTTAAAAAACTGGGCTATGGAACTATACACCGGTATACCCAATGGGCTTCCATTAAGAATTGTACCTGCATCCTTGCCTTCGTGGGCAGCATCTATGACACTTAAAATTTCGAAGCGCTCTGTGCCCCGTAGTAATCCGTGACAAGTTTTGGCAAAATTTTCTGCCAGTAAGTTATGGGTGAATACAATCGCTTTATCCATTTCAGACTATCACTTTTTCAATCAGTTTTACACCAAGCCCATGTGCATCTGATACAGATAAATACCCATCTGTAAGAACAAAACCGCCAGTGACTAGATCCCTTGCAAGATCCAGGCTACCATCCAAATCAAGATATGTTGTAGCTGGGCAAGCCAGAGCAGCATGTAATGCTGCAGAAATACTGATTCTACTCTCATCCATACATCCCCACATAAGATTGATTCCAGAACGATGTGCCGTATTGGCAATTTCCAAAGCTGGATATATGCCACCACTTTTCATCAGTTTAATATTATATATCCCAAATAAATGGGGTTCGGCGGCTAGATTTTCTGCATCATCAGGGTGGTGCAAACTTTCGTCCGCAGCACATTGAATACGAATCTCTTCAGAAACTTGCATCATATCACTATCTTTATCATTCGGTAAAGGCTGTTCGATAAATTCAACATTTTCGGCAGCTGTACCCTTGGAAAACTGTATCAAATTCTCAGACGTATAACCCTGGTTTGCATCAACACGGACTAAAATATTTTTCCCAACTGCCTCACGCAGCTTCCGAATCAGTTCAATGTCTTCTGTCACTGATGCTCCCGTTTTTACTTTCAGTATACGGAACCCCCTATCTACATATTCAATCGCTTCACTCAACGTTTCCTGTATCGATTTGATTCCGATTGTGATTGAGGTAAGAAAAGATTGATGTGATCTACCTAGGATTTCCACCAGCGGTTTTTCATTGAATCTAGACCAGGCATCGTGTAGTGCAATATCAATTGCGGCTCTGGCTGCAGGTGTTGTTTTCAATTTACGAGACATCGACTTGCAAATATCTTTGTAAGACGCAATATCTTTATTGATTACTAATGCTTCCAAGTTATTTTGCAAAACTCCGCGACTCATGGCAATATTTTCTCCAGTGATAAATGCTGCTGGACTCCCGGAACCAATTCCCCACTTTCCATTATCTAAAGCTAAATAAACAAATATATTTTCAACTCCATCAATTGTTTCATAGGCAATGCTGTAAGGACGCGTAAGCTCAAGGTCTTCTGACCAGAACTTTGCAGATACAATTTTCATCGGGTATTATTTTTTATAACCGGGCCCACGGACCACTCGGCCAGGAGTTTTACCGGTATGTTCACCATCTTTCAATACTTGCGTGCCGTTTACAAAAACATGATGGACTCCAGTTGCTAATTGATGAGGATTGGAAAAGGTAGCGTGGTCCTGTATGGTTTCAGGATCAAAAATGACTACATCAGCGAAGTTCCCTTTTTTTAAATACCCGCGATCCTTGATTTTTAGTTTATCTGCAGAAAGTCCGGATAATTTATATACCGCTTCTTCCAATGGAATCAGTTTTTCTTCCCGAACATATTTCCCAAGCAACCGGGCGAAATTCCCATAAGCCCTAGGATGAGGGTTGTATTTTAAAAAATCCCCTTCTGGGGCCAAAGACCCTGCATCCGAACCAAAACTTATATGAGGTAATTGAATCTGTTTCTTTACATTTTCCTCAGACATGAGAAAATATACCACATCCACACGACTACCATCCCGCATCACAAAATCCATAGCTACGTCAGCATAATGTTTTCCAAGTTCATCAGCGACTTCTTTTAATGTTTTACCAATATATTGTCGCAAGTCAGGATTTTTGAACCCAGCAAACAACACACCATCTGGACCAGCAAGATAGCCCAGGTTTTCCCATTCATCTGTGTCAGTGGTCATTTCCTGCTTGACTTGTGCACGAATATCCGGATCCTTTAACCGTTCCACCCATTTATTATAACCTCCTTCTTGAACCCAGGGAGGCATATGTGCATCCAAACCTGTGGCGCCGGCGATGTAGGTATACATATCAGTAGAGATATCTAATCCTCTCTTGCGGGCAGCATCAATCCTAGCAATTGCCTGATCCATTTTATAATGATTTTTTATTCCACCGGCTTTCAAATGGTAAACTTCAGCACGGATCCCAGCCTTTTCCGAAATGGTAATTAATTCTTCCAGCGCTTCCAAAAATTGATTGCTCTCACTACGCAAATGAGATATATACATACCATTATAATCTGAAGCGATTTTACATAATTCAATTAATTCTTCTGTGGAAGAATAAAAGGCAGGAGCATATATGAGTGAAGAGCCGATGCCAAGTGCACCTTCCTCCATAGCCTGACGCACAAGATTGCGCATATTTTTCATTTCTTGATCTGTTGGTGGACGATTTTCATACCCGATTTCATGAATTCTTAGCGTCGTGGCACCAATAAATGAAGCAACATTTGTAGATATACCACGTCGCTCGAGAGATTCTAAATATTCTCCTAATGTGGTCCAGTCAATATCATACTTGAATTCACCCATACTCGCTTTTTCATCTTCCTTCATCTGTGCATTCAACGGACCCATGGATCCACCTTCTCCAAATACTTCCAAAGTAACACCTTGTTTTATATCGCTGAGAGAACGACCATCAGCGATTAATGAGGTTGTTGCCCAACTAAGCATGTTAATAAACCCAGGCGTAACAGCCATGTTGCTGCCATCAATTTCTTCTTTACCTCGTTCAGGTATGTTCGGAGCTATTTTCGCAATTTTGTCTCCTTGTATAGCCAAGTCAGCCGGATAAGGTTTCCCCCCAGTGCCATCATAAATATTTCCATTACGTATAATGGTATCATACTTCGTGCAACCAGCAAAAAATGTAACTGCCAAAAATATTGATAATAGTTTTTTCATAGTTTATCCTGTGTTTGAAATGATGAAGTAGCCAACTGCTGTACTATAATTATTTTAAATACATGTCTGTATAATCAAAACAATTTAATCATAGACAAAGATTATCAATCTAAAGCTTGTTTTAGATCTGCAATAAGATCATCAGCTGATTCAATCCCCACCGAGTATCGAATGAGTGTATCTGATATTCCTGCTTCCGCTAATTCTTCCGCACTTAACAGAGAATGGGATGTTTGAACCGGACGTGTTACCAATGATTCTACTCCGCCCAAGCTAGCTGTACAAACTGGATATTCCAATTTACCTATAAAAGCATCCGCCGCATGGACATCTCCTGCTAATTCAAAACTTATCATCGCACCAAAACCACAAAGATATTCCTTTGCCCGGTTATGGCTGGGATTGGATTCAAGTCCTGGATAGTTCACTTGTTTCACTTTTGGATGACCTTCAAGAAATTGTGCGATCGCCATAGCATTTTGACATTGTCGATCCATCCTTAATGATAAAGTTTTTATTCCTCTATGAAGTAAAAAACAGGCATTTGGATCTAGAGACCCACCTAAATGATTTAACTTGGATCGTACCTTTGAAATGTTATTCTCACTGCCAATAACCACACCAGCAACAATATCTGTATGACCGTTTAAATATTTTGTTGCTGAATGAAGTGAGATATCGAATCCCTGCATTACAGGACAATACAATGCTGGGCTAGCAAATGTGTTATCGATCATAGAGATCAATTCGTGCTTCTTCGCCAACTCAATAATAGCTCCTAATTCTGGGACAGCTATCATTGGATTAGTAATTGTTTCCACATAAACAACTTTGGTATTGGACTTTACTTTAGATTCCCAATCATCCGGGACCATAGCATCAAAAAAATCAACTTCAATACCATATTGCGGTAAATCATGTTTAACGTAATCCGAAGTACCACCATAAAGTGTACTATGCGCTAATAAATGGTCACCAGATTTTAAATAGGTGAGCAGTGCTGTTGTGATGGCGCTCATCCCACTGGATGTTACCAAAGCTGATTCAGCTCCTTCTAGAGCCGCCAGTTTTTTATGCAAGACAATATGGTTGGGTGTATTGTTCAGGCGAATATAGCGCAATGAATCATAGTCTGTTTGTCCGGTATATTCAAAAGTAGAACTTTGAAAAATAGGAACACTAACAGCCCCCTCAATTCGAGGGTCTGGTTCACCTGCATGGATAAGTTTCGTGTCAAAAGACATATCTTTTTTAGACATTAGATTATTCCTTTACATCTTTTTTTACATAGGTATCAAGCCAGTTGGCAGTCTCCCAAAGCATATGCATAACCGATTCCCTAGCACGGTAACCATGACTTTCATGGGGAAGCATAACTAGTTTGGCAGTTGCCCCATGGCCTTTTAAAGCATGGTAAAATCGTTTACTTTGAACTGGAAAAGTGCCCGAATTGTTATCGGCGTCACCATGAATAAGTAAAATCGGTTCATTAACTTTTTCTGCATGCATAAAAGGCGACATAGCAAAATAAATTTCTGGTGCTTCCCAAAACGTTCTCTCTTCAGATTGAAATCCAAATGGCGTAAGACTGCGGTTATAGGCCCCACTTCTTGCAATTCCTGCTTGAAAAATATCGGAATGGGCCAAGAGGTTTGCAGTCATAAAAGCACCGTAAGAATGCCCACCTATCGCAATTTGATCTTTTGTTGTAATACCCCGTTCAATCATGATATCTACTGCGGCTTGCGCACTGCCAACCAATTGTTTAACATATGCATCATTGGGTTGAGAATCTCCTTCACCTATAATCGGCATTGTAGCACCAGAAAGTACCGCATAACCATAAGCAAGCATTATTAAAGATGATGTTGGGCTAATCCGTGAAAATCGATGTGGAGATCCAACTACTTGGGATGCTGCTTTTGATGTTTTAAACTCCCTTGGATAAGCCCAAACGAGTAAGGGCAGTGGCCCATCACCTGGTTTGCGACCAGGCGGTAGATAAAGTGTTGCAGAAAGATCTATACCATCCGCACGTTTATATGTAAGCATTTCTTTGTAAATACCCATCATTTGAGGATATGGATGTTTAAATTCAGTAACTGCACTTACTGAATCATCAATTAAACTGCGCAAATAATAATTGGGTATTTCATCTTTGGATTCCCGTCTAGTAAGAACTACCTTTTTTATTGGATCAAAAATACTGATTGGTGTTTCGTAATAGGGTGCTTTTGCACGCCACAGTCGTACAGTCTTTTTTGTCTTCAGACTGAATTCATCGACAAATGGTAAATCTCCTTCAGGGGAAGCCCCATTCCCTGACATGTATATTGTATGCCCATTGCCAACCAATAATAGCACAGATCGCCCATATTCATTTTGGTCAGTCATAGGTCTACCTGGATCCGCGTACCTATCTTCATACGAACGATCAATTATTTTTTCAGCACTCTTATTCGATGGATTGACTAACCAAGTCGTGGTTCGTCGGATGGACCATTTTCTTGCAGAAACAAGCGCAATTTCGCTATTGCCCCACTGTATACCACTGTAGCGAAGATTTAGTTTAACAAGTGGCTCCGGATTAACGTTAAATGGTGCATCAATTGTATATACCTGATCTCTGTGTTCTGTTATTATATTTGGGTCTCCACCATCTAATGCTTCTACATAATAAATCGTAGCTCCCAAATCTGCTCTCCAACCAAATGACCTTGGACCTGAAATTACCGCATCCCTACCAATTGGAATAGATTCAGCAAGGGGAATATCACGAAGCGTATGAACCAGATTCCCTTCTATATCTAATACTTCAACTAAAATTGGAAACCGATATAGTGGTACCAAATAAGAAAAAGGCTGATGAATTGTTTCCAATAAAATATAATTGCCATCTGGCGATGGTTCATTGCGGCGAATGATTCCCGGCTTACCAATTTTTTTGGTCTTGCCTTTCAGATTTACATAAACCACTTGGGCATTCATATAATATTTAAAAAGTGATTCGTCATAAGAATTGGTTAAAAGATCTTGGTAGGTTCGAGCTGCAGCTTTTTTTCCCAAGTTTTCCTGAACCACGGGACCTTTAGGCACTGAGGATATTTTTGGCGGATCCCCCCTACCACTAATAATGGTTTTTGTGACCAATCCTTTGCTGTTGGATAACCAATAAAATGGGGATCCATAAATAGTATTTAGCGGTGACTTAAATAATAATTTTGCTTTGCTACTTTTAATATCAACTGTATATAAATTAATCTGAGATCCCCTTATTACCGTCATAGCAATATGTTTTCCATCTGGAGACCAACTCACATTTGAAATACGGCCATCTTTTGGCAGGCCTTTAATCATTTTTTGCCTACCAGATTTTATCTCCTGAACTACTATCCCGGTGTAATAACTACTTCGACTTCTACCATTTGTCCTAGGGTTAATGCGAAGCCCTGCTAGTCGTAATTCAGTTTGAGATAATTCTTCAATGGATGGAAGACTAGCCCGTTCCAATATCAAAATGTGTTTTTTATCTGAAGATATGTAAACTACAGGTGTCAAAGGCGCATCCACCAAATCTCTAATCGCCTTTGGAGGCATTTTGTAACCATCATCCCCAACAGCGACTGTTGCAATGGTCAGAAATAATATAACAAATATTTTAACTGTTTTTTTCATAGATAACTCCAACTATTAATAATTCCATTTCATCAAATCTTCCGGAAAAGATTGCAGCATTCCTTTTTCCCGAACCAATGTTTCTAAATCATCCAATTCAGAAGGTAAAAAATCTGTGAAATTTTCATTGCCACTTTCAGTTACTACAACGGTATCCTCGTAGCGGAGATACAAATTTTCCTCAGGTACCCACATTTGGGGATCCACAGAAAAAACATGTCCAACCTTTAATGGGCCTTTTCGGTAAGGTCCATCATCGTGAACGGCCAATCCTACTGGATGGGAGAGTACTCCACCGCCGGTCTTCACCATTTTTTCTGCCGCTTTCTTGTAAATATTTTTTGAGAATTTATATCTTCTCATAATAGGTTTCATTTTTTTCCGGGCTTCTTCCAAAATTTGATCAGTTGTGATCCCAGGCCGGATAATATCCAATACAACATTTCGATATTCAAGGATAATTTGGAGCAATTCCCGCTGCCAAGGTTCATAGACACCGTTCACTGGCCACATACGGCCAATATCACTCACATAATAACGAAAGTCGGGTGCATAATCCATAAGAACCATATCACCACTTTTCAATTGGCTATCATTTCTGTAATAGTGCCCATTGCTAATATTAGCAGTACCAGATGCTGTAATAGATCGATAAGCCTCCAGTCGTGCACCATTGATTAGGTAGACATATCTGGCCACGCCATCTAACTGGTATTCCCAAGCACCTGGCTCCGTACTTTTTATCGCTTCTATCATACCCAACCCTGCTAATTGTGAAGCCCGGCGTATTAATGCAATTTCCCTAGGGCTTTTCACACTCCTCAAGTTATCAATGAATGTAGTCAAATCTTTTACCACATGACGGCGATTCCTCGTTCGAAGCAATTGAACAAAGCGCCCCTCACGACTAATTCTACCATCCCAGGCATCAGCTGCAATAGATGCATTTGCTACTTCCAACTCATACCGACTTTGGCCTTGTCCCTCAGCTGGTGTAAACATGGTATAGATTGTGGTTCCTTGTTTTAAATCTGGTGGAAAGTTCTCTCGCATTTCATCTGTAGATCGAACTGCATCGACACCCACTAATTTTTTTATCAATTTGCTATCATCTGCATTGAGGATTCTCCCCTCACTTCGTTCCAATCGCACATTACGAGGTGGCATATATAAGGTTACTTTCTTATCTCGGCCATCCAAAAGGATATATGCATGCGGTGTTTCAATACCGCTCAAATAATAGAATGCATTTGTTTGGCGCGGCATAATAAAACCGTTAGAAAGTGGAAACCCTTGAACGATAGCCACCGCATCATCGCCTATTTGATCAAATACCCCTTCCCAACGTTTTTTGAATTCTTCTGGCGGGAAGTCAACTTGATAGTGCTGACCAAATAATAAAGAAAAAAATATTAGAAATAAAATGCATGTTTTTCTCATATATCCCTCCTCAAGGATAGACTGTTTTATTTTTTTTAGTAGGAGAAGATACTTTCATTTCAAACCGTTCTACAACGGTCGACTCACTATTCAAATTGATCCTTGTTTTATAGAAGATTTCGCCCTTATTCTTTGCAGTTATATTTTAAAACAATTCTATTCATAAGAAAGAAAATAAAATTATGAGGCAGTTAGATTCATCGATCATGGCAAACCGATGTCAGCTTTATGGGCTCGTTACTTTACGAGTTCTCATTGGTTGGCATTTTTTATATGAAGGCATTTCAAAAATAATTAATCCGTACTGGTCATCTGCTGCGTACCTACTTGATTCTAAATGGTTATTTTCAGGATTAGCCAAAACTATTGTATCGAACCCTACTTTATTGGGAATCTCAGATTTTGTAAATATGTGGGTTTTGACTTTGGTCGGTGCATCTCTCCTTTTAGGTTTATTTAGCCGTTATTCTGCTTTGGTTGGAATGGGTTTTGTAATACTTTATTATCTTTTTGCCCCTCCATTTCTAGGTTTGGAATATGCCCGGCCAGGAGAAGGCAGTTATATTATTGTAAATAAAAATTTAATTGAGGCCTGTGCCCTATGGGTGATTTATACATTTCCCACAGGCCAAATAATCGGTCTAGATCGATTAATAACCAAATCAATATCAAGTTAGAGGAACCATAGCATGAGTGAAAATAGCAACCAGCAAAATAATGACATGAAACGTCGGGAATTGTTAAAAGGACTTGCCACTGTACCAGTGCTTGGCCTCTTTCTTGTTAATCTTTGGCAAAAGCTGCGTAGAGATGCATTAAAAAAATCAAACATCCTCTCCAATTTGGTTCAAGAAAAATCGGCACCAGCAGTTGTTAAAGGTCTCTCAGATAGTAGGCATTTGAATATTGGTATCATTGGTTATGGTGGCCGTGGATCGCACCTTATTCGCGGCGCAGGTTTTGCCACTAAGGGCTGGACGGATACGGTTTCAGAAAATGCCAGAAAAAATAAATTAGATAAACAATTTGCAACATTCATGAGTCAGGAAAATTTGAATTGCTCTCTTGTGGGTGTCTGTGATCTATTTGATGTAAATGCAGAACTGGCGATGAATGCATCCCAGAATGAAGTTCGCCCAGGAGGAAAACCGCAAGCAACAGCAACCAGGTATCGCCATTATACCGAATTATTGGCTAATGACGATATTGATGCTGTTGTAGTCGCAACACCGGATCATTGGCATTCCCGAATTTCAATTGATGCCGCAAAAGCAGGGAAACATGTTTACTGTGAAAAAGGGTTGACCCGTACATTTGATGAGGCAGTCGATCTTTATGATACAGTGAAAAAAACAGGAATAACCTTTCAGCTTGGGCACCAAAACCGCCAAGTAGAAGCTAATGAAAAAGCTAAACAGATCATTGATCAAGGGCTTCTTGGTCCGATCAACTTGGTAGAAATTGCCACTAACCGAAATTCCCCTTGGGGTGCATGGGTATGGGGCATCCATCCAAAAGGAAATAAAAAAACAATTGATTGGGACACCTTCCAAGAACCTTCTCCAAACAAAGTTCCATTTGGTGAAGAAGCATTAAAACGATTTTTTAGATGGCGATGTTGGTTTGACTATGGCACGGGTTTGTCTGGTGATTTACTATCCCATGACTTTGACGCTATCAACCAAATGATGGAAATTGGTATTCCAAAATATGCTTCTTCCACTGGAGGAATCTATTTTTACAAAGATGGTAGAGATGTCCCTGATGTATGGAACGCTACTTTTGAATATCCGGACAAGGATCTGACTTTACTTTATAGTGCCACGTTATCAAGCAATAATCCACGAGGAAATCGGATTATGGGCCATGATGCATCCATGCAGATGGGTGGACAAAGTGGTGGCGGATCCGTTCATGGTTTTGTCGTTACGGCCGACTCAGAGTCTACTCAATATAAAGATCGTTTGAAAAGCGGTATTATTAATACAAGATACCCGATCTACACATATTCTCCGGGATCAAAACAGATCGATGGGGTCACATCTGCCACTTCACGGTATTTTGCGAATAAAGGATTATTGTACACCTATCGCGAAGGCAAACGAGTGGATCCAACTCATCTGCACATTAAAGATTGGCTAGATTCAATTCGTGATGGTTCCCAGCCTAAATGTAATATTGAGGTGGCCTTCCACGAAGCAGTGGCTTGTCATATGGCAACTGAGTCTTATCTCCAAGGTCGTCGGATTGAATGGGATCCAGTGAACCGTAAGTTGATATAATTATAGTAGACACCATCTAATGACAAAAAACTTCCGATTGGGGGGAATGATGTTCCTCCAGTACGCATTGTGGGGTGCCTGGCTACCTGTAACTGCCCGATATCTATCTGCCAGTATCAATGAAGGTGGACTAGGATTTTCAGGATCGGAAATCGGTATGATCCTTGGACTTGCTGGTTCAATTGGGGCTGTGGCTGCACCATTCATTGCAGGACAGTTTGCTGATCGATATTTTAGCACTGAACGAGTCTTGGCCTTCCTGGTATTGTCCGGTGGAGTAGTAAAATGGTATACAGCAACTCAAACAGATTATTCCGCATGGCTGTACTTATCCATAATATATAGTGTTCTTTATATGCCCACCTTGGCCCTGTCTAATTCTGTGGCATTTTCCCATATTGATGATAAAGAGAATAACTTCCCTAAAATCAGGGTTTGGGGCACTATTGGATGGATTGCTGCCAGTTGGGCCTTTCCCATGATCTGGCTTCAACAGGATCTATCATTTCAGCTTATGCCACCATTTATTTCTGGCCCAGAAGTAGCCAATGTAACCGCTCGTTTGGCAGATGCATTAAAATTTTCCGCGATGATTTCCATTGCATATGGTATCTTTTGCTTTATGCTCCCACACACACCGCCCAAAGCTGATGCGGTGGAAAAGCTCGCATTCAAAAAAGCTTTTGCATTATTTAACTATAAATCATTTACAATTCTAGTCCTCGCCAGTTTGGCTGTTAGCATCATCCATCAAATCTACTTCCTTCAAACTGGACCTTTCCTTTCTGCCATTGGAATAAAAGATAGTGCGATTGGTCCGGCTATGACCATTGGCCAGTTTGCTGAAATAGCCACAATGGCTTATTTGGGTTTTTTCTTGAAGCGGTTGGGTTTTAGAAAAGTGATCGCTATTGGAGTTTTTGCGTATTTCGCCCGCTATGCCATTTTCGGAACCACCATTTTCCCTGCCTGGATCATGGTATTGAGCCAAGCACTCCATGGTTTTTGCTATGCCTTCTTTTTTGCAGCTGGATATATTTACGTTGATAAAATCGCAGATGAGGATGTACGTCATTCGGCTCAGACAGTGTTTGGTATAATCATTTTAGGCGGCGGTCCCGTAATAGGTGGATGGCTATCAGGAAAACTTCAAGAAATCAATACCACAGCTGGTACCTTTGATTACTCCACTTTTTGGTATACCCTTGCAGGTATTGGACTGGTTACAGCATTATTCTTTTTCTCATTATTCAAAGATGAAACCCAAAAATCGTGATTGAAAAACGCTTAGGTATCGGTTTCATAGGCGGTGGTTTTATCACCCGCTTTCATATTCAATCTTTAGTTGGTGTACGAGATGCAGATGTGGTGGGTGTCATGTCTCGCACAAAAGCATCGGCTGAAGAATCGGCTGCCTTGGCGCGAACCGTTGGTGTAGGCAGTAACGCCAAAGCTTATGATTCTATTACTGACATGATTGCCGATTCTAATATCCATGCTTTATGGGTGTGTTCTCCCAACTTCGCAAGAGTAGAAACATTTGAAGAGATTGCTAACGCCATTTCATCCGGTAAAGGTGAATTAATCGGGGTAACCTGTGAAAAGCCCTTAGGTCGAAATGTAGAAGAAGCAAAAAAAGTTTTAGAACTAACAAAAAGTGTAAACCTTTTGGATGGTTACTTAGAAAATCAGGTTTTTTCCCCTTCAATCACTCGCGGAAAAGAGATTGTTTGGGCGCGAGGCGCAGCGACTACTGGGCGTCCTTATTTAGCTCGAGCTGCTGAAGAGCATAGTGGCCCCCATATGCCATGGTTTTGGGAAGGAGCCCTACAGGGTGGTGGTGTTTTAAATGATATGATGTGCCATTCTGTCGAAGAAGCACGTTTTATGTTGACGGAGCCAGGCAAGCCTCGCGATTCCATCATACCAATCAGTATCAGTGCCCATACAGATTGCCTGAAATGGCAACGTCCCGAATATGTAAAAATCCTGTCTGATAACAGTAATGGAGAAACAGATTATTCAAAACGACCATCAGAAGATTTTGCCCGCTCCTTAATTGAATATTTGGATGAAGATAAAAATAAACTGATCGTTGAAACCACCACTTCCTGGTGCTTTGTAGGTGAAGGATTACGTCTCAGCCTGGAACTCTTTGGGCCAGAATATTCCATGTTTGTCAATACACTTGACCCGGATTTAAAAGTATTTTTTAGTCGCAAAGTTACTGGTTCACAAGGAGAAGACCTTGTTGAAAAACAGAATGCAGAATCCGGTGGTATGCCCGTGGTTAGCAATGAAGCAGAAGTCTATGGCTATACAGCTGAAAACAGGCATATGGTACAATCCTTTGCAAACGGTAACCGACCCGAAGAAAATTTTGACGATGGGTTAGAAGTTACACGACTTCTTATGGCTGCTTATATGAGTGCAGAACAGGAAAAAACAATACAACTTCCCAATTCAGATATTGACACTTTTATACCTGCTGTAGCACAAGGTGAATGGAACCCGAAGGGTTAATCTGTGAAAAAAATTAGCATACTTTTATCCGCATTCATTATGATCGGTTGTTCATCTAATGCAGAATGGACTGTCCTTTTTGATGGAAAAATTGTTAAAGGCCTCCGGGGATATAAACAATCGGGATTCCCCGATTCATGGGAAATTGTTGATGAAACATTAAAAACCATACCCGGCCATGGTGTGGATTTGATCAGTGAGGAAATTTATAAAAATTTTGAGTTGGAATTGGAATGGAAGGTACCCGAAGGAGGGAACAGCGGTATTTTTTATTTTGCAACTGAAGAAGGAGATTATATTTGGCAGTCAGCACCAGAGATGCAGGTATTGGATGATGAAAAACATACAGATGGGGAAAATACACTCACTTCTGCTGGTTCACTTTATGCCATGATTGCTCCATCTGCCAGAGTTGTCAAGCCGGTTGGTTCATTTAATCAGGTGCAAATCAAAGTAAAGGATAACCACGTAGAGCATTGGTTAAATGGGACAAAGATCGTTGAATATATTTATGGCAGCGATATGATGTGGGATCTAGTGGCCAAAAGTAAATTCAGTACAATGCCTCAATTCGCAAAAGCGTCCGAAGGTCATATTGGCCTCCAAGGAGATCATGGAGTGATATGGTATAAGAACATTCGAATTCGTAGACTATAAAATGAAACGTCGAGATTTTATTAAACAATCTGCTGCAATTACTGGAGGGCTTACGCTTACTGGAATCGGCAGCTCTATTATTGCAAGTTGCGCCACTTCTGAAACCTTCAAAATATCACTCGCTGAATGGTCATTACACCGCTCCCTGCAAAGTGGAGATATAGATCATCTTGATTTTTATTCAATTGCAAAAAATGATTTCGGAATTTCAGCGGTTGAATACGTGAATTCTTTTTTCTTCGATAAAGCAAAAAATGTCAGTTATCTCAAAGAAATGAAAACAAGGGCAGACGATCTAGGGGTAAAAAGCCTTCTGATCATGTGTGATAATGAAGGGAACCTTGGTGATCCA
>ENA-UPTF01000299-UPTF01000299.1-marine-metagenome-genome-assembly--contig:-NODE-299-length-35686-cov-2.443624_pt1 | contig 35686 bp, 32 predicted proteins | sample MGYA00238166_ERZ767019 | MGnify/ENA primary metagenome ERZ767019 (study PRJEB28930, sample SAMN06266391) | marine metagenome | isolation source: Sea water from 250 m depth | place: Atlantic Ocean | study... | reverse complement strand
TTATTTCATAACTATTAGAACAACCGATGATAGGGCTACAATGCACGGGCTGCCCGCCAGTGCCGGGGTGGGGCTTTAGATACTGCAGCGAAGAACCTGGACACTTAATATAGCCACTTCCGGGCTTCTGGCCGACGCCGGTCATGGATGCCAGGATAAGACATAAAAGGGACAAAAGTGGAAAGTTTGGCGGGAGTGACGGGACTCGAACCCGCGGCCTCTGGCGTGACAGGCCAGCGCTCTAACCAACTGAGCTACACCCCCTCTGGGTACTGTCGCCTCTGTCCTAACGACCAGGGGGGTTCATGTAGTCCACGCCTTATAAGGTGTCAAGTACAGTCGCCTGATAATTTAGATTGAAAATGGTGGGCGGTGACGGGCTCGAACCGCCGACATCCACGGTGTAAACGTGGCGCTCTCCCAACTGAGCTAATCGCCCATATAGCCATCATATCTGAGTATACTCTTGCCATCAAATATACAAATAAAACCAATTACCAAAAGTACAATGCCGGCCACGTTACCGCGGCCGGCATCTAAATTCATTATCATGAACCTTGGTTAATTCACTGCATCTTTAAGGCCCTTACCTGCCTTAAATTTTGGCTGTTTAGAAGCTGGTATTTGAATAGCCTGACCAGTCCTTGGATTGCGACCAGTCGTGGCTTTTCTATTTGCAACCGAAAAAGTTCCAAAACCAACAATACGAACGTCACCTCCGGAACTCAAAGCACCGGAGATAGCATCAAACACACCTTCTACCGCTTTTGCGCTGTCAGCTTTTGACATACCAGTACTACTGGCAACTGCCGAAACAAGATCATTTTTGTTCACCTTGATGCCCCCTTTTAATTTATCTAGAACGAATTCAATGAGTAGAAAAAATATTCAACCACAGCATACCAATGCTTTGCCAGTTTATGTCCGATATCTCGACCTCGTCAATCTTTGTAACATCTCCAATCAAAAAAACCTCAGAAATCCGGGATTTTTTAGGTTTTTTTTCTGCGCCAAGAGGTTTAAATAAAAAAATTCCTGTAAAAACAAAGACCCGGGGAACCAAATTTTTTGCGAATCGTCTCTAGCGAACGCCCACCTATTAATGTTTTAACAAGCCCGTATGCTCACCATCACCATCATTTTGACCAGCCGTAACACCCGCCCGATCCTCTTCTTCATTCTTCCACTCAATTGGCACCAACGGGTTCACTAATGCATACTCTAAGACTTCTTCGACACTCGTGACAGGCACAATTTCAAGGCTACGTTTTATATTTTCAGGAATATCCGCTAAGTCTTTTTCATTTTCTTTTGGCACCAATACCCGGGTAATACCGCCACGTAATGCTGCTAATAGTTTTTCTTTTAAACCACCAATTGGTAAAACTCGTCCCCTCAGTGTTACTTCCCCGGTCATTGCCACATCTCTACTAACAGGAATACCGGTTAACATAGAAACGATAGAGGTCACCATACCAACACCTGCAGACGGTCCATCTTTTGGAGTTGCTCCCTCAGGAACATGGACATGTATATCTCTCTTTTCAAATATTGTCGGCTTCACTCCAAATTCCTGAGATCGCGATTGCACAAATGACCGCGCTGCCTGGATGGATTCCTGCATAACCTCACCCAACTTACCGGTGATAATTATTTTTCCTTTTCCTGGCACCATAACAGCTTCAATAGTTAAAATCTCCCCTCCAACTTCGGTCCATGCAAGACCGTTGGTGACACCGACAAGATCCATTGACTCAATCTCACCAAAACGAAATTTTCGCACACCTGAAAATTTCTCTAAGTTACGACGAGAAACCGTCACCTTATCGAGGCCTTTCATAAGGATTTCTTTGGTCGCTTTGCGGGTAAGGTTTGCGATCTCTCTTTCAAGGTTCCGCACGCCAGCTTCACGCGTATAATATCGAATTACATCACGAAGAGCTGGATCAGAAATTGACCACTCTTGAGATTTTAGACCGTGGGCATCTAGCTGTTTTTCTATAAGATGACGTCGAGCAATTTCAATTTTCTCATCTTCGGTATATCCGTGAATACGGATAATTTCCATGCGATCCATCAATGGCTCTGGAATTCTCAAGGTATTGGCAGTCGTAACAAATAAGACATCCGACAAATCGTAATCAACCTCCAAATAATGATCTTGAAAGCTATCGTTCTGCTCTGGATCCAAAACCTCTAGGAGGGCTGAAGCTGGGTCACCACGCCAATCAGAGCCCATTTTGTCGATTTCATCGAGCAAAAATAAAGGATTGGAAGATTTTGCTTTCTTCATTCCCTGAATAATCTTTCCAGGCAATGAACCAATGTAGGTTCGACGATGGCCACGTATTTCTGCCTCATCACGAACACCACCTAAAGACATACGAACGAAGTTCCGACCGGTTGCCCGCCCAATAGACTTACCGAGGGACGTTTTACCAACACCAGGAGGTCCAACTAGACATAAAATGGAGCCTTTAATCTTTTTGGTCCTTTGTTGGACCGCCAAGTATTCGAGAATTCGTTCCTTTACTTTTTCGAGACCATAATGATCCGCTTCGAGAATTGCTTCAGCTTCTCTAATATCCTTTTGTATTCGGCTTCGCTTCTTCCATGGAATATTTACTATCCAATCGAGGTAGTTTCTAACAACTGTGGCTTCTGCCGACATAGGGCTCATATTCCGAAGCTTTTTTAGCTCATTGTTAGCCTTTTCGCGTGCCTCATTCGATAATTTTAGCTTTGCTAGTTTCTCCTCGAGCTCTTGTAATTCGTCTTTGCCCTCCTCAGACTCGCCCAATTCCTTTTGAATGGCCTTTAATTGTTCATTTAGGTAATATTCCCTTTGAGTTTTTTCCATCTGACGCTTCACGCGACTACGTATTTTTTTCTCCACCTGTAACACACCAATTTCTCCTTCCATGAAGGAGATAACCTTTTCCATCCTTTCTGAAACCACGTCGACTTCAAGAAGTTCCTGCTTCATCGGGATTTTTAGTGCCAAATGGGATGCTATAGTATCGACTAACTTTCCATATTCTTCTATTTGATTAACTGAAACAAGAGCTTCTGGTGGAACTTTCTTATTAAGCTTTAGATATTGTTCGAATTGGGATACGACCGACCGAGATAAAGCCTCTATCTCTGCCTCTTCACTTTCCTTTTCAGGCATAACGTCAGCATAGACTTCAAAAAACTCATCGTTTTCGGAAAAACGGATAACACGAGCGCGAGCCACACCTTCAACTAACACTTTGACAGTACCATCGGGTAACTTCAATAATTGAAGTACCGTTGAAATCGTACCAACTTCATAAATGTCATCCGAAGAAGGATCGTCATCTGCCGCATTCCTCTGAGCAATTAAGAGTATTTGCTTATCATCCTTCATGACGTCTTCCAACGCACGCACTGACTTCTCACGGCCAACAAAAAGTGGCACTATCATATGGGGAAAGACAACTATATCTCTCAATGGCAGTACTGGATAAACTTCACCTGCGGAACGATCCAATTCACTTCTCCTCAAACGTCTACTCTTAAAAAAGATTGGTTATTATTATGCACTACTATCTAAATCATCTCGGCGCTCGCCATAAATATATATTGGTCTAGCGCCGTCCTGCGCAACCTCCCGATTAATTACCACCTCTTCAACGCTATCCAAATTCGGTAATTCAAACATTGTGTCGAGCAGAATGTCTTCCAATATTGAGCGCAATCCCCTGGCACCAGTCTTTCTATCCACTGCCTTTTCTGCAATCGCTTCGAGAGCGTTATCCATAAATTTAAGGCTGACATCTTCCATATCAAACAAACGTTGGTATTGCTTAACCAAGGCATTCTTGGGTGTGGTAAGAATGGTTACCAGTTCATCTTTATCGAGATCATTGAGTGTTGCTATTACCGGCAATCTTCCAACGAATTCAGGAATAAGTCCAAACTTAAGGAGATCTTCTGGCTCAATCTCCTGGAGAATTTCACCGATTTCTTTATCTTCAGGTGCGCGAATATCTGCACCGAAACCTATGGATGACCCCCTACCCCGAGCTGAAATTATTTTTTGGAGGCCGGAAAATGCCCCCCCACAAATGAAAAGTATGTCGGTCGTATCGACTTGTAAAAACTCCTGTTGGGGATGTTTGCGACCACCTTGCGGGGGTACACTGGCAATAGTTCCTTCCATTATCTTCAACAAAGCCTGCTGGACACCTTCTCCTGATACGTCACGAGTAATTGAGGGGTTATCTGATTTACGCGAAATTTTATCAACTTCATCAATATAGACTATACCCCGTTGTGCCCGTTCTACATTATAGTCGGCCGACTGAAGTAGCTTAAGAATGATATTCTCCACATCCTCTCCCACATAACCAGCTTCTGTAAGCGTGGTTGCGTCTGCCATCGTGAAAGGTACATTTAGAATACGTGCAAGGGTCTGCGCCAAAAGTGTTTTCCCACAACCTGTTGGACCAATTAGAAGGATATTCGATTTTGCCAGTTCGACATCATCGTTTTTATTACTTTGGCTCAGCCTTTTATAATGGTTGTGAACTGCCACCGAAAGAACACGTTTGGCGTAGTCTTGTCCAATAACATAATCATCTAAAACTTGGCAGATCTCATGAGGTGTCGGCACGCCTTCACCAGATTTGACTATCTGCGTCTTATTTTCTTCTCTAATAATATCCATGCATAGCTCGACGCATTCATCACATATGAACACTGTCGGGCCTGCTATAAGCTTGCGAACCTCATGCTGGCTCTTTCCACAAAAAGAACAGTAGAGCGTATTCTTTGACTCGCCGCCAACGGTGGATTTATTCATTTACCCTCCAAAAATACCACTTTAGCCGAGGTTATCAAAATTGTAGACGTTGATCTCACAGTTACTCAAACAAATTTCAACGTCTTCAAAATGATTAGCCATCAAAATATACCGACTAATTCTTAACTTCATCCTCTCCATCGCCATTTCCAAATTCACCTTCATCCTCCTCACTTTCTGGACGCTGGAATACCACTTCATCAATTAAACCAAAATCAGCGGCTTCCTCAGGGGTCATATATTTATCCCGTTCCAGCGCCTGCTCGATTGTTTCTAATTCCTGTCCCGTATGCTTAACATAAATGTTGTTAAGCCTTTCTCGAAGGGCAAGAATTTCGCGAGCCTGAATTTCAATATCAGTTGCCTGACCCTGAGCACCACCCGATGGCTGATGGATCATAATTCTAGAATTTGGAAGTGCATAACGCTTTTGTTTCTCACCCGCTGCCAGAAGCATTGATCCCATAGATGCTGCCTGCCCGATGCAAACGGTAGAAACGCTTGGTTTAATATATTGCATGGTATCGTAAATTGCGAGACCAGAGGTGACTATTCCGCCTGGGGAGTTGATATAGAAGGCGATGTCTTTTTTAGGGTTTTCAGACTCGAGAAACAAGAGCTGAGCACAAACAAGGCTTGATACCATATCTTCAATTGGACCCGTCACGAAAATGATACGCTCCTTAAGGAGGCGTGAATAAATATCATAAGCCCTTTCTCCTCGATTTGTGGTCTCAACCACCATTGGTACAAGAGTATTATTAAGAATTTCTAATGGATCAGCCATATATCTATATCTGTTTACCTAGTTTAAGTGTTCAACAGCTTTATTTAGCTTCTTTTTGTGTCGGGTCAAACATCCTTTCCAACTAGTACGTAAATTCGTTCTAATTCTTGTGCTTATCAGACTTATTTTTTTTTGATGAATTTTTCTTGACAGATTTTCTCTTCTTAGACTTTTGTTGATTCGCATCTCCAGTATTGATTTCCGATTGCGCAGGATCCCTCATCAATTCTTCTAATGTCACTTCACGTTCAGAAATGTCAGCCAATTCTAAAATAAAGTCGACTACTTTGTCTTCTAGAAGCGGGGATTGGAGAGCCTGCAGTGCCTGAGAGTTGTCCTTGTAATAATCAAAAATTTCTTTTTCCTTTCCTTGGTGTCGCTGCGCCTCTTGCATTACGGCTCTGTTCAGTTCTTCAGGGCTAACAACAACTTCATTGACCCGGCTAATCTCTGAAAGCAAGAGCCCGAGGCGAACCATGCGTTCAGCAATTATTCTATATTGTGCCTTAAGTTCTTCATCAGACTTGCCTTTATCGTCCTCGTCTATTTGGTCGGGGTTATCCTCACGTCGACGTTCGAATTCTGCCCATATGGTGTCAAACTGTTCCTCGTAAATCCCCTCTGGTAGCTCAAACTTGTGTTCATTATCCAAAATGTCCAAAAGGTCGCGCTTCAATCGCATCCTAGAAATTGAATTAAGTTCCTGCACCTGGCTTTCACGGATATTTTTTCGGAGTTCCTCGACACTCTCAACACCCATTTTTTTTGCCATCTCATCATTAATCTCAGCCGGAATTGTCTCCCTGATCTCTTTTACGACAACTTCAAAAACAGCGTCCTTACCCGCAAACTCTTCTTTATAATCCTCTGGAAAAGTAACGTTTATTTCAAAAGCCTCGTCCAAGCCATGCCCTATAATCTGTTCCTCAAAACCAGGAATGAAGGAACCTGAACCAATTTCTAACGAGTAACCTTCCGCTTTTCCGCCCTCAAACTCTTCACCATTCACCCGCCCAAGAAAATCAATAACTACAACATCTCCCTCCTTTATATTCCGTTTGACTTCTAGGGGTATTGACTCTTTTTGACTGGCTGCAATCTGCTGAATGGTCGCATCAATTTTTTCTTCGTTTGAAGAGACCTTTAAACGTTCTAACTTAAGGGAACTGAAATCGGTGAGGGTAATCTCAGGAAAAATTTCAAGCTCGATGGTATATTCGAGGTCTTCGCCGTCTTCAAACTTATCGATTTCAATTTTAGGCTGGGCCACTGGTCGAAGGTCATTTTCACTAATAGCCGACTGCGAACTCTCGCTAACAGTCTGTTCTAGCACCTCTCCCATTACTGCATTTCCATGGGTTTTCCGGAGCAAGTGAACCGGAACCTTACCAGGTCGAAATCCGGGCATGCGAGCGGTTCTCGCTATCTCACCCAGGCGACTTGCCATGCGTAATTCAATATCCGCTGTTGGCACTATTATCTTATATGCCCGCTTCAATCCTTCGTTCTTGGTTTCCGTTATTTCCATAACTTATTTCATCCATAAAATGTTCGACATCGTAAAGTTCTATTTTGCAATAAATCAAAAATATCAGTTTCAAGTTGGTGCGGGTGAAGGGACTTGAACCCCCACTTTCCAAAGAAAACAAGGACCTAAACCTTGCGCGTCTACCAGTTCCGCCACACCCGCAGCAAAACCTGAAAAACACCGGCAATCCTCTCCAGATCGCGCACTCTATTAAAATTGTAGTCCCTGTCAATCCGACTTTAACGGACAAGGAAAACAATCGATACACGTTTCTCAAGTAGGTTTTTGATCTTTTAGGAGATCACGGACATCAGAAGAAGTCATTATTGCCTTTCCGCTACGATAGGATTCGTGATTGACTTCTATATCTTTAAGTAAATAAAGATAGTTTAGCATGATGCCAGCGGATTGCTTTATCCCCTTGGGTGACAAATCAGCAGCCCAATGTAGCTGTTCGATCCTAGCGCCGTTATTAAGGTGAAAGTGTGCCACCGAATCTAGTGCTGTTCCTTCGTTGCGCTTTTCATTGGCTAGGTAATGAACAGCTAATCTTAACAAAATAGGTTTTAACATGGATTGCGTTTCGGTGTTATTTACCCATTTTGTGTCGTATAGCAGATGAATAAGGGAGGCCTTAGGCGACCCTTTTGAGGATGCGCGTTTTAGCTTCTCTTGTTGTTCGATAGTCAAGAACTCTAGGTGATTATTTTCGAGATTACTGCGAAGCCATGGCATAAAACCAGGAATAGGCGACAAAGTTGCAAATTTTTTTAAACCATCCAGTTCAGCGCTCAGATTATCGACAACCCGCTTTATCAGAAAATTACCAAAGGTAATGCCACTCAAACCAGCCTGAGCATTAGAAATTGAATAGAAAATTGCCGTATCCGCGTGTTTTTCATCTTGGTCTGGGGCCCCCTTATCTAGTAGTTCGTGTATGTTACTCGCCATACCCTCGACTAATGCTACCCAGACGAAAACCAATGGCTCTTCTGGCATACGGGGGTGAAAGAAAGCAAAACAGCGACGGTCAGAAGCAAGGCGGTTCTTCAAGTCATCCCAACCCGTAATTTCATGAACAGCCTCATAGCCGAAAAGTTTTTCTAGTAATGCAGCTGGCGCTTTCCACGTAATTTGCTTTAACTCAAGGAAGCCAACATCAAACCATGAAGTCAGAAGTGCTTTTAAATCACATTCTACCGTATTTAGAAAAGGGTCGTAGCGAGCCCAGGGTATGAGTTCTGCCCGCATATCCACTAAAAATTTTACACCTTCTGGCAGGGCATTAAATTGAGTTAAAAGACGTGCTCTCTTCGACACCAATGCCTCTCTTAATCTTTTTTCAGCTGCCATCCGATTTTCTGCATTGGTAGCAATCTGAAGGTCGGAGATTGCTTTATTAACGGTTTCAGTATCAGATCCAAATTCTGAAGCTAGTACCCCTAAAAAATTTTTTCGACCTGTTTCATTCAAGGCAAGGTAAGCGTGCCCCAACGCTGCAGCGCGGCTACGGGCTGAAACCTCACCGCCACGCGCCTCTAGGCAAGCCCGCATCTGTTCAGACAAACGTCTCTGGTCAATTTCATTTAGCTCAGGAGAAAACGACGCCTCTAAAAAATAATTATCCGTCGCGCCAATTTTACCCCAAACGCTCCTAAGGTTACGAACGGCCCGATCCCAGAAACTTGATTTTCTTTGTTCCATCATCGATTGGATATAGTTTGTTTCCTGATATCATCCAGGACATAAGGTAAAATTTCCGATAAATCCTCTGCTATAAGCCCCGCACCCAACTCTCTGGCAGCTTCTCCATGAAGCCACACCGCGGCACTGGCTGCCTCAAACGCTTCCATTCCTTGTGACATAAGCCCAATAATGATCCCGGCAAGTACATCTCCGGCACCAGCCGTAGCGAGGTCTGCCGGCGCATTGGCGTTGATCACAACCCGGCCATTGGGGTCAGCAATTATTGTATCAAATCCTTTCAGTATGATAACAGAATTAGCTAATTTTGCTGCTTCCCTACACCTAGATAATTTATCGCCGTTAATCTTAAACAACCGGTCGAATTCCCCTTGATGCGGCGTAAGAACGCAGCGACCTTTTATGTTGCCAAACAATGTTTCAGGATCACCTTCAAATGCCGTTAAAGCGTCGGCATCCAGCACAACCGCATTTTTGCTTGTCAAGGCAGTGATGGCATTTTTTCGTGTCAACTCTGTGACACCATTCCCAGGCCCAACCAGTATGGCGTTTCTGCGTTTGTTATCTAGAATACAGGAAAGTCCATTCTTTGCCGGGAGTTCTAAAACTAGATTTCCCGCGTCAGAAGTTTCGTATATGTGCTTGGCATTGGCCGATGAAACAATGGATAAAATACCCGCCCCTGCTCTACGCGCTGCCCGCGCCGCAAGTCTCGCGGCACCTGTCATCTCACTGCCCCCAACGATGACGACGTGTCCTCTGGAATATTTGTGAAAATCTGGTGCGGGAACGGGCAGTTTGTCTGCCCAGAGTTGGGGTAAATTTTCAGCTATAACTGGTGAAATCTTCTTTAATACCCCACTCGGGATACCAATATCTGTTACTTCCACTTCGCCGCAATGTTGACGACCTGGCAAAATCAAATGCCCTGGCTTTTTTCTAAAAAAGGTAACAGTTAGGTCAGCATTTGACACACCGCCCAATACCTCACCCGTATTACCATCGATACCCGTCGGCACATCAACTGCAACACACGGTAAATTTTGTGCTTCCATAGCGTTTAAAATGTCAAGTACTATCCCTTCGAGGGGTCGAGAAAGCCCCGCTCCGAAAAGTGCATCTACAACCAATCCTGCGCCTTCTAAAAGAGCGACTGAAAATTCCTCAATTTTCCCAACCCAGCGTTCAGCGTTAACTTTTGAATCACCACGCAGAGAAGTTTTATCACCTAGCAAACCAAGACGAACAGGCCAGCCTATCTGATCTAATAACCGCGCCACGACAAACCCATCTCCCCCGTTATTACCGGGTCCGGCAAGAACAACAACTGAACGGCGGATCCACCGTTTACGAATTTCCCTGACCACTGTTGCACCCGCGTTCTCCATTAGATCAAGGCTCGATATTCCTGCTTCAACAGCTAACGTATCCGCCTTTGTCATTTCTTTTGTAGTCAGTATTTCTGATCCTATTTCTAAGTTCACAGTTTTCTCCCTTCAGAGAGACTTGTATTTCTGTTTAGTCTGGCGAAAAAACATTCTGACCATTATAACGCCCCCAAGCATAAAATACCTTAGGAATCACGTTGTGAAAGTCTGCATTTTAGGTGCTGGTGTCGTAGGGACTACAGCAGCATATTACCTGTCCCGGGCCGGCCACGATGTAACGGTGATCGATCGCCAAAATGGTCCCGGGCTCGAAACGAGCTTCGCCAATGGCGGGCAAATATCCGCAAGTCAGTCAGCACCTTGGGCAGCGCCAACCGTACCATTTCTCATCCTGAAATGGTTGGGTAAAGAGGATGCGCCTCTTCTCTATCATTTAAAAGCCGATCCGGTACTTTGGCGATGGAGTATAAGCTTCCTAAGTAACTGCACTTCTGCCCGCTTGCGACAAAATACTCTTAACAATCTCAAGCTAGCACTTTATAGCCGGGAGTTGTTGCAAAAAATAAGGCTCGAAACCGAAATTAATTACGACGTTAATACACGTGGGATTCTGCAAATTTACCGAAACACGAAGACCATGGATGGTGCTGTTTCTCATGCTGCACGGCTCAATCAACTCGGGTGCCACAATAGAGTTTTAAGCCAAAATTCATGTTTTGTATTAGAACCGGCATTGAAAGAAAGTGATAAGGAAATACTCGGCGGGGTCCACACACCGGATGATGAAAGTGGAGATGCCTATGCCTTCACTTGCGAGATAGCTCGTATTGCTTCAAACAGTGGTGCCAGTTTTCGATATGAAGAAACCATCCAACACCTCAAATCACAGAATGGACAAATACACTGCGTGAAAACAGACAAAGGAGAATGCTACGCAGATATTTTTGTGGTCTCTCTTGGTAGCTATAGCCCTCTTCTTTTGAAACCCCTCAATATTAAACTCCCCGTTTATCCAACTAAGGGATATTCCGTAACAATTCCTACGAGCGGGCGAAACAACGCACCGGGTATCAGCATCACAGATGAAGACAATAAAATCGTTTATAGCCGTCTCGGGAACCGTTTGCGGGTAGCGGGAACAGCAGAATTTTCTGGTTACGACACGAAATTAAATGAAAACAGGGCAAGGGCAATTCTTAATAAAGCACAAGCTCAATTTCCAAATGGCGGTGATTTCAATAACGCCACCTTTTGGACCGGACTAAGACCTCTAACCCCGGACGGCATGCCGGTCATCGGAAAAACCTCAATAAAAAATCTCTATCTGAATACAGGACACGGTACTCTTGGCTGGACGATGTGTGCCGGCTCTGGAAAAGTGATAAGTGACCTTATCAGCGGCACCTCCCCTGAGATTGATACAAGTAGCTTTGGAATTGAGCGTTTTTGAAGGTTACTAGCGATACTCGTAAACCCATTTCTCAGTGTCAAACCAAAGCTTTTAAACTCGTGCCGCCCTTGACGCATACTCTTTTTTAAAATAGAACAAAAGAAGAACATTTGGTTGCGCTTAAATCCTCAAGAAAACAAACAAACCGACCCAGGGAAGATAAAAACTATGTTAGCTACTGTTACACGGAATTCCTTCCGACCAGACCAAAAAATGATATCTTTGCTTCGGCAAAAGATTCAAGCCATTGAAAACAAAACCCCATTGAGTTCTCTAGCAAACCTAAACTGTCGGAAATTCGGACAGTTTGAGCTAAAAAATATAGTACCTCTAGGAGTACCGGAAGTAGATGCCGCCCTACCCTGGAATGGTTTCCCTACTAACGGACTCCACGAGATTTTTGGTGATACTTCCGCTCTCGGATTTTTGGTAGTCCTGATAACCCGCCTAACTGAAATTCTATCTCGGACACGTCACAGTACGCAGGTGCTTTGGTGCCAGCAGGGAAGGGATTTATATGGCCGAGGTCTTGCTCAGTTCGGAATTGATCCAAATCAAATAATCTTGGTACATGGCAAAAACGACAGGGAGATTATCTGGGCCATGGAGGAAGGGTTAAGAAGCTCCAGCCTCGCCGCAGTCATAGGCAAACTTCACAAAATTCCGCCTATCGCCAGCCGGCGGTTGCATTTAGCAGCAGAAGAAAATGAAACTACAGGCCTTCTACTCCGCACGGCACCCAACAATATGGTTAGACAAGCGCCAACTAGTTCGGCCCTCACCCGCTGGTGTGTTACCTCGGCACCCAGCATAACGCCAGCACATGGTGTGGGATTAGGTGTACCCCAATGGCATTTAGAACTACAGCGCTGTCGTCTCAGTGCGGCAAGTGGGAAAAAACTAGAAAGCGCTGGGCAACCTAGGTCCTGGCAGGTGGAATGGTATAATGAGACGAGTGATCTCTCTGTGGTTACCGACCTTTGCAATAGATCGGATCAATCACAGAGCCTATGGAAAATCGCAAGCTAATCCTTCCGGCAAAACGATAGATAAACCTTTGGCTACAATCACTTGTGCTCATGGTGGACAACGGATCACTGCTGTCAACTCTGCGGCCCAAGCGGTAGGCATTGTGCCAAAACAATCTCTAGCGGATGCTCGAACGCTTTATCCATCGCTCACCGTCCATCAAGCTGATCCAACAGCCGATCTCAAAGCTCTGAACATACTTAGAGAGATCTGTGAACGGTACACTCCTTGGGTAGCTATTGATACTTTTGACAACACACCCAGTAATGTCAGTCTATGGAATACCGGACTATGGCTGAATATAACTGGTTGCGCGCACTTGTTTGGCAGTGAAGAAGCTCTTCTCGAAGACCTCTTTTACCTGCTAAAAAATATAGGCTACCAAGCCCGTGCAGGCCTCGCCTCTACACCGGGTGCCGCTTGGGCCCTAGCTCGTTATAAGACTGATCCCCAGACCAAACTTTGGTTTATTTCCAATACAAATGAAGACATTCGTAACTGTATAGCGGAACTTCCTATGAAGGGACTTCGACTCGAATGCGCTATCATTGAAGGACTGGAAAGAATGGGACTCCTGAGTATCGGCGATCTTTATAGAATACCAAGAGCTCCCATCACCAGACGATTTGGCAAATCTGTGCTACATCGCCTAGACCAAGCACTGGGAGATTTGGAGGAGTCACTATCTCCCCAACGGGGTCGATCTACTTTCTCAAAATACCTAGCCTTTATAGATCCTATCGGCCGGAGAGAAGATATCGAGGCTGCCCTTAATCGGCTTGTCGTTAGCTTGTGCACTGATTTAGAACAAGCCAATCAAGGCGCAAGACGTCTCGTGCTCACGTTGTATCGAGTAGATAAATCAACAGGGAAAGTACAAATCAGCACCAGCCAACCGAGACGAGATCCGACTCATTTATCTATGTTGTTTAGGGAAAAGCTAGAGATAATCGATCCTGGCCTTGGGATTGATGCAATAGTGTTATCAGCTTCCGAAACCAATCCACTTAAAGTCCGGCAAACGGGACTGAATACTAATTCTATCGCCGAACAGACGGAAAATGTAATCAAACTACTGGACAGACTAGTCAGTCGATTGGGTTCCGATAACGTTACTCGCCTGGAACCGGTAGAAAGGCACTTACCTGAACTAGCTTCTCGAGAAGTTTCTGCTGTATCGATACCGAGTGGAGTGAAACAAGACTGGAGGGGACCGACTCATTATCCGTCACGTCCTCTTCAACTACTGGTTCATCCCTTGCGAATCGATGTGATAGCAGAAATTCCCGATGGCCCACCGTTTCTGTTTTATTGGCAAAATCATCAGCGTCGTGTGATAGCTGCGGAAGGGCCAGAACGCATCACTCCCGAATGGTGGCTAATAAGGGGAAATATGTGGAAAACAAAGCCCCTGAACAACGACGTCAGAGATTACTACCGGATTGAAGACAAAGATGGTAAACGCTATTGGCTATACCGTAAAGGATTGTACCACCCTGATAACCATCCGACCTGGTATATCCACGGTTTCTTTGCATAAATAATATGCATCCCTACATCGAGCTTCAGGTCACAACTAATTATAGCTTCCTGAGGGGTGCATCCCACCCACGTGAGTTCGCAACACAAGCCAAAAACCTTGGTTACGAAGCCCTAGCTATCTCTGACCGGAATACACTCGCCGGTGCCGTACGCATGCATGTTGCTTGCAAACAACAGAATATTCGGATGATTTCTGGAGTTAGGCTCGACCTTGAGGATAGTCCCAGCTTCTTGTGCTTTCCAACTGACCGGAGGGCCTATGGACGCTTGTCGCAACTCCTCAGCCTTGGCAAAAGACGTGCTGGAAAGGGACAATGCTATTTGTTCTTGAAAGACCTTCTAGAAGGTAATGTTTTCCAATCTGGTAAGGGGCAAGTCGTTGTTGTTATTCCGCCCGATGAGATTAATAGCATTTTTAAGAATACACTACATAAGATAAGAAATAAGATTAAGAATAATATATATCTATCTGTTAATAAAAAATATTCTGGAAATGATAAAACCCGATTTGTAGCTCTAAAAGCTCTTACCTCGTCTCTCTCCCTACCTCTTGTTGCCACTAATGATGTACAAGCTCACTTACCTGAACGAAAAATTTTGCATGACGTCCTGACCTGTATTCGGGAACACTGCCAAATCAATGAAGCGGGGTTTCTCTTACACGCCAACGCAGAACACCACTTGAAATCAGGTGACGAAATGCTACGTCTTTTTGCCGATTATCCAGAGGCAATTGCCAACACTGTAAAAATTGCAGATCAGTGTCGCTTCAGTCTAGATGAGTTGCGTTATGAATATCCGGTCGAACCGGTATCTTTCGGGAGTACTCCACAACAAGAGCTAAGTCGCCTTACGTGGGAAGGTGCAGATGAGCGCTATCCGAACGGGATTCCTAATAAAATCAAGACACAAATCAACCACGAATTAACCCTAATTAAAGAACTTGGATATGCAGCTTACTTCCTGACCATCCATGACATTGTACGTTTTGCCCGTAGCCGGAACATTCTCTGTCAAGGACGAGGTTCTGCTGCCAATTCCTCGGTCTGCTATATGCTCGGGGTTACTTCCGTTAATCCGGCAGAAATCGAGCTCTTATTTGAGAGATTTGTGAGCGCAGAACGCAACGAACCGCCAGACATTGATGTCGATTTCGAGCATGAACGTCGTGAAGAGGTAATCCAATATATTTATGATAAATATGGCCGTACTCATTCAGGCATTACGGCGACACATATCACCTACCGTTATAAGAGTGCCCTCCGAGAAATCGGTAAAGTTATGGGCCTAACGGAAGACACCATACAGTCTCTCTCTTCCGTTGTTAATTGGGGACAATCCAATAAAAGAGACTTAAAAGAAGAGTATATCAGGGAAGTAGGCCTCGATCCTACTGACCCGATCCTAAAAATGGTACTTGATCTTGCCCGGCAGATTATTGGGTTTCCTCGTCATCTGAGCCAGCACACTGGCGGCTTTGTCATCACCAAAGCGCCACTAGATACAGTTGTTCCCATTGAGAACGCCGCCATGAAAGACCGCACAGTTATTGAATGGGATAAGGATGACTTAGATGCGTTGGGAATCCTTAAGGTGGACGTGCTAGCGCTTGGTATGCTCACCTGTATTCGTAAAGCGTTTGACCTCATTGATCACCATCACGGTCGCAAGCTAACCCTTTCCAGTATCCCCCAAGGAGATCAGCAAACCTATGACATGCTGTGCCAGGGTGATTCTATTGGCGTTTTCCAAGTTGAGAGCCGTGCACAAATGAGCATGTTACCGCGTCTAAAACCACGAAATTATTACGATCTGGTGATCGAGGTTGCTATTGTTCGTCCTGGTCCTATTCAGGGAGATATGGTGCATCCATTTCTTCGCCGCCGAAATGGCAGCGAAAAAGTATACTATCCTAAAAAGGAGCTAGAGGAAGTCTTAAGCAGAACCATGGGCGTTCCGTTGTTCCAAGAGCAGGCTATGAAAATAGCTATTGTAGCAGCGAACTTTAGCCCCGACGAGGCAGATGGCTTACGCCGCGCAATGGCTACCTTTCGTCATGATGGAAAACTACCTTTATACCGAGAACGGTTCATCAGTGGGATGCTCCAGAATGGTTATGAACTTGACTTTGCGGAACGCTGCTTCAAACAAATTGAGGGGTTTGGCGATTATGGATTTCCGGAATCCCATGCCGCCAGTTTTGCTCTGCTTGTTTATGTTTCGGCTTGGCTTAAATGCCATTACCCTGCCGCCTTCTCAGCTGCTATTTTGAATAGCCAGCCCATGGGCTTTTATAAGCCAGCACAATTGGTTCGCGACGCTCGCGAACATGGCGTTGAGGTGCGTGAAGCGGATGTGAATAATAGCAATTGGGATTGCACGTTGGAAAAGATAACAAATATTTTTCCACCACCCTTCCGAACAGAGAAAAAGAGAATTAGAAATGAAGTCAAATTTTCTTCCTTCTTGATCAAAAAAAGCCATGACGACGGTCTTGAAGTGAATAAGTGTCGCTCTTCCAAAGATAGAAGTACTGCCCTTCGTCTTGGCCTCCGCCAAATCAAAGGGATACAAAAAACCGCCGCTGAATTATTGGTAAATACCCGCAAACAAGGTTACTCAAGCGTTTTAGAGCTTAAGGCGCGAACTAATCTCAAAAGTAGCGTCCTAGAGAACCTCGCACGAGCAGATACCTTTCAATCTTTAGGTCTCAACCGACGGCGCGCCTTTTGGGCTGTAAAAGGCCTTTCAGTTGACGCACCTCTACCTCTTTTCAAGCATCTTCAAGAACATCAGTTTCAGAGGGAGCCCAGTGTTGTCTTACCTACGATGCGTTTGGGAGAGCAGGTGGCGGATGATTATCTATCACTTAAACTTTCTTTGAAAGCACATCCCATGGAACTTCTTCGGCCTCATTTCAAGGCTGAAAAATATATTACCTGCGCAAGCCTTACCCAATTATCAACTGAGAGCCTAGTTCTGGTAGCTGGTTTGGTCCTAATTCGTCAGAGACCAAGTAGCGCCAAGGGTGTCATTTTCATCACAATTGAGGATGAGACCGGCGTCGCAAACATGATTATCTGGCCCCATAAGATGGAGCAGTATCGTCAAACTGTATTTGGCTCTCAACTCCTCGGCATCAGAGGTAAACTTCAGCGGGAAGGTATCGTTACGCACGTCGTCGCTGAGAGACTATTCGACCACTCCTTCCTACTAGGTAACCTTGCTTCGAAAAATTTGCCAGACCCCAACTTTGTTCAAAGTAGCGATATCAAAAATAATCTTTCTATTGCTAATAAAAAAACAAGAACACCTATACCCCGCTCTCGGGATTTTAAGTAGTCTTCGATTAAGCCTGGACAAAAATTATTCCATCGCCAGTATCATTTCAAAAAAATAAAATATCTGAGGCACTACAAAAATTGGTGAAAAAACCACACGCCATTTCTAGACAAAATAAAGCGACAGTATCCGGCCGTATTGCCTTCCAGCACCTCGATTTTCGCTATTATTGGTTCTCCAGGGTACTTAGTCGCTTTGGGACAGAAATGTTAAACGCCACAGTTCTTTGGCAAATGTGGATGCTTACAAAAGACCCTTTTGATTTGGGATTAATTGGTTTGGCCCAATTTGCTCCATTTTTTCTATTATTCCTATTATCAGGTGTTGCAGCCGACCAATTCCCAAGAAAACATATCATTGCTCTTTGTTTGGGAGGCATGACCGTTGCAGCCAGCGGACTATTCCTAATAACAATCACAGGTACTGACAACAGACTTTCAATTCTCACCATTTTGATATTTGTCGGAACATCTCGGGCATTCCAAGCTCCCGCACAACAAGCCATAATTCCGGTTCTGGTTCCAAAGAAGCACTTTGCAAACGCCATTGCCTGGAGCTCCCTCGCAGCTCAAACCGCAAAAATTGGAGGTCCCGCACTGATGAGCGGCCTCCTTCTTATAGGGATCGAAATCGTTTACGGGATTGTAGTATTACTATTTCTTACATCCGCATTTCTTATAACTCAGATCAAAACCAATACACAGATCATAACAAGGGAGCCTGTGACCCTAAATCTTTTATTTGGTGGCCTCAAATTCATATGGTCCCGGCAAATAATTTTTGGAGCTATTGGTCTTGACTTGTTCGCCGTATTATTAGGTGGTGCAACCGCTCTGCTTCCAATTTATGCAACTGAAATTCTAAACGTTGGTGAAGTTGGATATGGCAGCCTGAGAATAGCAATGATGATCGGCGCTTTTACCTGTATGCTTTGGCTTACCCAGAAACCAATTAACAGCTCAGGCGGGCGTATTCTGATTTGCACAGTGGTTGTATTTGGATTTGGTGTCATTGTGTTTGGTCTATCAACAGTATTTTGGGTTTCCTTATTGGCTTTGTTTGTAATGGGAGCCTCAGACTCGGTGAGTGTTTTTATCCGAAATCTGCTTGTCCAGAGTGTCACCCCAGATGAAATGAGAGGAAGGGTAACCGCTGTAAGCTCAGTCTTTACAGGCGCATCGAATGAAATCGGTGAATTTGAATCAGGTATAACGGCAGCTTGGTGGGGGGTTGTTCCCGCCGTAGTTGTAGGTGGTGTTGGTACAGTTCTAATCGCTGTTCTTTTTGCTACCCTTCTTCCTCAACTCAGGGGAGTTGACAGCCTCAACCCCGTCGATCTCTCCCGTAAATACCGATAACTGGATTACGTCACTAGCTAAGTACCAATAAATTAGTCTTGACTGCATCTATTGTGATTAAATATTTGTCCGAGTGTAAATTATGTACACACATTCTGTTATTAAAATTATAAATTTTGATAGTCTTTTCCGCTTCGTTTCCCAAATGCTACTATCCCAATTTTAATTATTGATATTGAAAGGTACCAAACCATGAAACCTACAACAGATCAAAACAATAGTTTGAACCACGCTTTTAAGGCGATCCATGACGACGAAGTTCCTTGGGAAGACGGTCTTGATAATAACCTCTTAACCTTGCCACCGGGAATAAAGGTAAAAGTTTTTGCAAAGGACGAAGTTATGAAACGGGTGGATATGAAAGTTAAGTTTCCTCCAGGTTACGTAGAACCCGAACATAGCCATAAGAGTTGGCATTCAATTGTCGTGTTGAAAGGTCGCATGTGTGTAGCCGGCAAAGACTTGCGGCCTGGTGACTACGTTTTTGGCTGGGATGAATTACACGGCCCTTATGAATATCCAGATGGCTGTGAAGTTTTCGTCGTTTTTATGGGAGAAGGTACCCAACACCAATGGAGCGGTGAAAAACACGACAAACACGTGAAAGTTTGGGAACCAGAGACAGAAGAAGGTAAGGCTAATGCCTAAAAACTGGTCCTGAAATCTGAAAATTAATAGGTAGGAACAGAGGGGTCAATCTCTGCTGACCAGGCCGAGATACCGCCTTCTAGGTTTACAGCATTCTCAAATCCGTTAGAATTTAACCAAGCACAAACTTGAGTGCTGCGGCCCCCAACATGGCACATTACAACTATTGGATGGTCTTTAGTTAACCTCTCGAGGCTTTCCGGCAATGAATTCATCGGAATATGTACTGCACCCTCAATTGAGGAAATAGCCAACTCTTCATCCTCACGAATATCCAGCAAAGTGTGTTCTTCGCCCGATTTTCGCATGGCGTCTAAATGCCGAACTGAAATATCCATTGTTGCGCCCAGAATATTAAAATTTCAAACGAATGGAATTTGTATTCCAATCCCTAACTGAATTCAAACTGGATTTTCAACCAAGTCGGTATACATTAACTTCTTATTTAAAACCCGATGCAACTATTTGGAAAGTAGCCCATGCCAGAGAATAACGTGGTTGTCACCGAGAGAACAACGCCATATCGGGGGTATATGCGGTTAGATCATTACAAGCTTAGACATACAATTTTTAACGGCGAATGGAGCCACGATCTATCCAGAGAGGTTCTTGAACGTGGTCACGCCGTATCAGTTCTCCCCTACGACCCGATGAAAGATGAAGTTGTCTTAATCGAACAGTTTCGGATTGGTGCATACACGGCACCTGAAACCTCTCCATGGCAGATTGAATGTGTCGCCGGCGTGATTGAACCTCATCAGTTGCCCGAGGATACGGCCCATCGAGAAACTGAAGAAGAAACCAAACTACGAATACTAGACTTGGAACCTATGCATACCTACCTTAGTAGTCCAGGCTGCACGTCAGAAACAGTCCAAATGTTTTGTGGGCATGTCGATGCAGAAGGTGTCGGCGGCGTCCACGGTCTGGCTTCTGAAGGGGAATATATAAGGGTGTTTTCTATTCCCGTTGAACAAGCATTCGCCTGGCTAGTAAACGGCCGCATTGAGAATGGAATGACCATCATTGCCCTTCAGTGGCTGAAGCTAAATTTGAGTCAAATACAAAGTAAATGGAAAGTGGGGGGCTAAGCTACGTGGAAAGCTAACAACTTACTTTACTTGATCAGCACACATCGCAAAGTTACTCTCCACCGCGCAGATAGCAGCTTTATCAACTACTGAATAGAATTTGGTATGACGGTACGCGAAAACTTTAGAGACACTATTGGCAGGACGCCTCTTATCCGCCTTAGAGAAGCATCTGAAAGTACTGGTTGCAATATTTATGGCAAAGCAGAGTTCTTAAATCCTGGCGGTTCCGTTAAAGACCGTGCCGCACTGTTTATCGTAAAAGATGCAGAAGAAAGAGGGTTGTTAAACCCTGGTGGCATAATTGTGGAAGGTACTGCAGGCAATACCGGAATTGGCCTCGCGTTAGTCGCCTGTGCCAGTGGGTATAAAACTGTGATCGTTATTCCAACAACACAAACCCAGGAAAAGAAAGATATGTTGCGCCTGGCTGGTGCAGATCTGCATGAAGTTGAGGCTGTTCCCTATTCAAATCCAGAGAATTACGTCAAAGTATCTGAACGGATGGCAAATGAAATAGGTCAAGATCACCCCCAAGGTGTCATTTGGGCAAACCAATTTGATAATATTGCAAATCGCCGTGCTCATTTTGAAACTACGGGCCCAGAAATTTGGCAGGAATTAGACGGTAAAATTGATGGCTTCACATGTTCCGTTGGCACGGGTGGAACCTTGGCCGGCGTCGGAATGGCCCTTAAGGAGAGAAATACTGATATTAAAATTGCTCTTTCTGATCCTATGGGATCTGCATTATTTAATTTTTATAAATTTGGAAATTTGAAGGCCGAGGGTTCCTCGATAACTGAAGGAATTGGTCAAGGCCGTGAAACAGCAAACCTCGTCGGAGCGCCTATTGACGATGCTTACCAGATAACAGATGAGGAGGCGCTGCCAATTGTTTACGGTTTACTTCAAAATGAAGGGCTTTGTATGGGCACCTCCAGCGGTATAAATGTGGCAGGAGCAATCCGCATGGCTAAGGAACTGGGACCTGGTCATAATATTGTTACTATCCTTTGCGATTATGGAACACGTTATCAAAGCAAGCTATTTAACGTTGAATTTTTAAAATCAAAAGGTCTGCCATTCCCAAACTGGCTTGAATAGATCTAAAGGATAAAAATGTCATACGCACGCCCGGAAGCAATTGTTGAACCTGTTTGGCTTTCAAAAAATTTGGGAGATCCAAAAATTGTCATAATCGACGCTAGTTTTCATCTGCCTACGGCTAATCGCGATCCAAAGGAAGAATATCTTAGCAGTCATATTCCCGGGGCGGTATTCTTTGACATTAATGAAATTGCGGATCAAAAAGTTGACCTACCGCATATGTTACCTAAACCAAATGATTTTGAATCAAAAGTTGGAGAATTGGGAATATCGGAAAACACCCATGTGATTTGTTATGACACGAACGGCAGCGTTATGGCCGGAATGAGGGCTTTTTGGACCTTTAAGGTGTTTGGGCATAAAAACATAGCGGTTCTTAATGGCGGATTTAATAAATGGACTAAACTAGGCTATCCGGTGTCAAGTGACTTCCCTAAAACTAAATTGGCAAATTATACATGTAGTCAACAGAATCCCGCATTGGTCACTTCAATTGAAGAGGTGAAGGAAAACGTCAAAAAAAAGAACCGACAATTTGTTGATGCTAGAACAGCGGGTAGATTTTGCGGCACAGAACCCGAACCACGCCCCGGTTTAAAAGGAGGTCATGTACCCAATAGCAAAAATCTGGCCTTTCAAGAAATGTTGCAAACTGACAATTGTATGGAATTGAAATCCGCAAATGATTTAAGAATATTATTTATGGAGAGAGGAATTGACCCTTCTCAACCAATCATATCGAGCTGTGGTTCGGGCGTTACTGCTGCTGTTCTTTACTTTTCATTGTTTCTAATTGGCTACGACACTGTTTCAGTGTATGACGGCTCTTGGACCGAATGGGGTAGCCAGGAAGATACCCCTGTCGCCAAGGGTCCCGAATAAAATCATGAATAAACCCAGACGCCAAAGCACTCGATTAGTGCACGCAGGAAATCATCCCGAGCGTCACCTCGGTGTGATGAATACACCGACCTATAGAACATCTACTGTCTTGTTTCCGACAGTAGCCAGTATGAAGGAAGGGAGCAAAAAGCGCTTCGACACGTTCTACTATGGGCGGTATGGAACACCAACTACTATGGCCTTGGAGGAAGCTGTTGCTGACCTTGAGGGTGGATATCGATCAGTGTCAGTTAGCTCCGGACTTTCAGCAATTGTCTCTTCATTGTTATCATTTTTAAAATGCGGTGATCACTTACTTATGGTGGATGCTGCCTACGACCCAACTCGTAATTTATGCAAAGGTTTTCTTGCCAAATACGGCATAGAAACAACCTTTTACGACCCTTTAATTGGTAAAGAAATCGAAAACCTTATTTCTGACAGCACAAAAGTTATATTTACTGAATCCCCCTGCTCACAAACCTTTGAAATACAGGATATTCCGGCGATTGCACAAGTTGCACACCAACATAATATCAAGGTTATAATGGATAATACCTGGAGTGCCGGTTACTTTTTTAAACCCTTTGATCACGGGGTAGACATATCCATTCAGGCGGCGACGAAATATATTTCAGGACATGCTGACGTAATGATTGGAATGGTGACCACTAAAACCTCTCAAGACTGGGAGATTGTTAAACGGACCTCCTCATATTTAGGATACTGTGTGGGCGGAGATGATGCTTATTTGACTTCCAGAGGTATCAGAACTCTGGAAGTACGCTTAGAACGTCATCAAGACAATGCTATTAGGCTAGCCAAATGGTTCAAAAAGCGTCCAGAAGTAAAGGCCGTATTGCATCCCGCTTTTGAAGATTGCCCAGGACATGAAATCTGGAAAAGGGATTTTTCCGGAGCTTCCGGACTTTTTGGTGTCGTCTTAAATGAATTCGAAGATGAACGTATATCCCGCATGATCGATGGTATGGAATTGTTTGGAATAGGGTTTAGTTGGGGTGCATTTGAAAGTTTAATGATTCCAACATATCCATCAGAAATACGCTCAATTGGTGACTGGAATCCAGATCAAAAATATATCCGCATTCACGCTGGACAGGAAGATCCAGACGATCTTATTGCCGACCTTGAAAACGGTTTTGAGCGCCTTAATGGTAAGGCCTAAATTATACCAGGCATGAAAAAACAAGATACAAAATTAGTCCATTCCGGTAGTCACCCTGAGAAACAGGGTGGATCAGTCAACCCTCCGATCTACCACGCTTCAACCGTCAGCAAACCTTCTGTTGCAGCGTTGGAAATAGCGAAAAACGAGCCTGATACTAATTTTATGTATGGTCGTCACGGCACCCCGACATCGAGGGCTTTCGAAGAGACCGTCGCAGCCCTTGAGGGTGGCGAGAGGTGTGTTGCCGTAGGTTCTGGCCTTTCGGCAATTATAACTGCCATGCTCGCTTTTGTTAAACAAGGGGATCACGTTTTGGTGTGTGACAACGCCTATTCCCCAACACGCAACTTCAGTGAAAAATTTTTAAAACGCTTTGGAGTTGAAACAACCTATTATGACCCGTTTATTGGAACCGAAATAATAAAACACTTCCAAGACAACACAAAAGTTATCTATACCGAATCGCCGGGATCTCACTCATTTGAAGTTCAAGATATTCCGGCGATTGCCGAACAATGCCATAAATCGGAAATCAAGGTAGTGATGGATAATACCTGGAGTGCGGGATACTTCTTTAAGCCATTCAATCACGGCGTTGACGTCTCAGTGCAGGCAGCAACAAAATATTATGTGGGTCATTCGGACGCTATGCTGGGAGCAGTAACCACAAAGGCTGAAAACTTTGCAGCAATAAGAGATTCTGCCAGAATATTGGGTTATCACGCAGCCCCTGACGACGCTTACCTGGGTCTACGAGGAATGAGAACTTTAGCTTCGCGTCTTAAACGCCACGAGAAGAATGCACTAATTGTAGCCGATTGGTTAAAGACCCGGCCCGAAGTCCACACGTTACTTCACCCCGCTTTTCCTTCTTGTCCTGGCCATCAGATATGGAAACGCGACTTCACAGGATCATCTGGCCTTTTCAGCATTTTGCTAAATGAATACTCCGGAGACGCCGTTGCCGCTATGATTGACGGACTTGAATTATTTGCTTTGGGAGGCAGCTGGGGCGGCTATGAAAGCTTGGTTTGGAAAACACAACTGACCCGCAGCGCTACAAAATGGGATAGTACAAAACCCTGTATTCGCCTTCACGTAGGTCTCGAAGATCCGGATGATCTTATTGCAGACTTAACAGAAGGATTAGATCGCCTTAACAATTTTAGTTAATTTACCAGATAACTAATTTGTCTTACTCACACTTCTACAATTTTATAATTTGTTTCTTCTGTTCTACTTCTCAATACATTAGCCTTTAGTTCGCGCCTGAGAATCTTATTGGTCGCATTTCGAGGTATAATTTCCAAAAACATATAAATTCGAGGCCGTTTAAATTGTGCAATTTCACTATTCTGAAATAGCCTTTCAAAGTCTTCGACAGGGATGTCATCACCCACAATACAGGCCGTAACCGCTTCTCCCCATTTTTTGTGGGGTATCCCAATAACAGCTACATCCCTTATCCCAGAGTGGCTCATTAAAATTTCCTCTATTTGGCCAGGATGAATATTTTCGCCTCCAGAACGAATTAAATCGTCAACCCTTCCCAGAAGGTCTACGTCTCCATTTTCATGGGCAATACATATATCACCTGTATAATACCAACCTTCAACAATGCTTTCTGCAGTATCATCTGGACGATTAAGATATTCTGTGAATACAGTATCCGCCGTCGCGTCCACTATCAGTTGCCCCTCTTGTCCTGACCCTACCTGATCTTCAACTCCTCCATCTATGTCAATTACCCTCGTACGGGAGTAAAACCCGGGGCGCAAACGAGTATGTTGACCGACCGGATCGGGATTATAAAGAGAACACATGGTCTCCGTTGTGCCGTAAATATGCCGAATTACAGCAGCCCATTCTCCATCCAACGTTTTTAAAAATTCACCATCTATCTGTGCTCCGCCATACAATACCACCTCAGTGGACCGCATCTTTTCCGCCGAATAGTTAGGAGCCTGGAACATGGCATGATAAAGCTGGGGAACAGCGAACATATACGTAATCCCATATTTTTCTACCATTTCAACGGCCTCTTTTGGATTAAAAGCTGACATTACATAATAGGTGCCATTAAGTGCCAAAGTCGCAAGGAATACTCCGTAAAAACCGATTGAATGGCTCAGTGGCATAAAGCCTAATGCCCTATTGTGGGTTCCATGACGAAGGCCCGCCTGTGTGGATAGCCAGATAACCCTGGGTTCGGTGCTCCTATGTCCCAATACCACTCCCTTAGGTAGACCAGTCGTACCTGAAGTGTAAAATATGAAGGCTGGATCCTCTCTTTCAGGACTAGGAAAGCTCAATCCTACCGGGTCACCTCTGCAATCTGAAAATTCATCAGTCCCCTCTAACCTATTTCCTACTGTTATTAACACACCATTTTTAGACAACGCCCCTTCCACTTCCTCCTTTAAAACCTGATCCGACAGAATAACAGCTGCAGTGATATCGCCATCGGAGATCAAATTTCTAATGTCCACAACGCTAAGCCTAAAATTAATCAGAGCGGGAACTGCACATAATCTCTGTAGGGCTAGCAACAAAAGGCAATGCTCAAATAGGCTAGGTAAAACAGTGGCTACCCTATCACCCTGTCTAATACCCCGTTCAAATAGACCCGCCGCAACAATGTCTATTTCCCCTATTAACTCCGCATACGTAAGGCGGCGCTCACTCAAATCATCTATTAATGCTAGGTGATCTGGAGTTCTTTCAGCGGACATCCATACCATCTGATATGCTGTCTGCATTCCTAACCTCCACTTGGCCTGTTTCGATTTTTAAACTAATGAAGCAAGAAAACGTATATTGAAACAAGGTCAATAACATCTTCTGATACCATTTGTTTTTCGATACCCAATTTATAATTATGAAGAGATAAAATGGATAAAATTATTGTCTTGATGTTAATAATGCTTAGTTGCGTAATTTGAATAGCAAAAGTGCTTGGTTAATTTTAATACTGGGATACTAGTATGTCTAAAAAAGATACAGAAACAATTAGCAGATTATTGGACCAATTAATTTTTAATAAAGAGGGTTTGATCCCTGCAATCGCCCAACAGTTTGATAGTGGGGAAGTCCTGATGTTGGCATGGATGAGCCCTGAATCGATCGAAGCTACTTTAGTGGAAGAAAGAGTTGTTTATTGGTCCCGCTCTCGCAGAAAACTATGGCGAAAAGGAGAAACCTCCGGCCATGTCCAAACTCTCATGGAGTTCAGGTGGGATTGCGATAGTGATACCATTCTCCTCCAGGTAGACCAATCTGGCGTTGCATGTCACACCGGAAGTAGGAATTGCTTTTTTAATTCCATCTGAGATGGAAATATTACAAATAATTCGAGAGTTGACGTTGACCCTGAGAGCCTATCCAACAGATTATAGAAAAAATACACCACATCCATTTTGATAAAGCTCATTTATTTCTAAGTATCAAATTCTGAATCTTGTCCGGTCATAAAGGACATACTTAGACATTTTATACCTTAACCTTCAAAAATAAGGGTTCTCAACTATGTACCATGTAGGCGATATCGTCACGGTTAACGATACGATGCAAACTTCATATCAGTATTCCATACAAGTACCAATGGGACAGAATTTTGCTCCTGGATTCAATCCACACTTTACGCCAAAAGAAATGCTGGAGTTAGGAATATTCGAGGGAAAATATTGTAACGACTGTCAAAATGAGTTGCCGTCTGAATGGTTTACCAATGCGAAAATCAGCGACAGTTCCGATCCATCGGTGAACTATTTTGGCGTTAAGAGCCGTCAATCATTAAATATTTGGAAGGAAAAAGGATGGATAATAGGCCCTGATCCAAGGGGATGGTTCCAATGGTATTGCCGCTATTTCATGGGACGTCGGATAGCAGAGGTAGATCAAAAGCAAACGACACGCTGGCGTTCATTTCGTCGCCACGCGGCACAGGTGAGAGCAAATTGTGACCAGGGTGACTGGACCTGCCGACCAAGGCAACGTCAAGCGTTACTACAATGGTCTTATGATCCTTTCATTTGACCAATTAAACAATGATAAAAATCAAGTCATAGAGAGGCGAATAAGGACAATAAGACAAACAAGTATTTGAGCGGCATTGATTACAACCGAACAACGGTGAAGGAATGTAAATTTCTTTTTTGCCTCTGAGCTACCCTGTAAATCTCCATCTCGATGCATGTTAAGCCGTGGCATCAATACTTGCCGGGATATAAAGGCACCAAAAAATACGGCCGCCATCATTAAACCCTCAAATGGCTGATGGAATGGAAGAACTACCGCGGCAATAATTGAAAACCCACCAATCAACAAGTAATACCATGGGAAAATGTTACGGATAAAATTACCCGCCGTGGGGCCGTCCAATTTTATAAACACTAGTGGCGCCACTACACATGAAAAAAAAATCATAGACCCAAAAATAGTGGCAACCGAGATCAAACCAATGACAATGAGCACTTCTGACATTTCAATTCCCTATAAAAAAAAATTCTCCACAATCCCCCATTTTCCTATTATTTGAACAGCCTAATAGCTACAAATGTGAAGTCCCAAGGTTTAGGAATTACTAGGCCTTTGGACAAATAATATTGCAGGTTTCGATTTCTTGGTTAGCGACCATTTCGGCAACGAGTTGAACAATATCTGACATTAGACCAACAATTTTTCCACTTTTTCCGCCATAAGAATGGTCGTCCGCACCTATAACAGATTCTATAGGGTAAATTTCCTTTTCTAATAATTTATCGCTCACCTAAAAATTTAATTGGACTATTAAATGTTCCAAACCGCAACGAGTTATGCATTAGTAAGGTAACTCAACACCATCCCAGGAATAAATAAAGCCAGAGTTATTTGGAGACAATGAGTCTAAGACTTCCAGTAGGTATCCAGCAGATTTCGTGGTAGAAAATAGCTTCCCTGGTTCAACCCCCCTCTGATAGGGTTTGGAAAGGTGTGTATCTACGGTCCCTGGGTGTAGACCCACGCAAACTGTATCAGCATTCCGCCGCGCCATTTCGATAGACAATGTTCTAATTATCATATTCAAAGCAGCTTTTGATGCTCGGTAGGAATACCAACCCCCAAGAAAATTATCAGAGATACTTCCAACTTTTGCCGTTAATATAGCCAATGCTGATCTCTTTTTAACGCTTAGCAATGGTAGGAAATGTTTTGCGACTAGTGCAGGTCCTATCGTGTTAATTCTAAAAATGGCCTCCATAGACCCGCAATCAAGTGTTTTCCATGATTTCTCTGGTAGTAAATTGTTATGAGAATGCAATATGCCGGTCGCCACGCATACTACGTCCAGTTCATGAACCGTTTTACCGATAACCGAAGCTGCATTAGCAATTGAGGTTTCATCCTCTAAATCAATATAAATACTTTTCGAATTAAAGGGTTGATCATGGTTACCCTTACGCGAAAGAGAGAAAATATTTTCTACACAATAACTTGAGGATAATTGTTCAACTAATGCTTGACCAATTCCCCCGTTAGCTCCAATGACTGCAACATTGATAGAATCCCCAAATGATTGTAACAGTAAATTTTTTTTTGGCGCTTCAGACAGCATGTTTAAGAGTTTCTAATCAAGTTGTAATCTGGCTTTAAAAATGATCCCTTTACCGCCAATCTACGTAAGCACTTCAAGAATGGATCAAACAAAGGAAGCCTTTGATGAGGTGTATTTTGGTAATTCTAGCTTCTGTGTTGTCGGCTATGGCAGTTAATGCGAATGAGCATTCTATAAGCGCTTACGACTTTTCGTTTAAGACAATTTCTGGTGAACCCCTACCCTTTTCTGAATTCCGCGGTAAGGTGGTAATGGTGGTAAACACTGCTTCAGAATGTGGATTTACAGGGCAGTATAAAAATCTTCAGACAGTGTGGTCTCGATATCGCGACAAAGGATTTGTCGTACTTGGAGTACCTTCCAATGACTTCGGCAACCAAGAACCTGGAGAAGAGGCTCAAATCAAGAGCTTTTGTGAAGTAAATTTTGATGTCGACTTCCCCCTAACGACTAAGGTGCAGGTTACTGGAGATGATGCACATCCCTTTTATCTTTGGGCTTCAAATGAACTGGGATTGTTAGCAAAACCAAGGTGGAATTTTCACAAATATCTTGTCGGCACCAATGGCCAACTCGTTGATTGGTTCTCTACGCCCACCTCACCGACTTCAGGAAAGATAACCAAAGCAATTGAGAACCATCTCTCCAAAACGTCCATAGAAGATAAATGACAAAAGATAGCCTATAGGCAGCGCACCTTGCTTTGGATTACGGGACTTTTGGGAATTTTAATTACATCCCCATTGATTGGGAGCACTGAAGTTAAAAACGATCTTATGGAAAACTATCATTGGAAAAACCGTGTTCTTCTTGTATTTTCCCCCACTCAAACAAACCCTCATTTGCTCGACCAACGTTCATGGATTTCTAAAAATCGGCCTGGTTTTGATGATAGGCATATTTTGGTTTTCGAAATCGTCGATAATAATGTCCTGTTGAGTTTGGGAGAGTCAGCAGTAAATCATAATGCCTCAGTTTTGAGATCTCAATTTAGTGTAAAGAGGGACCAGTTCCGATCCATATTAATAGGGAAAGATGGTACCATCAAATTTGACGGCCCCATTCCCTTGGATCCCTGCTATTTATTCGGTTTGATAGACTCAATGCCTATGCGCAGACAGGAAATTTATAACAATTCAAAATCTGTGTGGTGTATCGAATAAACTAACACCCTTGTTCAATCGCTGATATAATAAAAAATTGGAAATATACTTCGTGATCCACCATCTTAATACACACGTATTCATTCATAACTGTCGAGAAAGGCCGATTAACAATGAAAAATATAAAAATCTTACTGCTGCTCTTCGGCGCGATACAGGTTCTGGGTGCAACACCGGCCATTGCAGGTGGAGATGCAGTTCGGGGTAAAAAAGTTTTTAATAAATGTAAGGCCTGCCATTCAATTAAAGTGGGAAAGCACAAAATTGGACCATCATTAGCTGGCGTCATTGGTCGAAAAGCCGGCACGGCCAAGGGCTTTAAACGGTATAAAGGACTAAGGGGTGCTGATTGGGCATGGGATGAAGCAACCCTTGACGAATACCTCACAAATCCGAAACTTTTTGTGAAAAGCCGAAACAAACGTAAATCTTCAATGATATTAAAGTTAAAAAAGAAACGAGATCGCGACAACGTTATAGCCTACTTAAAAACTCTGAAATAAATTTTGGTTGTGTTGAACGTAACAAATAAAATTTTTACGATTACTGCTGCTTAAATATTTTCAGTTCAATTAACATTATCAACTACTTATAATAAATCCTTTTATTTCATGTAGATAAGACCCGTCCTTCGACTAATTTCTTATTCCTTTTAACACAACGGCTAATACGTTAAATTAAAAACTATTTCATAAAATTAGCTAGTCAATAAGCACCATTTAGGCGTTCCAATTGGTGCAGCTTTGTTATCCAATTTTTACTATTATTCCCGTAAGTGATAAATCAACAAAATTGCAAATTAGAAATAATTGCTGATTGTTTTTACTCTATGAATTGAGATAAATGTCCGAGGACAGGTAGTGTCTAACGATGTACGCAGAACTCTGGGTAATTCTAAAATGGTTTCGCCAATTTCTACACCGCCAAATTCAGTTTACGATGTTGATGCGGTTATCGTTGGTGCCGGTTTTGCCGGAATGTATATGCTCTATCGCTTACGTAACCAGGGATTGACTGTTCAAATTCTCGAAGCAGGAGATGCTGTAGGGGGCACCTGGTATTGGAATCGATATCCTGGAGCCCGTTGCGATACGGAAAGCATGTTCTATTCGTATCAATTTTCGAATGACCTCCAACAAGAATGGGAATGGACCGAACGCTACCCCCGGCAACCGGAAATTTTAAGATATGCAAATCACGTCGCCGACCGTTTTGACCTTCGTCGAGACATAATTTTCGGGGCTCGAGTAATATCTGCAAAATGGCATGAAAAGAAACAGATTTGGCACATTGCAACGAGCACACATAACCAAATTTCTGCCCAGTTTTGTATTATGGCAACCGGCTGTCTATCTTCGCCCAACATTCCAGATATCAGTGGATTGAACGAATTCGAGGGAGAGATGTTTCATACCGGACTTTGGCCGGATCGACATGTCGATTTCTCAAATAAAAGTGTAGCGATTTTAGGAACTGGATCTTCGGGGATCCAAGTAATTCCAGAAATTGCAAAAGAAGCCGAACGACTTTACGTTTTTCAAAGAACCGCCAATTACGTCGTCCCTGCGCATAATCGACCCTTAAATGCGAGAGAGGTTAGCCATATAAAGGAAAATTATTCAAAGCTTCGGGCAAAAGCCAAGCAGACTTATTCGGGAAATATATTTGAAACTGGAGGACCATCCGCGCTTGCGGTATCTAATGAAGAGCGGTCGCGGGAGTATGAAGAACGATGGCAAATGGGTGGTCTATGTTTCATGGCCGCATATGAAGACCTGCAAGTCAGCCCTGAAGCAAACGAGACTGCCGCACAATTCATCCGGAACAAGATCAAAGAAGAAGTCAATGACATAGACATCGCAGAGTTACTTTCGCCCAAAAATCTATTTGGTTGTAAACGTCTCTGTGTTGCATCGGGTTATTATGAAACTTTCAACCGCAAAAATGTAAGTTTGATAGACGTAAGTGAAACGCCCATAGATTGCATAACTCCGGACGGTGTATCGGTTGATAGTAAAGAATTTAAAGTTGATATGATCGTACTTGCGACCGGCTTTGATGCAATGACTGGCGCACTTAAAAAAATTGATATAACAGGGATTAGAAATTTAAAACTGAAAGAGAAATGGCAAGACGGGCCACGCACGTATCTTGGTCTCACAACGACTGGTTTTCCCAATTTTTTTACAATTACTGGACCGGGAAGCCCATCAGTACTCACAAACATGATCCCGTCTGTCGAGCAACATGTTGAGTGGGTATCCGAATGTATTAGTTTTATGATGTCTAGAGGTCTTAAACAAATTGCAGCCAACTCTTTGGCGGAAAACGGGTGGATGAAACACGTCAACGATTTGGCGGAACAATCGCTTCGCTCAACCTGCTTATCGTGGTATTTAGGATCCAATGTACCGGGTAAACCTAGGGTATTTATGCCATATATTGGAGGTGTTCCTACTTACTCAGAAAAATGTGAAAACGTAGTAGCCGATGGGTACGTCGGCTTTGAGATGAATTGATCATGGAATCAATTCTTATGAAAATTGATTGGTGTAGAAAATTACCAAAAGCAAGCTTCTGCGCATTCTTTACGGTGTTGGTTATATCCTACTGGTGCAATTTCGAAGTTCGCGCAAATAGTGCAGAAATTCTCCAAAACAGGTTCGCAAACCACACATTTATTTATATTGATAGAGCAACCGGCCAATCACACTCCATTTATCTAGGTAAACTTGGTAATTATGACGAATATTTCCCCTGCGAATTTACAGATGGTAATTGGTGGTTAGCAAAGAACGGACAAATTTGTTTGTTGGATCGCATTGACAATTCTCGTAGAAACGGCTCGTCATGTTTAAAGCCGATATTCAATGGAAACGTTTTGTCTTTTAAAGATGATGAGGGAAAATTTAGTTTGAAAACCAGTTCTAAAAGTGGGTTTAAGCATCATACGAACCATATGGGTCATAATGATCACAACTTTAAATACATTGAAGATAAAAACAAAGCACGTGCCGGAAAGTACTTTCAGCGATTTGAGGTTAGAGACGGTGATTGCTTTGGAGATGAGACTTGGACCGACTGTGACACCGACCGAGAAAGAGTTGAGTTTTCAACAAGACCAAGACAAGCCCCAAAGGGAAAACAGTGCTATGGATATAGTTTAATGTTATCTAAAGATTTTATCGATATACATCCAACCAGTACTACCTTAGGCCAAGTTCATCAACATGGTGGCCCAACGGGTTTAGCTGAAGGTCTTGCCTCTTTTCCACCTTTGATTCAAATTGATGCACGCTATGGACATTTGTTTTTTAATTGGCACGAACTTAGTGGTTCAGCAACAAACGTTATTGACAGATCACAATATCATATATTGAAGCGCTTAAAAGATATGAAAGAAGTTTGGACGGATATTTCTTTTTGTTTAGATTTTAAAAATAAAAGAATAGATGCATGGGTAGATGGTATTAAAAAAGTGGAAATATTAAAATCTCCAATTTTTTTTAAACCAGAAGGAATATATTTTAAACATGGTATATATCGTAGTTTTATTAGTAAGTACAAAAAATTCCACAATGTTAAAAAAATGCCGACGCAAATTGTTTTCTATGATGAGGTCAGACGAGGAAAATCAATTAAAAAAGTCGATATAAATATTAATCCAAAGCTGAAGCCTGTTGATTGAATAATTAAAAATACTATTGAGTGTTTTAAAAAAGCCCAGTAAAATTAAAACTATATGAACACTGACTTATTGAGAGCCATCACTCCCAATGAAGTTGAAACTTATCATCGTGACGGTGTTCTGAAGTTATCGGGCATGTTTGATAAGGACTGGATTGAGATTTTAAATAAAGGACTTGATGCTAATATTGAAACACCCACAAGACGCTCACGCATATGGTATAAAGACACTTCAGGACGCTCTATGTTTTATGATCATACGGCTTGGCAAGGTATTGAAGAATACAGAAAGTTTATTTTTGACTCACCTGCTGCTCAGATCTGTGGCCAGTTAACAGGCTCAGCAACTGTCAACTTTTTTTTTGATTCAGTATTTGTACGATCAACTGGTACTCAGTTTGAAACTCCATGGCATCAAGATGAACCTTATTGGTCAGTAGAGGGGTATGACGCTTGCTCACTATGGATGCCTTTAGTACCTGTTAAACAAAAAAGTTCGCTGTCTTTTGTACCAGGTTCACACCGTCTGAAAACTGTTTTTAAACAGTACAATTTCGGCGACCTCAATCCTGTAAGAAAAAAAAATGTTGATCAAGTTGATTTTTCTGACATTGCTGAACAAGAATTTCCAGACATTAATGCCGATCCTGAACGCTTCGGTGTTGTAAGTTGGGACATGCAACCAGGTGACTGCATTGCCTTTAACGGTCGTACTATGCATGGCGGGTCGGGAAAACTAGATGATGGTTGTGAGTTACGAGTTTTTACCACCAAGTGGGTGGGTGATGATGTGCGTATTAAATTTCGTGATTGTGGGATGGATCCGGACCATAGGCCCGACATGATAGAAAAAGGTCTGAAGCCCGGCGATCGTCCGGATACAGATTTGTATCCACAGATATGGAAGCGAAGTTAGTTTTAGCGAAGTTTTTTCTTATGAAAATTAATGAATCTTTCAACGTTTGATTTATTAAATGTTTTGTTTTCCTCAAAAGATACCTTCTTCATTGAATAAGCGCTACTCTTAGTTTGTCTAGAGACTATTGTGATATTACCTTTATATAGTTTGAGTTTAACAGACCCATTTACTTTATTTCTTTTTTGATCAACTATTTTTTGAAGTTTAAATCTTGCTTTTGAATACCAATAACCATTGTAAATTAGTTCTGCATACTTAGGCATAATCTCATCTTTTTTATGCATAGTTTCTTTATCTAAAGTAACAGATTCAATAGCTCTATGAGCGGTCATTAATAATGTTCCACCAGGAGTTTCGTAAATACCTCTAGATTTTATTCCTATAAATCTATTTTCAACAAGATCAACTCTGCCAATTCCATTTTTACCAGCAACTATATTTAATTTTT
>ENA-UPTF01000298-UPTF01000298.1-marine-metagenome-genome-assembly--contig:-NODE-298-length-35784-cov-3.170191_pt1 | contig 35784 bp, 28 predicted proteins | sample MGYA00238166_ERZ767019 | MGnify/ENA primary metagenome ERZ767019 (study PRJEB28930, sample SAMN06266391) | marine metagenome | isolation source: Sea water from 250 m depth | place: Atlantic Ocean | study... | reverse complement strand
ATGTATGTTCTGATTAAGAAACAATGACGAGAACAATCCCACCGAACCAAGGCCGGTCTTGCTTTCCACAGGTATCTGCATCTTGGCAAATCTGGTGTGTCCACTATTGTCAGTATACATCCTGACAACTGGTATCCCCTCTGTCATGACAGGGGGGATTTACCCTATTATTTAGGCCTAGTGTCTGCGACGCAGCCCAGCTGCGCCAACCAGTACCAGAGCACCAACAATGAAGCCAACGCTTGGCAGACCTGATTCTTCAATCTCTTTCACTGGATCCACTTCCGAACCTTCACCAACCGTGATTCTACCGACCATGCCCATGCTCGCATGTGGAGCACACACGTAATAGTGGGTCATATCATCTTCAGTAAAAGTATGTCTGAAGTCCACAGTATTGGATGAATAATAATAGGAGCTGTCTGGACTGTAGAAACCAACATCTATCGCAGTCAGATCCATGTCTGAATTATATTGCCCAATAGTCTCAATGACGTTATGTGTGTCTAGTGCATCGGTCCATTGCCAGCATACCGTCTCACCAACATTTATGGTCAGTTCAACTGGATCAAATCCGTAACCTGAGGAATCAAGTCCAACGACATAATCACAGTCTGGAAGCAGACCAAAGGTAACCGTTACTGGTTCATCTGCAATGAACCTAGCGTTGTTACGATCTATCTCCAGATCTTCGCATCCTTCACAAGACATTACCCCGTAGCCATCCAAGAGAGTTATTTCCACAGTCCAAGTTCCATCATCAACTGGGATTAGCAACTCATGCGCATCCAAGGAAGCGTCGGCTCCTTCGAAGGTCACGGTAAATTGACCGCTATACATCATTGGCAGGCCCTCGTTATCGGACAAGGCTCCAACCAGGTTTGTAGGGCTAATATCGGGGTCAGTATTCGGAGGATCCTCTACCCCCATGATTCCATCAAGACGTGAATGATCGGCGTCATCGTTGTCAGCATGATAGGCATCGTGGTCGAAATTCAAGAAGGCATCACATAGCTCTGGTGGGACCTCTCCAGCGTCACAACCACTGCTAATCCATTCACAGCCCTCATCATCCGCTCCGTCCTCTAGACAATAATGTGCTGATTCTGCTCCACAGTATTCTGGGTCATACATATCAGGCCACTCATCATCACAGTAGGGTCCAACCTCATAACAGATTTCATCGTCGCTGAAAGGACAATCGCCGTTGTCACCTCCATCGTCGTCTCCACCTTCATTGTAAAGGCCCATCGCGTCTGCCTGGTATACTAACTCGACTATCTTGTCAGCCGCTTCAGCAGGTGTCGAAGTGCCGTCCTGATATGAATCAATGGTATCTAGGATATCCATGTAAAGATTCCAGTAAGGGTCGCCATCTTCTGTTTCTTCAAATTCATGAGCATATGGAAGGTATGCTCTGTCATCTCCTTCGACGATAGACTCCACTCCTCGACCAAGCCCATCATCATAGATGCGGAATTCCTCATACAGGTCGAAGGACTCTTGTCCATACTCGCTCGCATTGGTGTTAACCCAATCCTGAGCATAGTCCAATGCTGAGCCGTCGTAAGTCCAGTTATCTTCCAGCTCGTAGGCAACGTCTACATATGTCTGATCATCATAACCATCTTCCTCGTCGTAGAAGCAGCCTACCATTGAGCCGTATCCAAGTTCGTACTCGGCCACAAAAGCGTAGATAGCGGCGTGGAATGGATCTTCGGGCCATGCGATGTCACATTCACCAGTACCACCATCCCAATAGGAAGCCAAGAGTTCCCCATCCCAGATCTCGATTATATCGCCATTCTGGTCGACCATCTGGTTCACATAGAAACCGCTTGTGTAAGTGTCATAACCTGCGGTAACAACAACATAGGTTCCCTCACTCAATTCTACTTGAAGTACGCTTTGACCACAATCATCTGCGGGACAATCGAAATCCTCATCATAAAAATCATCATTAGCACCTAGGATATTGTCGTATGGATCATCCGGATTGAAACTGTACTCGTACAGATACAGGGCCAAATCTGCGCCCCAACATTCATCGGGTTCACCATCGTCATCATAGTCATAACATTCCCATTGTGCAGAGGTTATGGCGCCATTGAAACCATCTTCACCCACCGTTAATTCATAGGTATCATAAAGGGGGAAATTCCTTGCATTATAGTCTGTAGAATCATAATGGGCAGAACCAATTTCCATGATTCGAGTCTCATCAACTGAACCGGCAAAGTAGGTAACCGGATTGCCATCTGAATCGACGATAGTATGGTTGTAGTCTCCAGTTTCACACTTAAGTTCGTGCGAGTCATCTTCCCCATCCTCATTTTCATCGGTCCACTCATCATAACATGAACCAATAGTTAGTATGGAATAGTTACCTGCGGAAAGATCGGCTTCTCCGTAAGTGGCACAGAAAATATCAACCTCATCGTCATCCTTCCAACCACAGTAATATGCAATACCTCCGATGAGACTATCTATATTCTCTGGATCTTCCACGACACCGCTGTACAGATACACGTCACCACCCCAGTAATACTGCTGATACTCATCCTCTCCATCCGAACAATTCCACTCCCAATCATTAACTTGACTTACCCAGACCTCGCTACCATCATGGCAGTCAAACCAATTGATTTCGTTGCCATCGTCATCATATTGTTGCTCATCAGAACCGTCACCACAATCCTCGCTTCCATCATTTATGTAGTGGAAGGGCACTTCCTCTCCATTACCACAAACGAAATTTGGGCTTTCAGAGTACAGGAATTCAGGGTAGATTCCATAAGTTCCGGCATCCTCTTCACCAATGTAGAAACTTTGGATATCGTAGGCAGCCGGCTCGTTATAATCCTCGGTGCCATCTCCATAAACGTCAATAATGGCCTCCATCAAATCTTCAGGCCCCATATCTCCATCCTCATAGGCAAAAATATTGTTGAAGAAGGCTCTCCCGTCCTCTCCATCAAAATAACAGAACTCATGAGAGTCATCATCATTACAAATATTGTAGAGATTTCGTTGGAATTCTAACATAGAACATATAATGTCTCCATTTTCATCCATACAACTCATAAAATTTTCACATTGTAATTCGGTCAAACCAGGTGGACAGCCGTGTTCATCGCCTCCATCATCACCTGAATTTATCATCTCAGTCCAAAGATTGAAACACTCCTCGGTGATCCACTCTCCATCATTTTCCCCTCCCAACATATCAGCACACATTCCTGCTAGGTCTTCACGCATATCATCGGACCAGTCGGTCGGCATAGCTGCCCCGAATGTGATGGTCCATTCCTCCAGAGTGTTCATCTCTGCAGTCACATGGAAAGATTCAGGTACTGGACCCTCGTCTTCTCCGCCCGTCTCATAACAGCCCGGATCATCATACTCGTCACAATAGTGTGCTACATAGTCTCCACATTCTTGTGACTCATGGTCCTGACATTCATCTGCATTACAGGGGCTGTCGGGATTATCCCAATCAAACGGGCATCCCTCTTCTTCATCATGCTCATCTGCTCCAACATTGTAGGTTGGAATTGCAACAAAAGCACTCATGATCATCATGAGGAATACAGCTAGCACTGATAGTCTGCTAAAGCTCATAGGACATCTGTAAGATGTTGATATATATAGATTATAGGTCCGTACAATTCGTTTCTTAACGAATGGCTGCCGAGACCGCTGCTGACATGCACTTGGTCACTTTCTTCGCCGTAGGAAGGTGTAATTTCTCGTCCGGACCGTGAGCATTTCCACCCGGTCCACCAGCCCCAGTGATAAGGAATTTAGAATCCGGATAGCGGGATTGAAGCATGGCCATGACTGGTATGGTACCACCAATGAAAAGGGACCTTGAGGAATTACCATAGAATTCCTGACAAGCAGACTCCAAACTGGATGATATCTTATCTGGTAATTCGGGAGACAGGAAACCATCAGCGACCTCGGTCATTCTGGCGTCCACATGGGCGCCATTGGGAGGGTCCGATTCGAGAAGTTCCTGAACTTTCTCAGCGACCTCATGGGCACTGATGCCGGGAGGGGTCCGTATCGATACCTTGAGATCGGTGTTTGTCCTCAGGACATTGCCTGCATCCTGTATAGATGGAATACCGTCGGCCCCTATAATCGAAAGACTTGGTCTCAGATTCATGGTCATTACGATATCCTGAGGGTCGTCGACCTGCTTCTGGACTCCGTCCAACAATGGGAAATCATCAAGTGAATCACCAGCCATCTCTGCGATCTGGGCACATTCCTTCTTCATCTTGTCAGTAATCTCCAGATGCAACCATTCCGGAAGTATCTCACCAGTGTTTTGATCCTCTATCCGGGAAAGTAATTGCCTGGCCAGCCTGAACGAGGATGGCATAACGCCACTGCCATGTCCTGAATGAACACCTACTGATGACACCTTGACGGAAAGTGTACCGGCCACTATTCCTCTCAGGCTCTGGGTTATCCACAACCGATCGTAATCCATTCCTCCCACATCAAGGACGATGACCAGATCAGGAGTGCCCAGATCTGATTTCATCTCATCCAGATAGAACTCTAGGTCCGGAGAACCGCTCTCCTCACCAGTCTCTATGAGAAATCTACAGGTCGGATGAGGTATTCCCTGATCCTGAAGAGCTAGGACTGACAGAACGCCAGCATAGCCTCCGTATCCGTCGTCCACACTTCCCCTTCCAAAGAGCCATTCGTCTTCGATGACTGCCTTCCAGGGACCTTTTCCCTCTGACCAGCCCTCGGCCTCGGGTTGTTTGTCTAAATGTGAATAGAATAATACCTCACCATCTGCATCGCCTTCGATCCTGACCAGAAGTACTGGTGACCGGTTCTTTAGGCGGTGAACCGAAACAGTAAGGCCTTTCAGAGGTAAACTACGAACCCAGGCAACGAATGTATTGACCGCGGCATCAAGGTAACCATTAGCCTCCCAATCCGAATCAAAAGAAGGCGATAAGGCTGGGATCTCAACGAATTCACAGAGGCTGGGAAGAGCTGAATCATCCCACCACTGATCTACGAACTCGGATAACTGACTTAGATTCAACTTAGACATATTTACGCCTCATAAAAGCCAGGAGTGTGATAAGACCTATGGTACTAATAATCGAAATATCCGGAAGTGTATCTTCCAATGTATCTTCCAACTTAGTAGGTGGTGCTTCTTCGTCATCGTCAAAAGTTGCCACGCAGGCATCATCAACCTCATCTATGTTCTCCTCAGTTACAATTGCAGTACAAAAACCAGAATCCTCTTCAGTTTCATCAATACCAGAATCCTCTTCAGTTTCATCAATACCAGAATCCTCTTCAGTTTCATCAATTACAGAAGGATCAGGGATCTCAACCTGCCAGATGTTAACATCCCCTCCACGGCCTGAATGGAACAGCAGTGAACGTCCATCAGGTGACCAGCTAGGATGTCGATCCTGGGCGTGATGCATGGTCACTCTCTTCTGTGTACCACCGTCCGTTGGAATAAGATAGATATCCGTATTGTCATCACGGTTTGAATCATAAACCAGCCAGTCGCCTGTTGGAGACCAGCCAGGATAGCCATCGTGGTAATCATCATTTGTAATCTGACGGGCATCGGAACCGTCGCCCCGCATGACCCAGACATCCGTACCTTCCACCCTATCGGTTTCATACACCAGCCATTCTCCATCAAATGACCAGCGAGGGCAGTGCTCATTGGAATCCCCTGGGGTCAAGCGTATCGGTTCGCCAACCGGCGTTCCATTCTTGGCGACAGCCACTTTCCAGACATCCAGGTCACCGGAACGGGAGGAATGGAAAGAAATGAAATTTCCATCGGGGGACCAGCGGCCGGAATCATCAAAATCGGAATTGGATGTGACAGAGGTACTTTCACCAGTGGACAGATTGACGACGAATATATCCATCTCGTTAACACCTTCTACCTCAGGGTCATAGGTATTGAACACCATATGGCTCCCATCGGGTGACCATCCTGGATAGCCATGATAGACACGACCTGTCTCTACCAGTTCAGGTTCTTCACCCGGTATCAAAGTATAGAGCTTGAAGATGTGTTCGTCCTCTCCACGGTTAGACTTGAAGACAAAGATGCCTCCTTCGGGATGCCATTCAGGTTGGATATCCATTGCTGAATCATAGGTCAATTGTCTGGGATAAAGCACCGTCACATTTACTGAGGCACTCTCTACTTGGGTTCCATTCTCTAGTTCTCCACGCGCGACAACCTGAAACGATGCCGGAGAGGTCGCATTGGCGTCCCTTGTATCCCAGATTAAGGCCTCACCAGCATTGGCGCTGGCAACGACGGTCCAAACTGATCCTAATGCGACACGCTTTACCAGCAATTCGAGATTTTCGACATCACCGTCCACTAGAACCTCGACCTCGCCTTCTATCCAATCACCCTCACTAAGAGAAGTGATTGTGATACTTGGAGACTCTTCGCTGGCTTGTAAGCCACTAGCTATCGTAACTAGGAGTAAGGTCGCCAGTGTGTACGCCCGGACCCGCATTAGCCTAAAATCTTGGCTTGCGTAATATAGCTAACCCCAAAATTGATGACACGGCTAACAGGAAACCGAATCCAGGAAGGCCCTCATCATCAGATATCTCACCAATAATCTGGGAAGCTGAACAACCTTCTGCATCTACTGGGTCATTAACTTTGGTTCCTGGACAACTATCACTATCGTCGTCAATTCCATCATTATCATCATCCATATCGTCTTCGTCTTCGATACCATCATTATCATCGTCCTTATCAAAAATATCTACGATACCATCATCATCTGCATCGGGATCTCCTTCTTCCTTGAGAATCTTATTTCGTTCTTCATCGGTTAAGGGTGTAGCTACAACATAATGTAATTCATCTATTTGATTTTCCTCATCCCAATACCATTCTGGAATATAAGCCTCGTAATGATTGGTGCCATTCATCTCATATTCAACTACAAAACCCATCCAGCCCATGCGACAACGATTATCATTCAGAAATTTATCAAAGCCCCAAATTTCCAGACAATCTTCAGGACCTGCTTCATTAGGTTCACCTTCTCCCCAGAAATCATGACTGAAATTCTCACCAGTTATCCATTCCCAACCTCCGGATGGTTCTGAATAATCTGGATTGGCCCTATTATGGAAACCACCAATCCAATATGAATGACCATCTAATAAGGAATAAATCAATTCTGCTTCTTCCTTGCTAGTTATTGTTGCAAGATGGCCTGCTTGACCCTCGTAGGATAGTGTAGCGGCGTAATCAACAGCTTCCTGCCAGTTATCATGTCCGGGATAACGAGGATACCCTGGAGCAAAGGTTGCTTCGAATGTACCAACCGTTCCATTATCGGAATTGAAACTGAACCAATCACTTTCATATTCATCCATATGGAAATTTGTGTTGGTTGTGGTTACATCAGTGAAAACTTCCCCATATCCTACTCTTACATGGAAACTGGTCTCTTTTCCAGTAAAATCTTCATCTGGCCATTCAAACGTCATTGTATGATTGCCAGGGGTATGGGTAGTGTTGGGGAATGTTACATGCATCCACTGTCCTATCCACAATCGGTTATCTTTTTGTGAGTTTACACCGCCAATAAGATGTGATGTTGGGCCCACACTCTCAAATTCCCAATTGGACCAAACTGCTTGCACTCCATCAATGGTCAAAGTTGGACCACCGTCTGTAGTTACTTGTCTATCATAGTGATCCCTCGTCATTTCATGCTCAATCATTGAGAGGGCTTCACCAGCATCATCTGTATTCTTCAGTGTTTCATTTACATGATTCAAACGGCTTGACATGTCACCTCGGGGAACGTTATCAATCATTGAATCAATCTCAAAATTGTCCCGGACCCAAGTTATCATCTCTAATGTTACAAGTTCATCACTAGATATCTCATAATCCAGAAACATCTTTGCTTGACCATCATAATTCTCAGTCAAGTTTGAAATTTCTTCAAGGCCTTTTGTGGCATCTTTTGTTCCTTCAGAAACAGACATAAGGACCGAATTTACATTTCCTCTGTATTCCTGATCCAACAAGAATATCTTATAACTCTTAATCAAAAGACCTCTGAACTTCTCAGATTCTTGTGCAGAATATTCTCTTCGCATGTACACTGAACCCTCAAATTCGCGAGTCTCATTTTCATCCTGATTTTTAATATCCATTTCATAAATGTGTAATTCGTAATGTAGGAAAGGTTCATTATCATAAAATTCTTCATCTTCTTCGGCCTTGTATACCGGAGAAAAGAACAGCGTGCTCAATACGAGAGTCGCGACCAAGCCAAAAGCCAGTGCCTGTCTGGACATAGGAATGTCGTACCGTAGTGCTATTTATTGATATCTAAAATCCAACGTAACTATAAAGACCCGTTGATTTGCGCGATATCATGGCTGTTTGGTACCGTTCCCACCAAGTCCCGTTCATGCTAGCGATAATAGCCTTCATGATTATCGCAACCGGGGGCTGGGTCCGTATAAGTGATGCAGGAGAAAGCTGCCCGGACTGGCCAACCTGCTTCGGTACCTGGGGGTTTGATGTATCAGCCGAAGAACAAGAACAGTGGTGGGAAGAGAACCCCGATGAAGTCGATTCCAGGGGGGCTGAACACCGATATACGTCAGATCAGATCTTCACTGAATGGTTGCATAGGGGACTCGTCGGAATCATAGGAATTTTGGTTCTCTATAGTCACTATACTACCTGGGCTTTACGCGAGGAGATTGGAGAAAAAATATACAAAATCCATTTTCTGGTCACCGTCTTGCTAGTAATGCAAGCGGTTGTAGGGTACATTACTGTTGATCTCGACAATGCACCATGGACAGTCGCATTGCATCTATTCATGGCTTTGATGTTTACCAGTTCACTACTTGCTGTAGGAATAATGTGGTGGCATAATCAAACGAAATTTTACCTCCTGATTGATGTTAAATATGAAAAAATGATGAATGTACTATGGTTCATGGCTTTTTTCCTGCTTTTACAAATGTTGATTGGGGCGTTACTGTCAAGCGGATACCACAGAGGTGCTTGTGGTATTGGATTCACTAATGGTTGGCCATTGTGTCACGGAAAGATAATACCTGAACTAACTCAATTCGGAACAATTATACAGTTTATACATCGAATTTCTGCAATACTGATAGCTGGATTCTTGATATGGGGTCGAAAATGGGTGAACGAGAACAATGGAAAATCGATTCTTTCTGTTTTTATCGATGTAGCTCTTGGACTTTACATCATCAACATAGGAATTGGGGGGCTGTATCTTATTATGGCTGGTGAAGGAACTTTTCCTGGTTGGGTATCACTACTACATCTTCTAATCGGAACGATGTCTTTTCTGAGTATGGCCGTAGCATATCTGCTATGCAATACATCCCAAAAGGCGGTCGACAATGGCTGAGAAACCATCCGTTCTAGAAATATACTGGATTCTGATGAAACCCCGTGTAGTTTTCCTGCTTCAAGCCACGGCCATCTGTGGGGTTCTGGTTTATGATTTCAAGGAAGGCTATGACGCTGGAAGAGACTATGTGGATAGCTTAGTGTCCTGCGCCGTGGTCCTGATAGGAGGCTCTCTGGCCAGTGGAGGATCGATGGCCATCAATATGTGGTACGAAAGGGATATCGATCCACTTATGGAAAGGACGGTGAACCGACCTATTCCATCTGGTTATATCTCTCCCAATCACGCCTTGGCTTTCGGATTGACAATCTGCCTCTTGGGAATTGGAATTGTTACCTTGTTAGCTAATCCGAATGCAGGAATTATAACTGCTTTCAGCGCCTTCTTCTATGTCTGTATATACACAATGTTGCTGAAACGGAGAACTCCGCAGAACATAGTCATTGGAGGATTGGCCGGGGCAACTCCTCCAGCCATCGGCTGGGCTGCGGCCTCGGGTGATATCGATTCAACACTACCGTGGCTCATGGTACTGACCATATTCATGTGGACACCGCCGCATTTCTGGTCATTGACGCTATCCAAAAGAAGAGATTATGGCGATGCAGGGGTTCCAATGCTGCCGGTCGTAAGGGGTGAGGACGTCACAAGGAACCACATTGCAGGCTACACTGTAGCACTGATATTCACTAGTCTCTTGATTTACATCAATGGAGAGACTGGACTTATTTTTCTGATTTCCAGTATGCTCCTATCGGGATACTTTGCCTTTCAGGCCTTTTCACTCCGAAGAACCAAGTCTGAAGAGGAAGCATGGAATCTGTTCAAGTTCTCGAACATATATCTCTATACACTATTCATATCCCTAGTGATTGATACTGCCTACAGGATAAGTCTAGGATAGAGAAATATGCTTTATAACCCCGCCCTAAATGCAGAAAATACCGTACTTTCTTGAGGTAACAAAATGTCACTACTTGAAGATATTCTTATTTCTGATAATCCTAGTATCTGGCACGACTTTGGTGGTACTAGTCCCGGTTATGCTGGTATAACCTGGCAGATGATGATCTGGTCAATAATCACAGGATTATTGGTCTTCATCTGGATGGGGTATAATCTTATCATGTTCAAACACAAGGAAGGTGACCCTGAACACAAGGATGCCCTAAAGGCCGGTGTTTTCCCTCATGAAAGAGGAAGTCCCAAAATCGAAATAGCATGGACTGTCGCTCCACTGATTCTGGTCATCTGGCTGACCTACATTTCCCTAGCACCTCTGGATTACCTGTGGGATGTTCCAGATGAAGATGAGACCGACCTAGTCGTTGATGTAGTAGCATCACAATGGACTTGGACATTCACCTTACCTGATGATTATGTAATACCTGAAGACTTCACCAATTGTGGGAAATTTAACGAAACAGGAGTCCGTCAACAGAATGAGAGAACTACGTATGACTGCATAGAAATTCCACACGGTGGGATCATACGGTTCAATATCTATGCTGAAGATGTTCTACATGCATTTTATATTGTTGAGATTGGGGTAAAACAGGATGCAGTCCCAGGAATTGAAACTCTAGCATGGATTGATACAAGTGATGTTAAACCCGGATTATACAGCATATATTGTACCGAATACTGTGGTGATGAACACTCTATGATGCTTGCCGACGTGTACATTACGGAGGACTAATGAAGGGAGCAAGTCTCAAGATTCTGAGTGTCGGGTTTCTGATATCTATTTTAGTAGCAATCTCTGCTTTTCCAACTAGTAACGGATTTCCTACAGGTATTACTGATCCTACTACCAGCACAGTCGAAGCGAACGGCTGTAACTGTCACAACCCAGACCCTACCACTAGTGTCATTGTCGAACTGACACTTCCAGAAAATTTTACTGCTGGGGAGATCTATACGCTAACATTTAACATAAGTGGAGGACCGAACGATGCACCCAGTGGTGAGAATCTGGGAGGGTTCTTCATCAAAGCCTCACACGGGGTGTTGGAACCTCTTGAGAATGACACTCTTGTACAAAAACCATTTGGTGAAAATCACTTAACTCACACTACTGAAGGAAATGACTACAGAGAATGGAACTTTACATGGACGGCCCCAGAAAGTGATGATGTGATTGTCACATTCTCTGCATACGGAAACTCTGTTAACGGTGCAGACGGAAACCAAGGGGACTACTGGAATTCAGCTACTTTTAGTCTGATGGGAGTCAACGCCGTTGCTGTGGCAGATGGAGAACACGGGCTATCTACTCCCCAGAAATTGATTTACGGTTTCACAATCATTGCAGTCACTCTTGGCGTCGTGATAATCGGCAACCGGATGGTGACCAAGGAACAGTCTTTCGAGGAGGTGCTCAAGGATTACTGGAAATACCTCTATCCCTGGCTGACCACCACAGATCACAAGTACATTGGAATCCTGTACATAGTTACTGGCTTTGCCTGGTTCTTCATTGCTGGCATACTGGGTATGATTATTCGATGGCAATTGTTCGAACCACGATTGGACGGTGATTTCCTGACCTATCAGGAATACAATTCCACCTTTACCATGCATGGGACCACCATGATTTTCATGGCTGCTATGCCTATCATTTTTGGATTTGCAAACTATCTGATTCCTTTACAGATTGGTTGCAGAGATCTGGCATTCCCAAGATTGAATGCCATGAGCTACTGGTTGTTACCAACTGGTGGTATCGTGATATACATGGGATATTTTACAGGTGGAGCGGGAGATGTTGGATGGACCGGCTACGTGCCATACGCCACGGACGCTTCTGCTACGAAGCCGGGAACGGATTTCTGGGTAGCTGGTCAAATCATGCTTGGAGCTTCGTCAACATTGACGGCAATTAACTTCCTTACAACTATTCTCAGAATGAGGGCCCCAGGGGTTAGCTTCATGCGAATGCCCTTGTTCACGTGGTCCATATTTGTGACTGTTTTCCTGTTATTGCTTGCAATACCTGTTTTCGCAGTCGCCCTGATTTTACTGATGGCTGACAGGACTTTTGGAACTCTCTACTTCAGTGGAAGCTGTGCTGGAGATCTGATGGGAACTACCGCATGTTCCGACCCGATATTGTGGCAGCATCTGTTCTGGTACTTCGGACATCCTGAAGTTTACATCGTAATCCTGCCCGCATTTGGGGTGCTGTCGGAGATCATATCTACCTTCTCACGAAGACCCATCTTCGGTTACACTTCGATGGTATATGCAATGACAACCATAGGAGTAATCTCATTCGTGGTCTATGGGCACCACATGTTCACAACTGGGGCAGATCCACTATTCCGTTTCATTGTGATGCTGACGACTATGTTAGTGGCGGTTCCCACAGGGATTAAGATCTTCAACTGGCTAGCTACGATGACTGGGGGGTCTATAGTTACCAAAACACCCATGATTTTTGCATTAGGTACTGTCATAACTTTTACGATAGGTGGAATCACAGGGATAATTCTGGCTTCGATTCCGCTTGACATCGCCTTCCACGACACCTATTTCGTGGTGGCTCACTTCCACTATGTACTGGTTGGTGGGACCCTGTTCGCATTCCTGGGCGGAGTGTACTACTGGTTCCCCAAGATGACTGGTAAAATGATGAATGAGACACTAGGATTGATTCACTTTGCTTTCTCATTTATTTTCTTCAACGCAGCCTTCTATCCGATGCACAACGTTGGTATCTCTGGAATGCCACGAAGATATGCAACCTATGACCCTGCATTGACAGAGATGAATCAATTCATTAGCGTGGCTGCTTTCATCTTCGGATTTGCACAATTGATATTTGTCTACAACGTTTACTATTCCTACAAGTATGGAGAAGAAGCGGGTGACGACCCATGGGATGGATGGTCACTTGAATGGGCTACCAGCTCTCCTCCACCACATAACAGTTTCACTGAGATTCCGACCCTGAAATCAGCCGAGGAAGCCGAATGAGCGGGGAACATGGACATCATGGGACTCCAGCACCCTTCGTATTCTGTGTAGCTACTGCCATTATGTTCATTGGGCTGGTCATGGCAACGGCCGGTGGCGAGAACAATGAGGGCGATACAGGCTACTGGTTCGTTTTCATTCTTGGAATTGCAGGTATGATTACTGGATTCATGATGTGGGTACAGGACTACTGGGACCAAGACTCTGAAGAAGGTGAAGAAATTGTAGGGTATCATCCATTCTGGGCTAGCATAACCACGCGCAAATTCGGAATGTGGATATTCCTCCTGACTGAGGTTATGGTATTCAGTACCCTACTAAGTGCTTACATGAGATACAGGGCTGCCATCCCGGACTATTCACCTGATATTGACTGTGGACTATATTTCGAGGAGTGTTGGGTTCCTGCAGCAGATATTATACGCTCTCATCTGATATTTGGAGTGATAAACACATTTGCTCTCCTGTTGAGCAGTCTGACCGTGGTCCTTGCCCTTTATGCAGCCAGAAACAACAATTCCAAGGCCGCGACCAGATACTTGATTGCCACGTTCTTTCTGGGAACACTTTTCTTGGTCCTCAAGGCATATGAGTGGTGGGAAATGAAGAACGGTCACTTCTGGGGTGACCATTGTAGTGTCACTGCTGGACAGGATATAGGGCATCATTGTGTTGCTCCCAAGTATGAACATGGATTCTGGCTGGATACTAGTCTAGAAGGAACTACTTTCTACATTACCACAGGGACCCATGGAGCACACGTTTTCGTTGGACTTCTGGCATTGGGATATCTGATTGCCAAGGCCAACAAGGAAGGGTACAACGAGAAATATAACGATACGATCGAACTTTTCGGTCTATACTGGCACTACGTGGACGTAGTTTGGGTATTCGTATTCCCATTCTTCTATCTGTATTGAGGCAAAAATGAGCGACGAACAAGAAACTGGAAACGAACACGACGAACATCATGACGACCATTCATTCCCAGCGTGGGTTACGCTAGGACATACGGATAATCCCATTAATGGATTCATGAAAGTATTTGCATGGCTAGTTTTCTGGACTCTACTGGAAGTAGGGGCTATCCTTTCAGAGTTCTCTTTCTGGATAACTATGGGAATCCTTTTTGGTATTGCAGCCATCAAATGTTGGTTCATTGGTTCTTTCTTCATGCACATGACTTGGGATCCACCTCTCGTAAATCGAACTGCGGCAGTCCCAGTTTTCTTCTTGATTGTGTTATTCCTAGCTATAGGATTAACTCAACCCGGTGCTGTGGATGACCTACGAACTATTTGCGGTTTCTAGTTACTATACATAAACAGACCAATCATGGTCAGAAGGAAATAGGGAACCAGAGCGGCCGCTCCATCATAATCCTTTGAGATCCTCTGACCAGCCATCAGAATGCTAAATGAAACAGCTGCTAGGATTAGACCAATGATTCCATATGATTCATCGTCATAAAACAACACCATGATAGAGCCAAACAGGGAAAGCAAACCTGACAGCGTTTCAAGAATCGTGACCTGAATAAGACCAATTGCGGAAAAATTGGACAGAATCGTCTTAGAGAATTTCTCGGTCATGAATTCGAGTTCACCTTCCCAATTGAAGATCTTGTCCAACCCTGATTGGGTCATTATTATTCCCATGAACAATGAGATGAAGGAACAAATTATACTTATGTAACTGAAATCATGGTCGAAAAAAACCAACCCGCTGTCACCAAAGGCTAGGAGTGTCATGAAACTTGCAGAAAAAGTGGGTATATGGGGCTTACTAAACTAAAGAATCAGCATGATATCATGGTAAATTGAGGCATAGGTCCAATCATATCCACGCCAGACAACCCGCATATTTCCGTCTGAATCTATAATGTAAAGTTTGGCTGAGTGGCTGACTCCATAGTCTTTATCAATCTCCTCCTCAAACTCGTAGTTCAGGGCGCCGGCAATCATTTCTATCATTTCTTCATCCGTCATATGACCTGCCTCCCAGTGTTCCAGATTTTCCAGTATCAGGTTCATTTGTTCACTAATATTCACTCGCGCTGAACGTTCTGCAACAAGAGATTCCAAAGCCTCATAGCTTTGATAACCTGTCGCATGGCCGACTATCTGATCACCATCAAGCAACACCCAGCTAGGATAACTATTCATTCCAAAGGCATTCATTAAATAATTTGAATCATCGTACAGATAAGTCCATGTTGTGTTATGCTCAATTGTGAAATTCTCTATAGTACTTGCGTTATCCACACCGCCAAGACTGTAACCTCCAATTGAAATTACACTGACGTTGGAAGAATGATTAGCATGAAACTCATTCAGTACCGGAATCTGATTGTGGCAGTATGAACAGGCTGTATGAAAAAACTCGATTAAAGTAAGATTCTGTTCATAATGCGTTGAAGAAGAATGCTCTATGCCATCCATGTCATCCAATTTCCAGTCTTGAGGTGGTATTTTTTGTGATATAAGCTGAGTTACACCTGGGACCTCCTGACCAAAGAGAATGGTTCCATGCATCAACTCATTTGCATTAACATTTCCACTTGACCACTGGTCAAGAGCTGTTAGGATGTCATCTTCAAGAGTACCTTCTGCAAAAGTAGCATTCTTATCGTAATCGGAATCCTCGATACAATCATCTATATTCCAGGGATCCTGCATGTAACCCGGATTACAATGGCAGCCTTCGTAGCCTTCCATGTAATGGCCATTGCCTCCACAAGCTTCTTCATCAATCATGACCTCCATGCCATAATCATACCAAACTGATGCCATATCACCTACTGGAGAATCTGCAGTAGATGTCAAAAACTGCCATGAGGCATCATAGGTGGATGCGAAGGAAGCGAGTCTTTCAGGAGTATCTCTTTCAGGATCAACTGTAACACTGAGAAATACAACTGATTCATTATAGTCGTCACCCAATTCCTCAGACAACTTCTTCATCTGATATGTGACGGCTGGACATATGTCAGGACAATGAGTAAAGATAAATGTGATAACTACGACTTTGCCCTTGAATTGGGACATATTAACTGGATTATCAAACTGATCGACTAACGCGAAATCGGGTGCCGGTCCTGCAGTACAAATCTGGTCAGGGGTCTCTTCACAGTCATCTCCCCAGAAATCATTATCATCCTGCTGATTCAGGCCATCGAGACAGCCTGAGGTAACAAAAAGTGTGGAAAGTAGCAGAGTTAATAATCCACGATTAGTCATGATAATTTTCCAGCGAATGCGGATATTAAATATTTGTGATTAAAGATGCTTGTCAATCTCAGCCGATAACTGGTCGTATGTTAGTTGTCCACTATGATGGTAGACTATTTCATTATTCTTTATCAAAGCCATCGATGGATAGGAGTTGAAGTCGTACTCTCTCATCAGGTCGCCAGTGGGATCATATAAATGCGGCCATTGAGAATTATGATACTGGAATTTGAATGAGGCTACATTGCTCTTACTGTCTGTATTACTTCCCATTTTGTATCCACCGATTGAAAACATATTGATCTGGGATGAATAATTACTATTTATCTCCTTTAGCACAGTGGCCTGGTTCTGACAATGTGAACACCCTGACTGGAAAAACTCGACCATAGTTACCTGATCATCATCATAATAATCCTTGGACGAATAAATCACTCCCGTATCGGCTTCCTCGAGTGTCCATTCCTCGGGTCGAGGGTTACCCGGTTCATAGATAAAAACAAAGAATATGACCGTCAGAAGAATCAATAAGACAAGAACCGGAGGTCCAAATCTCCACAGAGTCTCATTGAAATTATCACGTCTGGTCTGCATCTTCTGATCGATTGACCTCGATGCCTTCAGTTCCAATTTGCGTCTTCGCTTAGATGCCATCGTTTCCTCCTATGAAGTTCTTTAGTTCTGCGCCATACGTCCTTAAAGCGAAAAATGTCGCTCCCAATGTCAGGGCAAAGGCAATAAGGCAGAATGGGCACCACTGATGGATGATAAAAGCTTCAGCGTACGTCAAATAGGCTCCAAAAGCGCTTCCAGACAACCCTACCAAGGGAAGAAGAAGAACATTGTAATGTGTCCTTTCCAAATCCATATTCAAATAACGATCCAAAGCCAGTGAGAATAAAACGATGAAACCAAGAACTCCAAACCAGGCGACAGGTAGGCCAAGCAATTCGGATTGCTCACTGGCCAGGACCTCTCCACAATCAAGTCCGGGAAGATTCTGGGTCGGGCAACCTCCACCTTCAGAAACAAGATGATGCAAATAGGTCAGATACAGGGAATCTATCAAACCCAGAACCGACAATGCCATTATTGTCATCAGGGTTCTATCCTCAGACTCTGTATCCATATTCAAGGGTTCACCTCCATGTATAAATAATTTCACTACGACAATGCATTTATTATCTGCCGTAATTGGGTAGATAGGGATATTCTATGCATGGACCAGAGGAAGGAGTTAGTGAACATACAGATGAGGCGAACTCTGCCGTAAAGATAGTCGGCGGGAACGTTTTCGTTGAACTTGATCCCGACCATCCGGGATTCCAGGATGAGGGATATCGTTCCCGAAGGAACGAGATTGCCAAGATTGCCATGGAATGGAATGATATGTCCATGGAAGAGAGGAGGAGCTCAAAGATTCCTCATGCCCCCTATTCAGAGGATGAAGATGCGGTCTGGGCGGCGATAATGGAACGCATAAGTCCAGTCCATGAAAAATACGCGTGCCGCCAGTATCTGGACAACGCAAGGAAACTAGGGCTTCCTGATGATAAGATCCCACAACTTCAGGAAGTAAGTGAGAAACTACAGGGAATGACTGGGTTCAGGCAAGAACCGGTTGGTGGACTGGTACATCCCAAGACCTTCCATTCCGCACTGGCCAACAAGGTCTTCCTTTCGACCCAGTACATTAGACACTCATCCAGACCATTCTATACTCCAGAACCTGATGTTGTACACGAATTGGTAGGTCATACTGCAATGCTCGGTGTACCTGAGTGGGCCGAACTGAACATCCTGTTTGGAGAGGCAGACATGCGGACCGAAAGTGAGGCTGCGATCAAAAGATTGGGGACGGTTTACTGGTTTGTCCTAGAATTTGGTGCTTGCAGAGAAAATGGTAAAGTCAAAGCAGTGGGGCCAGGACTACTATCTTCTTTTGGGGAAATGGAACACGCTTGTACTGCTGGTGCAGGATGCGGTACGAATGAAGCCTGTGTTTGTGACCCCAAAATCGAATACCGTACGCCAGACTTCGAAGAAATGGAAACTCATCCTTATGATGTTACCAAGTACCAACCAATACTCTATGTGTGGGATTCATTCGAAGAGATGTACGAGAAAACCAAGGAATTCGCAATTCAATGGGGAACTGATGATGACCCCCGAAAAGAATTGCATCAATAATTATTCAGGTTTGTAAGCGTATTTTTTTAAGGTCTTCAAATCCACCATGGACAAGGCAGATTCATGGGTGGATTCCAGTACGACCTGGGGTGCCATATCAGAATCATGGGCCTCGACCCATCTTGAAAGACAAAGGCACCAGCGGTCCCCTTCCTTCAGACCAGAGAATCCAGACATAGGAGTACTGAGATCATTGCCGGCACCTTTCGAGAATGCCAGAAAGACATCTGTCATGACCACGCACACAACATGCCTCCCGAAATCACGATTGTCCGTGTTGCAACAACCATCCCGAAGCCAACCGGTCATTGGGTCCGTTGAACACGGCTCAAGCTTACCACCTAGAACATTGATTGATTCTTCCATCTATTTCTCACGATCTTCGCGTAGATTCTCGATTATCGTAAAAGCAAGGGCTGCCCTCTCATTACGTGAGAAACTGGATTCCAATTTTTCAATCTCGGACTGTATCTTTTTTGATGACTCGGGATCATCATTGGCAAGTCGTTTGGCATCACGTACCTGAGCCTCATTGATGCAATAGACCGAATCCCCACCCAGAATAGATATTGGAGTGATAGCCATGTTTAGACCGAGAAACTGGTCTCCACGTTCGGAGCGGAATCAGTACTGAAACTGGAACCACAGCCACAGGAACCTTTGGCATTACCGTTGGTAAGCCTGAATCCAGGTTCTATCAGGTCATCTGAAAAGTCAATGGTCAGGCCATCCAGGTAAATCGAACTTACCTTATCCGAAACAATACGAAGAGGTCCATCTTCATAATAAACATCATCAACTTCTTTCATAACGTCATCCAGAACTGCATCATAGGTGTTTCCTGAGCATCCGCCAGAGGTCACCCCTATACGGAGGAACACTTCATCCGAGATTCCCATGTCGTGCAATCTTGATTTTGCCTTCTCTGTTACCTTGACGTCCATGTTGGTCTAAATTTCATGGAGTTTTAATAGTTACTGTAGGCTATAATCGTAAAAAGCCACCATATATGGACGTGATATGAGGGTAGCAATTCTCCTTTCAATGATTCTGTTGTTCACGCCGGGAACGGTTGCAGAGGCGAGTCCAATGGAGAATTCATATGAAGGAAATCCAATTGTCGTCATCAATCTGACCTATGAATCTGGAATTGGGGGTGGAGATGAATTTCAAGGTGAGATTGTACTGGAATTGTTCCTTAATTGGGCTCCCATTACCGTCACCAATTTCGTAGACTTGGTAAATCAATCATTTTACGACGGCATATACTTTCACCGAATAATAGATGATTTTGTGATACAGAGTGGGGATCCTGACTGCAAGGCTAGTGGAGTCTACCCAGTACCAATATCTGACGCATCATGTGGAGAAGGAGGATCATCGGAAACCATTCCCTTCGAGGCAAATGCTAACCTGACACATATCAACGGTGCCATTGGGATGGCCAGAGGACTCGATCCAGATTCAGCAACCAGTCAATTCTACATCTGTGATGGGCCACAGCATGGTCTGGATAATGGGAATCGGACTCAGGAGGATGACCCTGGTTATGCTGTGTTCGGAGTTGTCAGAGAGGGAATAGAATTGGTCCAAGCCGCTGCGGCAGTTCCAACTACTAACGATCCTGATGGTGATGGTAGTTCACCTAGGGCACCAGGTGGACCTGACCGGCCTCTCTATGAGGTTCATATCAATTCAATCACCATAAGGGAATATGTACCTGCACCGGTCGTCGAAAAAACCGATGAGGAAGGCCTTTCCGGCCTATCACTGAGCGTTTCGGCGCTATCAATAATACTTACCGCAATCGCCCTGAGCAGGAAAATGAATTCGTAATGGATTCAGTCATATTCCAAGCGAATGTTCTCGGAATGCTGGCCTACATTGTACCAGCAATGTTACTCTTCTTCGAGATGATAAAAAAAGTCGAGGACAAACTCGTGGAACGTAAATTGTACATTGCCTGCGGGGTCGGAGTTGTCTTCGGAACAATTGCAGACATCATAATGATTCTGGGAGGGATAGATCTCCATTCGGAAGATACAGGATATGCGGCGATGATGCTGGTCACACCATTCATCATGTTGATTTTCATGTTTGTTGGTGTCAATCTGAACACCTTCAAGTCCGAACCTGCTGCCCCATTCTATTCAGCCGGTTTCGGCCTGTTTTTCGGAGGCTCCGTAGAGTTCTGGAGATTGTTGATGACCGAGGAGCGATTCCCAGATCTCGCAACCGGAGATCTGCTGCTAATCGCTAGTTTCGGTTTGGGTACCGTCCTATTCTTCGGTGGGGCGGGGATGTGGATAGCCTATGGAATTGTGCACGGTAATGGGGTAAGAGTTGCTGGACGTCTGGCCTTCCTCTATCTTTTCCTGGCATTCCTGAACGCCAGTGCCCTAGAGAACATACACTACGATGTTCATGATTCAGTACTGGTTAGTGTAGCTGCACTGGCTGGATATTTTGCGATTGGGGCGACTTTGTTTCACCAAGCTTCATTGAAATTACCAAGTATATCTGAGATAACTAGAGATGACGGAGAAAGTGAAGTATCATGAATAAAGCATACTTGTTGGTAATTTGCTTGTTTTTGACGTCTCTTACAGGCTGTCTTGATGAGGAATGTGAACTAGTTCCTAACGGACATTGTTCAGGAGAGGATTTTAGTGGACAAGATTTATCTGGAATGAATTTAAAGGGAATTGATTTGAGTTATGCAAACCTAAGTGGGGCAAACCTCGAACATGCTGACCTAGCTAATGCATATCTGGAAGGTACTGACTTCACTGGTGCAAACCTGAGATATGTTAGTCTAACTGTCACAGTCCTCTACAATACTGACTTCACTGGTGCTGACCTAAGATATGCTGACCTAAGATATGCTGCATACCTCCCTAGTGCAAACCTCGAACATGTTGACCTAACTGGTGCAAACTTCGAAAGAACTGACCTAAGTAGTACAAACCTGAGTGGTGTAAACCTCCAAGGCGCAGACCTATCTGATGCAAGTCTCTGGTGGAATGACCTATCCTATGCGAATCTATCTGGCGCAGACCTCTCCGATGCACACCTCCAGCATGCAGACCTAAGTTATGCAGACCTAAGTTATGCTAACCTAACTAATGCAAACCTCTACGGTACTGACCTAAGTTATGCAGACCTAAGTTATGCAGACCTAACTGATGCAGACGTAACTGGTACCGATTTCACAGACACTTTTTGGTGGCATACAGTCTGGACAGACGGTGTCACAACCCAAGAAGTCACTGAAACTCAAGATTACAACATGACTGTGGTCGAAATCTTGGACGGAGATACCTTCGATCTTGGCAATGAAGAAAGGGTGAGAATAATTGGAATCAATACTCCTGAGAAAGGAAGGCCTTTCTCTGATGAAGCAACCGATGCCTTGAGTGAAATGATCATGGGAAAAGAAGTGACCTTAGTCAACGATAGTAAGAATGATGATGCAGATTCAAGTGGGAGATTGCTGAGACATGTTTACGTTGATGGCGTGTCAGTTAACTACGAGATGATTAGGATGGGAATGGCCTTCTGGTATCCTTATTCCTCCGGAACTGATATGGATGAGAGCTACCAGGAAGCACAAGAATCGGCCGCAAATGACCATATAGGTTTGTGGACTGAATCACAATACAATATTACTATCGATTATATCGAATATGATCCTGAAGGAAATGAGGTCGATGGTGAATATCTAATTATTACAAACCATGATAATTACAATATCAACATGGAAGGCTGGTACTTGCAAGATGAGGCGGCGCGTACTGCTTATGAATTCAATTATACTCTAGATGTTGATACAAGCATCAGAGTATACACGGGTTCAGGAGAAGATAATGAAACTGCTCTCTTCTGGGGTTGGTATCAAGGAATTTGGAACAATGGTGGAGATATGGCAATATTGCAGGACGAGGATGGATTAATGGTTGATTACTATCGCTACGGTTACGATTGATTCTGAACAAACTCTATAACAAGGCCGTAAATAATCCCCATATGGAACACCGTGTCTTTGCAGGAATCACAGCAGTAATCCTGCTTTTGTCATCAGTTTTGTTGTATTTTAGCGAGGATGATGAAAAAGATATAGATGACATAATAGCTGGGAACGGACTTGTGCCAGTTTGGGAAAGAGTCAATCAACCATTCAATACCACCGGATCCTACAGTTATACTCTGGAAAAAGGTGAATATGGCATAACTGGTCCAGAAAGTGTCTTTGTTGATGTTGATCTACCCTCAAGTGAATTAGGATGTACTATCACTGATGACTGTCAAGTACATCTTGGATTATGGATGCCTGACGTTCCAAATGGGACCAAAGTACCGGTTATCGCTGACGTTGGTCCATACTATGATGATGGAGATGTTGATGCGTTAACTCCTGCAAATCGTCTAGGTAAATTCTTGATAGAGAATATGGTGCCACATGGATATGCTGTTGCTCAAGTTTCTGTATTCGGAACTGGAATGTCAAACCATTGCATGGACTTCATGGGGCTGAGTGAACAGATGGGAATAGACGCGGCTGTGACCTGGTTAGGTACTCAAGAATGGAGTAACGGAAATGTTGGGATTATTGGAAAATCATACGATGGAACAACACCCTGGCAAGCTGCCATGTTTGGCAATCCATACTTGAAAACTATTATTCCTATTTCTGGATTAATTGGAGTTCACGACTTAATGTGGCGTAATGGATCCATGGAGGCCAGAGGAATAGCAATGCACAACGGAGTGTATGGATCCTTCGGATGGGATGGGGATAGTGAGGACTGGCAGACTGTATGCAAAGGATACGCTGAGGGATATGCGAATGGACCTGGAGCTTACCTACTTGGTGATGAGGTGGATTACGCAGGCAATACTTACTGGACGGATAGACATTTCTTGGAAAGAGCAATGCAGAATTACAATGGTTCGGTCTATTTAATTCATGGAATGCAGGACTGGAATGTAGACCCACATATGGCATTCCCTGTATACAAGCAGTTACAGAGTGCTGGATTCGAAGTTAAAGGATTGTTCGGACAGTGGGGGCATCACTATCCTGACCGGCCTAGCGACCAAAATGGAATGTCTTCAGGTAGAGGTGCTGAGGCATATCCCTATTCTGTAAGATATGACTGGGCACAAGATCTACTGGAATGGTTCAATTACTATTTGTATGAAGGAAATCTCAAACCTTCCCTTCATGTTGAAATGCAAGATAACCTAGGAGGATGGAGGGTCGAGGAAACATGGCCTGCAAATGACCGAGAATTCTTGCAGTTACCAATAGGTGAAGGACTTAGTGTTGTATCTGGTAGTGGTTTGGTCGGACCGACAAATACATTGACTCTAGAAACTGGAGTCTTTGAGAATGAAACTCATATCTCTGGAATGCCTACCTTTCATGTAGATGTAACTATTCCACCCGTAAAAACTTCGGGACATCTGTACATTGAACTGTCGATTGCTGGTGGAATACATCTAGGGCATGGAGTTATGGATCTTAGGTATCACGAAGGAGGAAGAGAATGTGGGCAGCCCTGCGCAGTAACTGGGACAGTGAATGCCAAAATGCAGATGTTTGCTATGGATGTGGTTGTACCTGCTGGAAGTACACTGCAACTTGTAGTGAGACATACTGATGATGATTATGTACCGTCACCAGTAAGTAGCGGATATGTTACGATTGGTACAAATCAAAACAGTATTCTGACTCTTCCAATTATTGACAGAGAACCAAGTGACCTTTTCACACCACCTATCTGGTACACTGAAGAATAAGATTATTTCTTCTTCTTGGCTACTCGCTTGGGACTCTTCTTAGCTGCTTTAGAGCTCGTGGCAGCTGGTTTCGGACTCTTGGTAATCGCCGGTTCGGGAACCTCATGAATATGGACATCCCTCTGTGGGAAGGCAATCGTCACACCTGCCTTTTTCAGTTTGTCAAATACCTGATGGTGAAGGTCCGAATTGATCTGCCTTATCTTGATAACGTTATTGATCCAGGCGACCAGAACGAAGGTCAATGATGAATCACCAAAATCTTGGAAACGAACCAGAGGCATGCGGGTCGGATCATCCTGTTCGATGTCTGAATTTTTTCCTGCAACCTCCAGAAGTAGCTTCTCGACCTGGTCCGGATCCGAGTCATAGGAAACTCCGACTTCGACCCGGATACGGTAGTAGCGATCCGGTCTGGTGAGATTCAAGATATTCTGGTTTGCCAATGAATTGTTGGGTATGATAATCATAACATGATTCACTATGTCATATATCTTGGTTGAACGAAGACCAATATCTCTGATCAAACAATAAGTATCATTGAAATAGATCATATCTCCCGTCTTGAAACCCTGATCCAGCAGGAGCAGGATTCCTGAGAAGAAGTTACTGAGAGTATCTTGGGCAGCTAGGGCAATGACCAGTCCCACAACACCAACTCCGGCAAGAAGGACGCCAAAGTCAACATGGTAGGTTGAGAGAAAATTCGTGATACCGAAGACGATAATCAGGAGTGACCCTATAATCTCAAGCAGAGGACCATACTGTGTATCTGATTTTCCAACGGTCAACCAATCAGAAATAACCGGGACGAAATAGTTCGAATAGGCTCTCAGAAGGAATACCGTCATGAATAATACGAATATGGAATCAACGATGTCAATCAATATGAGAGTGTAATTCTCGAGATTTGCGTTAGTATCTGCGATTTCACTGAAGAACAATGAAGACCCTCTGGTCATAATCATCCAGAAGACAACGACCGTAGGATCCCATTCCCATTCACTCAGACCCCGGAAATAGAGGGTCAGGGGAATAATGAAAAAAACGGTCAGAAAAGTAACGAAGGCCATCAATATCAGCGTCCATATTGACAGTTCTGTGAATATGATGAAATCCTCGCCGTCTACCGTAATCGAATAGTAAGGGCTAGGGACAAAATCTGTGATGTAGGGTCGCAGAAATATGATTGATACTATTGAAAGAATAAAACCTAACAATCGCTCAACCGGGAAGTCTGGCTTAAAACCCAATCTTGTTTTAAACGATGGTTCTGGAGGAGACACGATTGTCCATTTGAAAATAGTTTATAAGTTGCTAAGGTGACAAACTCCTATATAGCAACTTAAGATAACGACGCATGGCCGAGCTGATGAGTGACATTGATGTCGAAAAATCATTGAAGGGGCTTGATGGATGGAGCCATGATGATGTCTACAAACGTGTCCATAAGGAATTCAATTTCAGTAGTTTTGATTCAGCCGTGACCTTTGTACAACATGTTGCTAGCATAGCCAGTGAGATGGGACATCATCCCGATATTCTGATTCACAACGGAGGGAATGTCAGGATAACTTCAACAACGCATGATCTGGGCGGAATAACCGAGAAAGATATTGCGCTTGTAGAGAGTTTAGAGATTCTGGTAAATACCTAAAATTATCTAAGTTATAGTCAGTTCCTTAACTATATATTCGTCCGATGTCTTATCAATATATTCTATCAAATCTGAGACATGAGGTGACTCAAGTAAAATTTCATCAGTCTCATGGTCTATGATACGAAAAGGCATGGACTACACAGTGCACTAATTTATTTATAATTTTCTAATTCGGAGCAACACTTTATGGTACCTTTCCAATAGGTATCTGTGAAACAATATCTGGATTTGGTGAAAGAGGTTCTAGAGCGAGGAACTAGGAAGGAAAACCGCACTGGCGTCGATACAATCTCGGCATTTAACATCAATTACTCCATAGATATGAGAGATGGTTTTCCACTGCTGACCACCAAAGAAATATCATGGAAGAATATAGTTGTGGAAAACTTGTGGTTTTTGTCCGGAGACCTCCACATAGGGCTATTAAAAAAACACGGTTGTAAATTCTGGGATCACTGGGCTGATGATGAAGGATTTGTACCAAGTGCCTACGGCAATTTTTGGAGGAAATTTCCGGTACACGGGGAACCTGAGTACAACGATCAAGTGAGATATGTTTTGGACACTATCAAGAAGAATCCAAATAGCCGGAGAATGGTAATCTCGGCCTGGGCTCCCGGAAATGCACAGGCCAGTGGACTACCTCCTTGTCACCTCTTATTCATATTCAATGTCCAGTACGATAATAATGGTGAACCACGGTTATGCGTACATTTGACCCAGCGCAGCTGTGACGTGGCTCTGGGCGTTCCATACAATATTGCGGGATATTCATTTCTGCTTCATCTATTTGCCCATCTTACCGGAATGAAACCAGGAATCTTTGGACACTCTCTGGTCGATGCCCACATCTATACCAAGAAGGCCGATGGCTCTATGGAGGAATACGACCACATCCCTGGACTGAAGAAACAGCTCAATCGAAACGTAGGGAAATTACCGAGTTTGGTAATAAATCCGAGCATCAAGACCTTAGATGATGTTATGGATTTGATTGATGCGGACACCGATACCATACTCTCCAAATTCAAATTGGAAAATTACAGACCTGAGCCGTTCATCCCCTTCAAGGTCGCCGTATGAAAGGGATTCTAGTCGCAGTCTCCCCTGAAGGCATTATCGGAAAAGACAATTCAATACCTTGGCATTATTCTGCAGATCTAAAGAGATTCAAACGTCTGACTCTGGGCAAGACTGTAATCATGGGGCGCAGGACCTGGGAATCATTACCTGTAAAACCACTCCCTGACAGAAGAAATATCGTAATCACCCGTTCGGCGCTGGAGGGCGTGGAATGTTTCCAAAGTATAGATAATGCCCTTGCAACTTGCGAAGGAGATGTGTGGTTCATCGGTGGAGCTGGAATCTATCAAGAAGCTCTTGGGAAAGCAGATATAATCGATATGACACTAGTGCCTGATAACGTCTCAGGAGAAGGTTGTGTTGAATTCCCTAAGATAGGAGATGAATGGGATGTCGGGCCAGTGGAAGACTTGGAAACAGACGGGAATCTGAAGCACCAGACTTACACCCGTAGGGTGTAAACACACCTTTATATCGCAATAGACTGGCCATTACACTCTGGAGCTCCTATGTCACGCAAACTAACTGCTCTCCTGCTAGCCATATTGATGTTGCCTTTTTCCGCTATGAATGTAGTGGCTGTAGGCGAACCTGACCTTTGGATTAATGATATCAGTTTTAGTGACGATTCTCCGACGGGCGGGGATACTGTAACGATAACAGCCGAGGTTGCCAATGACGGAGGGGACAGTGGTGTGGTCAGCGTGACGACCAATGTGACCTTCTATTGGGACAACAACTACATTGGGACTGACATGATTACAATCCCTGGAGACAGTACTGCTGATGCAGTGATGGACTGGGAGGCTGTCGGTGGTACGCATACCATAAAAGTAATTGTTGATGAAGAGAACGCAATTGAGGAATCTGATGAGGAAAATAACGAGGAGGAAAAAGACATCAATGTCAATTACCCACCAATCCTGTTCGTTGATGATGATGACAGTGAGAATAATGGAGGGTTTAGTCTTGAGACGGACCCATACTATACCAATTCTCTAGAAAACATTAGCATAGGATATGATACCTTCAGAGTCGGAAGCAGTGAAGATGGACCTGACATCGATACTCTAAGTGAATACACTATGATTATCTGGGCTTGTGGTTCTGACTATGCAAGCGGTGACACTGACGTTACCTTTACTGATAATGACAAAACGAATGTTGCTGACTATCTCAATAATGGTGGATCTATGTGGGTCATAGGTCATGACATCTTGTACGACTTCGATTATGTGGATGGGGAGCGCTATGAGGGTGATTTTGAATACGATTATTTTGGAATATCCTATGTCGATCACGATCGGCAAACACCTCCTGTGGTATACGGTGTTGAAGGTGACCCTATCTCTGATGGAATTGCTTACGATGCTGATGCAATAAGCTCTGATTTTGCAGACGATATTGATCCTCGGGACGGCTTTGAGAAGGTCCTGAGTTCGAACGGTGACTACAATATATCTACCATAAGAACTGAGGAGGATTACAAATTGGTCTTCATGAGTTTTGATTTCAGCTCAATAACTGATACGGCAGACAGAGACGAATTCATGGAGAATATAGTCGAATATCTTGCTGTACAGCTTGAGAATGATGTAAGTCTAAGTCGATTCAACTCTCCTAAGAACAAGGATACTGTTGAACCTGGAGTTGAAAACATCGTAAATGTTACGGTGCGTAATCGTGGGACCGCGAATCAAACCAGCGTTGAGGTCTCAATCGATATCCGATGTCTGAATAACACTTACCGATTCTCGGAGGAGGAAACTGTATCCATTAATGCTGGAGAAGGTGCCTTTGTGGAATTCGAATGGGATGTTCCAGATGATAAGGACTATGAATATGAGATAAGTGCTGAGGCCTCTGTCACGGATGATGAGAAAGAGGATAACAATTTCAAGAAGATTGAGGTCGACACCTACGTAACTTATGACATTGCAGTCTCGGAAGCCCGCGTCGACCCGATGATAGCGGAAAAAGACACGGAAAGGGAAATGTCGGTGATTGTAACAAACACCGGAGACATGACCATGACCCCTGAGATTAGTGGAAAAGTGTATGATGGTGCAGGAGGGGTCGTCTACAACGGAGGAACACAGGATGTTGAACTCGGTCCCGGTGAATCAGATACCTTGGATTGGGAATGGGAAACTGATGAGTACGGAACATTCTGGTTTGAGGCCGAGGTACTAGATGATGATGATGAAGTGCCCGAGAACGATATCAGTTCTGCAATGATGAGGAGCGTTGATATCGAATTCTCGGATGATATGGAAAGTGGCAGGAACGGCTGGACCGATTACAAATCATTGAGTAATCCATGGCATCTGATAGACACGGACACTGATGAGAACCGTGAAGCAGCAAGTCCAACCCATGCAATGTGGGTTGGAGATGAATCAAAGGGAGACGGTGAATATGATAACAACTGGGACTTCTCCTTGTACACTGCCCAGAATATCTCACTCGGTACAAACCCCACGATGTCAGTTAATCTCTGGTATAGTGTCGAAAACAGCTGGGACGGAGGGAATGTCCAGATCTCAACTGACGGAGGCGAAGGTTGGACTGTAATCGACCCAGATGGAGGATATCCTGATGATGCTATTGTTGGTCTGGATAATGAACCTGGGTACACTGCAACATCTGGAGATGGTGATGAAACTGACTGGGAAATTGCCACCTTCGGCCTAACTGACTATGCCAACCAGGATGTTAAATTCAGATTCCGTTTCGGAACTGATTCTTCAGTGAATACATATGAGGGATGGTACATTGATGACTTTGAGGTCAATAACGGAGCTATGACGACCTACGAGGATGATTTTGAGGATGGAGATGGAGACTGGGAAGCTGATACGGTACTCAGTGAATGGAGCTACTACAGTAAAGATGAAGAGTACGGAAAAACCTATTCTGGAGACCATGCCTGGTATCTAGGTAATACCGAAACTGGCGCTTACAGTGCCTCCTTAAATGATTCTTTGGAAACTCCCAGTATAGATCTGGGGGATGGTTCCGAGAAATATGTGGCAGCTATGGTCTGGTTCGGAATTGATGGTCCCAATGATGAGGCCATTCTGGAGATAAACATATCTGATGAATGGACTCCTGTGATGACATTCCCTGGGGATGATGGTGACTACTCTCAGGATTACAATGATGCTGATGAGAACGGCTGGTTGTACATCGAGGCTGATGTTAGTGAATACGATGGAGACGACGCATCCTTTAGATTCCGATTCGAATCGGATACTTTTACCCAGTATGATGGGGTGTATGTGGACGATCTTACACTTTACAGTCTGCCAGCAATACCAGATGATGTAGGAACAAAGAGTCTGGATGCGCCAGACACTGCCAAACCGGGAAGAGAGGTCACCTTCTATTCAGATATCTACAATTTTGGTACAGAGGACCAGAATGATGAATTTGATGTCAGAGCAAATGTGACACGGGATGATGGTACTGTAGTCTACACTGAAACGCAGACCATAGAAAGTCTTGATTCCAAGGATAATGTGACCCTGGATTGGACTTGGGAAGGTGGTGCTGAAGGTACCTATACCATAAGAGTCGAAACACTGTTGGAGGGTGACGGAAGGGCTGGAAACAATCCTAAAGAGAAAACGATAGACATTGCTGAAAGTGGTTATCAAGTCGCCTTGGCGGTCCAGGAACAGGCCAAGGATGTTCTTTCAGGGGAATCTGTTTTCTTCAACTTCACAGCCACTAACACAGGCGAAAAGGATGGATACTATGATGTGTCTGTTGATTATGGTGAAATAGATGAATGGAGAATCATATCCCATCTTACCACCATGTATCTATCTTCTGGATCTAGCCAGAATTTCACGGTGGTAGTCATAGCTCCGACTCTGGCACCTATAGGTGATGAACATGAATTCACGGTCACGGTAACCAGTCGCGATGACCCTGAGACTGAGGATAGTCAGGACATCACTGCCACTCCTTTCTATTATGAACAAAGCGGAGGAGACAAGGTGTTGCTGATTGACGCGAATTTCGGAAAGAATAATGGATACAATAATTACTATGATATTGACAAGATTGATAGTCGGATGAAACATACTCTACAGCAATATTTCAATGATGGGGAAAGCATGGGTTATGATGTTCATACCGTTCCTTACGACAAGGATGTTGGTTATGGTGAGCTACATCCCTATCCAACCATCAATCTGATGGCAGAGTATGATGCTGTAATCTGGATTCAAGGTGATCACCATCAAAGGAACCTGACCAATTGGAAGAACTGTGTCAGTGACTATTTGGATGCAGGTGGGAATATGTGGATTATGGGCCAGAATTTCATGACCGCCCTCAATAGTTCTACAGGGGCAAGGGAATCTGGAAGCTTCGAATATGACTATCTAAAGGTAGAATACGTAAGTCACAGCTCAGGAACTCCTGACCCGCTGATTGGAGTTGGCGACGACGAAATATTCGGAGACGCTGAATATGGAACTGGAGACCGTAGCATCTTACCCTATGATTATGCTGACTGGATTAGACCCCGAGATGAAGCTGTGGGAGCTTTCTACACTGGCAAGAGTAATTGGTGGCACATAGTAGATACAGACGAGGACGAAAATCGTGAGGCCTACAGTCCCACCCACTCAATGTGGATTGGTGACGAATCCAAGAGCAATGGGGAATATCGAAGCGGATGGGACTATTCTATCTACACTTCTGATTCTTATTCTTTGGGTGCGGCCGATGAACTGAGCTTCAAACATTTTTACGACACGGAAAGTTCGACTTATCCTTACGATGGGGGGAATGTTCAGATCTCCACAGACGGTGGAGAGAACTGGGTGGTAATTCACCCTGAGGAAAACAATGGCTCATATCCTGCCGATTCGGTCATAGGACTTGACTCCGAACCCGGATACCATGGGAACTCTGACGGATGGGTGGATGCGACCTTCGATCTATCTAATTTCTCCGGTGAGGATGTAATATTCAGATTCCGTTTCGGTTCTGATAGCGTTGTTGACACTTACGAAGGATGGTACTTCGACGATGTGCAACTCAAAAATGCAGTGGGTAATACGGTATTCTCGGATGACATGGAATCAGGAATGGGGAACTGGGATAATGCACCACAAACATTCAACCTGTCGCTGTACTACGAGGGCGACTATAGGATAATTGTATCTCCTTTCACCTTTGCATTTCTTAACACTTCCGATGAACGCGAGGATCTGATCGGCAGGGGACTGGATTGGTTACGTGCAGCCTCAGCTGCTGATGATGTCGGGGTTAAGCTTATTGAAATTGAAAGTGCAACGGAAGAAAATTCAACAATTGCCTTTTCAAGTATAATCAAAAATTACGGTTCAGAAGATCAGGCGGCATTCAACGTTGAGGCCAGAGTTATTGATGCAAATGGTGACGAATTGTGGTCCGAGACCAGAACAGCAGGTCCATTGGCCTCTGGTGAAGAGGAAACTCTAGACTGGGAATGGGAAAGTGGAAATCCCGGTGAGTTCACAATCATAGTTGAAACATTGAAGGATGATGAAAACAGTCGTAACGACCAGAAGGAAGTTGACATCGAGGTCGTGATGGTACACGTACCTGAGATATCGACCTTCAACGATAACAAAGAAGGCAGTGCCGGCGATAAGGTCACTTTTGACATAGTTATCAGAAATGGAGCGACAGGAACTGATGAATTTGAGATTGAGACGACAGGTAGCGCATCAACTTGGGGTGGTATGATAGCTAACCAGATGGAACTCTACAGTGATGAAAGCCGTGATATAGAATTGCAGTTGGACATACCTGAAGATACTGAAGACGGAGACTACAATCTGGACATTCATGTCACTGCAGGAGATGTTACTGAAATTCTTGAGTTGATCGTAACCGTTACGGACACTCCAGTAAATTACGATGTTGAGATTGAACTGGACCCAACCACTGTGGACTCAATTGCGGGAGAAGAACTTGAATTCACAGTGACTATTCACAATACTGGTGATGATGATGATATATTCGATTTGGAATCAAGAGGTGACGAGAGCTCGTGGGTGACCTTCCATGATAATGGAATCTCCGTTGGGGCTGGAGGTCAGGTCACAACGTCTGGCATTATCAGTATACCAAGTGATGCGGATGATGGAAACGCATATGTCGAGATCTGGGCCACTTCCAGAGGCGACCAGGATGCGCAAGATGACAAGGTAATCAAAGTCGTAGTCGAAGAATTGGAAACAGGAGCTACACTTCGAAGAGACAGTGTCGGTCTGAAGACCATTGCGCCTGGAGCATCTGATACATTTGAATACACACTAGTGAGCGATGGCAATAGTGAGCAAACCCTAGACCTCATAATTGGTGGTGCCGCAGCCGAATGGGCCACGTCATCTATTTCAGAGGCTGTATTGGAAGCTGAAGGAGGAACCACATTCATTGTTACCGTAGCTATACCAGAAGGGACCGCTGAGGCTACTTACAGACTAGAAGTCCTAGTAATGAATGGGAATCAAGAATTGGCTTTATCTGTCTCCAATGTAGTAGTACAAGCTCCAATCGATGAAACTGTGAACATTGTGATGTGTCTTACGGACGTGAGTGGATTCTGTCTGACCTCCGGTGAATTTGAGGTTACTATAGAGGCATCCCAGATCCAGACAGCATCTGTTGGTTTCCTGATTGAGAATAGAGGCGAAATGGACGCGGAAATAGCATTCGAGTTGATGATGCCTGATGGTTCTACCGGAAGTGATCTTTACTTTGACGATAACAGCAAAGAATGGAGGGTTGCCGTATCTCCAGCAGATACAACCACCTATCCTCTAGACATCGACGCTGGTGAAACTATGGATTGGGGAGCTTTGGCAGTAATCGCCAGAGAGGTCCTACCTGGAAGCTACACCTTCACCCTGAAATTGATGTTAGCCACTGAGACGGATTCTGGAACTTATGTGCTCGAAACGCTTGAGCAAGTGACCATAACTGTCATTGTGGAAGGTGACGAACCTCAGGGAGAAACTGAGAGTGAAGATGATTCGCTACTGCCTGGGCCTTCTTTCCTGTCCGTTATTCTGATACTGGCTACAATTGTCTACCGAAGAAGAAGATAATTATTCTTCAAAGTAGCCTGCCCAAATCATAGCTGGAATCAAGGCAAAATATGCCATATACAAACCAAAAGCAGGATACCACAGCGTTTCCCACATGGAATTCTCAAAGTAGCGAAGGACAATCGTCAGAATCAAGACCAATATTCCAAACAAGATCGGATTCCTAAAACCTGCACGGGCCTTAGCATAGGATATTGTTGTAACTGTAAGAAGAGAGGCCAATCCGATGATAAAAGGAATAAGCACAGAATCATAATCATTGACTATAGAATACTTGATAGATATGACCATTATGAACATTGTCAGGCCAGGTGCCGGCAAACCTGAGAAGTAGGTATTCTCACCTTGTGTGCCTCTAGTAAATCTGGCAAGTCTCAGAATACTCAGCAAGGCAATCATTATGGCTGCCGTAATCGCAACCAGATTTTCTATATTGTAACGAAAGGCGAATTCCAGATCATCATTAATGAAATCCAGAGCGGGACCTCTCTCAATATCATAATACAGTGAATAAACTAGAATCGAGGGAGCTAGACCAAAGCAAATGGAATCTGAGATTGAGTCAAGATATTTACCATAGTCATGTTTAGTTCCAAACCGGCGAGCCAGAGCTCCATCCATACCATCAATAATAGCACAAATTGGAAGAAGTATCATAGCTACTATGAAACTGGCTTCAGACCCATCAATTATGTATGTGATAGCCAAAAAACCCAAGAATGCGCTTGTGAGGGTAGCCACATCTGCATAGGAAAGGAGGGTCAAAGGTCTGAAAAATTTCTTGAGGGACAATTCAATCTCCTTCAGCAGTAGCCTGTATCTTCGACAATAAACGTTTGGGTCCCTCTATTATTTTTTCAGCGACAGACAGTGATGAAAGAGGTGTGAAGATAGCCAGTGTCTGACCTGCCAGAACACGATCGCCTTTACTCACTTTGATATCTATTCCTGCAGCCTCAAATCTCAGATCAACGCGGGAACCAAAGTGAATCAACCCAATTCTCTCTCCTTTGGATACTTTGGATTTGGGTTCTACATAACTCACTATACGGCGCACCAGAAAACCTGCAATCTGGGTGACCTTGAAGACACCGATATCTGTTTCTAATTTAGTGACCAGCCTCTCATTCTGATCTGAATCTTTTGAGAAGGCGGGTAGATTGCCACCATCTCTGTGTTTCTGGGACAGGACCATACCATCAATTGGCGAGCGATTGACATGTACATTCTGAGGTCCCATAAAAATTGAAATGTATATCATT
>ENA-UPTF01000297-UPTF01000297.1-marine-metagenome-genome-assembly--contig:-NODE-297-length-35851-cov-4.650053_pt1 | contig 35851 bp, 31 predicted proteins | sample MGYA00238166_ERZ767019 | MGnify/ENA primary metagenome ERZ767019 (study PRJEB28930, sample SAMN06266391) | marine metagenome | isolation source: Sea water from 250 m depth | place: Atlantic Ocean | study... | reverse complement strand
GTAATTTGTTAACTGCCAAGGTAGCTAAGGCTTCTCCTTCGACATCTTCAGCAACAATAAGCAAACTCTTTGTGCCCGCTTGAAGAATACGCTCTAAGACCGGCACTATATCACTAACTGCGGACAGTTTCTTCTCTGTAATAAGAATATATGGATCATCCAGAACTGTCTCCATTCTCTCAGGATTGCTAACAAAATACGGCGAAATATATCCACGGTCCAACTTCATACCTTCTACATATTCAACTTCTGTACTAATACTCTTGGACTCTTCTACCGTGATAACTCCATCTTTACCAACCTTGTGCATAACCTTCGATATGAGGCTACCCATCTCGTCATCATGAGATGACAGGATTGCAACACTTTCGATCTGGTCTTTCGAATCAACCGGGGTTGATTGGCCGGCTATCGATTCACGAACAGCTGCCATCCCCATGTCCATACCGCGCTTCAATGCCATTGGGTCGGTACCTGCTGCAACGTTCTTGAAACCTTCGGCGATGATTGCCTGGGCGAGAACAGTTGAAGTAGTTGTGCCATCACCAGCGTCGTCGTTTGTCTTCTTTGAGACTTCTTTGAGTAGCTGTGCACCCATGTTTTCAAAGGGGTCTTCGAGGTCGATCTCCTTTGCGATGGTTACACCATCAGAGTTGACCTGTGGAGGGCCAAATTTTTTGTCGACGATAATGTTTCGACCACGTGGGCCGAGCGTCGGCTTAAGAGTGTCAGCGAGAACGTCGATGCCTGCTTTAAGGCGAGATCGAGCATCATCGCTGAACTTGAGTTCTTTTGCTGCCATTAGGTATTTATCTCCAATATTAGACGGCTAATTTCAAATCAACTAGCCAACAATTGCAAGAATGTCGCTCTCTCGAACGATCAGATAATCTGTTCCGTCTTCTGCGTATTCAGTACCTGCGTACTTCGAGTAGATAACGGTTTGACCTATTTTGACCGGCATGTCGATGACTGTGCCTTCGTCAGTTGTTCGGCCTGGGCCAGCTGCTACAACAGAGCCCTGTTGGGGTTTCTCTTTCGCGGTATCAGGAATGATGATCCCGCCAGACGAGGTCGAGGCCTCTTCATCGGCGGGCTCAATGATTACCCTGTCACCGAGTGGTGTGAGGTTCAGTGCCACTGAATATCTTCTCCTTAGTAGTGACTTGAGCGTTCGGTCATTTGACTGTTTAATGAATGATGCGGACACACCAAATCAAGATCAAATTAAACCGAATTTATTATTAGCATCCGACCATTTCAACTGCTAGCAGTCGAAAGGCTAGAGTGCTAGTTAGGGAAATTTTATTAACCGTTTCCCCTTGCGTCAACTGTTAGGGAACGGACATACGGTGAATAGACGCTGAATCAGAAATCTAAGGTTGTGATGATTGGAACAGCGTTTGACCATCGATTTCGATGTTAACTGAACGCTGATATTTTCTAATAGCTTCCAGGTTTACATCGACTCCAAGGCCCGGAGCATCAGATGCTTGAACAAATCCTTCAGTATCTCTAAAAATGCCCGATGGTGCAGTGAGATCGAGGATCAACGGGGAATCTCCAGCAGGGTATTCGATAATATCGAAACTTTTAAAGCCTGCAAAAACATGTATCGATGCAGCGATAGACAAATGACTTTTAAAAGTGTGATTCACGTACTGAATACCCAGTGCTTTTGCGCGATCTGCAACTCGTTTGGCTTCAGTAATACCTCCAATACGCCCAACATCAATTTGGACATAATCAAGTCCACCATTTGTCATCATATCGTCGGCTGATCGATAAAAATCTGCGCCCTCTCCACCAGCAATGCCGATGTTTATGTTATTTGCCTTGATTCGGTCACCTAATTGTTTGTAAGCATTAACCTCTTCGGTTTTCAGAGGTTCTTCAAGCCAAGTTACTCCTAGATCAGCGAATTTCACTGCTCGCTCATATGCAGCGTCCACGTCGTCACCCCAAATGACGCCTGCATCGACCATTAACTTTGTACCGGGTGCCAAGCCATCACGTGCAGCTTCAACTAGCGCCACATCATCAGCGAGTGATCCATGCCCCATTGGGCCCCATCCGAATTTGGCAGCCTGAAAATTACGCTCGACAATAGAAGTTGCAATCGCATGTGTTTCATCAGGGTCGTTACCGAATAACACACTTGCATACGGGAGTTTTTTGTGTGATGTGGAATGGCCAATTAATTTCCACACTGGCTCATTTAGGTACTTACCCAGTACGTCCCACATCGCTATATCCGCACCCGATACGGCGTGATCTAACTGTTGGATATCGAGACCGTACGTACCAGCCTTGTTCCTTAGGTGTATAAGATCTTTGGGTGAATTGAGCGTCCCGCCTATAAGCGCCTCTGAGATGTTGATGATGTTTGAATGCGACATTGGCATTACGTAAGCTGCCATCGATATCAATGGCGATGCATCGCATTCGCCCCAACCCTCTAGGCCATTGTCTGTGCGCACACGTACAACCAGTGAATCTTGTGTGCCGTCGGCGGTCCTGGTGATAACGGGTAACGCTACGTAAAACAGATCGATTGCTTCGATTCTCAAGTTTTGCTAAGCCTTCCACGTCATCAGGTCGTCAATCGATGATATTAGGGTTTCCAGTTCACGTAAATCGTATTTGTCTAGGTAGGTCTTTCCGGGTGAACGGGTCATTGGTGACGTGATAACACCGCGGCGGTAGAGAATTTCCTTGAATGCTCTTGTGCCGTACAGGCTCTCAAAATTGTTCAGGGGTGCCATGCGAGTATGGATTTCTCTTGCACCTTTCTCGTCGCCCTGTTCTAGAAGGTTCCAAATTTTTGAGTGGATATCACCGTAATGGGAGGCTGGCATGTTGCCACACATACCTCTGTTGTATTCGGCGATAAGGAACTTGCAACCCATTCCCCCCATTACACCTTTCACGGCATGGTTATCTTGTTCCAGAAGAGATGTAGTTAACTGGCCTGCAAATACAGTTTCCTCTTTGACATAACTCACGTTTTCGATGTTCTGGCATAGTTCAACAAGTTGGAATGCAGTTAATGGAGCCCCTGCCGAATGATTTTGAATCCATATTGGAATTTCGACCGCTTCATTTAGCTGTGTGAAAAATTTTTCAACTTCTTGAGTAGAGGGTTTCATGCTATGAGGTGGCATCGCTATTAGCGAATTAAATCCGGCACCCTGAGCATATTTTGCAAGTTCGATCGAGTGGATATTCGAAACGCCAGTGACTCCTGCGACAGTTGGAACCCTACCGTTAACAATTTTTGTGGTGACGTCGAAGATCTTCCGTCGTTCCTGGTCGGTAAGCGACTGGTATTCGCTGGCCATAACTGGCATGACGATTCCATGGCATCCGTTTTCAACAGAGAAATCCAGAACACTTTCTAGGGAACGAACATCAAGTGTTTCGTCTTCGTTGAAAGGTGTGGCGGGTATTCCAAATATCCCACGGTATTGATTTGTTGGGTTTGTGCTCATTGGTGGTTAGGAATCACTTTACTTTTTTCGTAGGCGCATGATGTAGTGGCGTCCGCCATGCGTGTATGGAGCGATGCTCTTGTTCATGATATCGATTAGTTCACGAGCGCCGATTAAATCAGATTCGTGGAGTAATCGAGCTTCGGTCTCTTTAGCTCTGTTGAATGCAAATGCTAGATCGGTAACGTCGAGTGATGTTTCCAGTTCCAAGCCCCAGCTTTCTGCGAGCTTTAGGGGAGTGATTTTTGGATCTTCGAAAAGTGATATAACGATGAAACTACCGCCTGGCTTAAGTACTCGTTTGACTTCCTGGGAGTCAAAAACGTCAGTAGTTACGACAATATTGAACGTGTTGTCGTCGAAGGGCAGTGCTTCAACGGGAGCCTCGACGAAGGTGCATAGTTCAGAGATGTTTTCTATTTCAGCCAGATCTTTGGCCACTGACAGAGCTTCTGCGTCGATATCATTGCCCCAAACCTGGCATCCGAAGAGAGATGCCATCCAACGAGCGTTACCGCCAACTGCGCAAGCGGTATCGAGTACTTTCGTTTGGGTACTAATTTCCTGTTCTTCCAATGCGATTCGGAAGATGGTCTGATTTGCACCAATGTGCATGAACTCTCCGTATGAGGCGTGATCCCACCTGGGGCGTTCATCGAACCACTGTTGTAGTCGCTGTGTCTTGTTGTTTGAGCGTTGATCCATGAAAGAGATTCCTGGTCCGAGCGTGAGTTGAATAATTTTAGGGCGTTTTTGAAATAGTTTCTCGAACCGTTTGCCATACACATTTTAGGCTTTGTGGATTTTAGTGTCGGCACTAATCTGCCTTTTTAAGTGACTGGAAAGAAAAAACTCCCCCCGAATATTCGAGAGGAGTTTTTTTAGGGGGACACAAGAGACCTGTCGTGAACTTGGCTAACACGCATCTAAACGTTTAGTTAATTTTCATCGATAGTGGAGAATTTATTGGTTACAGACGCAGGAACTCGTTGGGGTTTAATTAGATAAACCTGGTCGTTCATAGTCAGGGTGCTGGTTCCGTGCTTGACCGTATCGACTTTTTGGGCCTTTCATGTCGCGTCTATATTTGAGACTTTCACGGAGTTTATTGAGATAGGATGGCTTGGCGTCTTTCCAGGCTAAAATCTCATCGGCTTCTGCCTGGGTGATTACTTCTTTTTCTACTAGATTGCTTAGATTGGCTTCCGGGTGCCTTTTGACTCCGCCATTTTCTCGCACTAGCTTCTTGAGACGGTCTATGACCTCAGGTTTATTGTCTTTCCAGGTATCGATCTCATTAGCTTGTTCCTGACTGATTGTTCCTGCCTCTACCATCCCGGCTAGACTCTTATTCTGCTTTGCTTCACGGTATTCCTTACGAGCCGTTTTGATTGCCGAGTCGAGAGTTTCTCGTTCGATACCTAGGATTTCAGCTATCCGTTCATTGACTGAATTGTCGGGTGTGCTATCAGATTGTTTCTCTTGAGCGAATACCGTGCCTGATATGGCGAGTGCGCCAAGCAACCCGGTGATTACACTCAGGGTGATTTTTCGTTTGAACATTTCTAAAACCTTTTCTACAGTCTTTGGCCAGAATATCGACCAAATTGATTGGCTGCTTTCCAATCTAATAAATGACTGTGTGGAACCTGTCCAGAGAATGTGTAGGAATGTTAAAGAACTGGAGACCACTTACCTGAGCATTTGATAGCTTCTTCATCTCCTGGCCATGGTGGAGTAGTCGTAATTATGATTTCCAATGGGGTATACCCGTCATCGGCCTGAAATTGGAATTTAGTTCCTACCGGAATATTGCACTTGACTCCGGATTTCAGGGTAATCACAGATTCGTTATGTCCGTTTGAACGCCATAGCTTGCCTTGACCGGCGATACAAATCCAACGTTCTTTAACCGTTTGGTGGCGAACAGCTTGGGTGGTGCGACCTGGTTTAAGTAGAGCATGCACCATACTCGATTCTTCGCTATCCGATTTGATAAATCGTATCTCTGATCCGTCAGGTGCGATCACATCGGGAAGATCTGGTAAATGTTTCAATGGAAGAGAGTGACTCTTATCTGGTTCGAACACTTCCTCTAATCATACTGGCATCGTCGCTGGCTAAAAATGCATAGACCTTGGATACGTCGTCTGGTGATACAAGAGCGCTGATTTTTTCTTCGAGGCTCCCTTTTTTGCCGCCAGCCTCATGCATGTCTTGGACATTTGCCACCTTCAGAGGTGTATCTACTGAGCCAGGCATCACATCGTTTACTCGAATATTGTATTTTTCTAAATGTGATTCCATCACAAGGGATAACCCGTGGACACCGCCTTTTGATGAGCCGTAGGCGAGTGATGAACTCCCGCCGGTAACTCCTGCACCCGAAGCAGTCAGGATGATTACACCTGATCCATATTTTTTCATGACGGCTGTGACATATTTACATATCGTGAATGATCCTCGTAGGTTTATATCGAGTACGGTGTCCCAAATATCTTCAGGAAATTCATCTAACTCCACTGCTGCACCTTGCAGCACTCCTGCGATATGAATTAATACATCTACCCCCCCTAACCATACTTCCGCCGCAGCAACTGCTCCAGCCACAGCTGTTTCATCTCGGACGTCTACATGCCAGTAACGTGCATCACCACCAGATTCGTTTACATCGCTTATAGTCGCTGCGCCATCGGCATCGTTGATATCAAATGCTGCGACTTTGGCACCGCTGGCAGAAACGCGTAGCGTTGTTGCACGTCCTATACCGGTAGCTGCTCCAGTGACAATTATTCGCTTGCCGGAAAGATCAGATGCCATGTTTAACTCCTGAGATTTATGAAAGGAAAACCGTGCGTGTGCTTAGTAAGAGATTCAAACCTGTTCTACATATAGTTTAATTTTTCTGCATGGGAACGAAAATAATGGTGTTCGTTAGTCCCATTTGATGCCTATGCGTTCAGCAATTTCACGTATTCCTGCTGCTGCCAACGGAATTTTGTCATCTGGAAGGTGCTCTACAAGAACGTGGGCATTTGGATTAACCTTTTGAAGCCCCAAAAGAAGTGCTTCGTTGTCGAGCATGCTTTTTGGTTGGCCAATGATAGATTCTTCGAAGTGGGGAAGTAATCCGTCGACGACTGTGAAATCCTTTGCATGGGCCCCGAGGATACGGTCTGGAATCAGCTTGTAGAACTCATTAATTAGTGAGGTTGTGTCATATGCGATGTCGAGAGATCCGATGAAATTTACAGGATCCATGTTCAGTCCGAGATTTTTCGACCCAACATCATCGATTAGATCCTTCATTTTCTGAGGTGTATCGACGGGGCACACTGTCCCCCCTTCGACAGCTATCATCACCCCTTCGTTTTCCGCAACGTGGCAAATCTGTTTTGTGCTGTCCACTAGTCGATCCCACACTTCAGTAGAGTGATTTTTTGGATGTGGCGTCCATCCGCCTTTCGGATTCAGGCTACCTGGGCGTAAATATGTGTTAGGGCAGCCGAGGCGTGAACTGACGTTTACCATCCGTTTAACGAATTTGATTTCGTTTTTTCTTACGTTTTCGTCTTCAGCGACCAGATCTCCGCCATAGTTACCTACAGTTTGTGGCATTGGAAACCCTCGGCTATCGAACATAGATTTCAATCTAATAACGTCTTTGTCGTTGATTGATTGAGGGTCATCAACTCGAATCTGTACTGTTTTGAAACCGTGTTGGGCGACATTATCAAGCACGGCTCCATCGATAGATTTCCAGTCTCCGGGAACCAGACCTGCGACACCTAGCAGCATGAGAATACCTTTCCGCAAATATCAGATTGAATGCTAAACACTTTAGCAACTTGTTAGTTTGTTGCAATCAGATTTATGTGTGACATGTCACCGGCTTTGGCAAATAGGATGAACGTTTATCCTAATTTAGTGAATGCCTCTACCATGTGCCGACGTTGAATTTTGCCCGTTGCAGTCCTGGGCAGTTTATCCGTTATGTAAATGGTATCGGGCACTTTAAAGCTTGCCATCTCATCTCTACAGTAAGTTCGTATGGCGTCTTCATCAGTTTCGCTTTTCAGAACAACCGCTGCATGAACCACTTCGCCGTATTTTTCATCCGGCACAGCGAAACAAACTGCTTCAGCAACGGCAGGGTGTTTCAGCAGGATGCCATCGATTTCTAGAGGAGATATCTTCTCTCCTCCACGATTGATCAACTCTTTTATGCGACCCGTAAGTGACAGATAACCTTCAGAATCGAGGAAGCCCTGATCACCGGTTCTGAACCAGCCATTAACAAACGATTCAGCATTGGCTTCCGGGTTGTTGTTATAACCATGCATGACGTTGTCGCCCTTTATAACCACTTCACCTATATCACCTGTGTTTTGTAATTTTCCAGTTGCCTCCATATCCATAATTGCGATATCAACGCCAGTTGCCTGCCCTACTGTTCCTGGGATTCGTTTTCCGGGAGGCATTGGACTGGATGACATCTGGTGAGAGGCCTCAGTCATCCCGTAGGCTTCTAAAACAGGAGATCCAAAACGGTTTTCCAAACGCTCAAATACTGCTGGAGCTAGTGCGGACGAGCAGGACCGTATAAATCGAAACGATTCATGCGGTGCATTCTCTTCGTCGGCTCGCATAAGTAGGATCTGGTGAATGGTGGGTACAGCGGAGTACCAGGTTGCTGAGTTGGTTTTCTGCAATTCCCAGAAGTTAGATGCCGAGAAACGTGGAGGTATAACAAGCGAGCCACCAGAGTTGAGAGTTGAAAGTGACGCGCCCATCAGACCATGTACATGAAATAGGGGCATTACGATTATAGATGTGTCTTCTGGCGTCAGTTCGTAGTGAGTCTTTATGTTGTCGATTGACTTCATTAAGTTGGCGTGGGTTAGCGGAACGCCCTTGGGTCGGCTTGTTGTACCAGAGGTGTGTAGAAACAGTGCTACGTCTTCCTCTGAGGGAGGTTGGGGGTCAGAGGAATTGGTCAGGGTTTTACCATTCTCGTGCAATACGAGCGATCCATTGTCAAGAGATGCATCAATAACCGTAATGCCAAGTTCATTTGCTGCATCTCGGCCTTTATGAGCGCCTTCAGGGACAATTGCTAGCTGTGAATTCGCGTCTTGCATGAAAAATTTGAATTCTTCTATTGTGTATTCCGAGTTCAAGGGTGCCGCTACCGCACCAGCTTGCGCTACCGCCAGGAATAGGATCATGAACTCGAGTGAATTTGGAAGGATTATTGACACCGGTCTTCCGGGCATGACTCCTGCTCCAGCGAGGATCCCGGCTACACGTTCGATTTCATCTGCGTATTGTGAATAAGAGATCGTTGGGCCATCGGGGATGATGATTGCATCATCGGATGGATTCGATGGGTTGAGAAGATGTGCGAGTGTGTTTGAAGACATAAGTACCAAAATGAGCGTTTGTTAATCGAAACTGAAGTCAGCATTTAGCAGGGCGGTAAATAGGCCCATGGGATTTTCAGAATTGTAGTACTGCGAGGCTTGTCTTGGGTTATTTATATATACCGAGTAGCCGAAATTTTGGATTTATGTAATCACTTTGGGGCTACACGGTTATTCGTCCCATGTCCATGTTGTTGTGGCTATTAATGGGTGTTCGCGGTCGACAAGAACATGACCTGTACGGGCGATACCATTTTCAGCTAATCGTGCGGCATCAACAGTCGACGTTTGAGGCTCGACGCAAATAGCATGTTCTGGTGAATACAGCATAAAGTGCGTGATGGCATCCGATCCTGAAATTTCCAGTTTCAATTCCGGCCAGGTGATTGTTACTTTGCCATTTGGAAGTCTAAGAAAACAATCATCGATATCTCCCGGCATTAAACAGACACCATTTTTAAGTCGATTTGTGAACGTCGAATCAACCAAATTACCTGTGGCTGTTGAACTTTGATCGAGCTCCCATTGATCTGACACTTCCGCTTTCACCTGCATCGTATCTGAGCCCAAGGATCTGTTAAACCATGGATGCCAACCGAGGCCTCCAGGGAATGCTCTATTTTCATCATTGTCAGCAAACATTTGCATTGTCTGAACAAGAGATCGTCCTTGGAGGTAGATAGAGTATTTTATGTGTCCTTTGAACGGCCATGGCTTCGACAAATTAATCGACATTTCAATAGCGAGATCAGTAATTGAATCGATTTGCCATTTGGATTCTCTAACTAAACCGTGGATAGCATGGGGGGGAGCGTTTAATGGAATTTGGTGAACACCGTTAGGTGTGACAAGTTTGCCGTCTCGGATTCTGTTAACCCAAGGAGCCATCACGAAGGATCCTTCACCGGGAGGGAGTCTCGTTGGATTGTGGTTATTAGCACCACCAGAAAGTAACTCATAATGCCGATCCCCTTTTTTTACTTTTATCGACCGGAGAGAAGCTCCGGCTTCAGGAGATATAGTTACCTGTGCGTGATTGTTTTTAATCTTGATGTTTTCGGGCATTATTGATTCTTAAGGTCAATTCGGAGCTATTATTTGGGCGGTATGTAGGTTTATATAGGCATATCGAGAGCATAGTTCCTATACGCCTACATACAAGGTCAAACACATGTATTTTGAGTAATTGACCGTGTCAGATAAATATATCGGATCAAAAAAAACGAGGAGAGACGGATGTTCGAAGTATTTCCATCCCCGGTGAACACGACTGTTCACTTCGCTCATGTGGCGTATCGAATGGAGGAGCGTTACGCTCTTCGAGATCCAGAAGTGAACTACTTTCAAACTTGGACGTCCGAAGAGACTATGCGTCGTATTGATGATGCAGACGTGTTTGTTGTGTCTGGATTCTGGGATGATGATTTATTGGAACGAGCTCCAAAACTCAAGTACATTCAGTCGGTTGGAGCCGGTTTCGACCAGTTTCCCCTGGATGAGTTGTCGAGGCGTGGAATCGTGCTTGCAAATGCAGCAGGAGTTAATCAGAACGCAGTAGCCGAACATGCTATGTCGTTGATGCTTGGATTGAATCGGCATATTCACATTGGACGCGATAACCAAAATACTCACACCTGGCGCGGAATGCTTGGTGATATCACAAAGCGGGAGGATGAGTTAATTGGTAAGACTCTTCTGATAATTGGCATGGGGACTATAGGTTCAAGATTGGCGCGTTTTGCTAAAGCATTCGATATGCGTGTGGTTGGTACTAAGCGCAATCCCGGTACGGTAGCTACACAAATAGATGAAGTATTTACTCCTGATAAGTTGCATGAATTAGTTCCACAAGCCGACTTCGTTGCGTTGACTTGCCCACTTACAGCCGAGACTAAAAACATAGTAGATGCACGGGTTTTGGAAGCGATGAAATCTACAGCTTACTTAATCAATGTTGCTAGAGGACAATGTGTTGAAGAACCAGCGTTGGCAGAGGCATTGAAGTCTGGTCAGATCGCTGGTGCCGGGCTTGATCATTTTTGGGATGAGCCACTTGGCGAAGGGTCAGTATTGTGGGACCTCGAGAATGTAATCATCACACCACATACCGGGGGAGAAACTCGAATGTATGAAGAGCGGGTGATAGATATCTTGGATGACAACCTTGCTCGTATATGGAATGGCCGTTCAGATCTTCGTAACCAGATCGTTTAATTGTTGTTCCTGCGTGCTGACCTATGGTCTGCAATAGACTGTTTATGTACATCAATCAAGGGGTAACCAAAATGGCAAATAGGCTTGACGGTAAGGTCGCTTTGATCACCGGGGGTAATAGCGGCATAGGTGAAGGTACAGCTCAACTTTTTGCACAAGAAGGTGCAAAGGTGATTCTGATGGCTAGACGTGAACAGGAGGGCCTGGCGGTTGAAGCTTCTATTAAGAGTACTGGTGGAGATGCCAAATTTATTGAATGTGATGTATCTGATGAAAATGCGGTTAATGCGGCTGTGATAGAGGCAGTTCGCACCTTTGGGACGATAAATATTCTGTTCAATAACGCAGGCCATGGAGCAAGCGGCAACTTTCCTGACGAATCAGCTGAGGATTTTCAGCGAGTGATTAACGTTAACTTGAATGGAACTTTTTATATGAGTCGCGCTGTTTGGCCTCACCTGATTGAAGCAGGTGGTGGTGCCGTAGTGAATATGTCATCACTTGCTGCTCAAAGAGGTGCAAGTCCGAGAATGGTTGATGAATTTGGTTCAACATCGTCTTCTTACTGGGCCGCCAAGGCTGGAGTAGATGCTTTAACTCGCTATATGGCGGGAGTTGGTGGTAGAAGTGGAATAAGAGTTAACGGAGTCAGGCCGGGTCAGATAATGACCCCCCAAGCGACACGTGGAACAATCAAAGATCCAGATGGTGGGCATCACGCTTTCGAGAAGATGTTTGATTTGATGCAAATCACACCAGGTCCGGGCTATCCAGAGGATGTAGCGAATCTTGTACTTTTCCTCGTGTCCAATGAATCTCGTTTCATTACAGGAGAAATTATCAACGTTGATGGAGGGGTGGCGGCAAAGTTATAGAGGCCGTCACTATGAGAATTCTGATTAATTAATCGCGGCGAGTATATTCGCGTCTAATAAAGTTTGACCCAGCGCGATCCTCCGGTATGTAGCCAAGTGTTTTTTTTAAATGTTTGATATCGAATATCTTCCAGGCGTTATCAGAAGTTGCATTGAAAATGTCATATCGTTGGGATAGAGGAGCCTCAATGCAAAGATCCAGGATTTGTGCTGTGTCTCGGTGACTCAGCCATAGTGAAAGAGCGTAGGGAGAAAATGTTGGGTCATCATCTTCAAGTACCCATCCAATCCTTAGGTGGAACGAGCTCAATTCGTGATAGTCGTTGTAGTAGCTACCTAGAGATTCGCCGTACGCCTTAGAGACACCGTAGTAACTGTCGGGTCGTATCATGCACTTTTCAGTTATCAGCTCGTAGTTGTCTTGTTCTAACAGATGGAAGTTGCCGTCGTTTATGTGCTTCCAAGGTGCATCAAGGTAAAATCCGCCTTCGGCATGGTTGGAGCTAGCGCATATGACTCTTTTCACACCTGCCAGTTTTGAAGCTTCGAATACATTGTAAGTGGCGATCAAATTGTTTTTCAGTATCGAGTCCCAGGACCCTTCCGGTGATCGATCGGCCGCTAGATGAATAACAGTATCGATTAAATTGAATGCAGGAATGATCGCTTCCAGGTTATCGAGATTCGCTACTGTTGATGGCACGCCATCAACAGCGCGGAGGTCTAGGGATGAAAACTCATATTTATTGCCGAGCCTGTTGATTATGATCGAACCAATCAGGCCAGCACCTCCGGTAATCAAAACTTTTTTTGTATCAGTCATGTAATCGAAAATAAGCTACTACATCATGCTATTTTTGTTCTAGCTTTAGTTCGTCATCCCGTTGAATATTTGTTGTGTAGTCCTAGAAGCGATGTTCGTTTGGTTTGAAACTGGCTTCATAGTAATCAGTGACGTTTGTTCCAGGTTGAGCCAATTCGTCAATCAGAGTTAGTTCCTCACTACTTAACTTTAGATTTACGGCTCCAAGATTATCTTCTAGTTGTTTGATTGTTCGCGGTCCAATAATTGGAGCCGTTACACCAGGTTGATGCATGACCCATGCTAAAGCAATTTGAGCAACTGTCGCCGTATGTGCTTCAGCAATTGGTTGAAGAGCGTCTGTTATGTCCATGACCTCAGTGCTGAACCGCTTAAGTTTTCCTGGGTCTGTTTCATCACCGAATCTGGTACCTGTACGTTGATTTTTTGTCCTTTTGTACTTTCCAGTTAATCCTCCGCCAGCTAGCGGTGACCATGGGATGAATGCCATTCCATAGGTCTGGCACATTGGTATGTGCTCGCGTTCAGCTCGCCGATCGGTCAAATTGAACGGTGATTGGTCGCTTACAAATCGTACTGTTGAGTGTTTTTCTGATGCCCAAAGGGATTCTACGACTTGCCATGAACCGAAGTTGCTTGTTCCTGCATATCGAATTTTTCCTGCTGAAACCAGATCATCCATCGCTCTAAGCGATTCATCTATAGCGATGTGGGAGTCTGGTCGATGTAATTGATATAGATCAATGTATTCAGTTTTTAGGCGCCTTAGGCTATTTTCGCAACCCTCTATGATGTGCAGTCGGCTATTCCCTATGTGATTAGGGTGCTCTGACATCCGACCATTTACTTTGGTAGCAAGAAAAATTTTTTCACGGCTAGCGTTACGTTTGAGGGCCTCGCCCACGAATTCTTCAGATGCACCTTTGCCATAAACATCAGCGGTGTCCAGAAAATTTATTCCATGATCGATAGCACGATCTATGATTTCGCAGGTGTCATTTTGGTCCGTTTTTTGACCGAACATCATGCAACCCAAAACCAGAGGACTTATGTATACCCCTGTTCGTCCGAAAAGCCTGTAATTCATATCGTCCTTTTCTTGAAATAATCTTCGGATATAACGAATTATCAAACAAGAATCGTTTACTTATTTATATTGACGTTGCTAGTCACTTTTTTCAATTGCTGTCGTGATTAACTAGCTAGGGTAGCCGCTCTTGCACCATTATTGCAGCAGCCGTCAGGCCTCCGGCGTCCAAAAGAGTTTTTCCATCTGAATTGGCTGTCGAGCTCATGGATATGAAAGCGGTTTCATGAACGTAGACGGCCATTGCTCCTATGCCACCTGTTTTCACATCCATTAAGTAAGAATCAGATCCAATTAGGCCTTGCTGTATCACAGCTAGATCCCCTAGTTGCTCTTGTAGCTGTTCTGTAGTGATTAAAGCGGATGCTAGGGCTGAGTTATATAAAAGCAGGGCTTGTTCATTTGTTCCAAACTGAACAATTTGTATTACTAGTGAATCTCCAGGTGATGGCTCATCTGTGCTGCCGACTGTACGGAAAACTTCGATTATGCAGTTGTTGACGGCGCCACTTTCGGCGAGTCCTGGAATATCGTTACTATCCAAGGTCTGTGCTCGCTCTATCAATCCAACTACTCCAGTTAGATTTTCTATCATATTTGAGTCTATAAATCCTTCGCATGATTCATAGGTCCCAGCAGAGGTATCTGAAGGTGCCGGCTCGTCTGCACATGACATCCCAAGCAGCACAAGCACACAGATCATCCCTAGAGCGATGATCTGTGTGTAGCTTTGGTGTACGTGTTGATAGGTATCAGAATTTTTCAAATAGATTCACCATAAGTTGTGTGGGTCATTGACCTTTTCGAGATATTAGATCCTCAACTACTTCTGGTTCGGCTAAGGTGGATGTGTCTCCGATTGTGTCGATTTCGTCCGTAGCGATCTTTCGTAGAATTCGCCGCATGATTTTTCCAGATCGTGTTTTAGGTAAAGCTGGAGCCCAGTGAATTACATCCGGAGATGCGATGGGACCTATGACTGATCGTACTTGCCCTCGGAGTGTTTGTTTTAGTTCTTCCGAATATTCTTCACCAACGTTTAATGTCACGTACGCGTATATTCCCTGACCTTTTATGTCATGTGGGAATCCCACTACGGCGGCTTCGGCTACGGTGCTGTGGAGAACCAGGGCGCTTTCTACCTCAGCGGTGCCCATTCGGTGCCCAGATACGTTTATAACGTCGTCTACTCGTCCGGTCACCCAGTAATAGCCATCTTCATCACGGGTCGACCCATCACCAGTGAAGTAATATCCCTTGTAAGTATCAAAGTAAGTATTTTCAAATCGTTTATGGTCGCCGTACAGAGTTCTCATCTGCCCAGGCCAACTGGCTTTGAGGGCAAGAACGCCTGAGACACCATCGCCTTCAAGTGGATTACCGCTTTCTGGATCGAGAATTTCCGGTTCTATGCCGAAAAACGGAAGCGTTGCGGCACCTGGTTTAGTTGCGATGGCACCCGGAATTGGCGTGATCAAGATTCCGCCAGTTTCCGTTTGCCACCATGTGTCAACGATCGGACAGCGTTCTTTTCCTACATGTGTGTTGTACCATCGCCAGGCTTCCGGGTTTATCGGTTCTCCGACGGAGCCTAGCAACTTTAATGATGGCATTTCATATTGATCGGGGTACTCGTTTCCAAGTCTTGCAATTGCCCTGATTGCAGTTGGAGCTGTGTAAAACTGATTCACATTCCATTTTTCTACGATCTGCCAAAATCTATCTGGCCCAGGGTATGTCGGTATACCTTCAAACATGATCGTTGTCGCACCATTGGCTAATGGCCCGTACACGATGTAGGAATGTCCGGTTACCCATCCGATATCTGCGGTACAGAAGTAAATATCACCATCGTGGTAGTCGAAAACGTACTTGTGAGTTTGACTGGCGTAAACCATATAACCCGCGGTAGTGTGCAGCACTCCCTTGGGTCGACCTGTCGAACCTGAGGTGTAGAGGATGAATAGAGGGTCTTCCGACTCCATTGCTTCTGCCTCAGATTGATCTGACACATCTGCCATGACATCCGCGTACCAAAGGTCTCGACCGTCTTTCATGTCATGTTCGACATTTTTACTATCTGGAATTCTTTCTACGACTATGCATGTATCGACAGCTTTGCCCATTTGTTTTTCTGCAGATGCCATTGCTTCATCTGCAACAGTTTTCATTGGAACTGGCTTGTCGCCTCGGTGAGTTCCATTACACGTTATAAGGGTGGTGCAAGATGCATCCGCAATGCGATCTGCGAGCGCGTCGGCTGAGAATCCACCGAACACGATAGAGTGAATTGCCCCAATGCGTGCACAGGCCAACATAGCAACAGCAAGTTCAGGAATCATTGGCAGATAAATGGAAACCCGATCGCCCTTTTTCACTCCACGGGATTTCAGTACATTGGAGAATTTACTTACTTCCTGGTGAAGTTCGTTATAGGAGATTTCACGTTGTTCTCCGGGTTCATTGCCTTCCCATATGATGGCGGTCTGATTTCCGCGAGTGTCTAGATGTCGATCGAGGCAGTTGTAGGCAATATTAGTCTGGCCTCCCTCGAACCACTTTATGGACACAGGACCTTTGCGCACATCGTAGTTGTATTCGCGTACTTTGTCCCATTTTTTGAACCAATGGTATTCACTTGCTTTTTCTGCCCAGAATGCATCCGGGTCGGCAATTGAACGATCGTATTCAGACCTGTATTCATCCAGGCTCTTTATGTGGGCATCTGCGCTGAACGATTCTGCCGGGGAATAAAGTTTCAAATCAGACATCAGTATCTCCAGTTATACAAAGGTCGCTTTCGTCTTAGTGAGCTTGATGTTCACAAAAGATTGTGAAGGAAATCAGTATGTGTGTCTATCGAATATCATCGGAGTTCATTCGGTTGATTTAGGAATTTACCGTTCTAAAGCGGTGGAAGGTTTACGCCCAGTATTACCCTGAGAAAATTGATGTTATGGGCTAGGTAGTCGTCTATAGCTAGATCGAGATTACCGCCGATTGCATCAAAGCCGTCATCACCTTCACGTGGACCATCCATATCCAGTACGACCCAGCCTTTATAGTGCTGGTCTCTCAATAACTTCATTACAGCTGGGAAGTCCACACCTCCTCCGCCCATATTGTGGTAAACGCTAGCTTTGGTGTGCTGTTCGCGTGTTGGGGTAGCGTTGTTCCCGCGATACTTTGCGTAGGTGTCCTTCAGGTGCACCTCGGCGATGCGAGGTAGGTAATCACTCATGACTTGGACAGGATCCATGCCGCCAAGGCACAGGTGTCCGGTGTCCGGTGTCAACCAGACGTAGTCAGGGTCTGTGAGGTCGAGCATGCCTCGGACCTCGTGTTCGCGTTCTACTGGACCCCATATGTGAGGATGCGGAGCAAGTCGAATACCCATATCAATCGTCTGCCGACCAATCTCGTTTAGGGTGTCTGCGAGTGTTTTTAACTGATCTTCTGTAGTTCCACCGACCGGTCGAGTACCCATGTTGCATTTCCAGAGATCACAGCCGAAGGGCTGGAGGAAGTCACGGGCGAATGCTACATGGTCTTCGATTGTTTTCTCAGTTTCTTCCGGGTCAATGAAATTTGTCGACTGGTTCTTTGCTCCGTTTGAGACATCGATAAGCGTGACGTTGGCTGCAGTGAATTTTTCCTTGAGTGCCAGTGGGTTAGAGCGGTGTTGTTCTATCTGTTTTGCGTAGGGCTCAATACCCTGTAAGCCAAGAGCAGCAATTCGTTTGATCCCCCATTCGATAGAGTGGCGCGCGTCCCAAAGAGAACTGGTAGAGCCATAAAGTATGTCCGGGTTTTCAGGATCTAAGGATTTGTGAGATGCCATGGACATGGGCTCTTTCTGCAACTTGTGTTGAGGTCATGATGCTATCTAGCTTTATTCACTCTTGCTGAATGGTGGGGATACTAACACCTAGATCACCTCTATATATGGAGCTAATCTTTGCTTTGTTAAAAGAAAAGTCGAGGCTGTTGTGAAGTAGTGCCACGCAAAGCAATATTTGGTGGAGCTGGAGGGATTCGAACCCTCTACCTCTTCAATGCCATTGAAGCGCTCTCCCAATTGAGCTACAGCCCCTATTTATGTGAGACCTGTGCTTCGCAAACTTGTTGATCTCAACTAAAAAATCGTAGCACAGTGAAATGCTTATGCACCTTTTATTTTGTGCGATTTACATTTGCTAGTAAGTATCTGGATCTTCTTCGTGTTGTTTGTATTCAGTATTGTCCCTTACGGGTAATTCACGGTCGAGATTTAATGTTTTTCCTGCATCGTCTTGCGGTTCGTATCCAAGAACTTTGCGTGCCTTATCTAGCGAAAATATATTCCAGTAGTTATTACTCATAGCGAATACAACTGTGTACATAAGTGAATCTGGTGCATCTACTGCTTTTACGTGTATTTGCGCGGTGTCTCTGTGCGATAGCCACATCGCCAGCCCGCCACCAGCGACAGTGGGATCGTCGTTGGATATCGTCCATCCGATCCGTATATTGATGGATGATATTCCGTGGAATTCGCTGTAATAACTTCCAAGACCTTCCGCGTATGCCTTTGAGGCACCATAATATCCGTCAGGTCGGATCGGGACAGTTTCATCAATTAGTTTGTATGGGCGTTTTACCTGATCGAGGTTTCCCTCGAGGATAGTTTTGTAAGGTTCATCCTGATAATAGCCTCCTATAGCGTGTTGAGAACTCCCGAAAACTACTCGCTTAACACCCGTGCGTTTAGCAGCTTCATAAACGTTGTAAACACCGATGAAGTTATTTCGTAGTGCGGATTCCCAATCAGCATTTGCGCTTCGATCAGCCGCTAAATGAACAACGGTATGTTGACCTTCAAACGCTTTAACCATGGTATCGAGCTCAGCGATATTGCCCTTGAAGTTATGGGCGCTATCAATACCATCCGTGCCGTAGCGCGAAAACGATGAAAGTTCATAGCGCTCTTCAAAATCTTTGCGAAGGGCTGTTCCCACGAGGCCACTAAGCCCGGTTACTAATACTTTTTTCTTGTTCATCATTTGAATGAACCTTTGTGCTTGTAAATCTGTTTTTTTATCGTTCACGATACTAGCGGAGTTTTCAATCAGCGCTAGGTGTTAATTGTTTGATGCCGGTAATTCTGTTGAGGCTTTTTTAACTTTTACTGCGTGCCACACTACAAATAATATTCCGCCGAAAAGTACGACGCTCAGCCAACTAATCGTCCTGTCAACTGCAACGAGACTTATTGCCTCTGTATCGGTACGGCCAAAAAGTATAAGTAGCCCTGTTAATCCACCTTCTACAAATCCGAATCCTCCGGGAGTCGGGATGGTTGTGAGCATGGCGTTGGCTAGGGCGGCGAACATTACGATACCGAATGAAATTTCTATCCCCATAGCATCAGCGACGAAATAAAAGCGAGATATTTCTAATATCCAACCAATAATGCCGAGCATTAGTTGGGGTGGGATGCCTCGACCAGAGAAACTGTTGAGTGTGCCATGGCGGAAATTCATATATGACGTTTCGAACTTGTTCGGTAACCGCCTGGCAAGCCCTTCGCCTGTAACGCGCAACATTATGATTCCGATAGTTAGTATCCCAACCAGTAGAAAGGCTGCTATAACGACCCACCCTGGTACTTTGGAATCCCCTTCTATAGTGATCCAAATTGCACCTATTAGAACCAGAATTAGCACTGCGACCATATCTTGAACTCGTTCTGCTACTACTGTTCCTAGACATGAAGGGAATGCACTGTTGGTTTCCTTCGCCAGCGACCATCCTCTATAGGCATCTCCGAGTCGGAAGAATGCGACAGAGTTGGCGAACCAGCCCATGAGGATTATTCCTGCCAGCGTAGTGGATCCTGGGACGTTACTGCCCTGATTTCCGCCGATGTTTGCAGTTTTTGCCAAGGATTTCCAGCGTAAACCACGAAACCAGAAACTCACGTAGTAGAGAGCTAATGCTAGGAGGTATTTGGATACATTAACGCCTTTAATGTTTGACCAAACTTCATCCCAGTCAAAATCGAAAATACGCCATAGTGCGAACCCTAGTAATGTTGCACCAATGATGATTGTGATTAATGTGGGTAAGGAAAGGACACGTTGGCGTAAGGTCGTGACATCTGGGATGACCGATTCGGATTTGGTGTCATGTTGATCTGTATTTTCGATTGCTGGCTTCGTCATTTAATACTTTATGTAGTTTTGTTCAAGTGAAGCGGGCGCATGATCAAGCGCTTTGATCTTATCGAGATTTAATAGGAGATTGGTGTGGAATGCCATTACTTCTTGGAAATTTATCTGGAGTCGAAGAGATTTTCATCCAATAGACCATATCGTCTGGTGGCGAATTACCGGGTTTGTTAACCGGAATTGTGATTGCAGGCGCTGCTCCTAATATTTCCGCTGCAGCTGCAGCTTCTTCAACTTCCTCTTCGGATCCATGGCTTTTTGGCAGGATTACGGTCCCTCCGATGTTTGCAAATGGGATCGTCAGTTCTGCCAGTTCATTCAGTCGTGCTACGGCTCTAGCAAAGACCACATCATATTGTTCGCGGTGATCATTTTGTTGGGCTAATTCTTCGGCGCGACCGTTTATAACCTTGGTGTTAGATAATTCGAGCGCGTTGACTACTTCAGTTAGGAAATTTGTTTTCTTTTGATTTGAATCGACCAACGTGATGTGAAGTTCAGGGAGGGCGATTTTCAATACTATTCCTGGAATTCCGGCGCCGGTTCCGATATCTATTGCTCGTTTGTCCGTGAACCATTCGGGCGTCGGTACATTGCCGCCTGCTGGGGAGAGTACACGTAGAGATCGTATAAAAAGTTCGTTACGTATTTTCTCCCAGGTTTTTAATCCAGTTAGGTTAAATTGTTTGCTGCGTAGTTCTATTAATTCTCGGTAACGCTCGAACTGAGCTTGTTGGTTCTCGTCTAGATCGACACCAAGTTTGTGTGCTGCTGCTCTTAGAAAATCCACTTGTTAACGATGGTCTTTCTTGTTTATTTAACGCTGAGGTATATATTCGAAATTGGTCTATTTAGGCACATGTGTGTGGTTAGCTTTACTGAAAAAGAGAAAGCGCAAATAGAATTTGATCGGTAATGTTATAGGGTGTAATTGGATAGTAGACCTGTTGAACAGTATCGGTATTGTTTCGGTAATTGGTGTTTTGCAGGTAATCGTCCATACAGAATTGGAAAACTGAATTGGTCTTTCGTATTGTAGTTTTGGCAAAACAAGTTCCGGATCCGGAAGTTCCGCCTTCGCAGTTTAAGGTTGATGAATCTACTAATAGTGTGATTCCACCAAATGGAGTGCCGCCTGTAGTTAACGGATTTGATTTAAATGCGGTTGAGGCAGCTTTGCGTCTGCGCGATTCAGGTTTAGATATTGAGATAACGGTTCTTTCCGTCGGAAGCGAATTCGCTATGGACGCTATGAAGAAGCCATTGGCGATGGGTGCGGATCGTCTAGTTTTGGTGGATGATCCCTTGCTTAGCCAAATTGATTCTGCTGCAACTGTCAAAGTACTGTCTGCGGCGATAGCTAAAGATGGTCCTTTTGATTTGATTCTTGGAGGTAGACAGGCCTCCGATTGGGACCAGGCTCACGTGATTATCGGTCTGGCAGAAGTGCTTGGCCTTCCATTGGTATCACTGATTCAGAAATTGGAATTGGATGACGATTTGGTGACACTTCAACGGGTTATTCCGGACGGTTACCAGGTGATATCCGCTCGTTGCCCGTTGGTTTTAACCGTCACTAACGAACTCGGTGAACCTAGATACCCTAACTTACGCGGCATAATGCAAGCGAGTCGTAAACAAGCGGAAATATTTACTCTGGAAGATGTCGGACTTTCAGACACTGACATTATTCCGAAACTTGAAATTAAAAAGTTATACATTCCAGAATCTAATCGAGAAGTCCAATTGATCGAAGGAGAAGACGAAGCGGACTCAGGCAAAAAACTCGCATTACGTCTTCATGAGGAGAAATTAATCTAGTGACATCTGTACTTTTGGTTGGAGAATGTGACGACAGTGGATCATTAGGACAACCTGCCCTACAGGCGATCACGGCAGCCAATAGACTTACTGATCCGGAAATAACCGTGGTTATAGTTGGCGATTTGCCTCCGTCAGTATCATCATTGCCGGTCGGTCTAGTACTAGGCATTCCCAAAGTAGATGAAAGCGATATTGGAATCTACGAGCAGGCGACCACTGATATTTTCCAGATTATTAATCGTGTTCATCCGGATGTAGTTCTGTTTAATAAATCGGATTTTGGTTCTTTGGTTGCACCGCGTGTGGCCTTTCGTTTAGGCGTAGTCTTCGCATCCGACTGTATGGAAATTTCAAATGTCGATGGTTCCATAGTGGTAACTCGTCCTGTTTTTGGGGGTAGTGCGTTAGCGGATTTTGAAGTGGCTACAACACAGTCTGTTATTACACTGAGGCCTGGTTCTTTTTCTGCTAGTACTGAAACAGGAAATCCTTCTGTAGAAGAATTCATTTCTGATGTCACTGTGGATCAAAGGGCTTCCGTGTTGGACACTATTGAGGAATCACGGGAAGGTGTGCGATTGGAAGACGCAAACGTCATTGTCAGTGGTGGTCGCGGTTTGGGTGGCCCTGAACCATTCAGTGTTCTTCACGACTTGGCGAATGTTTTGGAGGGTGCTGTCGGCGCCTCTCGAGCTGCATGCGATGCTGGCTGGATTGATCATGCATATCAGGTTGGGTTAACCGGTAAATCGGTAACTCCAGATTTATACATTGCGGTTGGAATTTCAGGTGCTAGCCAACATATGGCAGGCTGTTCTAGTTCTCGTGCGATTGTAGCCATTAACAAAGATGCTGATTCGAATATCTTCAAAGAAGCCAGGTATGGTGTAGTTGGAGATTGGGAGAAAGTATTGCCTGCATTTTTATCCGCTGTGAGGGATATTAAATCCTAGTCACGTCGTAAGCTAGATAATACTTTTAATTTGAAAAGGACAGAAATTGGATTTTGGTTATGGTAGCGGGGTAAGCGGTGTTTTCAAATTTATTGAGAATGCTGAAGTGATGGCTGTTTTTTTTCCGAAATTTGGTCACTCGGTAGTGATCGATGTGCGTATTAAAGAATCGGACCCGCCACTCGTACGAGTCGTTCCTATGGCCAGGTCTATTGCTGACAGACTGCGGTCAATCAAGAGAATGCGTCCTGGCCTGCCTCGTCCTCGAGATATCGTTGCGGTCCCATGGGTCGGATATGTAGAAGCGATGCAATCTTCTGGCTTGTGGAACAAAATCATCGACCGTATCGAAGAATCTGGCTACGCAGAAGCTTTGGAAGCCGCAGATAAGGCTTTTGATGAGCTGGTGCGTATGGAGCGTAAGGAGTTGGCTCAGTTGATAATCGGAGACCAATACGAAACGCTGTGGGCTCGTTCGACAAGTTAAAGCATTGTCATAATCATGAGCAGGCGACCATTAAAATGGATTTTCATCGTCATGTTAATGGCCGTTCTCTTTGTCATATGGTTAATTCCAGTTGGTGATAATAGGACTGGCACCGTTGCAAAATTTGCGTCTCTTGGGCATGAGTATCGCTTGGTTTCCTGGGAGTTAGAAAATGTCCTTGACAAGTGGAGTCATCGCTTGTGGACTATCTTGCCATGGACGCCGACCAGTGAAGCGGATCGTCGGGCATCTTTGGATCGTTATATCAGTCTAGTGGAAGAGTATCGTTTGGCTGATGATTTACTGGATAATATCGCTTCCGCGATTGATCCTGATATTCAGCTTCTCAATGACACTCAGCGCAAAGTCGATCAGTTAGTCATAGAGCGGGATGAGATACGTGACGGGCTTGAGGAATATCTTGAACAGACTATTTCTGAAATTGTAAGGACAGATGACGTAGGTTTGGTTGGATCTTTTGTGTGGCCACCAGTTGATTTTCGTATCGACAGTCCCCCGAAACTGCTTGTGACATCCCCAAGAGATGAAATTCGACGAGTAGAAGGAATTTTGATTGATCCAGATATTTCAGTCGAAGAGACTTTAAGGATCGAGCGTGAACTCGCTGAGTTGCACGGTGTTTCTGCCCTCATTATTCAAACTGGTGGATTCGCGAGTTTCCCTAGTGTTATTCCCATGGTTGACTTAGAGCGACTGATGAATATTGCCTCTCATGAGTGGCTTCACGGGTACCTGATTTTTTATCCGCTTGGCCGGTCATATTTCAGTGATGGTCAAATGCGTTCGGTGAATGAAACAGTGTCTGACCTATTTGGACGTGAAATTGGTCAGAGGGTTTATGCAAAGATCATGGATCAACCATACGTGGCACCTGTTAGACCTGAAACAGCATCTAAAAATTGGAATTCGGGTAAAGACTTTGAGGAAAAGGATAATCTCGATCAATTCAGTTTCAATCAGTTTATGAGTGAGACGCGAGACCGTACTGATAATTTACTGCTTACTGGTCTTATTAAAGAGGCTGAAGCATATATGGAAACACGTCGTACTCAACTGTTAGATCATGGCTATTCTATTCGCAAGATAAATCAAGCATATTTTGCTTTTCATGGCACTTATGGAGAGAGTCCGTCTTCCGCTAGCCCAATAGCTCGTTACATATGGGATTTGCGAGAACAGGTGGATACGGTTGGAGAATTAGTAAAAATGCTCAGGGGACTAAAAACATACGAGCAATTCGAACAATTGTTAGTTGATAGAGGTGTGGAATTGGAACACAAATCTTAGATTTGCTACTTAAGTTAAATAAATTGCGTGAAATTTAACGTTGGAAAACTTATGAAGATATCTTTTGCCATCGTTATACTTGAATGAGTCGATGTTAATCTTGCCTCGGCTTGTTTCAGTTAGGAATGACTGGGATGATTGAATATAAGATCGTATTTGGTGTGTGATTGCTCCCATGCGCGATTACCCATCCGTTATAGATTCAACCCTTGCGAGGAGATTTGATGGTTCCGAGAACCGATGATGCACAGGTTGCTGACAATAAGATGTACAGACCGCCGCAACAGGAAGAAGCTCAGATTACGCTCGACGAAGTTATAGAGCGGCTACGGAACTCGATGCCAAAAATCCCAGGATTAGGTGGCTCGGGATCGTTTGGTTTGATTCTGGCAGTTCTGATAGTAGTTGCGATTGTCTGGTCTGCAACGGGTTTCTATACCGTTGGGCCCGATCAAGAGGCTGTGCTTCGAACCTTTGGTAAATACACAGGCACCACAACCGGGGGTTTGCATTGGCACTATCCTGGTCCGGTAGGCAAGAGAGACGTTGTAGCTGTTACTACAACGCGCCGTATGGAGCTCGGATTCCGGTCTGGTGCTGATGGATTTACAGTGGCTCAGTCGGTTACGAATGAATCTCTGATGATCACCGGTGATGAAAATATCGTCGATGTCCAGGCGGTCGTTCAGTATCGTATATCGGATTTGAGGAATTTCTTGTTCGAAGTGGATGATCCTGGTGATGCTGATCGAGGAGTTGCTCCGGGAAATCCGGAAGGTAGAACACTGCGAGATATGGCAGAGACTGCATTGCGTCAGGTAGTTGGGGCTAGAAACATTGATGATGTGCTGACTACGGAAAAAGAACAAGTTCAGACAGAAGTTCTTCTCAAAATGCGTGAGTTATCTGCGAATTACAATACAGGGATCGATGTCTTGCAGGTTTTGTTGCAAAACGTTAATCCTCCCCTAGAAGTACAGTCGGCTTTCGAAGATGTTGTTCGGGCACGTGAAGATAAGGATCGGTTAATCAATCTTGCTGAGGCTTATCAAGCGGCAGAGATTCCTAAAGCGACAGGTGATGCTGCGAAAATTACTGAATCTGCAGAAGGATTTAAACAAGGACGTATCGCACGAGCGCAGGGTGAAGCGGATGGTTTTGAGGCAATATTACAGGGTTATTTGGAGTCTCCAGATATAACACGTAAGCGTCTCTATTTAGAGGCAATGGAAGAAGTATTGCCTGGCATCAAAAAGTTTATTTTGTCCGATTCATCGGTATTGCCGTTCTTACCTCTTGATGGAGCTGTTTCGGGTACTGGAACTACTACTGGATCAGGGGGTCAGCAATAATGGGAAAACTCGCGATTCCACTTATCGTAATAATTATCGCTGCGGTTGTGATTATTCCACAAACGTTGTTTGTCGTGGATGAAACTCAAGTTGCTATCGTCACCAGATTTGGTGAGTATAAGCGATCACATAAACTTCCAGGTTTGCAGGTTAAGACACCTTTTGCTGAGCAGGTGACCAAATTCGATAAGCGATTGCTGCGTGTGGACGTTGCACCCGCATCAATTTTGACCAAAGACAAGAGAAACCTTCTGATTGACTCTTACGCCAGGTACAAGATTGTTAATCCTTTGGTTTTTTACAAAAATCTCAGAAACGAGACGGGTGCAGATGCTCGGGTGGGTGACATAGTAAATGCACAGCTTCGACAGGAAGTTGCACGAGATCTTCAGACAGAAGTTATATCTGAAACTCGCGAGGACATTATGAATCGCGTGACTCGTGAAAGTAACACCATTGAAGTTTCCAGAAACGAGTTGTTCAGGGATTATGGTGCACTTAATCATCCGGCCGTTAGTGTGAAGATTGATGAAGACATTGCAGATTCGATTCCCGCACGGTCAGCTACACCAAATGAGATAGCACTACTTGAGACTAGTGAAAATCCTGTTGAACTTGATGGCTACGGCATCACTTATAAAGCGAGCGTTCGAGAGGCTTTGGGCATAGAGATTATCGACGTTAGGATAAAACGTGCTGACTTCCCTCCAGATATAGAGACTAGTGTGTTTGCGCGTATGGAGGCTGAGCGTGAAAGAATCGCAAGTGGATTGCGTGCTGAAGGTACGCAACGAGATTCTGAAATACGTGCGGAAGTTGATCGGCGGGTAAACATTATCTTGGAAACTGCCCAGGGTAGATCTGCTTTGTTGAGAGGTGAAGCAGAGCAAGAGGCGATAACCATTTTGGCAAAGTCCCTTGAGAAAGATCCGGATTTTTATGATTTCCGTCGATCACTTGAGGCTTACAAGGTGTTCATGGATTCTCAAACAACGGTTATTCTCGATCCTGATAGTGATCTTTTGAAATTCTTGTCTACTCCGAATGGTGGAGGCTAATTTTTTCACGGGTTTAATGTTTATTCGTTGAAATGAATCGTTGACTTTGTATTGAATCGGTCCCGCTTTGTCGGGACCGATTTTTTATATGGATAACCTAAGTAATTTGTAAATGTTCATCATGGTTTGACTTTGTACTTTTTACTATGTGAAGTAATTAGCGTACTATTAAGTTTGTAAACGATTACTAACATTCAACAACTCAAGCATGGCAACACGAACAAGGCTCGATCATCAAACACGCCAACACCAGATCGTTGAGGCAGCACGTGAGCTAATCGCCACTGGCGGTGTCGACTCTTTGACGATTAGAGGCCTTGCGTCGCGTGTTGGAGTGACTGAGGCTGCTATTTATAGGCATGTTGCTTCCAAAGAGGAAGTTATGCTGCTGCTGCTGCAAGAAGTTCAAGAATCGTTGTTTCAGGCGATATCACGTGCAACCCGTTCAGATCGTCACGCACTTGAACGTCTAGAGCATATGCTTCAACTCCATGTGTCGTATGTCGAACTGAGGCAAGGCATATCATTTGTGGTGATAGCTCAGGCAGCACAGTTCGAAGAGCCAAGAGTTAGATCTGCCGGTCGTAATCTGGTTGAAAAATACCTTTCACTGGTATCTGAGATCATTACCCAGGGGATTGAGCGCGGTGAAATAGATAAGACTGTTTCACCGGATGCTGCTGCGATGATATTTTTTGGGATGATTCAGTCAGCTGTGACTAGGTGGTTGTTTGATCCATCTACTCACCCGCTGAGTGAGAACGCAGTTGCAATGTGGGTTTTGTTTAGGACCTCTCTTGAATTTTCCGATGAAGATGCCGATCTTCACTTGAAAGAGGAAGGAAGCCATTAAAGTGTCTGTAATAACGATTGATGGACAAATAGGTGCAGGTGGACTTGAATTAGGTAGGCGTTTAGCTCAAACGATGGATTTTAATTTCGTTGATAAGATCGCTCTTCAACGTTCATCGCTTTTAGACGATCGTAGAGATGTGAATACTTTTTCAGATCGTTTCTGGTTATTTGTCGAGCGCGCCGTTTCGGGCATGGCCATTGGAAACGCAATTGGGGACCCCTATTTTCACGTACCTGAAGATCTTCTTTTGCCATTGACTTGGGATAGTGAGGGTCCTATAGCCGCAAGCACTAAGGATTTTCATCCGACTAGCGTCGATGGGGTTTTTGATCTTGGAAATACTGTTCTGGTACATCGTGCAGGATGTGTTGAGGCTGGTGAGCGTAGTGCATTGAAGGTTGGGTTATTTGCTTCTTGGGGAGATCGTGTCGCACGGGTTATGAACAGGGAAGGATTGAAATCCGTTTCTGACGCTGAATACTCTATAAAAAGGCGGGAGAAGCTCCAGCGCGAGTATTTTTCAGATATTCATGGTGTTCAGCCAGATGATCGCAATCTTTACGACATATCGATTGATACAAGCTTGGAAAGTATTTCGGTTGCTTCAATAAAAGTGGCTAAGTTTGTTCGACAAGATATGGTTTTTCAAACTGCTTGATTATTGGCTAATCCTGATTAATCCTGTTTGAAGCATTTAAGCTAGTTTAATCTGACCTTTTGTGATTTGGTCCGAGAAGTCATTCAGGTCCTTTGGGCTTTCTATGCTCGTCCAAGTGCTGTTGGAGTGGAAGGCGGCCAGTTGTCCTTTGCCTGCAAGATCTCGGAACGTTGTCGTTTCATGATCACCCAAATCTGGTAAAAGCGATTCAATCTGCCTTTTGAATAGGTAAACACCAGCATTGATCCAATATGGCAGGTGACCTTTTTCAGTGAATTTGGTCACGATGTTTTGGTTATTGGATTCGACTACCCCATATTGGCTGTTGTATGGAACCAGCATGATTGTGCCTATTGCACCTGTTTTGTGATGCAGATCTGAGATAGGACCAAGCGGCTGATTTGTGATGATATCGCCGTTGGCGACCAGTACATTTGTCGCATTGTCTGGTGCCAGCGAGAGCCCCTGTTTGAGTGCGCCTCCTCGACCTAGAGGTGTGTCTTCAAATGAATAGTGTGCGGTGATTCCGTGTTTGGATCCGTTGCCAAAGTAGTTCTGAATCATATCTCCCTTGTAGCCGCAGAGGAATATTACATCCGTTACTCCTTGAGATCGCATCCAATCAACCTGATAGCTAATTATTGGCTTCCCATTGATTTCAACCATGGGTTTTGGGCGATCATCAGTTAATGGACGTAGGCGCTCGCCCCTTCCACCCGCAATACTAAGGGCAAAAAATCGGTCATTCATAGTCTATTCTCAATTGAAATCCTATCAGTAGCAGGAAGGTTACCAGCAGTCATAAGTTCGTCATCGTCTGTTTGGTGTCATATCATTCGACTAATAACTCATCATCATTCAATAGATTCGATGATTCTACCCAGCAGTCCTTGCATCTCCTTGCGATCAATGATCTGTTCATCTGAGTCGAATACGCCTCTCGATGGGTAAGTGCCAGGTGATTGGACCACGACCAATTCTAGGGACGGGCAGACCCATATATGCTGGTTGCCTGCTCCACTTGCTGCGAAGGAATCTGAAGGAAGATCTGGCCAGACTTGCTCTTGATCGTTGCACCAGAAACCCAAGCCATATACGTGTCGTTTTACTGGTTCGTTCGCAATAATCTCATCTGATACTTTGGTTGCCTTATCTATCCAATGTGATGGGATTATTTGAGCACCATCCCAATTGCCTCGATTTAGCCATAGCCAACCAATTCTTGCCATGTCGCGCGGTGCCATCTCATAGACGGTCATGTATCCGAAAATATCTGTTCGAGCTTGCGCCTGCATTTCAAAGTTTTTGTATACCCATGACCATGATCCTTCTATGGGATTTCGGATTTTCCATTCGGTAAGTGTTCCGAAACCTGCCCCTTGGCGAGGATTGGCAGTTTTGTACAACGAGTAGGCAGATGCTACGGCGTGTGTTAATACGTTCATGCCGAAAGTTTGGTAATTGAATACTTTACCTGGAGCTTCTCCCGGTTTCATGTAACCGGAGGTATTGCCAATTAATTGCCTGAATGTAATTTCTTCGTTTTCGGCAAAAGCGAAACGTCCCTTTTTAGGTCCTTGGCCGGCTGAAACTTCGAGCATCTCAGGATAATAGTCAACAACTCTGTCATTTTCAGAGCTAATCACCCCTTCTTTGATAGCGATGCCCAGGACGGAAGAAAAAGTTGATTTGGACGCCGATGCCTGTGAGGCCTTTATTTCGGGGTCGATACCGAAATTCCATTCAGCAATAATCTTTCCATGTCTTGCAATCAATATTCGGTAAGGCCTGCTTCCTGATTGCTCAACCTGAAATCTTTCGGCTTTACACAGCCTGGTTCGATCTATGCCTGCTTCATCTGGTTCGGAAACCTGCCAATCTTTACCAGGGAATGTTTTTTTATGCTCTTGTGTTGCCAAATGCTTATCTCAGGTCTTCATATTTGATTAGTTTGCGTATATAGAAGCCCTTATTGTTTTTGACATTTCATGTAATCGATAATCGTTTTTCACGTCCGGTTGAAAGCGATTTGTTACGTAAGCAACCGATACGTTGCTCGTTAAGCTGGCCCAGCTCGTGCATGTTCCAAGCCCGCTGTGTCCTACGGTGTCACTACTGTTTAAGCTGGCGTATTGATTGGGAGGATCGGATGGTAATCTCACACCAAGTCCAACACGTGAGTATGCGCCTGATGTTCCATCAAGGCCTTCTGCTTTTACTGAAGATACTTCTGATATAACTTCTTCTGGTAACCATCTGACACCGTTCATGACACCGTTACTAGATATAGCAGCATAAAACTTTGCAACATCATTTGCTGTTGTGATCATCGAGCCTGCAGGCATGGATACTTGCGCTCTGAGTATTAAATCCATGTTATTTGCTATTTCTTTGTCATCCCATTCAGCGCTTACTTCAAGAGGGACTACCCGTCCAAAGTCCACAGGTTCAAGAGTATATGACGTGTTTTTTAACCCGAGCGGTAGGGTAACTTCTCGTTTGAAAACTTCATCGAACGATAAACCAGACACCCTTGATGCGAATTCTCCAACTATCCACCCGAATGTATGAGCGTGGTAACTGACTGCTGAACCAGGCTCTGTCTGGGGGGACATGTCTTCGATATGAGATACGATTCTGCCCCAGTCGTTATAGTCTGTTGGCGGGATGTTTGAATGGTCAGATAGTCCTGCCGAGTGCGAAAGAACCTGTTCGACAGTGATGGAAGATTTTCCGCGGGTTCCAAATTCTGGCCAGTATTCTGCAATGGCAGTATCCCAATCAAAGTACCCCCTAGCCTTTTGCCTCCATAAAATAGCGGCAGCCAATGGTTTTCCTACGGAGAAAACTCTGAATAACGGCTTTGCGTGCATTGCTCCGCGCGTAATATCCATCGCCGGCTTCCCTTCGAGGAAGACCGCAAGAGTTGCAGAAGAGTGGAATCCATCTGATATTTGACGATCAAACTCGTTTGTAACTGCCTCGGTATTCAGAGCTATTGAGGATTCAGTCATTTGTTGTCCAATAACATCTTGCGCTGTTGAGTGTTTGACCATCCGTACCTGTCATCATAGAAGTATCTGTCGGGTGCTAAAGTGCAGTATTTACTCTAGTTAGTTCTCTTCATAAAGCGAATACCAGAACTTTAGATTTGCAGGCATACTTCAACGCCCTCTTAGGCTATTTTCTACTTAATGGGGTTTGTAATTAGATATTGAATTAGGATTCCTCTGGTAAAGTGGCGTGTTCAGTGGCCACTGTAAATGTTAGTAGGTCGCGATCGTGATTTTCAACCAATAAATACGTTTGGCAGGTCTTTCTGTGACGATTGAAACTAGGGTCTCTGCGGACGGTCTAAACTTTAATCAGTTCGGTAAGCGATATCGAAAAGTTGATGGTGATGAGAAGGTAACTGGGCGGGCAGTTTTCGGAGCTGATTTTACTGCGCAAGGTTCGTTATTCGCAAAGATTGTTCGCAGTCCCCATGCTCACGCCCGTATTTTGTCAATTGACACTTCCGAAGCAGAAGCAATGCCCGGTGTGGAAACTGTTTGTACCGCTGCTGATTTTCCATCAGAGGTATCAGGTGACGTTGACACAGGCGAAGTTGAAATTGGTATTCAATTTCTTGCCAACCTGATCATGGGTCGGCGAAAAGCTTTGTTTGAAGGTCATCCCGTTGCAGCAGTTGCTGCCACTGATATTCACATTGCAGAAGAAGCAGCGAAACTCGTCAAAGTTGAATACGATGTTTTGCCTGCTGTAACAGACCCGATCGAGGCAATGTCACCAGAAGCTCCACTACTGCATGAGGGTCTTATTGCCACATCTTTATCCGGCTCAGCTGACCAACCCAGCAATATAGCGGGTCATATGGAAGGTGGAAAAGGTGACGTTGAGAAGGGTTTTGCGGAGTCAGATGTCGTTATAGAGCGAACTTTCAAAACGGCTTTGGTGCATCAGGGTTATATCGAGCCAGAGGCCGAAACGGTTCATTGGCGTGCTGATGGTCATATGGACGTGTGGGCTAACTCTCAAGGTTCTTTTCCTTTGAGGCAAAACATGTCGAACCTTCTTGGTATTGATGTGAGCAAAATTAAAGTAATCCCTCTTGAAGTCGGTGGTGCATTTGGTGCAAAAAATACTCCACGTGTGACTCCGGTGGCAGCGATTTTATCTCGTAAGTCAGGTAAGCCTGTAAAGATCGTGCTAAATCGCGAAGAGGTGCTCAAGGCTACAGGTCCCGCGTCTGGTGCAGTCGTCACGGTGAAAATGGGTGCTACGAAAGATGGCGTACTGAAAGCAGCTCAATCCCGACTTGTATTTGGCGCCGGCGGGTTCCCGGGATCACCGGTCCTGAGAGGTATGCAGACTATATTCGCCTGTTACCAACCCGAGCATTCCAAGGTAGATGCATATGATGTGGTTACTAATGCTCCGCGTGTAGCGGCCTATCGTGCGCCTGGAGCTACTGTGGCGACATTCTGTGGAGAATCTACCCTCGATGAACTCGCCTCTGCCATCGGGTACGACCCTATGGATTTCCGAATTAAAAATGCTTCTAAGACCGGTGATTCAAATGTTGATGATGAGGAATACACCCGTATCGGTATTGTTGAAATGCTAGAGCAGGTAAAAAAATCCGATGAATACAATCGCCCATTGAAGCCAAGTAAAAATGGATGGCCCGTAGGAAGGGGCGTTGGAATTGGCTGGTGGCCTTGTGGGATTGAAATTTCAAGTGCAAGAGTCATGGTCAATCACGATGGAGGAGTTGATGTTTCTATCGGTGCTGTTGATTTACATGGTATTCGTACGGGAACTGCCCAGGTAGCGGCCGAAACCCTTGGCATTGAACCTGATGAAGTAAATGTGCATACAGCCGATACCGAGGGCATCACTTACACGGGCAACGCAGCGGGTTCGCGAATAACACGAACCCTTAGTCAGGCTGTGTTCAAGGCAGGATCGTCGGTCATTTCTCAAATGAAAGAAAAGATGGCTGTCAGATTCGGGGTTGACGCGGAATTCGTGGAATATGAAGATGGTCACTTTTATGCCAGAGACAATCAAGATTCAAAGGTGTCATTTAAGGAAGCGGGATCTGCTGTCACGAAGAACGGATCTAACATAATAGCTACAGCGTCTAATGATCCCGGTATGCGACCTGCGAATGGATACGCTATGTCTATTGCTGATGTAGAGGTAGACCCTGAAACAGGTAAGATCCAATTGATGGACTTTACAATATTTCAAGATGTAGGCAAATGTGTTAATCCGACTCAGGTTGAAAACCAGATGCAGGGTGGTGCCGTCCAGGGTATTGGATGGGCTCTTTCGGAAGAATACGTGTATGACGATCAGGGTCTTATGAGGAACGCTTCTTTTCTAGATTACCGAATGCCTACTGCCCTTGATCTTCCCATGATAGGTACGGTGATTTTAGAGACTCCTGCAGATGACGGAGCGTTTGGAATAAGAGGTGTTGGAGAGCCGCCGATTATTGCTCCGCCTGCAGCGATTGCAAATGCCGTCCATGATGCAACTGGCGCACGAATGACGAGCTTGCCCATGAGTCCTGAACGCGTCTTCGCAGCGATGAATGGATCTTCTTAGATCTATATGAATCTTTTGTGAGTTAATGGAGTAAGCAGCATTGGCCCAAGCGGAGTCCAGTTCTTCTCAGGTCGAATGGAATGATCCGGGATTAACCCATCGCCAGGTTCGCCTGACACTGATTGGCGTGATGCTCGCCATGTTTCTGGCCTCATTGGATCAGACGATTGTCGCTACAGCGATTCCTAGGATCATGGCAGACCTTGATGGGTTCGATCGCGTTACCTGGGTTTCAAGCGCATATATCGTGGCTTCAACATCGGTTGTATTGATTACCGGTGCGGTTTCAGATGTTTACGGTCGTAAGTGGTTGTTTGTGGGTGGTATATCGATATTTTTGATTGGATCGGTTCTTGCTGCTAGTTCGCAGTCTATGAATGCCCTGATCATATTTCGTGGAATTCAAGGGCTCGGTGGTGGAATGATCATGGCATTATCGTTTGTTACGATCGGCGATCTTTTTCCACCTGCAGAACGAGCTAAATACCAGGGGATCATTGCTGCGATGTTCGGGATTTCTTCTGTTTTAGGTCCGACGCTTGGGGGCGTTATCACAGATCAATTATCGTGGGAATGGATTTTTCTCGTAAATATTCCATTAGGTATTCCGATCATTTTCTTATTTATCCGACTTTTTCCGAATGCTAAAAAAGATGGTCCAAAAAGAAAAATTGACGTTGGTGGGGCTGTTCTAATTGTTCTGGCGATTGTCCCGGCATTGTTAGGTTTATCCTGGGGTGGCAACCAGTACGAATGGTCTCATCCAGTAGTTTTAGGATCTTTGGCTTTCAGTGCCTTCATGGTGTTTGTCTTCGCTTTATATGAAACTCGGGTGGCTGATCCGATCTTGCCGTTGGCTGTGTTTAAGAATCGCGTTGTTGGAATAGCGTTGCTTGTTATCTTGTTGACGGGTTTTGCTATGTTTGGCGGCATATTCTTTGTACCGCTGTTGTTTCAGGGAGTTCTCGGGGCGTCACCTACGGCGAGTGGTAGTTTTTTGACACCTATGATGTTGGGAATCGTGTTTGGCGCTGCGATTAGTGGGCAGGTATTGTCCCGCACGGGCGGCCACTATCGTGTACAGGGTATTCTTGGCCTGTCGATAATGGGTATAGGAACCTTGATGCTTAGCCGTGTGTCAGCAGAAACGACGCATAGTTACGCGCTTATATCGGCTGTAGTCATGGGATTTGGTCTAGGAACTTCTTTTCCCTTGTATACGATCGCCATACAGAATGGGGTGCCGCAACAATTCTTGGGCATTGCCACATCGTCTGCTCAGTTTTTTCGTTCTGTTGGTGGCGCTATAGGTCTTGCCGTGTTTGGTTCCTACATGGTTCGTCGCTTTAAGGATGGGATGACGCAAAACCTTCCTAGTGAGGCATCCGAATCTGTTCCGCCTCAGTTGCTTGATCAGATTACCGGGAATCCAAATGCTCTACTTAGCCCTGAGGCCTCAGACAATTTGACGAGCGCGTTCGCTGCTTCTGGTGAATCCGGCGTACTTATCGGCGCGCAAGTGGTCGGGGCGATACGGGAATCTCTGGCTAGTGCAGTAGGAGATGTCTTCTTTTTGTGTTTCATTTTTGTGCTTTTCGCACTTGTGTCTACAGCGTT
>ENA-UPTF01000296-UPTF01000296.1-marine-metagenome-genome-assembly--contig:-NODE-296-length-35862-cov-7.936538_pt1 | contig 35862 bp, 32 predicted proteins | sample MGYA00238166_ERZ767019 | MGnify/ENA primary metagenome ERZ767019 (study PRJEB28930, sample SAMN06266391) | marine metagenome | isolation source: Sea water from 250 m depth | place: Atlantic Ocean | study... | reverse complement strand
GGTTCATTGGAAGCTGGTAAAGATGCCACTCTTTTCATTTCCACCGGTGATCCGTTAGAAATTAGGACAAACGTACTACAGGCCTATATACAAGGTAGAAAAATAGATATGGGTGACAAACATAAAGCTCTGTACAATAAATATCAGGAAAAGTATCGACAGCTAGGAATCTTAAAAAAATAAAATCTAACTTTTAATTCTAACAAAAAGAGGGCCGATTATTCAGCCCTCTTTTAACAATAAAGATTTGCGATAACTCCAATCATTTATTTATCATATTTAATTTCCAGGTAATTCCGCGTATCGAAATAAAACGACCCCGCTACTGTATTCATCAAAGTAAATCTTATAAACTTTATGGGTTACAGTATCATAAATGATATAATTCTCTTTAGAAGTCAGTACTTTATGAGATTGCATATCATAAAGTAGTGCAGCATTTTTCCCTTCATATTTCATTCTACCGTTTTCAGGCGCAAAAGCAGATGGCGATGGTGATTGATTAATCTCTTCAAATTTTAATGAATTGTCTATTGCCATCATTACGCCATTGTGCAAAGAAAAACTTGGCATTTCATATTTCGCTCCTCCAAAAGAAACCTCTAGGTTTTGATATACCATATGCCATGTTGAATTATCTTTTGTTCCACTGACAAAATTGAAATAATAAGGACCATCACTTACATTTTCTGTTGTGATTTCATAAATGACTATTTCATTGTCATCTTCATTTTTGTCTTCACATCCAATAATGAAAAAAATCATTATCATTGATATTATTTTATTTAAACGTGTCATTTTTTTCTCCTATCTACTTATAGTACTTGATAGTTCTAGATATGCAGCTCTTCCAATAAATGGTCCGAAATCAGTATTTGTGTAATTACCTACATTATCTAAAACAAGACTTATATTAATTGAATCATTTAATTTTATGGATGTCCTAATATTGATTAAGGTATAAGCATTCATTTTTTCTTCAGCTAAAATATATATTCCTTTTTGCACATCATATTCCTGCGGCTTATAAGGTGCAACCCACTTTGCATTAATTGAACTTTTTACGAAATTATTTAGAAAATTAAAATTAATTAGATTACTGATTGAGAATGGAATCGTATTGGGGATAGGATTATTATCTGCATCGCGGTTATCAACCCAATTCAAAATCCATTTGGAATCCAATCTTTTTGAAAATGTCCAATCATAAACAAGTTCTATCCCTGTAAATGTAGCATCAAAAATATTTTGGTAACTTAATACTCCTGGTCTTTTTACGTAATCTTGAATAAGATTATCAAATCTCGTAGAATAAAAAGACAAACTCAATTGTGATTTTCTAGAACGAAAATAATCCATCCCAATTGTAATCCCATTAGAACGTTCTGGTACAAGGTCAGGATTCCCCTCAATTAAATAATTAAATTGGACGTTATTCCAATCGATAAACCGTTCCATAAACGATGGCGCCCTAAATCCTCGTCCCCATGACATCCGGATTTTGTATTTATCTGCAAGTCCATATAATAAACCAATACGAGGACTTGATACCCTATAATTATTATTATAATCATCAAACCGTAATCCAAAAATCATATTCAATTGGTTTTTTATCTTTATATCATACTGACCAAAAATACTTTTACTAATTATCTCTTGTTCACCTGAACTAATTCTATCACTTGAATAATTTGCGCGATATACTTCAAGACCTGCATTTAATTCTTTTGATTCCGTTTGTTTATTAAATAATATCTCGTATTCAAGATGTTTTTCACTTGTAAGATCATCTTTCTCTAATTCCCCCCAAGGCCTTTCTTGCACATAATTACGTGAATAATTATTTGATATTATAGTTTGGTTTACATTCCACCTTTTTTGATAATTAGTTTTGTGTAATAATGAAAAATTTTTGCGATCAATATCTGTATTTGTATTCATTAACTTGCTAGATCCACTGTCAACTTGATCATATGAGCTTGTTTTAATACTAACTTTATTCTCATTATTTAACTTCCAGCTAGCATCCGCTTCAAATACAACTCTTCGAACTTTATCGATATCAATTTGTTGAACGGATTTATCTTTTTGGGTCTCATCAACATTTACATTTACATCAAGTAATAAATCTCTTAAGGGTTGAATAATATTTAATCCTAAATTATTAGATCCATTTTTAATTCCATTATCTTTGAAATTATTTTGGGTATTCCCATATCGAGCAGAAACATTTACTTGACGATTATTCTTATTTTTATCTGTAATTATATTGATAATTCCACCCATTGCTTCACTACCATACAGTGATGAATTAGGGCCTTTTACTATTTCTATTTTTTCTAGTGGAGCTGTTAAAATTTGATCCAGTGAAACTCTATTGTTAAACTTTCCTGTTATAGGTTGACCATCAATAAGTATTAAAATATATTTGGAATCCATTCCAAGAATATTCAAGTTTGATCCACCAGCCACTGAAGTTTGTAAGCTCACACCTGCTCGCTGAGAGAGCAGATCAGCAACATTTCTTGCCCCTGAATTTTCGATATCATTTTTAGTTATTACTTCAGTAGCGATGGGTGTCTCATTGCGAAATTTTTGTGTACGTGTTCCTGTAACTACTACTTCATCCATTTGGACTGATTGCCGATAAAGTCTAATCAGAATATTATCAATAGGTAATTGATCAATAATTTCAATATGCGATAAATAACCGACATGTGAGATTTCCAACCTCATTGGAAATGAAAATTGATTTTCCAATTTAAATTTTCCATCATTATCAGAAACTGTACCAAAATCAGTTCCAACAATAACAACATTAGCTTGTATAATTTCCTTACCTGTCTCAGCATCAAGCACTATACCTTCAATCTTTTCAATATAATGATTAGCAAACAAAGGCAAACAAAAAGCCACAGTAAAAATTAATAATGAGTCTTTAAGGTAAATGTGTTCCCCCGCTATATAATTATAAATTAAGTTGTACCATAATTACCGATAAAGGTTGTTATGAATTCTTCCATAGTTTCGCGAGACATAGGTTTTTTTTCATTTCCGAGAAAAAATAAACCATGAAATAGACCACCTATAGCACGCATTAATAAATCAGTCCTCATCTGCGGAAATTCTTTTTTTACCATTCCTTCCTCAAGTAATCCTTGAAAAACCCCATACATCTTGGTCTGATATCCCTTCCAGATCGGATTTCCTTCATTTAAAGCAGTTGGCATCATTTGAGGTGCTGTAAATAAAAATTCAAATAATGCCTGGTCATTTCTAACGAGGCCACCAATAACATTCAAAGCATTGATAAAGGTGTCTTTAGGTTTATTATTTTGATGAATAACGGGTTCAATAGACTCCCAAATTGTTTTCCAACCACGATCTAATAATTCTACAAATATTTCTTCTTTAGAACTGAAATAGTAATATAGAGTAGCTTTGCCAAAATCTGCGTGTTTCGCGATCTCATCCATAGTTGTACCTTCCAAGCCATTTATTTTAAAAACTTTTAGGGCGCTTTCTAAAATTTGATCTTTGCGAACTTCACGTTCTTTTGCTTGTCTGTCTGAAATCATAAGAAACTATATTTTATTTTTCGAATTTGGATTCGAATATTAAAATATGATGTTTTTAATTACAATAGAATTAATTAAATAATTGAGAAATTTTACACTTTGCTTCAAATAGTAAATCATGAGTGTGCAAATATTTGAATTGAGCACTTCTTCCAATTAGACAAAGGTTATCAAAGGATTTAATAAAACCATGAATATTTCTAAGAATATTTTTTGAGTTTTTATCTAATAAAGGATAGGCATAAGGAATCTTTAGCGAAGTTGAATTGATAATATTTTTTTTATTTATCAACCCATTATTAATAAGTGAAAATTTAATAAAACTTAGAAATTCATCATTATTACAATTGTATATAGCATCATTTTCTTCACAAGGAACTTCTACTACGATACAGGTTTTGTCCTTAGGCGCCATCATTTTACTTCTATTTTTTGGTTCATAAATGCGCGTAAAAGGAAATTTCTTTTCTGGAAAATAAATTGATGCATTGTTACTAAAATATTTCATGTCCAATGAAAGTATCCCTAATCGAATAAATCTAAATTGTAGTTTTTTCACATCATCAATAATATTTTTTGGAGGCAATGGTTTTAGTACATCAATTAAAATATTCAAAGGTAACGTACTTATAACATTTGAAGTATTAATCAACTGATTATCATCAAGACTAATTCCTGAAATAGAATTACCATCATGATGAATTCCTGTAACTTTTGATTTAAGTTGAATATTATCTTTTCCGATGTATTTTTTCATGGCTTCAAAAATAGCCCCATAACCATTTTTAGGATAATAGAAAGCTCCATCAAGATGTTCTGAATCTTCTTTTTGAATACCAAGCGTGCTCTTAATAATTGAAATTAAATTTAGATTTTTTAAACGATTTCCCGCTATATCCTCTTCTAATAAATGAGCTGCTTTACCCCAAAGTTTTTCTGTATAATTAATTAAAAATAATTCGGAAAGTGTTTTTCCATAATTATTGTAAGCAAGATCTCTAAAATTTTTTGGAGCACCGGAATATGAAAAAGGATTTAACAAATTCTCAATTACTACTTTTAATAAAATTGATTTATCTAGACTACTTATTAGATTTGGTAACTCTAAAGGGAAATTGATCATTTTATTTTTTGAATAAATTTTACTTGGCACATTTACTTTTAATAGTTCATCTTTTAATAATGATTTAACTACACTCGTCGCTTCTTTATTCTTATTGTGAAATCTATGAGCACCTGTATCAAATTTATAATTACCAAATTCTAATGTTTTACAATTACCCCCTACAGAATCTGATGCCTCAAAAATTTGCAAAGGTATTTTTTTCTTTTTGGCATAATAACCCATGGCTAATCCAGCAGGCCCCGCTCCTATGACGTGAAGATTCATTAAATTATTTTTTGTGATTTTTATGAATTAAATAATAAGTATCTATTTGGGACCACATACGATTCACATATGGATTATGATAATAGCTCATATTTTCTTTAACAATAAAATCATCTATAAATAATGATTCAAAATTCCCAATCATCAAAACGCGTTCATTACTTTGTGTATTAATAAATCCATCAAACTCAACGCTATTATCAATATTAATAAAATTTGCCTTAACACTATTTGATTTCATATAATAGTTTATAAGAGGTGTACTTACAATTGTAGAAATATTATTTTGAATCAAATCATTTTTTAATTGGGAAATAGCTGATGGGTTTTTATGATCCCAAACAAGTGTTCTTGTTATTTGTATTAATAAAAAGACAAATAAGAAAACAGTAGTATTTAATACAACTGAGTGTTTTGTAATTACATACTTGAATCCTACAGAAAGGATAATAAATAATACAATTAAGGCAGGTAAGATATGTCTACTCTTATATATGATATTTTGAGAAAAGAAAACCCACAACAAATAAATCAGAATACAACTCATTATTATTTTTAGTGATTTTTCAAATTTCCAATTATTAATTATAGTTACAAAACCAAATATGAATAAGGTAGCAATTAAAAATGAAAAAATAACTGTGACCCAAGATCGACCTATCCAATATCCTCCCATACCATCAGCCCAAATAGATTCTACAAGATGAAAAAATCTAATTGACAAATTTTTCTCTGTAAAAATAGAACCACCATAATCCATAAAATGACCTTGTGTATGGTTCAATGCTGATAACCATAAATTGTCAAAGCCAGTAATCCATATCAAAGGAATTAGCCATAAAAATATTCCTAATAGAAATAATGAAAGCAGGTTCAGCCTATTTTTATTTTTAATGAGTTCACTTATAAAAGGAAATAAAATTATCGGTAAGTATGATAATCGTATTCCAGCTAAGACCCCAGATAGAAAATATCCGCAATACAATGATGACATTTTTTTAGATCGAAAAATTAATTGATATAATATTGCCGTAACAATTGCTAGCCCCATTATATCTGGCATGTAGCGATTGCTCATTAACCAAACAAGTGGATTAAAAAAAATAATAAATATCATAAACAAACCAACTAAAGATGCAGCATCAATATTATCAAGTTTTAACATGAAATAGATAAGATAATAAACTGATACACCACCAATAATTGAAAAAGTAATGCTCATGCTTCCCGTTAATAGATATATTATTTTAGCTATAAAACAAAAAACAGGATATCCAGGAAAATGCGGTTGGAGCTTAGTTATATCATAATCATAAAGACTAAGAGCAAACCTTAAACTATCAATGTCTTCAATATAATAAATACTTGTAAGTATCCTGGAAGAAAAACATAAAATAAAAAGAATTAATAGATATAGATGATTTCTTTTTAACATATTTATTTAACTTAATATAAAAAAAAACAGGGAATCTATTCGATCCCCTGTTTTTATTATGATTATATCAAATAGAATTTACCAGCTATTCATATTTGCATCTGAAAAACCGTATGATGCTTTCAATATAGCTTTCGCTTCTCCTGTTAGTGCAGTATGATACGCTTGCATATCATCAAAATCTGTACCATTTGGATAAACAGGCGCAGTACCCATAACAATAAGTAGACGAGTTAAATTAGCTTGGTCTATTTTTTTGAAATCATTATAAAGTAATCCATTTGCATATCCTCTCATTTCTCCCCAATGATTTTCATAATCACCAGCAGCGTCAGATCCGGGTTTAACCGTCGCATCGCCAGCATCAATTATAGTTTTCATATCATCAATCACATCATTTATGTAATGAATTGTAACTGCTGCAACGACTTTTTCCCAAGTCTCCATTATAAAATCTCTTTTAGCAAGAATTTCTGATAATGGAGCTTGATTTACAATAAGAGTACGGCCTTCCAAATAAGCATCAAAAATTGTTTTCGTAAAATCTAGTCCTGCATCACATCCAGTACAAAGATCCCTTTTAGCTGCAGTCACTGCCCATCCAACATTGTACTCCGTTTTAAAATCTATTTTTCCGTCACCATTTGAATCATAATATGGGCTTGATTTTCTATCATTATCATCACTATAGCCGGTATTATAATCTAATGCGGCACCAAAGTAGCCAAATGATTCATCCCAGTGATGTTCCATTGCAGTATATGATTTACCCTCAACAGCTTTGGTGTTATCATCATTTGGAATTTTTGACATGTATTTTGAAGTTGCCTGCCAATATGAGATAGCGCCCCAAAGTGTTTTCTGAGTCATTTGATCAAGTCTAACTCCACTTGCCCTTGTTTTACCATTGGCGGCAGCTTCATTCACCCAACCATTTACTAGTGTCCCTGCATTTGCATCATATCCAGGAATGGTGTAATCGGCAACAGCAGTTAATCTATCATTTAAATGGCTTGTTGATATATCGTGGTATTTTGTCTGTACAGTAGTCATTCCACTCGCAGATAATATAGCACGATTAGGATCGTCATTGGCCATCATACTGAGTAATGTAGCAGGGTTTTTTGAACCGGCATCAGTACCCATTTGTGACTTGATATCATTTATAAGAAGATTTCTAACCACCTGGCCTGAATATGAAACGCTACTCTCTCCATCATTAAATCGACTATTAAATGTGTATGAAGTCGGTGTAGTAATTTTAACTACTTCTTCTTCAGATGCTTTATCATCCTCACAAGCTGCAAAAACAAAAAGTGAGATTATTGAAAAAAGCATTACTGTTTTTTTATTTAGAAACATATGTTCCCCTTTTTTATTGTTAATAAGTCCTATTCTCATTATTAAAAGAAAATTTTTTAAAAGGAATACTCAAAACCGATATTAACCTGTCTTCTAGGGCCAGGAATAATACCCGAACTCAAATTTGCTTGGGGCTGACCTGGGTTTGAATGCAATCGTGAACCAATATATATTTGATCGGTTATATTTTTACCTGAAAAGAAAATCCTATAGGCAGGATTAATTTGGTAATTGGCACTAATATTTACAAAGCTATATGCATCTATTGATCCAGCAATTCCCAGATTATCTTGTTTCTCAATATTTTCAAAATCAGTATACACCTTACTGACATATCTGAAATCAACTCGAAATGAAAAACTATTAAAATAATTTCCTGATACACCTGCTGTCAGTGTATGACTTGGAGCATAAGGCAACTCTTTATCTTTTATGCTTACTTCAGATCCAACTTTTCCAGATACATTAGATTTAATTTTGCCATCTACTACAGCAGTTTTGAGAAAAGTATAAGATAAATGAAAGTCAGGTAAAATATTAACTGACTTAGACAAACTAAATACAGTATTTAACTCCATCCCCATTGTGTTTACTTTTCCAAGGTTTCTAAAGGCTGTACCTCTTCCAGCGGCAACCAGATTTTCTATTCCGACATGAAAAGCCGATAATTCAAAATTAATTACAGAAATATTTCCTCTTAGACCCAATTCTTTATTCCAACTTTTTTCTGCATCTAGATCAAGGCCTGTGCTTTCAGAGTTAGTCCCAAAACTAAGAATTTTTAATGCACCGCTTGATGGCGGTGTAAAACCACGATGAATACCACCGAAAATTTGCAGCCTAGAAATATTTTTTGAGAATCCAATTCCAGGAAGTAAAACAAAAAGTGTTTTATCTTGGTATAAAGACCCATTTAGCCTATCTACCCGTTCCTGTTCAAATAATTCAAATCTCACTCCTGGTCTAATTTGAAAACCATTCATATCTATTGATTCTGATATAAAGCCTGAGAAAGCAGTGGTTTCATAATGATGACTTTGGCCTACAATAATAGGATCATCCTTATCACTTTTTGGTGGTATATAATATATTCCTTTTCGACTATCAGTGTTACTTCCAGTTTGTTTATCATCTATAAAGCGCTCCCAATAAACTCTTCCTCCAAATTCCAGTCTAGATGGAAAACCAAATAATGATCTATCTAAAGTAAACGCTTGTTGAATCCCAAATACATAGAATGTCCTCAAAATGCCAAAATTATCTTTCCCATTTCCTGTTCTGATAAGATTTCCTGTATTATAGTATGGTTGAACAATTGGATTGGGTGCATCTTTTTCCGAAGCAAGAACAAAAATGTCATTTTCTCTCCACCATCTTCTATCAAAATAACTAATATAAGCTGTTGAAGATTTTGAAAACTTTGAGTTTATTCTTTTAGTACTAATTAAATCTATAGCAGATCTAAAAACTTTAAAGTTATCATCTTTTTTTGGATTGAATTTTGGATCATTTTCAAAAGACCACTTTGTTAGACCTGTATATGTGGCATTTGAATCTTCAAAATTAAAATTGGCTTTTAAAAAAATATTTTCATCAGGTGATTTAATATAATTCAGCTTAAGCGTTCCATTCGCCTGTTGAAAACTATTATGATCACGAAATCCATCCCCCCGCTTTAATAAAATCTGGACCTCGGGCTTAAGCTTTTCATTCCCCCACCCTCCAATTTCAGTAAAAATACTACTATAACCATTTTCTCCAGCCTTTAATTTTATTAAACCTCCAAAATCATTCCTTGGTCGTCTGGTAAAATAATTTATAACACCACCCATAGTCTGTGGACCAAATTTTATTGTACCACTTCCTTTAATCACTTCAATTCTATCAATTCGATCTGCTGGTGGATTATAGTACATGTTTGGATAAACATACAGAGCTGGTTGTATAGGAATTCCATCCTCTAATATCAAAACCCTTGAACTTCTTCTAGGATTGAGACCTCGAATCCCTATACTTAATCTTGAATTACTAAATCCATCATCTGCATAACCATTAATTCCAGGTATTAGCTCAAGCATCTCTTGAGTGCCAATAGGGTCAAGCGTTTTAATTGTTTTTATATCTAATACAGTTGAGGCACCAGGTAACTCATCGTATGGCAAAGAAGAATTGCTAATAATTTCTAATTTTGCCATTACGATAGGTTGAATATTTAAAGAAGCATTAATGGTATAAGTCTTTTCATCATCAAGAATTATATTATCTTTATAATCTTGAAAACCTATAAAACTTATTGTGATATTATATTTACCACTTGGGATATTATCTAAATTGAATTTTCCTGAAACATCCGTTGATGCCCCAAATACTTCACCAGTTTCAGAAACAAAAACCACATTGGCTCCTTCAAGCGGAGCATTATTATTTTCACGAGAGACTGTTCCTTTAATCGATACCTCTACTGTCAACGCAGTAAGTACTGAACAAATTAATCCTACAGAAAAAATAATCTTTGAGAATCTCATGATTTAGATAATTATCTAATATGTTTTAGGGTTTTTACTATTATCTGTATGACCATTGCTTGTTGGCAACGAAAGTTTCCCATAGCTTCCTCCCTCTTCAGTATCATCTTGGGGATCTAAAATGGGGTCGTCTTCGCAGCCAGCAAAAACAGTGAATGAAATAGAAAGAATTATTAGACGAAAAAATTTTAAGAAGCTTTTTTCCATAGAAATCCTAATCCACATACACATAAAAACCATGACAACAATTCAATTAAGCTGGGATCTCCATTATATCCGAATAATCCTTTTAAGAGACTGCCAACATATCCTTTATCATGCATCAAAGGATATGAACCATCTGGTAATTTTGGAGGGTTAATATCCCAAATTCTTCCATAATCAGGTATAATGCCAGCAGATTCCAACTCATGAATTCCATAAGCAAACATACCTGCAGCAACAAAAATCAATAGAATTGAACTGACATTAAAAAATGTTTTAAGGGGCACTTTTTTACCTTGAACAAATATGAGGTAGCCCACTCCAATTCCCATCGCAGCACCTAGCAAAGAAAGACTAATTGATAATCCACCTTGTTTCATCATAACGCCATAAAGGAAAAGAATTGTCTCAATACCTTCTCTGAAAACTGAAATAAACGCTAAAAGGAAAATACCAAGCCCCACTTTATTACTTGATAAAGCCTGCTCTGCTTTTCCCTTAAGATCTTCAGCAATATTTTTGTTTTTTGCCATCCATACAATAACTGTCCCCAACACACCCGCAGCAACAATCATTACTATACCTTCAAATAATTTTCCTGCTTGACCTGTAAAGCCACCAGCAAATTGTTGGAATAAAAATGAACCTACGATGCTAGCTGCTAAAGCGACCAATACACCTTGCCATAGCTTAGTTAGGGATTCATCTTGATTGGTTTGTTTTAAAAATGTATATAGAATACCAACTATTAATGTCGCTTCTAAAACCTCTCTGAATACAATTATTAGTTCAGCCATTTTTTTCTCTTTTAATTATTTAATTCTTTTTTACCTACTAAAAGCCTTTGACTATCAAAAAGACAAACCAAAGGCTTTTAGAGGGTTTTACACGCTTCGAAAACAGATAATGAGACTTAGTCTCATTAACAAATATTAAAAAATAATTAGTTTATGTACAACTTTTTTTTATAAATAATTTTTATTGAGGGAGAGCTGTGGCTAGTTCTTTTAGCAAATCTATAAAGTTCTTATCATTATTTAAACATGGTACAAAAATAAATTCTCTACCTCCACTTTCAATAAAAGACTTTCTACCCCTAATATTTATTTCTTCTAATGTTTCCAAACAATCTGCAATAAATGATGGACATAATATCACAATATTTTTTATACCATCTTTTGCGAAATTAGCTAACTCAATATCGGTAAATGGTTTTAACCATTTTGGATCAATAATTGTTACTCTTGATTGAAATGTTGTCATCCATTTATCATTACTAAGATTTAATTTTTCAGCTGTGAGCTTACTAGTCTTTAATACATTTGAACGGTAGCAATTCTGCGATTCAATACATTCAATTTCACAACATGATGAATTCGAAAAACAATGGTTTCTACTATAATCTGATTTTTTTATATGTCTTTCTGGTAGACCATGATAACTAAAAATTAATTTATCCATCTTATCACTTATATGTGGTTTTATTAGTTCGGATAAGGCATATATATATTGGGGATGATCATAAAAAGGCTTAATCAAAGAATAACGCAATTCGGGGTAGTATTTTTTCACTATACTATTAATGGCTTCTGCAGTAGAATGTGTTGTAGACATTGCATTGTGAGGATATAGAGGCAGAATGATGACATCATTAATTTGATTTTCTTTGAATGATAAAATTGAATTTTTAATTGATGGTTCTTGATATCGCATAGCTATTTGAACGTTCCATCCCGTTTTTTCCTTTAATGATTTTGCGATAAGCCTAGTATTTTCAATTAAAGGAGATCCGTTTGATGTCCATATAGACTCATATGCAGCTTTTGTTTTGGGGGTTCTAAATGGAAGTATAAAAAATCGTAAAATAAATTGTTGAACTAATTTGGGCAAATCTATAACATAATCATCTGATAAAAATTCAGTCAAATACGTTCTTACATCTTTTGTTTTTAATGATTTAGGAGAACCGAGATTTATTAATAAAATATTTCTTTTCATAAAAAGTAATTAAGAATCTTTAATCATTGGTGGCTCAGGCCTTGTTAATAAGTAGGCACAAAGAGTTATGCAAAATGCACCTAATAATATTTTTATATAGATGTTAGAAGATGAATAAATTGAAAAAGTGAATGTTGGAATGATAACACTAATTGCCACAATTTTAGATTTACGTTTTATACCTTTGTATTTTCTCCAGTCAATTATAAATGAACCAAATGTTTTGTGATTAACTAACCAATTTTCTAGATATTTGGATGATCTGGAAAAAAACCATGCCCCTAGCAAAACAAAGGGTGTTGTAGGAATACCTGGTAAAAACACACCAAGAAATCCTAACCCAACAAAGATTAATCCAAGAGTGATATATATATACTTTTTTAGCAATTTTTTTTAATAGAGATGGTAACTAATATGGAAATGAATTTGTGACTGCCCCGATTCCCCCTCTATATTTTCAAAAGAATATATTCTTATTTATAATAAATTTTCATCTTTTTATGGTTAAAACTCATAAAACAAATAATCGTATTAAACATTTTTATATACAATTAGTTTGACTTCAAATAATTAGTTTTTGTAATATAGACTGACCAGTCGGTTTATTATGAATCAAACAGCGGAACATGTACGAAAAGATCAAATCTTGGGAGCGGCCCTCTCTGTTCTAGTCCAAAACGGATATGAAGGATCAAGAATGGATGATGTCGTTGGAAAATCCAAATTGAGTAAAGGTGCTATATACTGGTATTATAAATCCAAAAAGGCCATGTACCTGGATTTAATAAATTTTTGGGTTATGCGCTATAGCGTCAAAATCAATCACCTTGTCGAAAATGAAAAACCAGCTTCAGAGCAATTAAAGTCACTATTTAGTTACTTTATAGATCAATATGAATCTGACCCTGATCCCTTTATTGCTCTTACAGAATTTTGGTCAATGTCTCAGAAAGATGCCGATTTTAGAAAAAAACTTCAAAAAGTTTATTCCCATTTTCTTGATGTGCTCGAAACAATTATTAGTAAAGGTGTAAATAATGGAGAGTTTAAAAATGTAGATATTAGAATAACTGCAATGTCTATTATGTTAAATGTAGAATCCATTAACTGGTTTACAATCTTTGAGCCTCATGGAGTCAAAGCCCGGGAATATATTGAAACGATCACAGAATTCATTCTTGCCGGTCTATTAAAGAAAAAATAATAAAGGTTATTATGAGTAAAGAATCAAAACAATTCAAAACAGGGGGACAATTCCTTTTAAATTCAATTTTGGATACGAAAATATTTTCAAGGGAAGATTTTTCTGATGATCATCGTGACATATATAATATGGTGATGGATTTTAACCGTGAAAAAATTCTCGCTAATAAAGATGAAATCGAAAAATATGATCCAGAGCTATGCAAGTCTTTGCTTAAAGAGTTGGGCGAGCTTGGATTGCTTGGTATCGATATTCCAGAAAAGTTTGGTGGAATTGATTTGGATAAAATCACCACGGCAATTACAACAGAAGCGCTAGTTCACAGTCCATCTTTTGCTGTGGCTTGGGGCGTTCAAACAGGTATTGGATCATTACCATTAGTTTGGTTCGGTACGGATGAACAAAAGGAGAAGTTTTTACCCAAAATAGCTACCGGAGAAATGATTTGTGCCTATGGGTTAACTGAACCTTCATCAGGTTCAGATGCAATGGAGGCAAAAACAACAGCAACCCTTACAGATGACGGAAAACATTATATATTAAATGGAGAAAAGGTTTTCATTACCAATGGTGGATGGGCAGAATTATTTACCGTTTTTGCGAAAGTCGATGGAAATAAATTCAGTGCCTTTCTTATTGAAAAAGATACTGAAGGATTTACAGTTGGTCCTGAAGAGAAAAAATTAGGAATGAAAGGATCATCAACTACTGCTCTGATTTTTCAAAATGCTAAGATTCCTGCTGAAAATTTGCTTTATGAAGTTGGAAAAGGAGCAACTATCGCATTCAATTGTTTAAATATTGGTCGTTTTAAGCTTGGATGCTCCTGCCTTGGGGGATCAAAATTGGCGATCAATGCTGCTGCTGATTATGCACAACAAAGAAAAGCTTTTGGCACGACGATTTCAAAACTTGATGCTATTACAAAAAAAATAGGTGAAATGACAGTAAGAACATTTGCAACAGACAGTATGGTTTATAGGACCATTGGCCTCTTGCAAGCCGAGATTGATCTTTTAGATAATAAAGATCCGAAATATTATATACATATGGGTGAAGCCATGGGAAAATTTGCTATCGAGACATCGATGGTAAAAGTATTTGCGAGTGAAACAAGCCAATATGTGCTTGATGAAGCATTGCAAATTTATGGCGGCTATGGATTTCTTGAAGACTATCCGATAGCATCGGGCTATCGTGATGACCGAATTAACCAAATTTGGGAAGGAACCAATGAGATCAATCGACAAATTGTAGCTGGTTTCATTATGAAGAAAGCGTTAACTGAAGAACTGCCATTTCATAATGCCATAAGTAACATTGATGATTATTTATCTAATAACAAAAACAAGTTATCGGATGAAACTTTAATGAATGAGTGTCAATCTGTAGAAACTTCAAAAAGATTAGCGCTATTAATTTTTAATGAGGCGCTTTGCAAATACCAACAGGACCTCAGGCATGAGCAACAAATAACAGAAATTCTTTCAGATATTTTTACAGATATTTTTACTGCAGAAAGCACTATTGTTCGTGCAAAAAAAATTATGGAAAGTGACTCGCCAGAATCAACAGTGGTAGATATTGCAAAAGTTTTTACAACTGAGATGGAAAAAAGAATTATGGCTAATGTTCGTACTATAACTATGGCTATATTTGATGAGAGAATCCCAAAAGATTTTGAAGAAAAATTATCAAATTTTGAAAATCGTATGCGATTAAACAATAATGTGATTGGATTAAAACGGAAAATCGCACAAAATGTATTTGATCAAAATAAATATCCCTATTAGGAGTCAAAATGAGTAAATCAGTTATTATAGATGCTGGCCGTTCTCCAGTTGGCTTAAAAAATGGACAAATGGTTGGTATCCGACCTGATGATCTGGCTGGACAAGTTGTTAATCAATTGCTTGAACGAAATAAATCAATTGATGCTAAAATAGTTGAAGATGTGGTCATTGGATGTGCCTTCCCTGAAGGACCCCAAGGAATGAATATTGGCAAAACGATTGGAGTGCTTGGGGGCTTACCTGAAGACTCAACAGGTAAAGTTGTTAATCGGTTTTGTGGGTCCTCTATGGATGCAGTTCATCAAGTTAGTACCGCAGTTGATTGCGGAGATATTGATGTAGGTCTAGCAGTTGGTGTTGAAGATATGTTTTCTGTTCCTATGGGTGGATTTGCACCTGATTTTCATCCAGAGTTAGCTGAACAAGAATATTATATAGGTATGGGAGAAACTGCTGAAAACTTGGCAAAAGACTTAAATATTTCTAGAGAAGACCAGGAAGATTTTGCCATCTCTTCACATGAAAAGGCCCTGAAAGCTTATGCAGATGGAAATTTTGATAAAGAATTACTTTCTATAAATGTTAATGACGAAGTTACCGTAGAAAATGATGAAGGACCCCGTGAACCAGATGTTGAAAAGATTAAAAGTTTAGATCCTGCTTTTATTGAAGGTGGAACGGTTACAGCTGCAACTAGTAGCCCAATTTCAATAGGCGCTGCTGCAGTATTAATCACAAGTGACACTTTTGCTAAAGATAATAATCTACAACCTCGAGCTGAGATAAGCGCACGAGCAGTAGCTGGTGTTCATTGGAATCGCATGGGGATGGGACCACTTCCTGCAACTGAAAAAGCACTAAGTAAAGCAGGATTAAAAATGGATGAAGTTGAAACGATTGAACTCAACGAAGCATTCGCAGCACAGGCCTTATATGTTATTCGTGAAGGCGGTTGGGATCAAAATAAAATAAATCTTAATGGAGGTGCAATTGCATTAGGGCACCCTTTAGGTTGTTCAGGCGCAAGAATTATCACCACCCTTTTAAATGTAATGGAACAGCAAAATACAAATATTGGTTTAGCAACAATGTGCATTGGTGGCGGTCAAGGAATTGCAACAATAATTAAAAGGTCATAATTAATGAGTGGACAAATTAACAAAATAGCTGTCTTAGGTGCTGGAACTATGGGAGCACAAATTGCTGGACATTTCAGTAACGCCGGCATTCCCTCCCTCCTGTTTGATATTAATTCAGAACTAGCACAAAAAGGAGTTGATGGATTAACAAAACTGAAACCAGCGCCTCTTTATAAACCAAAAAATTCTGAATCAGTAACTGCTTGTACATACGATAATGATCTTGAAAAGCTCAAAGATATAGACCTAGTTATTGAAGCCGTTGCAGAGAATTTGGAGATTAAGCATACTGTATACAAAAATGTAGTTCCGCATTTAAAAGACTCTGTCATCATGACTTCAAATACTTCAGGTATTCCATTAGCAGATCTTATTAAAGCCCTACCGGATAAATTCCAGTCTCGATTTATGATCACTCACTTTTTTAACCCACCCCGATATATGAGGCTATTGGAACTTGTCAAAGGACAAAAAACAGATGATACAGTATATGATATGCTTGCAAAAATTGGTGAAGATGTTTTAGGAAAAGGGATTGTTCATGCTAAAGATACTCCAAATTTTATTGGGAATAGAATTGGAGTCCATGGTGGGAATAATGCCATCAAATTAGCTATTAAAATGGGATTTACAGTTGAAGAAGTAGACAAATTGACGGGGACAATAGTTGGGCGTCCCAAAAGTGGAGTTTTTCGGACTACTGATATTGTAGGGATTGACGTTCATGCTCATGTTTCTTCGACCAGTTATGACAATTTGCCTGATGATGAAGCAAGAGAAGTCCTCAAAGCTCCAGAAATATTACAAACACTCATTGATGATGGCAGGCTCGGACAAAAAACAAAAGCAGGATTTTATAAAAAAACTGATGATGGAATTTTATCAATCGATCTTAAGACTGGTGAATACCAAGCTCAAAAAAAAGTGAGGTTTGATGGATATCGATTAGCAAAAAGCTATCAGTCAGTTGGAGATAGATTGAAAGCTCTCGCATTCAGTGATGATAAAGCGGGAAAGTTTTTCTGGGAAATTACCGCTGACTCATTAATCTATTCTGCAAACCGTGTCCCAGAAATAAGTGATGATATAATTAACATCGATAATGCAATGAAATGGGGCTACGGTTGGGAATTGGGCCCCTTTGAAGGATGGGATGCAATAGGAGTGAAAGCATCAGTTGCACGAATGGAAAAAGAAAATAAGACAGTTCCTGAATGGGTAAAAAAAATGCTCGATTCGGGACGAGAAACTTTTTATTCAACCCAAGATGGAAAAGTAACCTATTATGATCCTATTTCCTCATCCGTCAAAACTAAGTCAGAAAATGAAAAAACGATCAACCTAAACCTTTGCAAGTCAGGTGGAAAAACAGTAAAAAAAGATTGGAGTGCTAGTTTAATTGATCTGGGCGATGGTATTTTAAATGTAGAATTCCACTCAGCCCTTCAGCCAACATTAAATCCAATCGATACTTCAATGGGGCAGATAATAAATGATGGAATGGATTTACTTGAAGCTGGAACTTATAAGGGAATGGTAATTGGACATCAAGGTCCCAATTTTTGTGCAGGCGCTAATTTAGCAAATATGATTCAAGCAATTGAAGCTGGAGCTTGGGAAGAAATGAATACACAAGTAAAACAAGTTCAAGATCTTTTGCAGAGAGTGCGCTTTTCAAAAGCACCTGTCGTAGCTGCACCACATCATCTTGCTTTAGGTGGAGGATTTGAACTTCTGGCGCCAGCTGCTCATCGCGTAGCACTAGGTGAACTTTATATTGGAGCAGTCGAAGTTGGCGTAGGATTGATCCCTGGTGCTGGCGGAAATCTACGGTTATTATTAAATCTCATGGAAAATAGTGGGTCTGGAATAATGAATTCTTTTCAAGTAGCACAAAAAGCATTTGAAACAATTGGATTCGCTAAAGTTGCTACAAGTGCAGATGAAGCAAAGTTTCTCGGATACCTACTTAAAACAGATACAATTATACTAAATAATGATCAGCGCATTTGGGCGGGGAAGCAAAAAGCATTAGAATTAATTGACAATAATTATGAGCCTCCATCCTATCGAGAAGATCTAAAGCTTCCGGGTGCCGGCGGACGTACCGCTATGGCAATGGCTTTAAAAGGGTTTAAAGCACAGGGTAAAATCTCTGCCCATGATGAATTAATCGCAAAAAAACTTGCCTTTGTACTCACTGGTGGGGACAAAGCAGGGCTAACAAAGTCTGTTGATGAACAATATCTATTAGATATAGAACGTGAAGCATTTGTTTCATTAGCTGGTGAAACGCTAACTCAAGATAGAATACGATACATGCTTAAAGTTGGAAAACCACTTAGGAATTAACTTTTAAATATAATTTTCCCACTTTTAATGTTAACAATTTGTTAACATTACATTGTTATTTTATTTCTATAAATTTTACCATTACATCTTTTCAAGATAATAATAATGGATCAACCATCAGATAATCAATTTACAAATGCACTGAAAATCAGCGCTGTCATTGCTGTATTATATCTATTTTTAGTTAGCATAGGAATGATCGGCACAGCATTCAAGGGATTGGGAAGGGAATTTGCTGAGGCTCTATTTGAAAGTAATGCCAGTGCATTTATCGGATTATTTATTGGTATTCTTGCAACTGGTTTGATCCAAAGTTCCTCAACAACAACTTCCCTAGTAGTAGGAATGGTAGCAGCTGGAACTTTTGGAGATGATCCACGATTGGCAGTTGCTGCAGCTGTTCCTTATATAATGGGGGCAAATATTGGCACAAGTATTACCAATACGATTGTAGCCCTTGGGCATATTGTTCATAAAGAGGAATTTAAACGAGCTTTTTCGGCTTCTGTGATTCATGACTTTTTCAATATATTTGCTGTAATAGTAATATTCCCTTTGGAATTAATATTTGGTTTGATCAGTAAATCAGCTATGTGGTTGTCATATTCTCTAATGGGAACCGAAGCATTAACATTTAAAAGTCCGATCAAATTGATTACAACACCAACTGTAAAATGGATCGATAATTTTTTTCAGCAACAAAGTTTTTTAGACCCTTATATACTACTTCTGATTGTTGCGCTTACGTTCCTATTCTTTTCATTAAGAAGTTTAACCAAATTGATTAGAAGTCTGGTTATGTTACGATTAGAAAATTTCTTCGATACACATATATTTAAAACAGCTGCAAGAGCTATGTTCTTTGGCGTCATAATTACTATACTTGTTCAAAGCAGCTCGATAACAACTTCTCTAGTTGTTCCACTTGCGGGCGCAGGTATATTACAGCTCAGACAAATTTTTCCTTATACATTGGGAGCTAATATTGGAACAACAGTTACTTCTTTACTAGCTAGCATGGTATCTGGTACAATTGCTCCACTGTCTGTCGCATTGGCTCATTTATTATTTAACATTTTTGGAATTGGATTATTGTGGCCTATTGAAAAAATAAGAGATATACCTGCTAAACTAGCTGAATCATTTGCAGAACGTGCATCAGAAAAGAAAATTTTTCCAATTTTATACATTTTAATCGTGTTTTTTATTATCCCTCTAATATTAATTTCAATCGTAGCATAAACCATGACAATATTTAAAGATATACTTGGTATTTGGAAATCAGACAACCTTCTTGCTCAAGCATGGGATGATTCATTAAAGATGCTATCTATTTCAAATGATATTTTTGTTCAATCAATACAATACTTTAACTCAGGTGAAAATATTGATGCAGTTAAGGCATTAAAAAAAGAAGATCAATCGATCAATGATTATTATCAACTTGTTAGGCGAAAAGTATTGACCCATTATTCAATTGATAAGCCACCCATTGAAACATCAGGTGGCTTAACGTTAGTTAATATGGTCGTTGATATTGAAAGGATTGGAGATTACTGTAAAAACATTTCAGATTTAACACTTATGCGTGATGGACCTATGGATTTCGGAGAATTAAGTGATGATATTAAATCTATTGAACAAGAAGTTGCATCACGCTTCACAAAAACAATTGAAGCAATTGAAAATCAAGATGAAGCTCTTGCTGGCAATTTGTTAAATAGTTATAAAAAAATGGTTACAAAAGTATCAGATAGAATTGTTAAGGATATCGCATCTGGTAGAATCCAATTTCCTGATAGCTCTCAAGGAGCAAGCATAGCATTATATTCAAGATATTTAAAACGAATAGGTGCACATTTAAAAAATATCACATCTACTATCGTAAATCCGTATGATAAAATTGGATATAATCAATAGTTCTTAATTAGAATTGTATTCTTCATACAATTCATGGATAATACCATCTGGTAATCCTGATTGAGGTACAATCATTTTTTCTGTATTGGTCCATTCCATTATAGATAAATAAATTTTCCCTGCATGGGTTATGACATCTGCACGGTCTGGTCTTAATTCTAATTTAGTTATTCGATCATGTAGGCTGTAGGGCTCTATATTATCGATGACTTCCTTAATCATTTTATATTCTATTGCATTTTTTCTCATAATCTCAGCCATAGCAAAGATTTTATTAATATTTCCACCACTGCCAATTGCTTTAATTGATCTTGAAACTTTCGAGCGATTATTTTTAACCCAACTTTCCATTTCAGACCAATCTGAAGATGAAACTTGTTCTTTCAATAAACGAACCGAACCTATAGGAAATGATTTTGAAACCGCTTTTACTTTATTAATTATGAAACTGACTTCTGTACTTCCCCCACCTACATCAATATATAAGTAATCTCGTTTAGGATTTAAATGATTCTCAATATGATTCGCCATAATAAGTCTTGCTTCCTCTTCGCCTGAGATGATCTTTAAATCGACATCTGTCACTTGATTAATTTGGTCAACTAATTCCTGACCATTTTTTGCAGTTCTTAATGCTGAAGTTGCACATGCTTTATATGATATTGGATCATATGCCTCTATCATTAAACGAAATGCATGAATAGTTTTAATTAGTTTTACGCCATTTTCTTTTGAGATATTGCCAACAGTGAACGCGTCTTCTCCTAAACGGAGTGGCATTCGAATAAGTGATTCTTTTATAAATTTTGCTGATTTGGAATTCTGTAAAACTCTACAAAAAAGAAGGCGCATTGCATTACTTCCAATATCAATTGAAGCAAATTTTAAACCACTTTCCATTAAATTGTTAACTTCATCAAATTATATATTTAATATTTAGGATAGATAACAAAGAAATTGTTGAAATAATTTCATAGATTGGCTAACAATTTATATTTTATTTTAATTATTATTGTAATCAAATAATGAAAAAATTAAATAAAGCTATAAAAATTGCCGCTGAAATTCATACTGGCAGTAAAGGGGGAAAAAGGGAACCGGCTATCATGCACCCTATTCGCGTAATGATTAAAATGGATGATCAAGTATCAAGAACAGTTGCAATATTACATGATGTTGTGGAAACAGGAAAAATGACAGTTAATGATTTAATCAATCTTGGTTTTAGTGATAAAATATGTCATGCTGTAGATTTGCTGTCTAGGAGAAAACGGGAGAGATATGATCATTACATTAAACGCGTACAAACAAATAAACTCGCAATTAAAGTAAAAATCGCTGATTTAGAGGACAATTTTTTTCAAAGGAAAAAGAAAAAGAAATTGTCAAAATTAGATAAATCAAAAATTAAAAAATATAAAAGAGCTTATAAATATCTAACAGGAAAAAAATTAGCACTCTAGTTTGAATAGCATTCAAGATTGAATGCGAATATTGAACCTTCTTTTTCTATACTTTCTACACTTATTGAAGAGTTATGCGCTTCAATAATATGTTTGCAAATAGCAAGTCCGAGCCCAGTCCCACCTCTTACTATCTTTCTAGCATCATTTGTACGAAAAAAACGTTCGAAGATTCGTTCTGCTGATTCAGAGTCTATACCAATTCCAGTATCTTGAACTTTAAATCCTATTATGCCATTATTTCTTTCTGTTGACATGACAACACTTCCATTTACTGTATATCGTATTGCATTTGAAATTAAATTATCAAAAACCTGCCTGAGTCTATCCAAATTACCATTCACAATTATTTCATTTTGGTTATTCATTTCTAATGAAATATCTAATTCTTTTTTCTCATTACGCTGTTTTGCGTCATTAATTACTTCCTCAAGTAGTGGTTTTAAATCTACCTTCTCCAAATGAATTTCCATTTCACCTGTTTCAATTCTAGAGATATCTACTAAATCTGTTACGAGGGCTTCAAGTCGTTTTGCATTCTTTAATGATCGCTTAATAAATGTTTGATTTACATCAGTATCATTGAGTGCTCCATCTTTTAAGGTTTCCAAATAACCTGCGATAGATGCAATTGGTGTTTTCAATTCATGAGTGACATTACTTAAGAATTCGGTGCGAACTTGTTCCATTTTTTTCATATTTGAAATATCGGATTCCAGAGTTTTTGCTAAGTCATTCATTGTTTCAGCTAGCTCGCCAATTTCATCTTTACTACTAATTTCAATTCTGGTTTCAAAATTTCCATCTTTTATTTTTCTTGCAAAATTAGCTACTTTTTTAATTGGAACATTGATCCAGCGATCAACTAATAATGCAATAATTCCTAAACCAATTGCACTAATGAATAGAATATTGATACTAGGTTCTAATTGATATAGTATAAAACTAATCAAAAGAACCAATGTAATTGATATAAATAATTTTTGTCTAAGACTAAACAATAGGTTTATTTTATTTTAGGTTTGAATCTGTACCCTACCCCTTTAATGGTCTCAATCCAATCGCGATAAGGTCCTAACTTTGAACGAATACGGTTAATATGAACATCAATAGTCCTATCAACAACATAAACATCATCTTCCCAAATTGAAGCGAGTAGAGCATCACGCTTAAAAACAATGTCTGGCTCATTCATAAAAAAAGCTAATAATTCAAACTCTTTTCTGGGCAAATGCAATTCATCTCCGTCAACTTTAACAACATAATTTTTTGTATCTGCTTCAAGCCCATCATATTGAAGAAAAGAACCTTTTTGGTTGATTTGCTCGACACGACGAAAAATTGAGTTAATACGAGCAACAAGTATTTTGGGACTAAATGGCTTCCTAATATAATCGTCACCACCTACTTCTAACCCTTTTAACTCATCAAATTCTCTATCCATCGCAGTTAAGAAAACAATTGGTACTGTGCTTCCATTATCTCTAATTATTTTGCAAACTTCATATCCATCCTTACCTGGCATCATTATATCAAGGATAATTAAACTAGGATTTTTACTTAGCAAATCAATCGCTTGATTTCCATCAGAAGCTTCAATTGAAGCAATTCCCTCTTGTTCTAAATTATATCGTATAATTTTACGAAGATCTTTTTCATCATCAACAATTAGTACTGGGTTTTTTTTCATTTTTATTAGTTCAACTAAACCTTCATCGCTGAAATTTAAATTTATTCGTGACCTTTTAATTGGCTTAATAATTCATATTGTTCTAAACTAAGATTGTTGAACTGAATATTAAAAACCGAGATATTATAAATAGGAGATTCTTTAGACCACTTTTTTGGTTTCAAATCTTTTCTTCCCGGATAATCAATTTTAGAAAGCACATATCGCATTGCGTTTAATCTAGCTATCATTTTATTGTCAGAATTAATAACAACCCAAGGCGATAACTCAGTTGAGGTTCTTTCAAACATCTGTTCTTTATAATCGGTTAATAGTTGCCAGTTTTTATGAGCTTTCCAATCATTATTTGAAAGTTTCCAGTATTTTAACTCATGATTTTTCCTAAAATGGAACCTAAGCTCTTGATTCTCTTTTGAAATAGATAAGTAGATTTTTATTAATATAAGACCTTTGTTAAATAATTTTCTCTCCCAAGCATTTACTTTTTTCATAAAATATCTATACTGATTTTCAGTGCAATAACCCATTGCAGGTTGAATTACAGCTCTTGAATACCAACTACGATCTAAAAATGTCATTGTGCCTGGCTTAGGTAATCTTTTTTCCCAAGTTTTAAACCAATTTTTTTCCTGTTTTTTATTTGGAACACCCAACTCAATAATTTTTGCAGCTTTAGGCATTAAGTTCTCGATGAATCTTTTAATTGTTGATCCTTTACCGGCAGCATCTCGACCTTCAAGTAAGATCAATATTCGCTGATTTGTACCCACAACCCACTCTTGAAGTTTTAATAATTCTACCTGGAGTCGTCTCTTTTCTTTTTTGTATTGATTATCAGTTAATTCTGAATATTCTGTTCTATTATATATAATCATTGCCGCTTTAAATATCTTTCAGTGAAAATATTATCTTTCAACCCTTGATCATAATTTACTTCAATTACTTTTAACTCAGTACTATGTGATTTCATAAGATTATACATCGTCATTTTTGTTGCCGTCCAATAATCACCATTCTTAACATGATTAGGTATATCAAGAACCTTAAATAGATTATTTTTTTTATTAAAAAATTCGATCTTTTTCATCAAAAAATTGTTTTTATCAATCCATATAATCCTTGAACTATATTGAGTCTCTTTTTCTAAAGGGATTGCTCTCACTTTATAACATACAGAGCCAGCAAATAAATCTTCACCTAATAATTTATATTCATCAGAATCCAACTCTCTGCCCGAAAGATCTTCATAACTAAAGTCAGACCCCTGAAAACTTCTTGATTTGTCACTAGTGCGGATTCTTTTTACCTTTTTTAATGCTGGTAAATATAGCCACTGGTCATCTCCTTTCCCATCAACTCTATCCCAATTTAAAAAAGCGGTTCCTTTTATCTCTTTTGGTTGTGAAAAAAGTAAAAGTGATTTTGTCTTAAAAATCCCATTTTCATATTTCTTCTCTATACTAGTTAGTACTCTTGAACGTGATCTTTTTTTCCCCCCTTTATTTGATATCAATGTCATTTTTATTTGTGTTTGAATATCATAAGGTGATTTTATTTGATCAACTTTTTCCATAATTGATCTCCCATTTGGCTGAGAAAAAACAATACCTGATAGTAAAATATATGAAAGAATATTTCTGTTCATTGTTGAATTTAAGAAGTTAGAAGTTGTATATAATACCGACTCTGGTATTTGAAAAGTCTTCCATAAGAGTGAATCGGTTTTCAAGATTATTCTTATCGCCAGAAAATATTGTAAACCCTATTTCAATTTTCCAATTAATCAATGGTGAATAAGCAATATTAGCCCCAATCATCTGACCTTTTTCATCTAAATTCATCATAATATTACCACCAAGATCTAAACGATCATCCATAAAAACTCCTGATGAACTCAATAACAATGCTTGATCACTAAACATGGCAAATGGGGTTCCCATTCCTGGGCTAAATTTCATGCTCGGAAGTCCTACTAGTTCCTGACTGTAAGTATGAAACCAATCATATGATTCATTAAAAACTTTATTTCCAATTAATTGCATAACAATTGTCATATCAGAAAGTGTTGTGTATTCAATCTGAAGAACTGATTGTAGATAATTTATTTCTTGTTGGTATTCATATAAATCTAAAGGTGACTTAAATACATTTAATCTTAATATGGGAGTTTGGGTCTTAAATAATGCTGATTCCATACGTAGTGTTAAATCGCCGAAAAATGTGACAAAGTCTAATCCCCACATTGTTGTAGTACGATAACCCAAGTTTAATTTTTTTATAACAGGTGGAATATTATCTTGGAAATTAACATTGGCTGATAAAAGGCTAGGCGTTCTATCGTTGCCATTAAAGATTGAAAAACCAAAATCACTTTCTCCAACAGTTGTTTGAATACGAAATCCAAATTCCCAGTCATTTTCTACAGGATATTCAATTGTTGGTTTTTCAGCAATTGCTAATGGGAAATCTTTTTCACCATAGGGAAATCGGTTAACTTCATGCTTAGGTGTAAAAATTCCCTCTAACTGAAAACTTTTATAATACGCTTTTGCCGAAAATGAAAAGGCGCCAACTTTTTTACCTGTGCCACTATTAAAAAGGTAATAATAATCGTACGCATTTATATTGTCTGTTGGATTATTCCCATCAGCAGCACCCCATGCGTGGATTTGTTTACCTACTTTTACTTCACCCCAACTAGGATAATATGCCAAGTATACCTCACGTATATCATATTCCCATTCGGAAGGGTTATTCCGATGTTCTAATGCTGACACAGTTTTAATATCTAAGTTCCCAATTGTGTACCCAAGGTCTAATGATATTATCCGATAAGGCAGATTAATCTGTGTTTTATTTGAGGTGCGATTCATTACATATGGATTTATCTCTCCAGAATAATTGAATTGTGCACTAATAAATTTTATTGTTAATAAAAAAATATATTTTTTCATTTAAATCTAATTAATATCAATTTCTTGGTAGACGTTTTAGATTTTTTTCTTGAAACAAATTTGGCGATATACCTGTATCTACTCGCAACTCATCAAATGAAACTTCTGTTTTATGATTTTTTTGCACATCTTCCACAAAAACACTATTCATAACAAAATATCCGTTTAACTCTGAATGAGAAAATTTCTTTTTCTTTTTTAATGCACCTCTTCTATCAAATGATTGTTCTTTAATTATCATTAAAGATTCTTTGTCAATCCATGTGATATGTTTTGAATAAGATGATCTAACTTTTGAATTTGGAATTACTTCAAGCACATAACATGACTTTTCATCTATTATTTCATCATCAATGCGATTGTATGTATGATCATCAATATCTCTATTAGATAAATCTTCATAACTCAAATCTGAACCCATAAATGAGTCACCTTTTTTCTTTGATGAAATTCGTCTAACTTTATTAAAGGCAGGTAACCACATTCTCATTTCATCATCTTTATTTTCATGTTCTATCTTTAAAAATGCAACACCCTTATCATCTTTTGGCTCTAAAAACCAAATAATCTGTTTTTTATTTCCATCTATAGATCTTGACACCATTTTGTTAACTCTACTTTTACCTTTTGAGTTTGTTAATATCATATTTGCTACATTTGACATATCTTGTGGTGTTTTTTTAGCATCAAACATTCTTGCTATTTCTATTCCAGTCTGACTAAAAATAATTGTTGTTGAAAAAACTAATTTCCAAAAAATTTTCATAGTGATTCATCCCTTTTTACTAGTCGACTTTTTAATAGCTCAGCTAAGGCAGCTAAAACTGTAAGTGTTCCTATTGATGTAGATACCATAGCAAACACCATCAATCCTCCTATGTACTGTATTGGCACAAATGCTGAAAACAATAATGCACCAAAACCCATATTTGAACCAGCATCCAAAATAATAGGATATCCAACATCATCAACTACGCTACGACTTAATTTATTTGTACCAATAGTTTTTGAAAGCCGTCTATACTGAGAAATATAATGAATTGCAAAATCCACACCAACTCCGATTATTACTGACGATAATAAAGCTGTAATATGACTTAACTCAATTCCAAAATATCCCATAAATCCAAAATTAATTATAACAGCTGAGCTCAATGGAATCACAGCTAATATTCCCCATAATATTCTTTTAAAAAAGATCGAAGCGATTATTCCAATAATTATTAATGAAAAAATAATACTTAAAGCAGAGGATCGTACAACCATAATAACCAAATCTCTTAAAATCACTATCATTCCAGTAAAATCAATATTAAGTGCAGGATCCATCACAGCTTTTACCTGATTAGTCATTTTATTAACATAAGCAAAAATTTCTTGCGTGGTCATAACTTTGGAAAATGCTGTAATAAGACCAACTTTATATTCATAATCGACCAAGGATGAAAAATCATCGGGATCACCTGACATTGAATACATAGTAAAAAGATTATTGACTTTATCACGCTCGACAGGCACCGTTTCAAATTGAGGGTCATCATCCATCACGGTTCGATGCATCTGTTCTACTACATTCGCAATGGAGAAGCTTGTAATAACTTTGGGATCTTTCTCCATAGAGTCTTGAAGTGTTCGCATACTAGATAAAGTTTTTGGATCTTTAATATCACCTTCAATTCTTACTCGAATATCAACAGTACCTGTCATATTATTATCCATAAAGTCCATGGTATCACGAATCTCTGTTCCCGGTCTAAAAAAATTAGTCATATTAACATCAACAATGACTTTTGATAATCCTGTTAAACCGATTAAGACAAAAAATGCTCCAGCAGAAAAAACATATTTTGGATGTGTCAAAACTACTTTACCAAACCTGTTAATTATTTTTTCAAAAATACTGGGTTTAGTGATTGCGCTTGATTTATGATTCCAATGTTTGAGATTGATTACAGATGGCAAAAGTAATGAGCTTAAGAACCAAGCCCATGCTATGCCAATGCCAATTACTACTCCATAACCAAAAAGTGGTTCAAGCGGTGAAAGAGTTAATGTCGCAAAAGCTGCTATTGTAGTAATGCTTGTTAGGAAAATAGGTATCAATAACGAATCCATAGTTGAAGCTATAGCAAGACGTTTATCCTTTTTTAATCGTAATTCTTTAAAGAACTTTGATATAACATGAACTCCATCGGAATTAGCAATTGTTAGTAGAATAATTGGCATTGAAGTATTTGCAAGTGTAAATAAAAAACGTTCAGATCCTGTCAAATGATATATCCATCCCATCGATCCAACCATTGCGAATAGAGATAACGCAATTACCATAATTACCATCGCTACACCAGGAAGACTTCTAAGATTAAGTAGGAGGACCATAGCCATGATAAAAATACCAATTCTTGCAAGAATAATTACATCGTCACGTATCATTGCTGGCATCGTACCTGTAACATAAGCTTGGCCACCATAATAAATTTCATAATTACTTAATATGGGATCAACAATTGAAACTACTTCATCTCTAAAATAATTCAAACCTTCACTACTATACGGTTGAACTGTTATCATAAAATATTCGTTGTCTTCACTAACAAAACGTTTTTTTATCGTTGGGTTTTTTTCAAGATACAGCTTTACATCATTCACTTCATCTGCTCTCATATCTCTGTAGGGCTGAAGATCATCTATTTCCATAAATCCATCTAAATTATCCATTCGAGTAGCAGTTGATATTGAAGTTATTTCTTCAACTTTATTACTAGCTTCAAGCTGTTCTTCTACATCCCATAAAGCAGCAAAAGCATCAGGATTAAAAATAGATTCTCCTTGTTTACCAAAGGCAATGAAGATGACTTCAGTGCTTCCAAATTCTTCTTGGATGACATCCCATGAAATTCTTGAATCTAGATTTTTTGGGAGAATTTTCATCATATCATCATCAATTATAAAGAAACGAATACCTGACCCAAGAAAGATTGTTGCGATAAGAGAAATGAGGATAGTCCTCAATGGAAAATCAAGACTTTGAGTAATAAACCATTTTCTCAAAGGATGTTTTGAATATTTAGATTTGATTTCGCTCATAAAATACAAGTGTCCATTGTCTCTTTTTTAGGAATGTAACTCGAAAGATAACTTGGACTAACAAGACAATCGTCTTACAAATTGATTCCGATAGTATTATTTTACCTATCTTATTAAACCTCAGGCAAACCCTTTTATGAATTGTAAAAAGAAACTTCTAATTTCAAATATTAATAATGAATAAATCATTCAAATTACCTGTAGTGATCCTTGCGAATGGTTCATTTCCTACACATCATATTCCCATTGAACAATTAAAAGCCGCAGGTACAGTTATTTGTACTGATGGTGCAGCAAATTATTTATCAAAACTGAATTTGATTCCACATGTCATTATTGGTGATATGGATTCTATAAATCCAAAATATCAATTTAAAGGGATAAAAATTCATGATAATAATACTGAAAATTCTGATTTAGAAAAGGCGTTGGACTGGGTTCAGGTAAATGATATAAACGATGTAATTATTCTTGGGGCAACAGGCAAAAGAGAAGATATGACTTTAGCTAACATGTATATTCTTTTCAATTACTTTGAGAAAGTTGCCATTAAATTAATTACTGATCACTATACCATAACTTGTCATAAAGGACAAAAGTCTTTTAAATCCTTTCCTGGTGAAAACGTATCTTTATTTACCATTGACTTAAAAACTATTGTATCAACTACAGCCCTAAAATATCAACTCAATAATTCCTCAATAAGTCCACCACAAAAAGGTATTTCAAATCAATCTTTGGGTTCTACTTTTTCAGTTGAATGTTCTGGCCCTATATTAGTTTTTCGCGGTCATTCACAATAGATTAGATTAATGCATTGGATCGATCTTTTAGTCTTAGGTGTATATGTTATAATCCTATTGGGACTTGGATTTTATAGAAAAAAACACTTAGTAGATAAAACCAATGAATATATACTTGCGGGCCGAAAACTAAGTTTACCTGGATTTGTGATCACCCTGGTTGCTACATGGTATGGAGGGATACTGGGGATAGGGGAAAACACCTATTCATATGGAATTCAAACCTGGCTCATTTTTGGATTACCATATTATATATTTGCATTTATTTTTGCATTTTTCATCGCTGGTAAAATTAATCAACTGAAATCTATATCAATTCCTGACCAATTTCACCAACGCTTTGGAAAGACTGCAGGTGTAATTAGTGCCTTATACATCCTTATTATCTCCAGCCCCGCCCCTTATATATTAAGCATAGGAATACTACTTCAGTTTGCAATTGGAATTCCATTTGGAATAGCATTGATTATATCAACTGCAATTAGCATAAGCTATATCTGGGCAGGTGGTTTTAAGGCTATCGTTCGTACAGATTACTATCAATTCAGTTTAATGTTTATCGGATTTATTCTACTTCTTATTTTTTCAATAAACTATACTGGAAACTTTATTGACACAATTAGCTCTTTACCCGAAAAACATCTTAATATTACGGGCGGGGCATCTATCCAATATATATTTGCGTGGTTCCTTATTGGTCTTTGGACATTTGTAGATCCAGGATTCTATCAGCGCTGTGCTGCAGCAGAATCACCAAAGACAGCACAAAATGGAATATTAATTGCTGTTGGAATTTGGTTTGTCTTTGATATGCTTACATTAATAACAGGTCTTTATGCCAAAGCATTACTTTCTGGAGTCGAACCCCTTTTTGCTTATCCAAAACTTGGCGAACTAGTTCTACCTCCTTTAGCATACGGACTTTTTATTACGGGCCTTCTTGCTACTATCATGTCAACAATTGACTCGCTAGGATTTATCAATGCTGTTACTTTTGGTCGAGATATATTATGGAGAATCCAATCAAAATCGGTTTTAAAAGATAATGGACTGGAACAAACTTCAATTGATTTTATTCGTAAAGGATTAATTGTAACAGCTTTTATTTCTTTATCTTTAGCTTTTATGGTACCCTCAGTTGTAAAACTTTGGTACCTAATTGGATCTATTTTTGTCCCAGGTTTGGTTATTCCTTTTCTTTTATCTTTTTCAAGAAAAAAATATTCAATCCTCCCTGTTATGATTTGTCCAGTTGTTGTAGGGCTACTATGGACTCTCATAGGTAAATTCCTAGGTGAGTATCCTCTCAACCTTGAGCCTTTTTATCCGGGTATAATGACATCCTTGTTAATGTACGTATTGAAAGGAAAAAATGGGTAAAGAAATAGAAAGAAAATTTCTTGTAGATAAATCTCGCTTACCTAACAATTTGGAAGGTACAAAGTATACTCAAGGTTATATTTCTATAACAGATAGTGGGATTGTTCGGGTAAGAATTAAAGGTGATATTGCAGTAATAACTATCAAATCAGCTGGACTCGGAATCAGTCGAGATGAATTTGAATATCAAATTCCTATGGATGATGCTAAATCTCTTTTAGAACTATTTAATGATGGTGTTATTTATAAAACTCGCTACGATATTGTTTATGAAGGTAAAAAATGGGAGATTGATCAATTTCATAAAGAAAATGAAGGGCTATGGATTGCAGAAATTGAATTGCAGTTCGAAAACGAATCTTTTGAAATTCCTAAATGGGTACTAGAAGAAGTAACCGGTAATGAAAAATATTATAATTCTTATTTATCGAAACATTCGTTTAAATCATGGAAAGAATGATTAGAAACATTCTATTATTATTGCCATTTACTGTATTTAGCCAAAATTATATTTGGGAACAAATACATGATAAAAGAGAATATTCAATTAGTGGTGTTGCTCTTTTCAAAGATGGATATATCGTAGTTCACGATAACAAGAGAAGAAATCAAGCACGCGTCAGCTACATTGATAAAAAATTAAATATTACAAAGTTAATTTGGCCAGTACGCAAGCTACCATTTGACCTAGAAGCTGTAGTTAAATTTCCAAATATTGAAAATCGATTTATATTTATGGAAAGCACTGGAAAATGTTATGATATATCTATAGATCCAAAAGATTTTCGTATAGATCTTTTAGGTAATTTTACTTTACCACGACTTAAATCTAATATGAACTTAGAAGGCTTAACCATTTTTCAATCAGCTCAAGGCATTGTATTTCTTTATGGAGATAGAGGTTCAGATTTAAGAGTGTCTACTCTATTCACAGCCTTTTTTAATCAAAAGAAAAATACATTTTACAATATTAAATCACATAAGATTAATTTGCCAAAGCCAAAGGCACACAAACGTAATATCGCAGATCTTGCAATTGATAATAAAGGCAATATATGGTCATCAGCTACATCAGATCCTGGTGATGATGGACCATTTTCTACAGCCATATATGAGATAGGAACAATTAATAATGTAGGAAAATTCAACCTTATTCATCCAAATCTTCAAAAACCTCTTATGATATTTTCCGATCAAAAAGTAGAAGCTATAACATTCAAAAAAAGAGATTTGATTTTAATGACCGATAATGAGAATTTTGGTTCCACATTTTTATTAATTAAATCGAAATAAATTCAAAAATTATTTACATGATGTTTACATTAAAGCAATATATGATTAATAATTAAATATTAGAGTTGATTGAAATGTTAATAAGAAAAAAGCACATTATCTTGGGTCTTTTATTATTTCCATTATTAGGTCAAGGAATTGACCATTCAGAAAAAATCGTAATAAAGAAAACCATTCTTGGATTAAACCTTTCTGGCGAAACTGATTATAGAACAAATAAAACTGGATTATTTTATCGCCATTACGATTTTGGTCTAACTTTCCCACTTGCTAAAACATGGTCTGCAGCAATACAATATCGTAATATATATGTACAAAAAGATGGCGAGTGGGTATTAGAAAAACGTCCGCACGCACAAATACAAAAAACCATCAACACTGATCTTATAAAGTGGACAATCAAATCTAGACAAGAGTACAGAATTAGGGATGGTAGAGATGATGCATTGCGAAACCGTATTAGGATTAAGGGCAAGTCAAATAAAACCTTCTATAAATTAAAACCATATTTTGGTAATGAATTTTTTTATGATATGGAGAAAAATTCCTATAATAAAAATAGAGTTACCTTCGGATTTGATTTCCCAAAAGGAAAATTAGGCACTCCTACTATCTATTATAAATACGATACTTCTCTTTCAGATGAAAAATGGTCACCCTCATTTACGGGTTTGGTTTTCCAAATAACATTATAAACTGAAATTATTATAATTCATTAGTTAAGCAATGAATAGCCCCACCACTAAGGCGAAACTGTGTTGTGGGTACTGTAATATGCATAACGTCTAACTCTTTCAGCAATGGCAAAACCTTTTTGGATCTAAACCGCGTAGGACCGATCAAATATCCTGGCAAAGGTTCACAATTGACAGCAAATTCACCAAGTTCTTGATCAGTACCCACAGCATCTTCTGGCCCCACTTCGATTAATTCAATATTTTTTCTGATAGCAAATTGGCGCAAATTATCAACCGAATCCCTTTCGATTAGTTCAGTACAAGCTATCGCAGCTACTAATTTATTTTCCTTATTAATCACAGGTGTAAATAATGTATCAATATGAAAGATCTTTGATTTCATAATAACTAGCTCATCAACATTGAATTCTTTAGCAACCCATTCAGCACCTTCAATATTGTTTCTGCAGGCTCCTGAAAACAATACTTTATCTCCGGGACAATAATAAAATTCACCTCCCTCGGCAGTTGCGGCTGAATCATCGGGTATTCGTTTAGTTTCGTAACCCATGGATTCAAGCATTATCTGCATTATGTCAGCTTCAACCTGCCGTGCCTTTTCACGAAACTTTGATATAATTGTTTTTCCATTTTGATCACTAATAAATAAGTCCCTAACAAAAACAAAGTCGTGTTTTCTTTTTTCCTTATTCTGTTGATCTAAAAAACTAGGAAAATCAATCTCAATGATTTCAATGGGGAGTCGATTGAATAATTTAGTCATCATGTACATTTCAATTTCAACCAACTCTTGATTTGGGACAACGCCCTCTTTCATGGCAGGATTATTTTCATAAATCGGGGTACCATGCCCCCACCATTTATGTTTTGGCAAGTGAGAGATTAAGATTTTCATTTTTGGAAAATTTAAACTTATCTATTTTTCCATATCTTCAGAATATTTACCCATAGTTGCTAAACTATTAAGTTTGGCTCTATGCATAAAAGCATCCTGGGCAGCAGAAACATTTTCACTCTTTCCAAGCCAAGTCTTAAGTGCCGGCTGTTGCAAAGCACGTCCATATGAAAATGATAAATTCCATGGTTTATTATCATCTAACATTTGATTCATCTTATTTAAATGTGCAGTCGCATCTTCGTCACTTTGCCCACCAGAAAGAAATGCTATTCCGGGAACTGCGGTAGGCACTGTTCTAGCAAAACATTGTAAAGTTGCATCAGCTACTTCATCAACATTGGCCCTATCCTTTGCACTATAACCCGAAAGCACCATATTAGGCTTCAAGATCATTTGTTCGTATTGTACTCCTTGAGAATATAATTGAAAGAATACTGTATGGAGAACTTCTTCAGTTACAACAAAGCTATCATCAATATCGTGATCCCCATCCATTAATATCTCTGGTTCAACAATAGGGACAATATCATTTTCTTGGCAAAGGGCTGCGTATCTAGCCAAAGCATGAGCATTGGTACTTATGCAGTATCCGCTAGGATTATCTTCAGTAATATTGATCACAGCACGCCATTTAGCAAAACGAGCACCCATCTTACGATATTCTTTAAGCCTTTCATCCAACCCATCTAATCCATG
>ENA-UPTF01000295-UPTF01000295.1-marine-metagenome-genome-assembly--contig:-NODE-295-length-35917-cov-4.347684_pt1 | contig 35917 bp, 31 predicted proteins | sample MGYA00238166_ERZ767019 | MGnify/ENA primary metagenome ERZ767019 (study PRJEB28930, sample SAMN06266391) | marine metagenome | isolation source: Sea water from 250 m depth | place: Atlantic Ocean | study... | reverse complement strand
GTATAGGCAGAGGGGTACGTAAGGCAAAGGACAAAGATTTTGTTCAAATATGGGATCTTACATCAACATGTAAGTTTGCAAAGCGTCATTTAACACAACGAAAAAAATTTTACAAAGAAGCTGAATATCCATTCTCTCTTGAAAAAGTAGAATGGAATTCGCAAATACCTGGCTGCCTTTCATTTATTTATACGGTGTCGGTGGAATTGCTTTTGTATTGGGCATGTTATTGATTCTAAGGACCAAGGCACTAGAAGTTTCGTTCGAACGTCATAAAAAATGGTTGTGGGTTTTGATATATGGTTTTTTGTTTTATGCTGGACTACATGCCACTTTCATACTATTAGCAATTGGTAGCTATTAATGGATATTGCAGTAGGTACCACCTTAGATCGGTACGTCATACTGGCCTATTTTGCTATTGTGATGGGATTTGGGGCTTATTTTGGCAAGTACAGTAAAACTACTTCTGATTATTTTTTTGGTGGTCGTCGCTTTGCGTGGTGGCTCATCACCATTTCAATTGTAGCTACAGGGGTTGGTTCTCACAGCTTTGTAAAATACTCTACTAAAGCCTACCAGTATGGATTTTCTTCTACCATGGCTTATATGAATGACTGGTTTTTTATTCCCCTTTTCATGTTTGGTTGGTTGCCCATCATATATTATACCAAAGTGCGTTCAATCCCCGAATACTTTGAACGTCGCTTTAATCGTAGCGCTCGTTACCTGGCAACAATGATGATCTTATTATATATGATCGGCTATATTGCTATACAGTTTTTAACTCTAGCTACAGCTTTGTACCGGATTTATGGTATTCCGTTAATGATGACTGTAATCCTCATTGCTATAGCTACAACTCTATACATGCATTTTGGTGGGCAGACTTCCGTAATCTTCACTGACTTATTCCAGGGTTTTATCCTCATATTCGCAGGGATGCTATTGTTCTTTTTGGGTATCCAGTATTTGGGAGATAACACAGCATTTTCAGGGCTGCAAGCATTTTGGATGAATCTTTCACCTCAAGAAAAACTGCCTTTAGCCCATTTTAATCATCCTCCCGATTTTAATTTTGTAGGGATATTTTGGCAGGATGGTATTGCTGGTTCAGTGGGTTTTCTTTTTCTAAATCAAGGGCTGATCATGCGCTTTATGGCAGCTAAAAGCGTAAATGAAGGTAGGAAAGCAGCGGCTTTTAACGTTCTTTTTATTTTGCCGATTTCAGCCATAGTTGTTTCCAATGCTGGATGGATCGGGCGGGCCATTTCTACTGCGTTGCCTGGTGTATTACCGGATGGTTTAGCCGCTAATGACGTTTTTGTAGCTGTTACTAATGTGGTGTCCGCACCCGGCGTTTTTGGGTTTATCATTGCAGCCCTTTGTGCTGCTTTGATGTCAACAGCAGATACTTTGGTGAATGCTTCTTCTGCTATCATAGTAAATGATATTTATCGTCCTTTAGCAAAAAAAGTAAAAAGTGAAAAAGGAGAGCTAGAATTGGCACGTTGGACATCGATAGCTGTAAAAGTAATTGCAGTTATACTGGTTCCATTTTTCAATTCGTTCGATTCAATTTATGAAGCTCATGGATGGTTCCACTCCACCTTTACACCACCTTTGGTTGTGGGTGTTTTCTTGGGAATATTCTGGAAAAGGTTTACGACGCCTGCTGTAATTGCCACTTTTGTAGTTGGTGCTTTCCTGATGATTTTGGGCCAATTTATCCCGGAACTAATCAGTCCTTTTTCCCATGGTATTGAACTACGGCCTGGTCGTGGTTATACTTATATTGGCGCTTTATATAATATTGTTGTCTGTGCTGGTGTCGGAGTCATTGTAACCTTGTTCACTAAACCTGATTCTAGTGAAAAATTATATGGCTTAACTATTTTTGACGTGCATAAACTAAAATCCATATTTAAGGGATCCCCGGTTAATGAAGAAAAAGGTAAAGATGCGCTCGTAATCTGGAAAGTAAAAGATACAGAAAATAATGTAATTCGCTTTTCAAAAAGTGATATGGATCTCATGAAAGCGCAGCCAGGAGATCTGGTCTATATTCAGGACTCACGTTGGTGGCTAGGTGGATTAAAATCGGTTCATTCAACCTTTGGTGAAACCCATGATGAGGATGGAGTTGCATATATTAATTCAATGCATTTAGACCATGGTCAGTTTGTTGAAGCATATCAGTTAAAAGCAGAAAAAGAAATGTAAATATTGGTCTCAGCAAGTGAATGATTATAAATTCGCGGCGCTTTTTGAATCCCGAAATATAGGTTCCAAAAGTCTCAATCCGGAGTAGCTCAGTTGGTAGAGCGAGTGGCTGTTAACCACCAGGTCGGGGGTTCGAGTCCCTCCTCCGGAGCAATAGGAAAAGCCCCCTAATATGCAGGAGGGCTTTTTCTTATCGTTAATATCGGTTATAAAATAAATGATATGCTAAATTTTATGCGACATAAAAACCGATCAACAATCACCCTATTTTTATTGTCGTTAATATCTGCTTCATTTGCCCAGGATCCTCCAGGTATAAAATGGAAACAGATTCAAACCAATCATTATCAAATTATTTTTCCTGAAGAATTACAATCGGATGCCAATCGTGTGGCAAATACAATGGAGCATGTCCAACAGGGGATTGGAAGAAACTTGAAGCATGAGCATAAAAAAATTCCAATTCTACTTAGCAATCGGAGTGCGATCCCAAATGGATATGTTGGACAAGCGCCATGGAGGTCCGAGTGGTTTAATATTCCGCTCATGATTAAGGAGATGGGGAGCACCGAATGGTACCGTGATTTAGCTGTCCATGAAGGTCGGCACGTTGTACAAAGAAATTATATGAATCAGGGTGTTAGCCGTTTTTTAGGAATGGTATTTGGGGAGGGAACCCAATCGCTGTATACAGGATTCCTCATTCCATCGTGGTATTGGGAAGGTGATGCGGTGGGCATCGAAACAGCACTTACTCATTCGGGTAGGGGGCGTTCATCCTATTTTAATCGTACTACACGAGCTCTCATTTTGGAAGGAGAAAAGTTTAACTATCATCAGGCATTATATGGTTCCTATAAAGAGGATTATCCAGGACATTATGAGCTGGGGTATTTTTTTACCGATCATATAAAGCATGCCTATGGAAAGGAGGCTTGGCCCAATATTATTAATAAAACTCTGCGCTGGCCTTTCGTCCTGAACCCCTTTTTTCCATTATCCAGATCAATGAAAAAAACAACCGGGTTATCTTTATATGAACTTTATAGGAATACTTTTAATGATCTTGGGAAAAATTGGGAGAGTCAATTGGAAAAAATAAATGAAAGCCCAGCGAATATCCTTAGTCCTAGAACTAAAATCAAAACCAGTTTTCTCCATCCAGCAATGACGCCCAACGGCGAAATCATTGCGCTCAAAATAGGATTAAGTAACGTACCAACAATAGTCAAAATTGGGAGTATAGATACCGTGTTGAAAAAAATATCTCCGTCAGCCAATTTATTCGGCTATCATTCAAATGGTACCCGTGCTGTCTGGTCAGCTTATGACCCTGATAAACGCTGGACGAAGCGCAGTTGGGCCAATATCCGTATTCTCGATATTGATACGGGTCAACTGCGAACCATTACTTCAAAAAAACGTTTGTTTAATCCTAATATTTCTCAAAATAATAAGTTAATCGTAGTTGTCTCATTTTCTGAAACCAGACAATGCTCTTTGATAATAATGGATGCAGAAACAGGAAAAATTATCGATCAGATTGAAGCACCTAATCAAGGTTTAATTATGTATCCATCCTGGTCAAATGATGGCCGTGAAATTGTTTTTACTTCTCAAAAATATCGTGGAAGGGCTATTTATATTTATGATAGAGAAAAAAGAAAATTTGAAATATTAAAAGCTGAATCTTGGACGGAGATTTTTAAGCCAGTGTTTTATCAAGATTATATCATTTATGAATCAATCATTCAAGGTATTGATCAATTGGTAGCCATACATCGAGATGATAAAAAGGAGTATAAGGTGACCGCCAGAAAATTTGGAGCTACTAATCCTGCAGTAAATTCCAAAGGTCAGCTGCTTTTTAATGACTACACTACAAAAGGTGATGCTGTGGCAATCATGACTTTAAACCCTGACGATTGGGCTGAAATCCCTTCGAATCGAAAACAATCCATTTTTGGCAGTAATATAAATTCAAATGATAAAGCAATATATGATATGCCCGTACCTAAAAAGCAATATGAGATTGGAGATTATAAACCGGCCTTGCATCTGTTTAATTTTCACAGCCGTTACATATTTGATGATGAACTCAGCCCATCGCTGGGCCTGCAATCTGATAATATTTTGGGTACAATGAAATTCAATGCGGATTTAATCTATAACCAGAACGAAAAAACATTAACCCAGCGGATAAAAAGTACCTATTCTGGATTTTACCCTATTTTTGATTTTGAATTAGGTTATGGAAAACGCGATGTCCGTTTTGGCCCGTTTACTCAAAAAGTGGAAAATACAAGAGATTCGATTGAGTTTTCAGTGAATGAAAAATGGCATGAATTGAATGTTAATTTTGGCATTTCAATCCCTTTAAAAAACAGTAGAAGGGGGATTACGACTCAATATAGTTACGCAAAGACAGGAATAAAATTTACCCGCAGGTCTGATACTCATTACCATTACAGTTTCGACAATATTCCGCCCAACGTTCGTGTAAGGGAAATGGAAAAAAGATCTGATAGAGATGGAGGGATCATGCCAGTTTATATTGAAGGTGGTATGTCTTCAATTGATGAAAGTGCGCCTAGGGATTTGGGGAATCCAGGTTGGCAGATCTATGGTCATTTTGGCGGTGCACCACTGGGAGGATTATGGAGAGGCCAGCAACTATCGATAAGAATGCAATATGGTAGACGGGGATTAGGTAATCATCATTTTATTGGAGCTCAGTTGCAATATGAAACCAATCAAGGTGACTATATTATACCATCCAAAGTCACATTTCCTTATGGATATAATTGGTCCTTTCCTGAATCGATATGGAGATTAAAAATCAAATACCACATACCTTTGGTTTACCCCGATTTATCTCTGCCTTTTAGTGTGTCATATTTAAAACGTATACAAGGCAGCTCGTTTGTAGATGCGGCATCTGTTCGTGATCATCCTAATATGCTTGCAGTCGGCGGTGGAATTACCTTTGAAACAGGAGGTTTTTTTGATATAAAATTTCCCATTTCATTAAGTATAAATTATTATTATCATCCGTTGAATGGAAATTCGGGGATTCGATTGGATTTTGAATAATCAAAATGGATAATGTATCTTTAAACTTAGCCAATAAGATTTAACTCTTTTATTCAGAGGTTTATATGAAAAAACGCGGATTACAAAGAAGGAATACTAATCGCCGTAATATTGATGATAGACGAGATGGGAATGTGCCCGTTGAAAAAGACAAAAGATCGGAATCAGGTCGGCGAAAAATCGATGAGCGAAGGACAGGCGCAGAACGAAGAGACTCCTAAATCATAAAATAATACAATTACTTTCTAGAAAATATTATTATGGATGTAAAAAAATCAACTTACTCAGTTGATGATTTAACAAAAAAAGTAGGGGAAAGTTTAGGCGTTTCTGATTGGCTTGAGGTTACTCAAGACAATATTAATCAATTTGCTGCAGTCACATTTGACGATTACTGGATTCATACTGATCCAGAGCGAGTAGCAAAAGAAGGTATATTCGATACGACAATTGCCCATGGTTTCTGGACACTTTCATTGCTCACTTATTTCAATAATCAAATGGGTATTTGGCCCAGCGATACAGTATCAGGACTCAATTATGGCTTGAATAAAGTTCGCTGGATGTCTCCAATTCCCATTGGTTCCCGAATCAGAAATCATGTAGTACTAAAAGACCTTCGCAAACGAGGAGATAGCAGATTTATAGCGACTTATTTGTGTACCATTGAAGTGGAAGATACTGAAAAACCTGCGATGGTAGCCGAATGGCTAGGCATGATACTCACTGAACCAGTATAATTGTTCTTTTCTCCGGGGCTTGCTCCATGGGATTTAATCTATACCGGATTTATTCCTTCTATTTTCATATATGCTTTTTTTGCATTATTTAAATATTGAATAAGTGTTTGTCTCTCTTCAATAAGTTCATACATGATAATTCTTTTTCGGTAAAAAATCGATAAAAATCTCAAATGCTGCCGGTAATTACGTACCTGATGAACATAGGATAAAACAAAATTTCCACTGGGTACAAGAGTGAAAATATAAAAAATAGTGAGAGGAGTATTTCCTGAAATAAATGCAAAAAGAAAAATTTGGATTGAATAAAATATAATGAAAATACCCATACCTGTAATGAGTTTTGTAGGAGCAATTACCGATTTATCATGCACAAAATTTTTCGCATACCATCGTGGGAATTTATAGGGGATTCCATTATTGATAAGACCGTATAGATATACTGGAAACCCTAAAATGATATAAGAGATTACTCTGATCCGTTTCCCCATTGTAGTGCTGCCTGAGGCAGGATCAAGAAACTCATCTTTTAGCTTCAAAAGATCTAAACGATTTTGGTAACGGTCAAGCATACCCTCAAATTCTGCCACTTCTTCTGGTCGGTTTTTACAATACCACTCTACAGCGTGCACTAGGCCTTTGGTTGCAGAAAAATCATCTGTTTTATTTTTGATATCTAGGCCTAAATCCACCATTAATTCTTTTTTATATATCAATTCCAGTGCATTTACAATTTTTTCAAAAGCTAGATCATTCACGTTGGTTGTAAGTTTTGAAAGTGCTGTTTCAATTTGTTCTGTGAGTTGTTGAACTGCACTTACTTTGTCTGCTTCATATTCTTTTTGATATGACTTTAGATCGATTGGTTTACCATAGCGAACAATTACGTCACTTCTAAATTTTACAGCATTGGAATAGGATAAACCCACAGGTACCAGTGAGATATTGAGCTTCCAGTTATTATTTTCTATGGCCCCAAATCCAATGCGGGCAGCGCCGGTCTTGATTTTCCCTAAGGTTCGGTCGCCTGTAGAAGTACCTTCAGGAAAAATAAGAAATGATTCACCCGATTCAAGGATCTCATATCCTTTATAAAATGTATCAATATTTTTATTCGTCTGTGTCGGATCATCCTGCTTACGGTAAACAGGTATCACTTGAAGCCGGTTTAATATCCAACGTGTAAAAAAATTATTAAAAATAGTCGATTTAGCAAAAAAATATAGATTTCGGCCGCATGTACTTCCTACAATCAGAGGATCCATCATTGTATTGGGGTGGTTGCATACAAAGATAATGGCTCCCTGCTTTGGTATTTGATCTAGATTTTGGGAAGAGATCCGATTAAAAAAAGTTCGAATTCCTGCAATTGAAATCAGTTTTACTAAGGCATAAAGCATGAACGAACCCACAATTTAGGGTATTTATCACCAATTTCATAAATGCTCTAATTGTCTTAAAAATATCTGGTGTTTTCTTTTTGTAGATTTTATCATAATTTTTCGGTGTTTATGAGCTATATAAATCAATTCATTGCATTGATCCTCGTGGGGTGGATCGGGGTATTTACCCAAATATCGACCATCCATTTAGGTCATGGGCATGATATTCTTCCGGAAAAAGCAAGCATTTGTACTATTGACTGTGAAGAAGAATCCCACCATTCAGCTGGTCAGGCCTGTGAATGGTTTATGGCCAAGCGCCTTACAGATAATGATGGAATTAATCATTTCAATGTTCAGGCTTCCACTGAATTTGAATCCATTCAATGGACTGCCCAATATTTTCTATTAACTGCATCCCATAATTACGCTCATTGGGATCGCGGTCCTCCCGTCGCTTAGTTATATCACTAAATGACACTTCCCCTTTTAAAGGGGATTTCCGAATAATCAGCATACAAAATGGAAGGATACTATGTTGAAAAAATTAGTCGGGGGAATATTAATCACAACATTCATTTTTGGCCAGACAACGGCTAACCCCCAATTCAGCGTGATAGGTGATCTAGTGATAGATCATCTCAATAAAAATACTAGTTTATTAAGCTCTGGGATTGAAATGGCAATCCAAGGATATGTAAACCCCTTTGCCAGGGCTGATATCTATCTACACAAACATAATGATACTTCTCCAATAGAATTGGAAGAAGCCGTAATGACAATTGAAAAAGGCCTCCCATTTGGTCTTGGAATACGTGCAGGAAAATTTAGGCCTGATCTTGGAAAGATTAACCAAATCCATGCTCACCTATTTCCTTATATTGAAGCGCCCTCTGGTATGGCCAAAATATTGGGTGAAGAATTCTGGTCTGCCACAGGTGTTGAAACTAATGTATTCCTACCACTGCCTTGGTACAGCAATTTTTCTTTGAGCTATTTTGACTCAGGAATTGGGAGTCATGATCATAGTGATCATGAGAAAGATGAAGATCATGATGAGGATAAAGATGACCATGATCACGATGATAAAGATCATGGAAGTGACAAGCAGACCAATGCATTTACAGTCCGATGGTCCCATTTCTTTGAACTGAATGATGTGAACCACCTTGAACTAGGCTTAAGTGGATACTCAGGGAAAGATGAAGGAATTTTGGGTGCTGATTTCAAATATAAATGGCGCCCAAACAAATATCGGTCCTTGACAATTCAGGCAGAAGTATTACAGCACAGTTTGGAAGATGTGTACATGGAAAAAGCAGTGCATCCGGATGAAAAACTCACTGCAGCTTATGCGATGGTCAATTTCCAGTTTAATAAATCATATAATTTTGGCGCAATGGTTGATTATTGGTCATTAGATCTAGCGGATGATGAAAGTATGAACCCATCGATATTTTTTGGCTTCAGTCCCGTAGAAGAATCAGCAGTATTGCGATTAAAAATTGGACAATTAGAAGATGCGGATCATCATAAAAAACATCTGAAAACAACCGTTCAGATTATATGGTCATTGGGCCCTCACAAACCACACCGGTATTAATTGATGCGAAGATTAATAATTATATTCTCAATGATATCTTTTCTTTTTGGGAAAGTTCGGATAGTGTCTTCTACGACAGATATTGCAGATATCGTGAAAATAATTGGTGGTGATCATGTTACAGTAACCAGTATTGCCAGAGGCAATCAGGACCCACATTATGTAGAAATACTACCTTCATATATGGTTAAAGTGAGAAAGGCAGATATTTATTTTATGGTTGGAATGGAACTTGATCTTTGGGCTCAGCAAATTATTGATGGCTCTCGGAATCGAAAAGTGATGGTGGTGGACTGTTCGGTTGAGATAAATAAAATGGAAGTCCCCACTGGACAGATTGATGCAAGTATGGGTGATATACATCGGTTTGGTAATCCTCATTACTGGTTAGATCCTGAAAATGGAAAATTAATTGCAAGAATGGTAGCTGAAAAACTGATCAACCATGATTCCAAAAATGCTGAACAATATCAGTCTAATCTTACTCAGTTTGAAAACGATTTAAATTCAGCTATTTCAATGTGGACAAAGCGATTTTCAGATCTTAGGGAAAAGAATATTATTTTTTATCATAACTCCTGGCCCTATTTCTCAAAAAGATTTGGCTTAATTACAGTTGGTTTTCTTGAGCCAAAACCTGGCATAACACCCTCGCCATCTCAATTGAATCAAGTCATCAATCAAATAAAAGAAAATGAAATTGAAGTTGTTGCATCTGAATCTTATTTCAGTGATAGGGCACCGAAGTTTATTGAATCAAAAACAAATGTAAGAACAGTCAAGTTAGCTCAATCTGTTGGGGCAATAGAAGGCGCTGATTCTTATATTAATCTTTTTGAAACAAACCTTCTTATTTTGGCTAAGGCTTATGGAGTTAGTTATGATTGATCTCATCTTCTGGCCCTTACTAGCAAGTTTTGTGTTAACAGGAATCCATGTATATCTAGGGTTGCATGTGGTAACACGTGGAGTAATTTTTGTTGATCTTGCTTTAGCACAGGTTGCTGCATTGGGCGCTGCCGTAGGTATTGTAATGGGATTGGATCATGATGGTAATGCCAGCTATATGATGGCATTGGCCTTTACATTTATAGGAGCTGCATTTTTTGCTTATATCCGTTCCATTGATCAAAAAGTTCCACAGGAAGCTATCATTGGGATCACTTATGTTGTGTCTGCTGCAGCGATGATATTGTTATTTAGCAAATCAGCTGAAGGATCTGAACATTTAAATCATCTGCTTGTTGGTTCGATCTTATTTGTTACTCCAGAAAAAATTGCATATACGGCTTTGCTTTATACAGCTATTGGCTTTTTTCATTGGAAATATAAGCAGCAATTTTTTGAAATATCTCAATCACATCTTAAAACGACAGAATTGAATTCTTCAGATCGATTTTGGGATTTCCTCTTTTATGTCACATTTGGTTTTGTCGTTACAAGCTCAGTAAAAATTGCTGGAGTATTGCTTGTCTTTTCATTTCTTATTATTCCTACGATAGCTGCTCTTCTTTTTAAAAAATCTGTTAAGGGCAGGCTGGTATTTGGATGGTGCTTCGGTATTATTGGTAGCTTATTAGGGATGTTCATTTCTATTATTGCCGACGTGCCTACTGGTGCAGCTATTGTTGTTTCACTTGGTATTATGCTAGCCTTATTAGGAATTTTTCAGCTTCGTCGTTAAGTTAAACAACAATTATGAATGAAATCCAATCCAGGATAGAAAACGTTTTCCAAAGACAACTGGAACACCGCCAAACGATACGTAATACCGGTTTTCGAGAGCGAAATGCAAAACTAAAGTCTATTGAAATTTGGCTTATGGATCATCAAGAAGACATCCAGAAAGCCATGGATTCTGATTACAGCAAACCAGCCTCAGAAGTGGACTTAACTGAAATTTGGGCTGCGGTCAATGAAATTCGACATGTTCGCCGGAATCTTAAAAGTTGGATGAGATCAAAAAAAGTGGCACCGACATTAGCTTTGGCCACTGCCGAGGCGTGGTCTCAATATGAACCAAAGGGAGTAGTGCTAATTATTACACCTTGGAATTTTCCATTTAGCTTAACAATTAGCCCTTTGATCTGCGCCATAGCTGCGGGTAACTGTGTAGTGCTTAAACCATCTGAATTAACATCCCATTCAGCGGCGCTTATGGCTCAGATGGTAAGTGACCTTTTTGAAGATAATGAGGTAGCACTTTTTGAAGGTGATGCCACCGTAGCAGAAGCATTACTAGAGAAACCTTTTCACCATATCTTTTTTACCGGCAGCCCTAAAATTGGTAGCATCGTGATGGAAAAAGCGGCGAAACATCTTTCCACAGTTACTTTAGAATTGGGGGGGAAATCACCAACAATCGTAGATGAAACGGCGAACTTAAAGGATGCTGCTCAAAAAATATCGTGGGGTAAGTTTTTGAATTGTGGGCAGATTTGCCTGGCTCCGGATTATGTCCTTGTTCAAGAATCGGTGAAAGAAAAATTGCTTGAGCAGGTTAGAGAGATTTCTGCTAAACAATTCGGTGGTAATAATGGATCGCTAAAATCATCTGAAGACTATTCTCGGATTGTAAATGAACGTCATTATGAACGGTTAAGCACATTACTGGAGAAAACCATCACCGCAGGAGATAAAGTCTATATGGGTGGTGAAACTGATGCTGAATCCGATTTTATTGCACCGACTGTTTTAACAGATGTTACAGCCGAATCTCCCGTGATGTCGGAAGAAATATTTGGCCCGATCCTTCCGGTGATTAGCTTTAATAAAATTACGGAGGCAACAGACTTTATTAATGACCACCCTAAACCATTGGGCCTTTATATCTTTAGCAAAAAAAGAAAAAATATCGATTTTATACTGAATAACACTTCTGCAGGCGGTACGTCAATTAATGATACTATTTTACACTATATGCAACTGAATCTGCCCTTTGGTGGTATTAATAATAGTGGTTTTGGTCGTACCCATGGAGAGGCAGGATTTAAGGCCTTTTCCAATCAACGATCCGTGATGAAACAGTCTCGTCTTAGTCCCATGAAATTATTGTATCCTCCCTATACGGGTCGTGTGAAGCGCCTTATACGGCTTTTGCTAAAATATATTTGATTTGAAGTGGCCACAACGCGGTCAATCCAAAAAGTTATACAAGGTGTTCAGACAACAGATGGTGCAGGTGTCAATCTCACCCGTATCATTGGGGGTATGGAGTTGAATATGCTAGATCCTTTTTTACTGTTGGATGAGTTTGGAAGTGATAACCCCAAAGATTATCTTGCTGGTTTTCCGCCACATCCTCACCGAGGTTTCGAAACCATTACCTATATGCTGAATGGAAAATTTCGTCATAAGGATTCAGCTGGTAATGAAGGTTATCTTACGGACGGTTCAGTGCAGTGGATGACTGCTGGCCGTGGTGTAATTCATAGTGAAATGCCGGAACAGACGGAAGGGTTGGTACGCGGTTTTCAGCTCTGGCTTAATCTTCCTAAAGATAAGAAAATGATTGATCCAGCTTACAATGACATACCTGCCGAAAGAATTCCTATCGTGGATTTTGAAGGTGGGAGAGCAAAAATTATCTCTGGTAATGTTTTTGGGATTACTGGGCCCGGGCAACCGCATACCGGGATGCTTTATTATGATATTGATTTAGATCTAAGTGCGCATTTTACAATGCCAATTGATAACGGTTGGAACACATTTATTTACATTTATGAAGGCAGCGTTCGTTTGGATAGGGAGATTAATCAAGGTCACCTTATTGTATTCAATCAGGAAGGTAAATTGGATTTAACGGCTGGCAAGGAAGGGGCAAAGTTCATTGTTGTCGCTGGCGAGCCTTTGAATGAACCAGTAGCCCGTGGGGGCCCTTTTGTAATGAATTCAAAAGGTGAGGTGTTAAAGGCATTTGAAGATTATCAAAATGGTATATTAGATAAATGAAACCCTATTATCTTAAAGTGCATTAAACGGATTTAAATGGAATGAAACTCAAAATATTGTAAATTCGTTTATCTTGGGAAAAAAGAGATTTACCTCATGAAAAAAATTGGATTCATAACAGCATTGTTTTTGGCCGTCTTTTTTATTACAGGCCAGACAAATGATGTGCCGAAAGGATTTGTAATGGATAAAGTGGTTAAATCCGATAACGAATGGCAAACCTGCCTTACACCTGAACAGTACCAGATTCTCAGGGAAAAAGGAACAGAAATGGCTTTCACCGGGAAATACTACAAACATAAAGATAAAGGGACCTATATCTGTGCCGGGTGTGAGAATGAACTTTTCAGTTCAGATACAAAATATGATTCTGGTTCGGGATGGCCAGCCTTTTTTGATGCAATAGATGAGACCAAAGTCAATACAAAAAAAGATTTAAGTTATGGTATGATCCGAACAGAAATTACCTGTGCCAAGTGTGATTCTCATCTTGGGCACGTGTTTGAAGATGGCCCAAGACCAACCGGACTACGATACTGTGTAAATTCTTTAGCTCTGGATTTTAAAGCTATAAAATAATAATAGCCGAAGCGAAAATATACCAGGTTAATTTTTTTGCGGCCTATTTTTTAACTTTATCTATAACCGTTATGTCTAAATTAATAACAGGGGAGGTGTCCATATGAAATTGCGCAATTTCTCATTGATTTTGCTTTTATTTTCTGTATCCATTACTTCTGCTCAAAGAATGATGCGACAGGGAGCGGAACCTATTGACTGGGTAAAAAAACTAGATCTAACTGATGAACAGGCTAAGCAAATGGCCGAAATCCAAGAATATTTTAGGTCTGAAATGATGAGCATGATGGATAATCCCAGTGGTGATCGCATGGGAATGATGTATGCCATGCAGGATATTCAGAAAGAGCGAGATAAAAAGATCAAGAAAATCCTTAACAAACAACAGTATAAGAAATATGATAAAGAATTAAAAGCTCAGCAGAAAGAAAGACGTAGACGTATGGAAGAAAGAGGTGGAGGAGAGCAAAGACGCAGACAGGGGCAGCGCAAGCAAGGGAATTAATTGATGAAAAAGTTTTTTATAGGGTTATTGTTCCTATCCATCATCTTTTCTCAAAATCGTACCCAGGATATTTCTGGTGTTGTATTGGATATGGATAACCTGGAGCCTTTGCCTTATGCCAATATTGTTGTTCTCGAAATGAATCGTGGTATCACAACAAATTCTGATGGACAATTTGTATTAGTTGATATACCTGCTGTATCATGCTCTTTAATGATATCCTATATTGGCTATCGTAGCGTGACGATTGGTTATGATAATTCGGGTCCTCAAAAACAATTGGACATTCGCTTAAAAATGGAAGCATTGGATTTCCAGGCCGTCGATGTTATTGCAGATGAATACCAAATTATGAAAAGCACTGATGAAGTCAGTAAAGTAACCCTATCTCCACGACAATTGGCTTTACTCCCAAACATGGGCGAAGTAGATATTTTTCGTTCCTTGCAATTATTGCCTGGTATTAGCAGCACGGGTGATGGTTCATCGGGAATTAATGTCCGTGGTGGCGCATCGAACCAGAACATGATTCTATTGGATGGTATGAATATTTACCATGTTGATCATTTTTTCGGCATGTTCAGTGCATTTAATGCTGATGCAATTAAGGATGTACAGGTTTATAAGGGAGGTTTTCCTTCAAAATATGGTGGCAGGCTTTCCAGTGTAATTGATATGACGGGGAAAAATGGAGATTTGACACGGCGACAATTTGGTCTTGGAGCAAACCTAATGTCCACCCAGATATTATATGAAACCCCGATCATTTTAGGTGGTAGCTGGCTGTTTTCATTCCGTAGGTCCTATTCTGATTTCATGTCCAGCCCATTTTTTGACAAAATGTATGAATTTGTTACAGGTGATGATGAAGTGCCTACCAATAATCGTCGCCAAATTAACCCGAATAATCCGAATCAGCAGGATGCCTTTCAACAACAGATTTTTCCAACCTTTTATTTTTATGATTTGCATAATAAAGTCACCTTTACTCCCGGTAATAAAGATGTGATCAGTATTAGTATGTATGGCGGTAAAGATTTCTTGAATGAGTCCCGCCAGACAGAAGGAGCACGTAACCGCCCTAATCGCCCTGGTGGCGGAGGCGGTAATCAGCAACAAACGATCACTCGTATGGATGACAACAATACAGATTGGGGTAATTTGGGTGTAAGCATACGGTGGAATCACCGCTGGACCGACCGGTTTTCAACTCAGGCGCTTATGAGTTCATCTCAATTTAAAAGTAATTATGACCGGCATTTATATGCTCTGGGAGGTGGTGGAAGAACATTCAAAATCGGTGAAGGAAATGGCGCCATGGACCAATCTTTCCGATTGGACAATGTTTATCATGCTAGTGCTAAACACATCCTTGAATTTGGTCTAGAGTTTACCAATCTAGGTACCCATTATGATGTCACCGTTTTTGATACAATTCCTATCCTGGATTTGGAATCCAATACTGTTCTTGCGAGTCTTTACCTGGAGGATCGCTGGAATGTGGTACCGAACTTAATGCTTGGTTTGGGTCTGCGAGCAAGTTCCCAAATGGGATTAGATAGTTTATTTATCCTGGATATGGCAACCGATTCAATTTTTATTTCACCGCGTTTGTTTTTAACATGGAATGTTACAGATCAGTTTAGTATTAGTGGGGCTTGGGGGAATTATTTTCAATTCATTAATAATATTGTTTTGGAGGATGTACTTCAAGGTAATTCCAATTTCTGGCTGGTTTCTGATGATAATATACCTGCTGGTTCGGCGGAGCACCAGATTCTGGGGATGAAATATGAAACCCGGAAATACTTGTTTGAAATTGAAGGATATCGGAAATACTTAGATGGACTTGTGGAGTATACACGGAGGTTTCAGGAATTGGCTGATTATGGAAACTATTTTTTCTTTGGTGACGGATATTCGGAAGGTTTGGAATTATTAGCTCAGAAAAAATCTGGTGCTTTTAATGGGTGGATCAGTTACACGTATAGCAGTGTAGAATATGATTTTGGCGCCTTGGCACCGGAACCATATCCTGCTAGCCACGATAAGACACATGAAGCTAAAATTGTTGGAATCTATAAATGGGGTCCCTGGAATTTTGCTTCCACATTTGTGTATGCGACTGGTACCCCTTATACGACCCCCCAAAGCAGATATTATTTACCGCTTTTGGATGGAGATGAATTCAACTATATCCATGTAAGCGATAAGAACGGCTTTCGACTTCCAGATTACCATCGCATGGATCTCAGTATTTTTCGGCAATTGCATACACCTGACTTTAAATGGGATGTGGGTATATCAGCTTTTAATCTTTATAATCGAAAAAATGTCAATTACCGTGAATATGACCTGGATGTTATCCCAGTAGTAGTTTCAGATGTAATGCTATTACCCATAACGATTACCTTATTTTTTAAAGTGACATTGAAGTAGGTGCATCAGATGAAAAACAAATTTTTCTTTTTTGGGCTTTTAACTAGTGTATTATTAACAATTAGTTGTGAAGATGATCTTGCACCTGTACCTGATGCAGATATGATTGTTGTGCGAGCCTATATTTATGCTGGCCAGCCAGTGAAAGATGTGATTTTAATGTCCACCTTGGCACTGGATGATGAAAGTGAAATAGCGGTTCCAATTGATTCAGCTGAGGTGATTTTATCCAGAGGATTAGAGCAATTCACGCTTGTTCCAGATTACGCATATGACACCACGGAAACGGACACAACTTTTGGGATCACTTATTATTACCCTGGAGATGATCTTATCGTTGCAAAAGGAGACACCTTTAAATTGCAAGTGAATTACATGGAACAACAGCTCACCGCCGAATCAGTGGTCCCGGCAAAGCCAGATAGTTTTTCATCCACTGTAGATACACTTTGGGTCCCAAACTTTAACCGGAATATTGAATATGTTCGTTGGATCTTTGCTGACTCAAATATTGTTCGTCTAAATTGGGATAATCCGGAAGACCAGTACCATTATTTATTGATGGATAATGTGGAAACGGATCCGGAACGATTGGAAGGAAATTTGCCGCCGCGATGGCGACGGTTTATTTCTCAGCCTTTTGCAGATTCAACCTACACCATGTTGGCCAGTGCCATCACCCACTTTGGGAGACACGATATTGTTTTATTTCATGTCCAGACGGACTATGTGCTGTTATATCAATCAAGCGGTCAAGATTCGAGGGATTTGAATGAACCTTATTCCAATATAAATGGCGGCTTGGGCATGTTCACTGCATTTAATAGTGATACCACTTCCTTGGTATTAGCCAAGGCTAAATAAAAGGGAATCAGGCCATTAGGTAAGGTAAACCGCTGGATCGGTTTTGTTCCTGCGCTAATCTGTGCTCCCCATCACTGGCAAAATTTAAATCCCAATCTTTGAGTTTTGGTGCCATGATTCGATGATACAACCATGGCATAAATAGGACCAGATATACGCAAGATAGGTAACCCAGGGGCATCTCCGGTGCATCGGGATAAGCCTTTAATTCCCAATATTCCAATTGGGCATTCTCATGATGGGATGAATGGCGTGTTAAATTAAATAGAAAAAAACTACTGACCCGCCGATTTGTATTCCAAGAGTGTTTCGGAAGAATAGGTGTTCCTTCTTCACGAATCAATCCATAATGTTCCATATAATTAACCCCCTCCAGTACGACCTTACCGCCTATACTGATTAAAAGGAATAAAATAACACCAGTCCAACCTGCCAACAAATAAGCGGCACCAGTGAGTATCCCTGAACGGGCGTATCCAATCAACATCCTGTTTTGAATAGAAAGGGGTCTAAGTCCTTTTTTTATTAAACGGCTATTTTCAATAATCCACGCATTTCGTTGATTGAGAAATATTGCACGTAAAATAAAGTTGTAGGGGTTTTGGCCTCGCTTGGCAGTGGCTGGATCTATGGATGTCGCCACATATTTATGGTGTCCGTATACATGCTCAATGGCAAAAGAACAATCCCAGGTGAGCGCCAATAGCCAATTGCCCATGAACATGTCAAACCGATTTCGCTTTCGGTGAGTTAGCTCATGTCCTACATTGGTTCCTGCAGTAGCGACCATTAGCCCCAAAACAATGACATAGCCAACCAAATGTATGAAAGTAGTTTCCTCTCTGGCATCCATTAATGATGCGCCCCATGCGGGGAGGGGTAGACTTCCTGCCATCCAGATGGAGATAGCGAGAATAGTGAATAATAGAGGTAAGTTAATATAGAGAAAAAAATTAAGTAATTTGGGTGCAGCATATTCAGGTTGGGATCGATCATCACCTAAGAAGAGGTCTCCGAATATTACGATCAATGTAAAAATGGCTTGATATACCCACATCCAGTATTGGCCTTTCATTGCAAAAAAAATACCAAATAGAACTAGAGTAGGTGTTGCAGCATAACGAATATATTTTGTCATGGCTTAACTCAGCGAAGTTTACCTAAAAAGAAGAGAATATTCAAAGGCTGGTCAAAGGATAAAATTATATTTAATTTCAATCTTGGTTTCTGTCAATAAAATCGGATAAAAAATGGCTATCGTAATTTTCTTTACAGGGCACTGGTTTTCATCTTTATTCTCTCAGACCTTTTTTCTTCATCGTTACAGTGCCCACCAAATGTTTAAAATGAACAAATTCTGGGAACGTTTCTTTCATATTTTTACATTTATTTCCCAAGGATCATCTTACTTAAATGCCCGAGGGTACGCCATTCTTCACCGCCTTCATCATTTACATAGTGATACCCGTGATGACCCACATTCGCCAAGCCACTTTAAGTCAGTTTTTGGAATGATGTGGCGAACAAAAAAAATCTATAGTGATTTGACTAACAACAAAATGAAAGTAAAGAAGAACCTGCTGATTAATATTCCTAACTGGCATAGACTGGAAAGCATTGCTGATAACTGGATAACAAGAATAGCATGGGGAACTTTTTATGTTCTTTTTTATATCTTATTTGCACCTTCCTGGTGGCTTTTGTTGCTTTTGCCGATCCATTTTTTAATGGGACCCATTCATGGTGCTATCGTTAACTGGTGTGGCCATAAATATGGATACCAAAATTTCAAAAATACAAAAGATAAATCTAAAAATACATTACCCTTTGATTTTATAACACTGGGTGAACTTTTTCAGAACAACCACCACCGTTTTCCAAATCGGTTAAATTTTGGTGTGCGTAAATGGGAATTTGATCCCATTTATCCTATCATCCGTTTATTTGATAAATTGTCAATTATTCAAATTGTGAAAGAGAAGAAGAATTATTTGGTCAATCGGGTGAAAACTTTAAATTCTCCCTAGAAATAATCACAATCGAAAGGTTCTCAGAATTATGGATCTCGTTCATTTTGTAATTGGCATTGTAGTATCACTAGGCGGGTTTTATTTTGTACATAAAATAATCCAAGTGGCTGAAAAACACGATAATTAAAATCGAAAAAATTCTATTCGAGGGGAGGCATATGCCTCCCCTTTTTTATTTAAATAATTTAGAATTGTTCAATAAAAAATAATCTAAGCGGGCTCAGTTCAATGAAAGACATTAAAATATTTACTACGAATTGGTGTCCGTATTGCGTAGCCGCAAAACGATTTTTTAAAGAAAAAGGCTGGAAATATGAAGAAATTAATATTGAACAAATAGGTTGGCCTCGTGAAAAGCTCCTTGAGGTAGGCAAGGCAATGACCGTTCCTCAAATTGTTATTAATGGAGAAGCTATCGGTGGTTACACTGAATTGGTGAAAATGTATGGATAGTTTTCTTAATCATGTCCCCCCTATGGGAATCTATGAAACACTTTATGCTTTTCAGAAGGCGTTTGGTGCACCTATGGGGGAATCAGGTACTCATCCTTGGAGCCAGGGTTATCCACTGACTACACAAATACCCGGTGGGCCAGCTTTGCCTGAAAGTGTAGATGTAGATTCAGCTGATCTTTTGTATCCGAAAGCCTGGGGTTTACCAGCATTACGCAATGAAATTGCTGAATACTATAATCATCATTATCAGGCTGGAATTGATTTAGAAAATGTTATGGTATTTGCAGGTGGTCGGCCGGGTTTGGTCACATTGCTTTTGTTTTTACATTCGGATATTAATGTACGTATTGCCTCAACTGAGTACACGCCTTATTATGATATGTTACGATTGCTTGGCCGAAAATATTCGTTGATAGACAGCAGTGTGAATAATGGGTTTTGTCCGACTGTAGAAGATTATATTAGAAACGATAGCTCTCATCGCAATTTGGTTATGTTAAGCAATCCATGCAATCCAACCGGAATCACAAAATCTGGCGATACACTAAGAGCACTTGTTGAAGCTGCATCCTTTGGCTCCTTTGGTTTACTAGTGGATGAGGCCTATGAAATGTTTCATACCCCACCTGTAAGTGCGTTAAAATATATTAAAAATATAGATGACTCTAATTTTTTTATTACTGGTGCGGCTACAAAAGGATTACAAGCGCCGGGTATCCGTATTGGCTGGGTTGTTGCTGCTAAGCGCCATATTGAAATATTAGGCAATTTTTCTTCATTCGGGATGGGCGGGGTTTCTCGACCATCACAACTATATACTTTAGCCCTTTTAAATAAAAAGCGAATAAATCTTGCACGTAAGGCAATACCAGAATTTTATGCAAGTCAACGAGATCGCTATGGGCAGGCCTTTACTGATTTGGGGATAGAATTATTTTCAGGCAATGGTGGTTTCTATCACTGGTGTAAGCTACCAAGGGATTTAACTGCATCTGAATTGAATGATCGACTTTACAAGGATGGAGCGGCTATTTTGCAAGGTAAGGATTGCGACATGGCGCGACTGGGAAAAGAATCTCCCTTAAAACAATTTTTCAGATTTTCTTTTGGTCCGCTTCTCCAAACAACATTTGAATCAGATATAGCAATTATGCGCCGTGCGTTGGCTTGATTTATTTTGGCAAACTGATATTAGCAGGGTTACACTTAAGATGTCTAAAGGAGTAAAATTTGTTTAAATATAAAGTGGTGCATATGTCATGGATCTTTACTTTTATCATTCTCTTCACAGGGTGTGTTCAAAAAGATCCGACAGTAGAATTATATCAGGTTTTTTCTGAAGCGCGTCAATTTCAGCTTAAAGAAAATCCCCTCTTTGCAACCTATTCCGGACTCCATACCAGCAATGCGCGTATGCCGTCGGTTGCATTGGAAGATATCATTAGGCGTGACAATTTTTGGCAGTCAATCCTTAGTCGTTTGGAGGCGATTAATTATGAAGCCCTTTCCAAAGAGGATAAAATTAACTACCGTGTTTTTCACAGAATTATTTCAGACCGCGTTACTCGAGTAAAATATAAAGATTACCTGATGCCTTTGAATGCGGATTCAGGGTTCCATACTGGTCTTTCACGGCTATACCTTGCGATGCCTTTTAAAACGGTGAAAGATTATGAAGATTACATTTCACGCTTGAATGAATTCCCTCGCTATTTTTTAGAACACATTACATTGATGAAGGAGGGCATAAAGACAGGTATTACAGTGCCACAAGTTGTTTTGGAAGGTTATGAAGTAACTATTGCCACGCATGTTGTTAATGATCCTGAGTTAAGTGCCTTTTACCAACCTTTTAATCAGATACCTTCTTCCATTTCTGAAACGGATCAGGAACGGCTGAAAGAATTAGGTCGGAAAGCTATTGTAAGTGGTGTAGTAAAAGCATACCGTTCATTTTTAGATTTTTTTGTAAATGATTATCGACCTAATTCACGAGCTACACTTGGAGCGTCCGAACTTCCGGATGGAAAATCCTATTACGAAAATAAAGTCCGGCAATTCACTACATTAGATTTAACACCAGAAGAAGTGCATCAAATTGGATTAAAAGAAGTGAAACGGATAAGAAGCGAAATGGAAACTGTTATCGATGAAGTAGGCTTCGAAGGTAGCTTTGCCGATTTCCTGGAATTCCTGCGCAGTGATCCACAATTCTATGCAGATACACCTGAAGAATTGTTAAAAGAAGCCTCTTTCATTACCAAACGTATGGATGCGAAACTACCGTCTCTATTTAAAACTCTTCCGAGACTGACCTACGGGGTTGCCCCCGTACCGGATGATTTGGCACCAAAATACACCGGGGGTCGATATGCTGGACCAGCAGAAGGAAGCAACGAACCAGGTTATTATTGGGTAAATACTTATAAACTGGATGTTCGACCTTTATACAATCTTGAAGCACTCAGTTTCCACGAGGCTGTACCGGGGCATCACCTTCAAAATTCCATTGCAGCCGAACTAGAAAATGTACCTGATTTTCGTAGGGATGTATATTTATCTGCTTTTGGGGAAGGCTGGGGATTATACAGCGAATGGTTGGGTAAGGAAGCGGGTTTCTATACCGATCCATACAGTAATTTTGGTCGTTTGACCTACGAAATGTGGCGTGCATGCCGATTAGTGGTCGACACGGGTATTCACGCTATGGGATGGGAACGTCAAAAGGTCATTGATTATCTTGCATCTAATACAGCTCTTGCGCTACATGAATGCACAACTGAGACAGACCGATATATTTCCTGGCCAGGTCAGGCACTTTCTTATAAGATTGGTGAATTGAAGATCAAGGAATTACGTCGCTATGCTGAAAAAGAATTAGGAAAAGATTTTGATGTACGTGAATTCCATGATGCAGTTTTATGGAATGGTGCTGTACCTCTGGATGTTTTAGAAGAATTGATAAAAGATTGGGTGGGATCTCAAAAGAATTAATAAGGAAAAATTATGTCAGAATCAACACCGCGATTTTCTTCACGTTTAACCTTCTTACTTAGTGCATTGGGTATTGCTATAGGTACGGGAAATATCTGGCGTTTTCCACGGATTGCTGCTTCCAATGGCGGTGAAAACGGCGCCGGTAGTTTTCTCATCGCGTGGTTAATGTTTTTATTCTTGTGGAGTATCCCTCTCATTATTGCGGAATATGTGATGGGCCGAAAGTCCCGAAAAGGTACAATAGGGGCCTTTGTTCACTTTATGGGAAAACCCTTTGCCTGGATGGGCGGATTTGTCGGTTTCGTTTCCACGGCAATTGTATTTTATTATTCTGTTGTGGTTGGGTGGAATATCTATTATTTCGGCAGTATGACATTCAATAATCTCCCAAATACGACGGATGCTTCATGGGCTTTGTGGAATAATTTTCAGAATAGTTTTTTCCCAATTCTATTCCATGCGGTGGCCATGGGTGTAGGCGGCTTTGCTATTTGGAAAGGAGTATCTTCCATTGAAAAAGTGAATCGCTTCCTTATTCCAACGTTGTTGGGCATTGTGCTATTATGTGTAGTACGAGCGGTAACCCTGCCCGGAGCTGGAGCTGGGATTTCTTATTTATTCACTGTTGATTGGGCCCAACTTAAAGATCCTCGCATTTGGTTGGAAGCTTTGACTCAAAATGCATGGGATACTGGGGCTGGTTGGGGACTTTTTCTAACCTACGCAATTTATATTCGACGTCGCTATGGTGTAATAAAAAATGCATTCACAACAGCCATCGGGAATAATATGGTATCTCTACTGGCAGCCATCATGGTATTTAGTACTGTATTTTCCATTTTAGGTAATGAAATGTCTATGAACAAACCAGAAATTCTGGAAGTAATGAAAACCAGCGGTCCCGCGGCAACGGGCCTGACTTTTATCTGGATGCCTCAGCTATTTGCCAAAATGCCCTTAGGTAAACCATTGGCGGCCCTATTCTTTCTTGGATTGACATTTGCTGGTTTTTCATCTCTCATTTCTATGTTGGAGTTGCCGGTCCGTAATCTTATTAATCTAGGACTAAAACGTACAACGGCTATTGGCTGGATTGTTACTGTTTGCTTTGTTATGGGTATACCATCAGCTCGAAATCTAGATATTATGGGAAACCAGGATTTTGTCTGGGGTGTAGCCCTGATGCTTTCGGGAGTGTTTGTTGCTTTAGCGGCGGTTAAATATGGATTAGCCAGAATAATTCAGGAGGTAAGTTCTGAGAGCCAAGATGACTGGGCATTCCCCAGTTGGTGGAGTTCAGTAGTCAATTATGTTGTGCCAGCACTAGGAGGTATTTTGCTTTTTTGGTGGATGTATCAATCTGCGACAGTTTATGCTCCTGATGACTGGTATGATCCCACATCTTTATACAGTGTGGCAACTTGTGTAGTACAGTGGGCGATTGCCCTGGCAGCTTTTTATATGCTGAATCACTGGATGAATCATCGACTTGAAAATTCTATAGAATCTTAATTATTGAGGTGAAGATGAAAAAGAAATACTTTATTGCCATTATTTACGGATTGATTATTTCTGTTGGTCTTAATGCACAATCAAATAAAAAAGATGTCCAAAAGGCCATTGATAAACGGGCCAAAAAATATGAAAACATTGCCAAATCTATCTGGTCATGGGCGGAAGTCGGGTACCAGGAGGAAAAAAGTTCTGGCCTGCTTAAAGAAACATTATCAGATGAAGGATTCAGTATTGAAGCTGGCGTTGCAGAAATCCCTACTGCTTTTATTGCCGAATATGGATCCGGAAGACCTATTATTGGAATTTTGGCAGAATTTGATGCGCTACCAGGAATATCTCAGGATGTAGCAACAAAGCGTAAGCCGATTATTGAAGGGGGCGCAGGTCATGCTTGTGGTCATCATTTATTTGGTACTGCTTCTACAGCCGCAGCTATAGCAGTTAAGGATTATCTTAAAAAATCAAAACAAAAAGGAACTGTACGTCTTTACGGAACACCAGCGGAGGAAGGTGGCTCTGGAAAGATCTACATGGTTCGTGCAGGATTATTTGATGATGTCGATGTGGTACTGCACTGGCATGCCAGTGACAGGAATGCGGCCAATCCTTCAACCACCATGGCTAACCGTTCGGCTAAATTCAGATTTTATGGATATTCTGCCCATGCTGCCGGTGCACCGGAAAAAGGTCGTTCTGCCCTGGATGGAGTAGAAGCCATGAATCATATGGTCAATTTAATGCGGGAACACATCCCTGAAGATGGCCGCATCCATTATATCATTACACGTGGTGGAAATGCACCTAATGTAGTACCAGACTTTGCAGAAGTATATTATTATGTTCGGAATTTTAATGTTGAAATTTTGGAAGGGATGTGGGACCGTGTAGTTAAGGCAGCAGAGGGAGCAGCGTTGGGGACCAGCACCCGTATGGAATTCGAAATTATCCATGGCAACCGCCCGGTTCTGGCCAACGATGTTGTGCAAAGAATTATGTATGATAATCTTGCATCTACAGGTGGATTTATATATTCCCGAAAGGAGCAGGAATTTGCTCAATCAATTTATTCAACCCTGACAAACCCTGATTTGGAAATTTCTTCAGCAAATGAAATTCAGCCATATGCTTTCAAGCGCGGCAAAGGATCAACTGATGTAGGTGATGTAAGCTGGATGGTGCCAACGGCAGGCCTTCGGACTGCAACGTGGGTGCCGGGGACTTCGGCCCATTCTTGGCAGGCTGTGGCTGCAGGTGGAATGAGTATCGGCATGAAAGGTATGATGATTGCGGCAAAGACTATTGCTGGTGCGGCGGTGGATTTATACAATGATCCGGAAGCGATTATTTCTGCCAAACAGGAATTGATTGAACGCCGGGGGCCAAAATTTAATTATTACTCCATGCTTGGAGATAGAAAACCGCCACTGGATTATAGAAAATAATTATTATTATGGCTGATCAAAAAATTGTTTTGGATTATTTTTTATTCGAAAGCATCATAAAGGAAAATTTATAAATGTAAATTATTTATAGTAATATATAAATCGCTCAAAACGCTCATTATTTGTTGTATAATATCATTTTTATTTTTAACATTCCTCGAACCAAATATAGTTGGTTCCCAAATTTGGAATTAAGATTTACGTAAAACATTTTTTAGAATATGAAGTTTGCTATTATTGGATCGGGTATTTCCGGCTTGACAGCCGCTTATTTACTGAACCGTAACCATGACATCACTGTTTATGAATCTAATGATTATGTTGGCGGTCACACCCATACCCACGAAATTGTTCTTAACGGGAAAAAATGGGCAGTAGATACAGGTTTTATCGTATATAACGAAAGAACTTATCCCAATTTTATCAAGCTATTAGATCAGTTAAAAGTTGAACGGCAGCTTACTAGTATGGGATTTAGCGTGAAATCTTCTCAAAAAGATCTTGAGTATGCAGGAAATTCTATAAATGGACTTTTTGCACAGCGTTCCAACATATTAAGACCTTCATTTATACGAATGCTACGCAGCATTTTAAGATTTAATTCAGAAGCTGAACATCATCTAGATAATCTAGATGAGTTTGTTACTCTAGGACATTATCTATCACTATATAATTATCCCGAAGAATTTATAAATGACTTTATCATACCAATGGGTGCAGCTATTTGGTCTACAAAACCAGTTAACATGATGAAAATGCCAGCAATATTTTTCATTCAATTTTTCAGGAACCACGGGCTCTTGGCAGTTAAAAATCGTCCTAACTGGTGGGTGATTAAGGGTGGTTCCAAATGCTATGTGGAAAAAATGACTATTAGTTTCAATGATAAAATCAGGATTGCTACACCTGTAAAAAAAGTTAAACGTAATGAAAGAAGCATTGAGGTTATTTATGGTAAAACTTCTCAGGAATCAGAAACATTTGATGCGGTGATATTTGCCACCCATAGTGACCAAGCGTTGAGCTTGTTAGAAAAACCATCCGTGCAAGAAGTTAAAATTTTAGAAGCATTACAATATCAGAAAAATGAAGCATTACTTCACTTAGATGAATCAATCTTACCAAAAAGAAAATTGGCGTGGGCAAGTTGGAATTATCTCCTAGATCAGAATCCAGAAGAACCAGTGGCACTGACCTATAACATGAACATCCTTCAATCACTTAATTCCGATCATACCTTTTGTGTTACGCTCAATAACCACGATGCTATTGATCCAAGTAAGGTCATCAAAAAAATCATCTACCATCACCCTTTATATACTGTAGATGCTATAAAGGCTCAAAGTCGAAAACATGAGATTAGTGGTCAGAAAAATACATATTATTGCGGAGCATATTGGCATAATGGTTTTCATGAAGATGGTGTTGTTAGTGCGTTAGATGTCTGTGAACATTTCGGCGAAAAACTATGAGTTTATCTAAAAATCACCATATTTATTGGGGGGTAATCCGCCATCGCCGTTACACTCCATTTAAACATTTTTTTTCTTATCCTCTTTTTATGGCATATCTTGATATTGAAAATGTTAATAGTGCGTTGAATCCATCTTTTCTATGGAATGTCGATAGGCCAGCTTTGATATCATTCAAAAGGGAAGATTATCATGGTAGTCCTTCTATTCCTTTGGATAAGGCTGTACGCAATACATTAAAAGAAAAAACAGGTAAACAGTTTAATGGCCCTATTAGAATACTAACCCACCTTCGTTATTTTGGTTATTGTTTTAATCCGGTGAGTTTTTATTATTGTTTTGATGAACAGGATATGCATGTGGAAGCAATTTTAGCTGAAGTCACCAATACTCCATGGAATGAAAGATATGCTTATGTTATAGATAAACGATCAATAAAAAATAATAAAACCACCCTTATAGCTGATTTCAAAAAGAAGCTGCATGTGAGCCCCTTTTGGGGTATGGATCATGATTATGAATGGTTATTTACTGAACCTGAAAATCATTTATTTGTTCGAATGAAAAATTATAAAAATAAAGAAAAAGTTTTTGATGCTACACTTCTTATGAAACGAAAACCATTTACAAAAATAATGTTATTTAAGGCTTTGGCACGATTTCCGATTATTACGGTTGTAGTTGTTTTTCGAATTCATTGGCAGGCATTGAAACTATTCCTAAAAAGAGCACCATTCTTTATTCATCCTAAAAAAATTCTAATTCAAAAATAATAGATCAACAATGGACAATAAATTTTCCGTAAATCATTTAGCGAATAATATTCAGACAAAAAAAAGCCCCACTTTCCTGGCTAAATTATTTAAAAATGCATTATTAAAAAAATTCAAGCGATTGAAGTTAGGCCAGTTAATATTAGAGGATAGAGATGAAACCTACATATTTGGAGATACCAATTCAAATATGATTGCAAAAGTAAAAATTCTTTCACCGGAATTTTACGTATTTATAGGAAGTGGTGGTGAGATGGGTGCAGCTGAAGCTTATATTGCTGGGTACTGGCAGTCTGATAACCTCGTTAATGCAATTCAAATTATATTCAAAAATAAATCTGTATTAGAAAGTCTTAATTCTGGGTTGGCAAAATTGGCAGCCCCTATCAATTATTTTATTCATAGAAAAAGGCAGAACACCCTTTTGGGCAGCAAAAAGAATATTTTAGCACATTATGATTTGAGCAATGAATTTTATCAATTATGGCTTGATGAAACAATGACTTATTCCTGCGGTATATTTTTGGATAAAAATTCTACAATGAAAGAAGCTTCAGTTGAAAAACTAGATCGATTTTGTAGAAAACTAAAATTAACTGAAGGCGATCAAATATTAGAAATAGGAACAGGTTGGGGGAGTTTTGCAATACATGCGGCCAAGCATTATGGTTGTAAAGTGACAACGACTACCATTTCTGATGCTCAATTCAATTATGTAAGCAATTTAATTGAAAAAGAAGGTTTAGGTTCAAAAATAAAATTGTTAAATCAGGATTATAGAGATTTAAAAGGACAATATGACAAATTAGTTTCAATTGAAATGATTGAGGCAGTTGGAACAAATTACATTTCTAATTTCTTTAATAAGTCTTCTTCATTATTAAAGCCTGATGGTTTAATGGGGCTTCAAGGTATCACTTATAATGATCAAAACTTTGATGTTTACAAAGATTCCGTTGACTTTACTAAGAAGTACATTTTTCCAGGATCGTGTCTCATTTCAATTTCACAAATAACAGATGCTATAAAGTTCAAAACAGATTTAACTCTAATTGATTTAGAAGATATTACCCAACATTATGCGACTACTTTAAATCGATGGCGAAAAAAATTCATGAGCGTGTTACCGCAAGTACGTCAACTTGGTTTTTCTGAAGCTTTTATTAAAATGTGGGAATTTTATTTTATTTTTTGTGAAGCTGGATTCCTTGAACGAAATATAGGCGATGTTCAGTTAGTGTTTGCAAAACCTGAAGCAAGAGATGTGCAAATTTCAAATTAAAACATGGTAAAACAATTAATACAATTAGCAGAAAAAGGAATATTGCCTGATTCAATGATTCGATTGGGGATTAAAAATCTTAATAGAATCAGACTCAATCGTGCAAAAGAAATGGAACGTGAAGTATTAGAGATGGAACAACAAGAGTGGCTCGAGACATTAAAAGGCAGTCCGGTTGCTTTAGTGCCTGAAAAAGCAAATGAACAACATTATGAAGTTCCACCAGAGTTTTTTGAATTAGTCTTAGGAAAATATTTGAAATACAGTTCTGGTTATTGGGGCAAAACTATAAATACGCTGGACAAATCTGAAGAAGCAATGTTGATGCTTACATGTGAAAGAGCCAATTTGAAAAATGGGCATTCAATACTTGAATTAGGATGTGGATGGGGGTCATTAACCTGTTTTATGGCAAAAAAATTTCCTGAAAGCAAAATAGTTGCAGTGAGTAATTCAAATGACCAACGGAATTTTATTGATAAAAAATGTAAAGATTTAGGTTTTAATAATGTTAAAGTGATTAAGGCTGATATGAATGATTTTTCTACAGATGAGCGGTTTGATCGTTTGGTATCGGTGGAGATGTTTGAACACATGCGTAATTATGGAGAATTGTTAAAACGAATTCATGGTTGGTTGAAAAAAGATGGTAAATTATTTGTGCATATCTTCTCTCATAAAGATTTAGCTTATCCATTTGAAGATAAAGGGGACGCAGATTGGATGGCTAGGGAATTTTTTAGCGGAGGGCAAATGCCATCACATAACTTATTATTACATTTTTCAGATCATATGAAAATTGAATCCACATGGAGAATCAATGGAATGCATTATGAAAAAACTTCAAGAGCATGGCTTAGAATGATGAAAAAAAATAAAGCAGATATATTGAAAATATTTTCTAAAACTTATGGTAAAGAAAATGCAAAATTATGGTTTCAAAGATGGCGCATTTTTTTTATCTCTTGTGAAATTTTATTCGGTTTTAATGGTGGTACAGAATGGGGTGTATCCCATTATAGGTTTAAAAAAATACACAATTAACAATTTAATTATGACTATACTAATTTTCTTTTTACTACACTGGTATTTGTCTCTATTTGCTCAATCAGTATTTTTACATCGATACGTCTCACATGGAATGTTTAAAATGAATCCATTTTGGGAAAAAACATTTTTTCTTTTCACATTCTTTGCTCAAGGCTCATCATTTTTGAACCCAGCTGCTTATGGTATCATGCATCGTAAGCACCATGCTCATAGTGATACTCAAAAGGATCCTCATTCACCGATACATACTAATAATGTATTCGCATTTAATTTAAAAACATTAACTCAATACAGGAGATTAGTGATAAAGGTGCTTGATGAAAAATTTGATACACAAGATTTACCTCGCTGGTTAGCACTAGAAAAATTAGCGGAACCAATGTTAGGCAGAGTTTGTTTTGTTATTTTATATTTAAGCATTTACCTAAAATTTGCAACATCCTTTTGGCTATTTATTCTTCTTCCAATTCATGTTTTTATGGGACCAATACATGGATTTATTGTTAACTGGTTTGGGCATAAAATCGGATATCGTAATCATAAAGAAATAAATGACCAATCAAGAAATTCCCTCCCAGTAGATTTATTAATGATTGGAGAACTTTACCAGAACAATCATCATAAATATCCAAATAATTCCAATTTTGCATATCGCTGGTTTGAATTAGACTTGGGTTTTATAGCAACTACTTTATTGAAACGCCTTAAAATAATTTATTAAACCAAAAAATGAAATATCTTAATTCTAAAGAAGTAGCAATGATAATGGGTGTCCATGTATCAACAGTTAAACGCTGGACCGATGCAGGCAATTTGCCTTGTTACCAGACCCCAGGTGGACACAGAAAATTTATTTTAAGCCATATTAATGAGTTTTTGGCAAAGAATAAGAAAAAGTCAAACAAAGTAAATGTTTTAGAGTTAAAGGGTATCAAAGATCGAAAACTTATTCAGAATATTGATCACGGTGAATATATAAAACTGGTACCTGTATTTACAAAACACGCTTTAAATGCAGATGGAAATAGGTTGAAAACAACCCTTGCCGGCTTATACATGAAACAATATCTCCTACATGAAATATATGATGCGCTTGTAATGCCGGTCCTGAAATCTATAGGTGATATGTGGGCCAATAATGATATATCTATTGCAGAAGAACACGTGGCGACTAACACGATAAGAAATGCTGTTTATGCTTTGGGCGAAACCCTTCACCGTAAAAATTACAAAGACCACAGTTATACGCTTAGCCTTGCACTAAGTGGAGATGAACATGACCTGCCCTTGATAATGACGAAACAGATTTTAGAAATAAATGGAATACCGGTCATTAATTGCGGTGGTAACACTCCAGCAAAATCAATAAAGCGGTTATTAAACAAGTTTCAACCGGATAAAATAATTGTGTCATTGACATATTGTGAAGATAAAAATTTAGCGAATCAGCAATTAGATGATTTGGTTAAGATCACTTCAAAAAATCACGCGAAAATTTATATGGGTGGAGCAGGTATTGATTATATCATTGGACAACATCTGAAAAACGTTCAATTACTTCATTCTATGAGCGACGTCGCGCAAATATAATCCAATGCAAATTTTATCATGAAAATTTATGAATTAAATAAAACCCAGTTTATTAATCAACCAATCGATGTTGTTTTTAATTTTTTCTCAAAACCAGAGAACCTTGCATTGATAACACCTTCGAAACTAGCATTTAAGATTTTGACACCAACACCTATTACGATTAATAAAGGGACTTTAATTGATTATACCATTCGTTTAATGAGATTTCCTGTGCATTGGAGAACGCTCATCACAAAGTATAATCCGCCATATGAATTTGTTGATGAACAAATTAAAGGTCCCTATCTTTTTTGGCATCATACGCATACCTTCAAAGCAGTGAATGGTGGTTCTGAAATCAAAGATAAGGTTAGATATAGTATTCCTATGGGTTATTTAGGTCAATTCATTCATAAAATATGGATTAAAAAAGATCTTGAAAAGATTTTTGAATATAGAAAAGCAGTCATTGATAAGTTGTTCAACCAAAGCGATTCCAGAATATTATCAATCGATGAATACAAAGGAGCTACAGCATGAAAGTCGCCTTGTTTGGAGGCACCGGATTTGTTGGGTCTTATTTAATCGATGAGCTTATTAAAAAAGACCACAAACCGCAGATATTAATACGGCCTGGTTCCGATGATAAATTATTAAATCCAAAACAATGTAATATTGTTAGTGGAACGCTATCAGATTCTTCTGCAATTGAATCCACTTTGGAGGGTGCAGATGCAGTTATTTATACTGTTGGCATTATCAGGCAATTTCCTAAAAAAGGGATTACTTTTGAAGCTTTACATTTTGAAGGTGCAAAGCATTGCATGGATCTAGCAGCAAAACTTGGGATAAAACGATTTATTTTAATGAGTGCCAATGGTGTAAAAATGGATGGGACAGGATATCAGAAAACAAAATTTCTTGCAGATGAATATTTAAAAAATACAGAATTGAATTGGACAATTTTCAGACCCTCATTGATTTTTGGAGACCCGAGAGACGAGGGAAGGCCTGAATTTTGTTCCCAACTGAAAAAAGATATGTTGAGTTTACCTATACCAGCACCTCTTTTTCATCCCGGTCTGAACCCTCTGAATGCTGGAAAGTTTGCTATGTCACCAATTCATGTAAAAGATGTCGCCCGATTTTTTATACAATCAATTGATATGGAATCGACCCATAAAAAAATATTTAAACTGGGTGGAAAAATTGCTTTTACTTGGAAAGAGTTAATAAAAATCATCGCAGAAGGATGCGGGAAAAAGAAGTGGATGATACCTGCACCAGCTGTAGGTGTGAAAGCGATCGCTACTTTTCTTGGACGCTTCAGTTGGTTTCCCATTACTGCAGATCAAATTACTATGCTCATGGAAGGTAACGTGTGTGATGCAACAGAAGCCTATAAATTATTTGAAATCCAACCGACACCATTTAATACTGATACATTGAGTTATTTGCGTGACTAAATGAAGCTAAACAGTATGAAAATGACCTTACTTCTTTCAATTTCCATTCTTTCAATCATTATTAGTACAACGTTGCTTTTGGGTAGCAACACGCTTGAAGCCATTAAAGTGGGCGATAAGGCACCGGACTTTGTATTAAAAGATCAGGATGGAAAAGTACATAAACTATCTGATTATCGTGGACAGCGAGTTATTGTTTATTATTTCCCCAAAGCGGACACACCTGGATGAACGAAAGAGGCTTGCGGGTTCCGCGACGTATACGGCGAATATAAAAAAGCAAAAATCATTGTTTTTGGTATCAGTTATGATTCTCCAAAAGCGTTAAAGGCATTTAAAGAAAAATATGTGCTGCCATTTAATTTTCTTTCTGATAAAACTAAAGAAGTGTCGAAGGCTTATGGTGCTGCAGGTATGGGTTGGCCAAAACGAATGACTTTTATTATTGATCCTAAGGGAAAAATTGAAAAAATTTATGAAAAGGTGAATGTAAATACTCATGCGGAAAAAATTTTAGATGACCTTTTGTCAAAAAAATAAACTTATTTTTATGCTTTGGTCCGGTCTTTTATTTGGCCAGAGTTCCCATCAAATATATGGTTTTATTGTTGACAGCAATTCTGGTGAAGTGCTGATTGGCGCTAATGTATTTATTAAAGAAACTGGCCAGGGTATGGCAACAGATGTTAATGGATATTATGTCCTTTCAGAAATTGAATTGAATGAAGCGACTCTGGTAGTATCCTATGTGGGATATAAACGCTTTGAACAGGTTATTGATTTTGATATTAATTCCATAAATCTCGATATAGCATTAGAGATTGAAGCGGTTGAATTTTTTGAAGTCGATGTTACTGCTGAAGAAATTGAACGGCTGAATAAAATCGAACCCAGCCGGATTAGCCTTTCACCAAGAATGCTTAAGTCGCAGCCTGCATTGGCGGAACCGGATTTATTTCGCACCATCCAGTCCTTACCAGGTGTACTTACCACTTCTGAATTCAGTACTGGATTAGTTATCCGAGGAGGAAACACGGATCAGAACCTGATCCTTCTGGATGGAATTACAGTATATAATCCTTCACATTTAGGGGGAGTATTTTCCAATTTCATTGTGGATGCTGTAAAAGAGGCAGAATTAATTAAAGGTGGTTACAATGCTGAATATGGAGGGCGATTATCTGCTGTATTGGATATACGGAGCCGGGAAGGGAATCGCAATGAATTTAAAGGTAAAACAAGCGTGTCTTTACTATCGGCGCACACAACGCTTGAAGGTCCGTTCTTAAATGGTGCCTGGCTGTTTTCAGGTAGAAGAACTTATTTCGATCTACTCCTACCAAAGGTATTGCCAGCAGAAACAGCTGAATTAATCCCGCCTTATTATTTCTACGACCTCCAAGGTCACGTATTTACGGATTTAAATGAGAAAGATCGTATTTCATTTAGTTTTTATAATGGTATTGATGACTTTTTATTTAAAGATTTTGACCTCACTGCCTATTGGGGAAACCGGACAGGAAGTTTGGCCTACCGAAGAGTATTTAACGAGAAACTGATTGGCAACTTTCTTTTTGCGAATAGTCAGTTTTTTACAAATTTTAGTTTAGGTGAAACTGCTGGATTAAATAATGATAATAAAATACAAGATGCCAGTTTTTCTGCCGACCTGTCCTTTTTCTTAAACCAGGATATAAATTTCTTTTTTGGTGGGCAATTAAAAAAATTAGATATCAGTTACATTAGCACTTTTGGTGATAGCACCACCTTCGATTTAAGTAATAATCCAAACGAAGCATCACTATATACAAAAATTAAATGGAAACCGAATTTAAAATTTATTTTGGAGCCTGGGCTGAGGTTAAACACATATACCGGACATAGCCAGACTATCTATCCTGATTTTCGTTTGGGAATGAAATATATTATTGATGATTCTAGATTTATTAACCTGGCCATTGGGAATTACCATCAATTTATTGAAACGTTCCAGGATGATTATAACCCTAATATTTTGGATAATTGGATTGGCGTTGATAATTCCGTTGACCCGGCAAAAGCCACTCAGTTTGTACTGGGCTATGAACAGTTCATTGGCCGTGACTATAAACTGCAAATTGAGGGTTATTATAAAGATATCAGTAATATGTTAACCTTTGAAGAAACACGTGCATCCACTGATGGGAGAGTTTCCGATGAAAAACTTTCTGATATTCTTACACTAGCAGATGGATATGCTTACGGATTGGAAATTTTTGGGCAAAAAACAGCAGGAAGGTTATCTGGATGGGTCGCTTATACGTGGTCTGTCAGCCGTAAACAAATGAATCAGATGGAATACTTTACCAATTGGGATCGAAGCCATGTATTGAATGTGGTCGGGTCGTACCAAACTACTAAAAAGTGGGAATTAAATTGGAAATGGACCTTTCAATCTGGGCAGGCCTATACACCAATTAATGGTTATTTTTTGGAAAATCTTC
>ENA-UPTF01000293-UPTF01000293.1-marine-metagenome-genome-assembly--contig:-NODE-293-length-36104-cov-3.562273_pt1 | contig 36104 bp, 33 predicted proteins | sample MGYA00238166_ERZ767019 | MGnify/ENA primary metagenome ERZ767019 (study PRJEB28930, sample SAMN06266391) | marine metagenome | isolation source: Sea water from 250 m depth | place: Atlantic Ocean | study... | reverse complement strand
TATACTTTCGTTGATTCACGTACCACCGAGATCATTTACCCCTGCGTTTAGCAATAATTGAGACATACGGCTCCCCTCTTTAACCCAGGAAGCCTGAATATTAGGAATCCAGTTGTTCAGCATTATCCTGGCTATAGCATGGACCTTAATAACATCCATACCTGTTGGCCCAGATCTCACGCCCTCGACTAATCCCTTTAGAAACATAGGAGCTTCGCTATTCACGAAGCTAAGAGGGACGAATTCTGTGATTCCCCCGGTTTTAATTTGGATGTCCCTAATCAAACCTATGTGCTTAGCTATTTGTTCATTGGTCTCAATATGACCAAACATGACTGTCGATGTGGTGGGAATTCCTAGTTCATGAGCAGTAGTGATAACCTCTGTCCACTGATCTACACGAATTCTCCCCGGTGAAATGTGATCTCTCAATTCTTGGTCTAATATTTCTGCCGATGTACCGGGCAAACTTCCGACTCCAGCTGATTTTAAGCCCTGGAGATATTCTTTTATGGTGCATTGAGATCGGATAGAACCATACAAAACTTCCTCTGGAGAGAATCCGTGAATGTGGATGTCTGGAAGTTCGTCCTTGATCGCCTTGCAGAGTGTTATGTAAAGGTTGCCTTCCATTTGAGGGGGCAGACCTGCTTGGATACAGACTTCGGTGGCTCCATAATCCCAGGCTTCTTTGGCTCGCCTTACTATTTCCTCAACGGGGAGAAAATAGCCCTCCTCCTCTCGAAAATCACGGCTAAAAGCGCAGAAGCCACATCGTTTTATGCATACGTTGGTAAAATTTACGTTTCGATTTACTACAAAAGATACTACATCTCCGACTGTCACCTTTCTTAGGTAATCGGCCACCCACTGTACTGCATTAAATTCGGGACCTGTAGTGGAGAACAATTGAACGGCTTGTTCTACTGAGATATCTTCGCCACCTAGAGCTTGATTCAAGGTGGCGGCAATTGATGTGTCCAGTCCCGATACTAATCCTTGTAAATTTTGTCTATTTGCATCTCCGCTAGTCGGTTGCGACATAACGTGACATCCCCCCTTTTACGTATCCGTCTGAGTCTATTAAGTTGTCAATATGGGTACGAAGCATTTCGATTTGTTTTACGTGACTCTTGGCAAAAAATTCGGGATAAATCGGTAATCTTGGGCGCAACTCAAATCCTTTAGAGGCCGAACGAGATTGTAAATCTGCCAATTGAGGCCAGGGCGCCTCTGGATTTACGTAATCGATGGTTAGTGGGGAAACACCTCCCCAATCATTTATACCCGCATCTAAATAAATTTCGTAATTATCAGCACTAAGATTCGGGGGAACTTGAAGGTTCATCTCGGACCCTAGTAATATCCTAGCGGTTGCTACCGTCCAAAGCATCTCGATATCCGAAGCATCAGGTGAGCTCTGCATAGGTGTTTTGGGCTTCGACCGAAAATTTTGTATAATTACTTCTTGGATATTGCCATATGTTCGGTTAATACGCCGCAGCTCTAACAAAGAATCAATACGATCCCTTCGAGATTCCCCGATACCTACGAGGATGCCTGTTGTAAAAGGTATCCCTAGTTCACCCGCTATCTCCAATGTCTTCAACCGAACCGTAGGTCTCTTGCTTGGGGCCAAGGCGTGTGGCCCTCCGGACTGGTAAAGCTTCTCGCTAGTGCTTTCCAGCATCAACCCCATAGATGGATTAAATGGAAGCAAGCTCTCCATCTCTCTGTGGCTCATGGTTCCAGGGTTAGCATGCGGCAATAGACTGGTCTCACTCAATACTAACTGACAGGCGAATTTAAGATAATCCAAAGTGCTTTTAAATCCACGATCGTCAAGCCATTTTCGAGCTTCTGGGTATTTGAGTTCTGGACGTTCACCTAGGGTGAAAAGCGCTTCTGTACATCCGAGTTTTTCACCCTGCTCTGCGACCTGGATGATGGCATCAGGTGACATGTAAAGATCCGATAAGTTGTGAGGGTCCTGTCTGAACGTGCAATACCCACAAATATCCCTGCACAAACGGGTTAAAGGGATGAATACTTTCGGAGAAAATGTCACAATTTTATCCGATCTCTGTCCTCTGGTCTTTGAAGCCAGTTTACAAAGGTCGGAGATTTCCTGTCCACTGACATCCGGTAGTACAGCCGCTATTTCTCGGTTCATCGACTGACCTAAAGCCGCATATTCCAGGATCCTGAACAGGGCCATTTCAGAGGCATTACGTTTAGTGGTCACTCTATTGGCCTTAAGATAACTCTCCGTTTACGGGTCATTGGAGTGTAGCATATAGCTAGGTGTATACCAAGATTATTAGGTTCCTAAAGTTAAATTAAAATATAGCAATAGGATTGACGGGGCTACCTGTAACGTTACGCATAATGAGTGGTCCTAATGACAACATGAATTCATATCTGCCGAGTTGACGGCATTTTTCCGACAGATCTTCTAAGTTGGCGTTATCGATAAGCCACATCCCCAATGTTACTAAAGATACAGTATGTAAAGGAGCCGTCACAGTCGCGTAGTGGCTAGGCCTTATATCGTTGGATGTATCGGTTCCTAACATGGCCACACCCCGTTCTTTAAACCACGGGGTACATGCAACCTGGCAGGCAGTCATAGGTTGTGTGTTCGGGACTCGACCATTCTCTAGCCGCATCTTATAACTGCCAGTCCGCACTAAAAGTATATCTCCCTCATCTACTTTAACCCCTTCTAGTTCTTCTGCGGCGTCCAAATCTTCAGGCATTACCGGCTCGTTCGGCTCTAGCCAATCTCTACCTTTGACTAAAGGTATATCGAGCAATACTCCTCGGGTCACAATGCCCTGTGATGCGACTTCTATCGAATGACTTTGTGCACCCTCGCGAGAAGTGATTAGATTTGCAGGCATCCCGTTATAAAGTTTTCCCTGCCATGAGTAATGCGAAAGAGCATCGATATGTGTAATCGTTTGACCGTGAAATACCATGCCAATAAATTCCGATGCTCCTCTCCTGATTAGGCGACGTTCCGGCACGTCGGTATCCCTGCCCTCTCCGCTATCTACCATGTATCTTTGAACTTGAAATGTCGTATCAGGTTGTATCTCGGTGGTGATAGGTCTGGCACAGCTTACTGTACTACCGTCTTTAACGAGCCCGGCCGCCCTCAATCGGTTCCGTTCAGTGATGAGATTTAAACAGCCTTTTTGGTCAGATTCTCCCCAACGACCCCAATTGCTAAGCGAAGTCATCCAATCTAAAACCTGAGCTTCGGAAGGAATTTCGGTCATAGTTACCTCCAATCATTCTTAAAAGGGAATCCTTCTTTCCTATTTTACTATGAGATAAGAACTTATTTGTGTTTCTCCCATTGATATTCAAAAAGCCTTCATAATAGAGCTCCCCTAAAATCTGGGTAGCCGGCCAAAAATTGTTTTATTGAAGTTGGTGGTTTCCCTTCGATTTGCAATCGTTTTACCACTAAAATGCCGTCACCCGTAACGATTCCAACGGGCACGTCAGGATTCTGAAGATCAATAACTCGCCCTGGTTCATCGTTAATTCCGGGAATGTCGAGTTCGACGTTCACTTCCAATAACTTGATCAGCTTGTTATTCCAATGGGTATACAAACCCGGCCAGGGAGTGAATGCCCTGCATTGCCTTTCTAGTTTAAGACCTTCAGTAGCCCAGTTAACTTCACCGTCCGCTTTCTCAATCTTTCTGGTTATAGTTGCCAAAGATTCATTTTGAGCATGCGCAGTAATTGATCCCGATACCCATGGGTTAAGATGCTCCGTTAATAAATCCGCACCTAAAGTGAAAAGTGATGCAGTCAAACTTTCCGCAGTATCCGTAGGATCAATAGCTACTTCTAATTGCTTGATGATTGGACCACTGTCCATCCCTTCATCCAGTAACATCAAGGTGGTACCTGTCACTTTATCATCAGATAAAATGCTGGATATTACAGGAGATGGACCCCTGTAAAGCGGTAACAATGACGGATGGATGTTCAGACATCCGTGTCGTGGAATACCGAGAATCGGAGTGGGTAGAAACCTTCCATAGGCGGCAACTACGATTATATCGGGCTGAAGTGCTGCCAACTCAAGCTGAACATTAATATCCCGTAATGTCACTGGTTGGCTAACCAGTAAACCATGCTCCTGGGCAAACACTTTCACTGGTGGCATAGTCATTGATTTACCTCTGCCACTTTGCCGATCTGGAGCTGTATAAACGCTGACTATCTCGTTCTCAGGACTTTGATTTAACTTATCCAATACAGGCAGAGCGACGTCCGGAGTACCCATGAACACCACTTTTATCATTATGAGTTTTCCTTTAATCAGTTAATCGGTTTGAAAATATTAACCAAAACGCAGAAAGAGTCGGATAATTTATCTTGACACCAAATTATTTAAATTGCTAGAATTACTCATCCGCTTGGCGGAAACTTTTGAAGAAGGAGGTGATAGCGAATGGAAGATAGTTTAGCGCAGAGGGGCGATGGTAGGCATCAGTCTGGACACGACGGGGTGGCTAATCTCTAACTTCATCAGTTAACATACTAGACCCGTCAGTCGGGCCCAGGCCAATGTCTACCATCGCCCCTGGAACCAAGTGTACCTATAAGGCGGTGTCCCAAATGAGAATGTCTGGGCCCGATCTCTATTTATAGCAATATTGTGTCTGGCATGACAACGTCAGCATGTTCGAAAACCATCAGTCGTTGAAATCTTAAAAACAGCTTTTGCGAACATTAATTAGATTCATCAGGTATAATTGAACTATATCTAGAAATGGGGATTGGAGGTAACAGTTAAATCGTAGTCCAGATTTGAATTACCCTCTTAACTCTCCCTACACAAAATCGAAATCAATATACAAGGAACACGGAATGCTAAGAATTCGTTTGCGAAGAGTCGGTAAAAAAGGGCACCCATCATATAGAATCGTGGTTGCAGATTCTAGAGCCCCTAGAGATGGAGCTTACGTGGAATGGATCGGTCAATATGATCCCATGACAGATCCCCCATCGGTGACTTTAAAAGAAGACAGGGCGATTGCGTGGCTTAACCAAGGAGCACAGCCTTCTGACGCTGTAAAGCGTATTCTTGAGCGGGATGGGGTATACGATAGGGTTAACTCCGAATGAAGGAACTTATCGAATATATGGCCCAGTCTCTGGCCAGTAATCCGGATGCCGTGGTAGTTACAGAAAGCGTCGAGAACAATCAAGTCGTCCTACGGTTAGAAGTGGCACCAGAGGATAAAGGGAAGATGATCGGCAGGCAAGGCAGAGTTGCCCAGGCTATGAGGCTCATATTAAGAATTGCCGCTGTAAAAGACGGAACACGAGCCATGTTGGAAATTGTCTAACTTCCTCTGAAACTGGGACTATAGCCTCGGGTTAATAAATCCGTTATGAATAATGAATCGGAACTGATTGATGTAGGCCAGATATTAGGGGCACACGGTACCGACGGCGCTCTGAAGATCAAGTCGTTTACAGATGTTCCGACTAGGTTTTCCCCCGGTAACATTCTCCATATCCAAAATAATACTCACTCCATAATAGACTCCTATCCCCTCCGTAAAGACCAGCTAGTCATAAAATTAACCGGCTTGAATTCCTTAAAAGAAGTCGAGCAATTAACTGGTCATTGGGTGCGGTCTCAATGTAACTTATCTCCTGTACTAGACCATAACGAATTCTTCCATTACCAGCTAATTGGATTACTTGTGTATTCGGAAAGTGGGGAGGAATTAGGTATTATAAAAGAGATAATCCAGACCGGCAGCAACGACGTATATCTAGTGCATGATGGTGCGAATGAGTTATTACTGCCTGCGATATCCCAGGTTATCCGAGAGATTAATCTAGACGCAGGCAGGATGACAGTTACCCTTATCGAAGGACTCCGGTGATTTTGACCCTACTTATCCAGGAATGCTAAAATCCGGTTAGATAAGCAATAGTGATAGTTGATTGTTATCAATTATTATCTTCGGATAAATTCTCCACTTAGAGCAGGGATGCTCTTTCACAAGGAGGCCAACAATGTCAGGTCACTCGAAGTGGTCCACTATAAAACGCCAGAAGGGCGCCAATGATGTGAAAAGAGGCGCGCTTTTTACCAAGTTATCAAGGGATATTGCTCTGGCAGTGCAACAAGGCGGAGGCGGGGATCCGGACATGAACTTCCGATTACGCCTAGCGGTGGATAAAGCCCGAAGTAATAATATGCCTGTGGACAATATCAATAGAGCGATCAAGAGAGCCACCGGAGAGGGTGGAGAAAGCATGGAGCAATTTGAAGAGGTAACTTACGAAGGTTATGGTCCGGGTGGTGGGGCTATTTTACTACAGGCGCTGACTACTAATCGTAATAGGACAGCCTCTGACGTACGGTCGACTTTTAATAAAGGCGGGGGGAATTTAGGTGAATCGGGTTGTGTCGCTTGGAATTTTGAATCGAAAGGAGTCCTCACGATCGAGATAAACGATCCTGATAGGGCGGAAGAGCTTAGCCTTGTAGCTATAGAATCTGAAGCTGAGGATGTAAAACACGAAGATGGCATCCTAGAGGTCCAAACCACCCCTGACAATTTATCTTCTGTTCAGCAAGCCCTGCAACAAGAAGGCGTCAACTTCGCCTCTTCAGATATATCGCTTGTGCCAAAGACAACTATCTCCCTAGATGACAAGACTGCAGAACAAACTCTACGCCTCTTGGACAACCTGGAAGATTTAGGTGATGTACAAAAAGCCTTTACCAACGCGGACTTTTCTGCAGAAGTCTTAGTTAAATACCAAGAGGGTTCTTAACGTGAATGCTGTATGTTAGTCCTTGGGATTGATCCAGGCACAATTAAGATGGGATATGGAGTGGTTGACGCTGGCCCACCACTGCGAGCGGAAGATTATGGGGTTGTAGGTCTGCCGAGGACCATGGAAGTGGAACACCGCCTCTACCAGATGTATACACACATACAAAACCTGATCCACGTTTTCAACCCTGATGTGGTAGCTGTAGAAGAGCCCTTTTTTGGTCGTGGAGAACACCAATACGCCAAAGCCGCCATGGCTATAGGGCAAGCCCAAGGGTTAGTTTTAATTGGAGCTGCCAGCCAAGGGATACCTGTCCTTCGTTATGCGCCTACTCAGGTTAAGCAATCTATAGCTGATTATGGGGGTGCATCTAAATCTCAGGTGCAGGAGACGGTATGTACCCTGCTTAACCTGCATAACAAACCTGATTCAGATGCTGCCGATGCTTTAGCTATAGCCATATGTCATCTTTCCCAAAATCATTCCACCGATATCCTCTCGAGAGAAATCATCCCTGGACAGGAACGTTGACGAGTGATTGCAGGCGTTAGAGGTATTCTAGAGCGAGTAGGCGATGAATCGGTACATATCAATTTATCCGGATTAATATTTAACGTGCTTGTCCCTGCATCCCTAATTGACACTTTGGGAGCTGTAGGAGGCAGCATACATTTGTTCACCCACCTTCGCATCCGAGATGAACAGCCAATCTTATATGGTTTCAATGAACAAATGGACCTAGATATATTTCTTTTGTTGTTGTCGGTTAGTGGAGTGGGTCCCCGCACTGCCCTGGGTTTAATCTCTAACCTTGGCGTATCAGGAATCAACCAAGCAATAGAATCAGGCGATGTGAATACGCTCCGTTCTGTTAGCGGAGTAGGAGGACGGACTGCGGGTCGACTAATCTTGGAATTAAAAGGCAAGTTTGATTCCTTGGTGACAACTCCAGATAATGGCTCAATTAGCGTAGAGCCAGAAATCGTTGCGGCATTGGTTGCTCTTGGATACTCGCCTAACGAGGCAAGACAGGCTGTGCAAGCATCAGATTTATCTACTATCTCTACTGTTGAAGATGGCATCAGACATGCATTGATGCATTTCAGCAACTGAAGTAACTTATGCCTGATTTTAAAATAGCTTCTGATTTCCGAATGACTGGTGACCAGCCACGAGCGGTCGAGAGATTATGTGAAAGTATATCTCAGGGTAATGTTCAACAGGCATTAATGGGTGTTACTGGTAGTGGAAAAACCTTTACGATGGGAAACATAATTCAGCAACTTCAACGGCCTACTCTGGTTATGGCACATAACAAGACGTTAGCAGCACAACTAGCCTCAGAGTTTAAAGAATTTTTCCCCCAGAATGCAGTGGAATATTTTGTCTCTTATTATGACTATTACCAGCCAGAAGCCTATGTTCCACAGACCGATACCTATGTTGAAAAAGATGCCAGCATAAATGAGGAACTCGACAAACTCAGGCTATCTTCAACAACTTCCCTCTTAACAAGGAGGGATGTTTTAATCGTTGCCTCCGTTTCTTGCATCTATGGTCTCGGTGATCCAGAAGATTATTTCAATCTCGTCGCCGACATCAAAGTTGGAGAAATCAGGGATAGGCACCAATTGCTTAGACAATTGGTTGACATGCAATACGAACGAAATGATTTTGATCTGGCCCGTGGGAAATTTCGTGTACGAGGTGATACTTTAGAGATAGTGCCCGCATATGAGGAACTCGCGGTACGTATTGAATTTTTCGGTGATGAAATCGAAAGAATTCTGGAAATAGACCCATTAACCGGAGAGATGCTGGCACAAAAAGAGGAAACAGCTATTTATCCAGCCAAACATTTTGTAACTTCCAAAGAGCGTTTGGAATTAGCAGTCTCCGACATCAAAATTGAGCTGGATGAGCAATTGAAGGTTCTACGAGACCAAGGGAAACTTTTAGAGGCCGCGCGTCTAGAAAGTAGGACTCACTACGACGTTGAAATGCTTCAGGAAACTGGCTTTTGTTCTGGTGTTGAAAATTATGCCCGCCACCTTTCCCGCAGGGGCCCTGGTACCGCTCCGTGGACGCTGCTAGATTATTTCCCCGACGACTACCTTTTGTTCGTTGACGAGTCCCATATGACATTACCTCAAGTCAGAGGGATGTATCATGGTGATATTTCCCGTAAACAAACACTTGTTGATTTTGGGTTTAGATTGCCATCAGCGTTGGATAACCGGCCACTAAATTTCGGAGAATTTGAAAACCACATTAACCAGATTGTTTTTGTGTCGGCAACCCCTGGCCCATACGAGATGGAACACAGTTCAATGATCGTCGAACAGGTTATTCGTCCTACAGGGTTGTTGGACCCGACAATTGAAGTTAAACCAACTACCGGACAAATAGATGATTTATTGACCCAGATAAAGTCAACAATCGAACAGGGCCAGCGTTGCCTAGTCACCACGTTAACGAAACGTATGGCCGAAGAATTGGCCGACTATTTATCGGAAATGGGAATCCGAAACCATTACCTTCACTCCGATATCCAGACTCTAGAGAGAATCGAGATACTTCGTGACTTACGCTTAGGGGTTTATGACGTAATAGTTGGCATCAATCTCTTGAGAGAAGGATTGGATTTACCCGAGGTCAGCTTAGTCGCGATACTAGACGCCGACAAAGAAGGTTATTTACGGTCTACTACTTCGTTGATACAGACTATTGGAAGAGCCGCTCGACATTCGGATGGAAACGTAATCATGTACGCTGATCGTATAACAGATTCCATGAAAAAAGCCATTGATGAGACTTATCGTAGAAGAAGCATTCAGGATGCTTACAACAAACAGCACGGTATAGAACCACGAAGTATACAGAAAGAAATTCACGACATTACTGATAGCATTAAAGCTACTGCAGATAACAAGACTGGCACCCGTACAATGAGACAAGAATTATCGCGCGAGGACATGTACCGTGTCGTTAAAGATCTGGAAGTTCAGATGAAGGACTCTGCTCGAAATCTCCAGTTTGAGAAAGCAGCGCAAATCAGGGATGAGATGTACGAACTCCGTAGGTTGTTAGCGATTGATGAAAAAACCTTTTCTAGCTGAATATAGTTCTGAGCTTGATAATCTCTTGAATAACCGGCATTGGTCTTCACTGACTCTTGACCCAAGTCCGAATGCAGTCAAGGTGCTCGATGTTCTCCTTTAAAGAAAACCCATCAACATACTCTTTGTTCTCACCTGATGTGCCGTCGACGGCTCCGGCAGCTACCATATGGCGAATTATAGTTTCAACCTCTCGATTTGATGGTAAAAGATCTTGGCCCACACACTTAGATAAAGCCCCGACTAGCCCATATCCCCCCCAATTCGACACACTGGCTAGGATTAATTTATCTACCATTGATATAGCAGGTTGATTAGGGAGGGTTTCGACGTCCGGTATGTATTCAATTAAATTACCCATCCCGATCTCGTTACCCCCATCCCCGATTCCAATGGATGGAAAACCGTAATCAAATAGGCAATCTATTTTAGCGGTATATTCTGTTATGTCTAATCCTCTCATATTTAAGTAAGAACCTTCGGCTGTCCTACCGCATCGTTCGATCGATAACAGAAGTCCGGGGTTCAATTTCTCCAAAAGATCTCTCGCAAACAGCGTACTTGTCGGTTCCGTATCTATTGGGAACTCAACTATGCTTGCCTCAACTCCTGCCCAGGCCTCCAACATAGGAATGGACAACTTATCGCTCACGTAAATCACGTTCCTTCCTAGGGACTGCAGGGCGTTTCCTATTGCTATTGCAGCCGGCGGACCATCGGTTTCGTGTTGGCCGGCTGAAAGGATATAAAATCCGGTGGTGATAACAACATCTCCTGCGCTTTGCAGTAGATACTCTGCGGCTGCTGTACAGAAATCACTAGCCACATAGGATTTCAATTCCGACACTCCACGCTTATCGTTTTGGAGTATTATTTCCTCAATCTGCAGGGATGTTTTCATCAGACACCTAATTCAATCAAAAATAAAATCTTCGGGATCTGCATAACTGGTGTTATTACAATACTGAGTAATCGGCGTCCTTTTGGTCCGTAATGAACATCTTGCCTGGAGCGTGAGTAAGCATTAGCGAGGGCTTACAGCTTAATGCGACAGCCTGTGGTGTAACGCCGCAGGCCCAAAATACAGGTACCTCTTGAGGACCGACTATGACTGGATCCCCGAAATCAGGATGAGCTAAATCTTCAATGCCAATCGAGGATGGATCTCCGATGTGGATGGGAGCACCATGTGTAGCAGGAAACCTTGAAGTGACTTGGACAGCTCTGACTATTTTGTCCCGATGAATAGGCCTCATACTAACTACCATGGGTCCCGAAAATATACCCGCTGGAGTTGTGGGAATGTTAGTAATAAACATAGGCACATTGCAACCCATATCTTGATGCCTTAAGGGTATCCCAACTTCCAACAGAGAGTTTTCAAAAGAGAAACTACATCCAAGCAAAAATGAGACCAGGTCGTCTCTCCAAACGTCCTTAAGGGAATCTATTTCATTCACAAAGTTACCATTCTCATATATACGATAGGAAGGGACGTCAGTCCTGATATCAGCATTAGGAGCAGTGATCTTGGGGTTTGTCTCTCCGGCTTCAATCACTTCGATCAAAGGACATGGTTTGGGGTTTCTTTGGCAGAACAAGAGAAAGTCAAAAGCTAACTCTTGAGGTAATATAGCCAAATTCGCTTGCACATAACCAGGGGCAATACCTGAGGTAACACCACTCCATCTACCGGTCCGAATATCCGTCCTAATTGCGTTTGCGGTTTCGGCTGATGTCGTAAATGCCATAAAAGGCTCCTCAAAATTCAGGTGCAGTTCGCTTAAGTGTCCATGATAGAGCTGTAATTTTAGTCGGTCAATTGTTTACCTTATTACTCTTTAGAATTAGCTATCAACGAGCTTTGGGTACTGTTCTCACTTTGGTATACTTGGTGGGCAATATGCAGAAAATGACTTTGACTTGATCAGAAGGACATTTTGTATAATCTTTTGGTGATCACAGATACCGATAGCCCATCTAATTCGTTAGTTGGCGACATCAGTCGGACAGGTTTAACCTTTAGGTTGGGGGAAGAATCTGTATTATATGAAATCGATGATAGTGTGCCGTCTCCAGACATTGTTCTTTTTGACCTGAACCACCTTACAGATAATCATGTTAGTTCACTCATCGACCAATGCCATAATCTCACGTTGCCATCATTAGGTATTCTCCAAAAAGACGATGTATCGGATTTCGATCCTGCCCTCAACTTGGACGAATTTATTCTAAAACCATTCAGCAAAGATGAACTAATCGCCCGCATCAAACAGGCCATTTTTAGACTCAAAGGACCCGCTGGCGCTCAAATCCTTAAGTTTGGCCAACTCTTCATAGACTTAGAAAAATATGAGGTTATCAATAACGGGCGGCGAGTTTCTTTGACCTATAAAGAATTTCAATTACTTGTCTTACTCGCCTCGAGTCCGGGCAGGGTATATTCCAGAGAAGTGCTATTAAGCCAAGTCTGGGGGTATGAATATCTAGGTGGTACTAGAACGGTGGATGTACACGTAAGGCGCCTAAGATCAAAAATAGAAGACCCTGACCACCCATTTATTGAAACCATCTGGAACGTCGGGTATCGATTCAATACAGAAGTTTCAGACCTCAACTAAACTCTGAACTAGCCTGATCCAAAAAGCACGAGACCTCCTCTGCTAATAGTCTGTGCACCTCTTGAGACAAGTCAGGATCTTTTTCCAGGAGTACGTTCGCTTCTTTCCGAGCATCGGCTAAAAGATCACGGTCGCTCAAATGAGCCATCTTCAAGTTTGGAAGTCCGCTTTGCCTGGTTCCGAAGAAATCACCAGGTCCCCGCAATTCTAAATCAGCCTCCGCTAGTTTAAAACCGTCATTAAATTGCTCAAGCTTGCTAAGGCGCGCCTTAGCAAGGTCAGAAGGATCATCTGATAACAAAATACAGTAACTTTTGTGTTCACCTCTCCCAACTCTCCCACGGAACTGGTGTAGTTGAGATAATCCAAATCTGTCAGCTCCTTCAATCATCATAACCGACGCATTCGGTACATCTATGCCAACTTCTACAACGGAAGTAGATACCAGGATATCTACTTGACCATCCCGAAAAACCCTCATTACGCGGTCCTTCTCCTTGGATGTCATCCTCCCATGCAACAATGCCAGCGACAGATCCGGGTATATTTCTTTAGATAATCTTTCGAATTCATCCGTGGCAGCCTTGGCATCTATAGACTCTGATTCGTTTATCAGAGGACATATAATGAATCCCTGTCTGCCTTCCTCAATCTGTCTACGTAAAAAGCCATAGGCTATGTCTCTATTATCTGATTCAACGAACCTAGTCGGTATAGGTTGCCGTCCAGGAGGTAATTCGTCTAGTGTGGAGATGTCCAGATCTCCGTATAAAGTAAGTGATAGAGTTCTGGGTATCGGCGTGGCCGATAATACGAGCGAATGTGGATTTTCTAGACCTTGCTGTCTTAATTCTGAACGTTGAATTACGCCAAATCGGTGTTGTTCGTCCATTACAGCCAAAGCCAGATTTGGCAAATCAATGCCTGATTGGATCAATGTGTGCGTGCCTATCAAAAGGTCTAGCGACCCATCCGAAGCGCGCGAGGTGATTTCACGGCGAACCTTAGCCGGAGTACTTCCGGTAAGTAAACCTACCGAGATAGGTTTGGAGAAACCTGCAGGATTTACTGTGACTACGTTATTAACTCGAGAATCCACTACGGCTCCTAACAAGGAAGCAATAGTTTGGAAATGTTGTTCTGCCAGAACTTCAGTTGGGACCATAAGTCCGCCTTGGTAACCTGCGGATATCGCGACGAGAAGCGCGATTAGAACCACTACCGTCTTCCCACTTCCGACATCACCTTGTAGTAGACGGTTCATGGGTGGGGTTCCCGTACTTATATTCTCTAATATTTCCAGAACACACCGTTGTTGAGCATTAGTCAGAGGAAAGGGGAGAGAGTCAATAAATTTATTTACTACTAAGGAATCTGCATTTAACGGGACTCCGGACATTGTTAGGTTACGATGTCTGCGGCGTTGTAAAACTGCCAATTGTAGTACTAGCAACTCATCAAAAGCTAAGCGTCTTCGGCTGGCGTGCCACGAATCTGAATTATCCGGGTAATGAGCCTGATTCACAGCGTACTGTAAGCCCGGCAGCTTATGTCTTTCCAAGATATCTCTCGGAAGGGGATCGTCTAAACCGCCTAGCCAATTGTCTAGAGCCTGTTTAGTGATCCTTCGCATGTTGCGACCGTTTATTCCTTCGGTAAGTGGATATACTGGCACTGCTCTGCCAGTATGGATTTGCTCACGACCGGGGTACACTAACTCATACTCGGGTGACTGGAAGGTCCGGTTCCCTCGATAAATTTCGGGCTTCCCGCTGATGGCTATCGTTGCATTGGCTTTTAGAGAGTTGGCTAAATATCCTTGGCCAAACCAGACTACCTTAATATTTCCGGTATCATCCCCAATAATAGCTTCAGTTGCTTTGAGTCGGCCCTTCTGGCCTAGAGAAATTTGCCTTGCTTCCCATATGTTACCGACTACAGTGCACTCCGAATCCAACACTAAATCCGCGATCTTTACTACGTTCCCGTAATCGAGATGTCGGCGAGGAAACAAATAAAGTAAATCTTTGACAGTTGAGACATCCAGCCGTTTAAACCTGGCGCTCAACTTGGTGTCAACACCCTTTAGTCTATCTATGGGCGAATTTATCTTGAGTCCAGCGGGAGGTTGTTTAAACCTCTCAGACACTACGGTGGGAACATCCGCGGGCGGTAACGTTACGCCACGACTACTTATGATCTCTGTTTCGAGGATTTGCCCGTTCCTATCAATGTTCAATTCGTTCTTGATGACGCTATTCCACTTATCTACCCACCCAGCCCGTTGATCTCTTGATAGACCAGTATATATAGGCGAACAAAAATCGTCCGACAGATTATTTAGGGAACAAAATCGGTTAAGTGACTCTGACCATCGGATCAAAAATTTATCAAGACCACCCATAACAGATTTATTAGAAAAATCGCTAGCATTTTCCAAATCTAGGATCTTACTGAAGGGAGTTAACCACGGAAAGTTATCGGAATGTTCGGCACTCATAAGTTTATCTATTATCGGTCAGTTCTGCAGTTCGGCGACCCTATCACGCGTCAATTATATCATTACGTAAACTAAGGGCTGCATTTATTTTAACCAATCCAGCAGGGTATTTTAACCAACCCAGTAGGGTTCCTTTTTGTAATGTACGAATCCTATGCCCACGATTTCTGTTGATTAATCATGCCCCGCATACCTTGACGCTCTTTATCCCATCACCCTACAATTCTCAATAGTTCTCAATCTCTTAATTACTATGGTTTCGTATTATGACCACTGAACGCCAACATCATCAGATGGATGAGAGCTCGGAGAGACTTGTATCCGGATCGAACCATGTTGAGGATGATCCTTTAGAACTTTCTCTGCGCCCACGATCGTTATCTGATTTCGTAGGCCAGAGCGGGATCAAAGCCAATCTTAATATCGGGATAAAAGCTGCCAAGCTACGGGCGGAATCATTAGATCACGTCATCATTTACGGACCTCCGGGCTTGGGGAAAACCACCTTGGCTCACGTAATTGCCAATGAGATGGATGTGAACATCAAGGTTACTTCTGGACCTGCCATAGAGAGAGCCGGTGACATGGCTGCCATATTGACCGGGTTACAATTGGGGGATGTTTTATTCATTGACGAAATCCATAGGCTAAACCGCGTCGTAGAGGAAGTCCTGTATTCTGCCATGGAAGATTTCTTTTTATCCTGGGTTGTCGGGAAAGGGCTATCCGCCCGCAACGTTAACCTGAGAATCAATCCGTTTACATTGGTTGGCGCAACAACTCGCTTTTCTTTAATCAGCGCTCCCCTGAGAGATAGATTTGGATCCGTATTTCGTCTGGATTATTACGGACAATCCGATATGGAAGTGGTCGTCAGTAGATCAGCAGAAATACTCGCTACTAAAGCAGATGCCGGAGGTATTACTGAAATTGCATCTCGTTCAAGAGGAACTCCCCGGATTGGCAACCGATTACTAAAAAGGACCAGAGACTATGCTTTGGTCGAAGCGGATAACTACATTACTACTACCGTTGCTCAAAAAGCTTTAGAAATGCTAAAAGTGGATTCAAATGGTCTTGATGAATCGGATCACCGATTGTTGTCAAGCATAATTGATAAATTCAGAGGGGGCCCAGTTGGCTTGGAAACTTTATCTGCTTCTTTGAGCGAAGATTCAGATACTGTTATGGAAGTTTGGGAGCCCTATTTATTGCAACTTGGGTTCCTTGAACGAACGAGTAGAGGTAGAGTGGCTACGAAGCGAGCTTATGAATACTTAGGAAAACCTTGGATAGAGGAGAGTGAACCATCGGATCAGGCCAGGTTATCAGGTTTTTAATCCCTACGACTATCCAAAAATCATATTAAGATATATCTCGTAGTCTCCGTACTCTTTCTTCAATTCGCGGATGTGCACAGAATTAGTATTGTTTTTGCAGATGACGATATTTGGATCCGTTGACAGTGCAAAACGAGGGTGATACATTGCATCCTGCCCAAATTTCAAACCAAAAGGAAGGACTATGCCGGTCAAAATCGGCGTGCTCGCCAAACAAGTAATCGACCCAGAAATGCCTGCGGCTGCGTTCCAAATCGACTCCTCAGTCAAACAAGTGGTGCCACCGGCTAATATCCCACCAGTAGTGAATGGGTTCGACGAGAATGCAGTAGAAGCCGCCCTGCAAATTAAAGATTCGCAAGAAGCGACTGTTACCGTGATATCCGCGGGCAGCTCATTCGCCCTCGACGTGATGAAGAAACCCTTGTCGATGGGTGCTGATGAGTTGGTATTACTCCAAGATGATTTATTTAATAATACAATCGACAGTTTTCAGACGGCATTCTTATTATCGGAGGCCATTAAAAAACTCGGAGGGTTTGATCTGATAATCTGCGGTAGACAAGCCTCAGATTGGGATAACGCACAAGTACCATTGGGAGTAGCTGAACTCCTCGGGTTGGCTTGTGTGTCACTGGGAAAGAAGGTATCCATAGATGGCGATAAAGTAGTAGTGGAGAGACTAATTCCCGATGGATTTGAGGTTGTTCATGCTCCTATGCCTTCACTGGTCACAGTAAGCAATGAATTAGGTCAACCCAGATACCCAACTTTACGAGGGATCATGGCCGCGACCAGAAAGCTCCCAACGATATGGGCTTCAAATGATTTAGGGATTAGTCCGGATATGCTTGAACCTCGCGTTACTCTTCATGATTTATTTATACCAGAACGTGACCAAGTCTGCGAGATGATTGAGGGAGACAACGAAGAAGAAGCGGCTCGAAACCTGGCTCAGAAATTACGGGAAGCGAAACTAATCTGAGAACGGCGGTCTATTATCCGGACATGTAAACATGTCATGAGATTCTGATTTATCACGATTTTATTATGCCCTGGAGGATGCTATGGCGGACGCGAGCGGAGTATTAGTCATCGGTGAAGCCCATGAAGGGCAATTAGGGACAATTTCTCAGGAGATTTTGGCAGTTGGCAGGCAAGTAGCCGATGATCTAGGCGAGCAACTATACATCGGATTGCTGGGGGACACTCTAGTTAATGCCTCTGCTGAAGCTATATCTTACGGAGCTGACGTCGTATACGCAGTTACTAATCCTTTGTTGTCAGAATACCAATCGGAGTGTTATTTGAAGGGCATGGAGTCGCTATGTAAGGAGATCAGCCCCAACGTAATATTGATCGGCAGGACTAATCAAGGACGAGAACTCGCCCCTAGGCTAGCCTTTAGACTAGGTGTCGGATTGGCACAGGATTGTTTAGAAATATCTGTCGACCAAGCGAATAAGACATTATTAGCTAATCGTCCTGTTTACGGAGGTAGTGCAGTAGCAGTTATTAGTTGTAATTACACCCCTCAAATCGCTGCAGTCCGTCCCAAGGTCTATGAACCACTAGCCCCGGATAATACGAGGCAGGGAGAGGTCATCTCGTTTCCGATTGAGCTAGATAACGAAACACCGGCGAGCCGAGTTGTCGAAGTAGTCAAAGAAGAGGCTGCCGGGATAAAACTTGAAGATGCACATACCGTGGTATCAGGTGGTAGGGGATTGGGTGGTCCAGAGCCATTCACTCAATTGGAAGAATTAGCCAAGCTCCTCGGAGGGGCAGTGGGCGCTTCCAGAGCAGCAGTTGATTCAGGATGGGTACCTCCTAGTTATCAAGTGGGGTTGACAGGGAAGACTATAACTCCAGATTTATATATCACCGTAGCCATATCAGGGGCTAGTCAACATATGGCCGGATGTTCCAGCTCTAAGGTCATAGTCGCAATCAACAAAGATTCTGAAGCAAACATATTCAAAGATGCCAGATATGGAGTTGTCGGTGATTGGGAAAAAGTTTTGCCCGCATTGACAGAGACCGTAAGGGAATTAACTCAAAGCTAATCAACTCAAGGTCAGATTATCAATCAACCTGACCTTGCCAAAACGGACAGACACCAAAATTAGAGAAGTGCCGGTTAGATTTTGTCGATCCTCGAAAGTATCGGGATCAACTATATTAATGTATTCGATTTGTTCTTGTTTGAGTTCCAACAACAAGATATCCAAGACGGAGTCACGTAGCTTCTCAGCGACCATTTCACCTGCCCTGAATACCTGAAGAGCCCCTAATAGGCTTTTATATATAACCGTAGCTGATGCCCGTTCCTGAGGAGTTAGTTGTTGGTTCCGGCTACTCAAAGCCAAACCATCCGGTTCCCGTACCGTGCCTATTACTCTGATTTCGACAGGTATATTGAGATCCAGTACCAAGTGTTTTATAACAGCAACCTGCTGCCCATCCTTTTGACCAAAATAAGCTCTGTTAGGCTGTATTTGATTGAACAACTTAGTGACTACCGTGGAGACTCCTCGAAAATGTCCTGGCCTTACTACCCCTTCTAATTTATTAGCCCAAGCACCTGGATCTACCCAAGTGTCAAAGCCTTCCGGATATATCTCGTCCTCGGAAGGCAGATAAACTATATCTACTCCTTCTTGTTCCAATAAAGCTAAATCCCTCTCTTGATCTCTCGGATAGCTCACCAGATCGTCAGGATCATCAAATTGGCTCGGGTTTACGAAAATGGTTGCAACTACGACATCGTTCTCTAGTCTAGCGGTTCGGATTAAAGCTAAATGACCCTGGTGAAGTGCTCCCATCGTTGGGACTAACCCAACCGACTCAGATTTCAAATGGGGTGAGTTGCGGATCTGGTTAAAAGTCTTAACTATATCCATTATCTGCCGATCCGTTTCATGAAAACACCAATCACCTGTTAGAAGAGTTCGTTGATCTCGCGCTCGAGCCGATCTTGGGCTGTTTCTATACGTCCCTGATCATCCACTTTGGACGGTTGTCTCTGCGTCACTTCGGCGTAAAACTTTTCGTCATACCCTCGAGTGTGGACAACTACAGGCATCGGGAGCGCATGTCCAAACATGAGAGCCTGTTGCTTGGGTTCTAATCTTGATAACACTCCCCTCAGTTGGCGGGATCCTGATGTACCGGATAATACCGCCTCAACGTCCCTATCGTTATCTAGAAGACAAGTTAACCTTGTCCCTAATTGACTCATCACTTCTTGGTCAATTGCGCTTGGGCGTTGATCAATTACCATCAATGTAACGCTGTATTTTCTCAATTCCCGTGCAATAATACCGAAAATGGTTTGAGAAGCGACGCCGGGATGCAGAAATTTATGGGCTTCTTCGATTACTATCACGAGGGGGCGTGGTTTTTTTCCCCCATTACCCTCTGCTGAATCAGTTTGAGACACGTATCGCTCGTGAATTCTCCTGGAAAGCAGGTTACTGACCAGAATATAGGCAGTCAGGTCATTCCCGTAATCACCAAATTCTAAAACCACGTGATTCCCGCGTTCAAGATGATGAATTATCTTGTCTGTAGTATCTTCGCTGGCTCGAGAATTAGGTGAGGAGTCTAGAAAATTATATCGCTCTAGCCGTCTCAATCTGTTGTGAAGAGTTGATAAAGCCTGTGGATGAACCCCAATTTCCACCGCGAGTTCATTAATGTCGGTTCCCCTCAAAGCCAAAAATCTATGCAACCAGTCCTTTTGCCCAAATTTGTGTTGCAAGTTGTAAGCCGATGATCCCGCAACTTCGGATAAGTTAAGAGTCTCTCTCAATAATTCTATGTCCTCGGGTTCGATCTCCGAATAGTTAATGTTGACTACTTCGTCTGTAGAAATACCCCGCCTTCTCGCCTGGGCTGGATCTAGAGTAAAAGTAGTTACTCTAGATCCAAACAGTTGCTTCAAACCTTTCACAGAAGTGTTACGGTCGGTGTCTTGACCTCCCCATCCATATTCACTGTGCATATCAAAAATCAATGAAGATGCCTGGTTCCCCTGTAATATTCCAACTAAGAGCAGTCTGGTCAAAAAGGTTTTGCCCGTTCCACTCTTCCCAAACACCCCGATTGATCTCTTAACTAATTCCTCCAGATTGAGGCATAGCTTACTTTGCATATCAAGAGGGTTACCTATCCAGAAATGTTGTTCATCTTCTCTGCCAAATACTGTTTCAACATCGGAATCGGAAGCCGGATAGGCCGGCGAAAAATGGGGAGGAATGGTTTTAGTTGATACTGGAACAACATCCGGGTCCCCTAGGACTAAGGGCATAGTGAGATGAGGTATAACTTCCGCTGTTCCATAAGCTACGGTTCCTGACACCATTTCGGCAATAAATTTATCATCCAAAGGCGGAGGGTTGTGCTTAACTCTTGGATCCGAATTTTCTAAGGTCAAATCCGTTACAACTCCGAAAAACCTGTTTTTATTCCCATGAATAGTTACGAAACTACCCGCTTTTAAATCCTCTACGGTGGACTTACCATCTGGATCCAGCCGGATTTCGACCCCCTGGGATAGCGACCCACCTACTACTAACCCCAGGGCGTGTTCTTCCGATAATGGCGAAGCACCATTTAGTTCGTCGTCTATCACATCAGACTCCTTAGTATAGAGGTGAGTTGCCGAATATCTGAGGATAATTCTTTTGCTAAAGCACGACCGACTTTAGTTCGAAAATCGGATTGAAGGGGTTGAGCCTGAATCAGTTGGTTCATGCATGCCAGGACCGTCTCTTCAGTCACTATAGAGCCGGAGTTCAGAAGTAGATGTATGAAATCCAAATGGTTGCTAAAATCAACCACTTCGGATTCTGAACAACTATTAACAAAGGAATGTACCCTCGGTGGCAAGGCTGGAAGGTGCTGATTAATCTGTTGCCCTGCCCTGTGCCCGACAATAAGCGCCTCAAATCTAGATGTTAGTAGGCGAGACAATTGAGGATTATCTTTATAAAGTTGTTCTTCGCTGTCGGCTCCCTCACCTCTTGCGATGATTGGCCGAGTAGGATCAAGAGGTTCCGTCGTTATCTTACACACCACACCAAAGATAGGCGGAGAGCCGGTTTGAATGAAAGAGCCCAGCGGTGGGGTATTATAGAGTCTATAACTTTGAACAATAAACGCCGTGGTACTTGACTCAATAACCTCACCTATCCTGTTGTTTCCAGCTAATTGTTCCATGAGACATCAACAATACTGATAGGTTAATAAGGAGGAGGTGCCAATATCCCTCACCAACGGCGCGAACCATGAAACGTTGTTAATCTGCATACACTGCCTTCCGTCACTACCATCCCTATGCACAAGTATATTTTATCATAGAGATGTCAAATAAGCGGGTTCAAAGAACTCTGATAAAGAATAAACTTGATAAACTCCGTCACTTTCCTCGCAACCGTATCACTCCGAGACGGTTATAATGCGACCGATCCTCAGCTTTTTATCATAATAGGACAGAGAAAATATCCTTAGATGGTGGAAAGATTGCCATCTAGCCGCTAAACTCAGTAGCCGCGAGGCTTGGTTTGTCAGGGATGATAAAATCGACTTCTGGAATAGTTTGCAAGGACAGCAACCCATATCCTGAATATGGTTGGAAGTTAGAATGCATTCAGATCGTACTTCCAATGATCATTATAAGTCTGAGGTTAACGTTATTTTGAGGCCCAAAGTATGCTTGTTTGTTATTTTAATCACCCTCATATTGGGATTAATAGCCTGTTCCGATGTTGGAGATCAGGCCGTGACGCCAACAGATTCTGATGGTACCCGAAGGTTAAAGGTAGTCACCACGGTTTCTCCTATAACAAGTTTAGTTGAAAACATTGGCGGAGCTAGGATCGATTTAGAGGGAGTAGTCCCGGAAGGCGCAAACTCACATACTTTCGAACCCGCACCTTCCGTTGCATCAGTATTAGCATCTGCCGATTTAATCATTGCTAACGGTTTGTTTTTAGAGGAACGAACCATAGAATTAGCGAATTCTAACAAAAAGAATTCTGCTGTTATTTTACTTCTAGGTGACCAATCTATAACTCCAGAAGAGTGGGTCTTTGACTTTTCATTTCCGGAATCGAATGGACAACCTAATCCTCACTTGTGGACATCTCCCGTTATGGGGATAAAATACGGACAATTGATCCATGATCACCTTGTGAAATTGGATCAGGAAAACTCTTCCTACTACGACCGCAATTGGGAGCGATTAAAGAACAAATTGGAAGAATTAGACCGCGGGATTAGGGCCAGCATAGAAACTATACCTCCCGAAAACAGGCTTTTACTCACCTACCACGATTCTTTCCCTATGTTCGGATTGCAATACGGTGTTAAAATTCTAGGCGCAGTACAACCATCTAATTTCACTGAACCTTCCGCACGCGAAGTCGCTAGGTTGATCAAACAGATTCAAGATAACCGGGTACCTGCTATTTTTGGGTCTGAGGTTTTTCCAAGCCCCGTTATGGAACAAATTGCCAAAGAGGGCGGTGCTGAATTTGTAGATGAATTGAGAGATGATGATTTACCAGGGAAACCTGGGGATCCGATGCATTCCTATCTAGGGCTCATTTTATCTGATATGCAAATAATGATCCCTGCTTTGGGAGGAAACGTAACGGCGTTGGAGGGTTTTGATACTACACTGGTTTTTAAAGAACCCAGCAAGGCAATATATCCTCAATAAGGTAGACAAATTAAATGTTACATCCTTTTCCCCATCAGGGTTCTGGGGAACCCATGGTCGAGCTTAAACGGGTAAATTCAGGATATGAAGGTCACCAGATCCTAAATAATGTTGATCTAAAGATCATGTCGGGCGATTTCGTGGGGTTATTGGGTCCTAGTGGGTCAGGCAAAACAACGTTACTGCGAACTATTTTAGGTTCTACGAAATTATACGGAGGCTCCGTCAAAGTCAACGGAATTGATATCAGGCAAAAAAGACCTAAAATTGGATACGTTCCACAATTAGAAACCATAGACTGGAATTTCCCAGTGACAGTCGAAGAAGTCGTTATGATGGGACACACCATGAATCGACCTCTCTATCCGTGGCATAAAAAAAGTGAAAAGAAATTAGCTTCCGAGATCATGGACCGACTTGGCATCTACCACTTAGTTAACCACCATATCCGGGATTTATCAGGCGGGCAGCAACAACGAGCTTTTCTGGCTAGGGCATTAGTCAGTAACCCGAGTTTATTATTGCTCGACGAGCCTACAAGCGGGGTTGATATCAAAACCCGTGATGAAGTCATGCATCTCCTACATGACTTAAATCATCAGGGCGTTACAGTGATCATGACTACCCATGAGATTAACGCGGTTGCAGTTCATCTCCCCTGGTTAGTTTGCATAAACGGACATATTCTAGCCGAGGGTCCTCCCTTAGAAGTTATCACAACGGAGATGCTGGGCCTAACTTACGGAGCGGAGATGCCAGTAATTCAATATGAAGGAATGCCTTTGGTGGCAGAAATTCCCCATAGCCATAGTTAGGCCTATAGGGCTAACTCAGAGTCGCCTATCACTATCACATAAGGACTACTCGATTGTTTGAACCTTTCCAATATGAATTCTTTGTTCGGGGCTTTATCGCAGCCACGCTGGTAGGTGCGTTGTGCGGATTAATTGGTGTCTATATAGTTCTCAGGCGTATGGCATATATAGGGCACGGACTCTCACATGCTGTTTTTGGCGGAGCTGTAGTTAGTTATGTTATGTCGTTTAACTTTTTTATTGGTGCGAGCATATGGGGCTTTCTATCTGCTCTATTAATTACTCTTACTACACGTAAGCGTAAGATCGGAACAGATGCGGCCATAGGTATTATCACTACGGCCAGTTTCGCGTTGGGGATAGCCCTCATTAGCCGATTTAAAACGTTTACCAGAAGTTTCGATGCCGCTTTGTTTGGAAACATACTCGGAGTTAGTACAGGAGACCTACTCGCAATCACAGTCGTCGCAGCGTTTGCAGTTATTATTCTTTTCTTTGGTTATAAATTGTTCCTCTTTGCGACTTTTGATCAAGATGTTGCGAGATCATACGGGGTTCCTATAGGTTGGTTGGACACAATATTTTCCTTAGTACTAGCTGCAACTATAGTAGTTTCAATCCAAATTCTAGGGGTAACCTTAATCGCAGCCGCCATAGTTATACCTCCGATCGTAGCCCGTTTGTTAACCAATCGGTTTAAAGTGATGATCTTCTTGTCTACTGGGGTAGGTGCTTTTTGTGGATTGGGTGGTATATATATCAGCTATTACGTAGACGTTTCTTCTGGTGCCAGTGTAGTCCTTTTCTCTGCCTTGATATTCGTTATAGTTCTTATCTACAGTAACATACAGAATCACATTGCCCTGATCACGAGAAGACACGGGGGGCATACTCATTTACCCTAAAATTGCTAATTGACTCAATTCCTATACAATATCGACGTACGATACCAGTGAAACCTTTAAACATAAAGGGAACGAGAACTAAGGGACCGAGTTTAAGAGGAGGGGATCTATTATGGCTCATGGTCACCATCACGTCCCAGTGAATACAGAAGGTCAAAAGGGCGTCCGCAAGGGGGCCACTTTCATAATCGGCGGTCTCACCAGTGGGCACGGCGTTTTCCACTGGTTTACCCGTAGTTTCGAAGTAATGATGCCAGAGGTACGAGATGCTTTCGGATTAACTGGCGTTGGAGTTGGAGGACTAGCAACTACCCGTGAGTTAGCCTCCGGAATAGTTTCCTTACCCGGTGGGATAATCACGGATATGTTGAGACGATACTGGGGATGGGTACTTGCAACCTGCATGGCTTTATTTGGCGTAGGCTGGCTTGTTATAGGAATATCACCTGTTTATCCGTTGATTTTAGTCGGGATGGCTTTAGTGGCAGTAGCAGCATCTGTCTGGCACTTGCCGGCCATGTCGGCACTATCCCATCATTTTTCCCACAGACGGGGAGCGGCATTATCATTCCATGGTGTGGGCGGACAGGTGGGCGACGCAATAGCCCCAATTGTTACAGGGTTTTTGTTAGCCGCGATGGCCTGGAACCAGTTGATTAGCATTTATGCGGTAGCACCATTATTTCTAACCTTCCTAGTATTCTGGGCATTTAGAGATCTAGGTAAATCCGAACGAATCGAAATCCAACCTACTAGTTTTTCTACACAATTAACAGCATCCGCCGCGCTTTTTAAGAATGGGCGCCTACTAATGATTACATTGGTAGCAGGTCTCCGTGGCATGGCTTTCGTTGCTTACATCCCATTCCTGGCTCTGTACTTGAACGATGCATTGTCTCTGAGTGCCCAATCCCGAGGGGCGCACCTGACAATTTTAGTGGTGGTTGGAATCGTTTCAACACCGATAATGGGTTATCTTTCAGATAAATTTGGCCGGAAAATAGTTCTAATTCCAGGCATGATTTTCATCGGCGTAATGACGGTATTGTTGGTCCCATTCTCAGGCAATTCGATATTTTTGATTGTCATCCTCGCGTTACTAGGAACGTTCCTTTTCAGCGACCAACCAATCCTCACCGCTGCTGCTTTAGATCTCGTCGGAGAGGGAGTAGCCGCGACGACTCTGGGAGTTCTGTCTTTCTCGAGATTCTTACTGAGTGCAACCTCACCAATAATCGCAGGTATCCTGTATAACATTAATATTGACTATACTTTCTACTATATTGCAGGGTTATTTGGGATTGCTGCTCTGATTTTGCTAGCCATACCTTTACCCAAAGTAGTTACAGCTGGACATCATGACGATCACGGACATGATGATCACGGACATGACGATCACGGACATGACGATCACGGACATGATGATCACGGACATGATGATCACGGACATGGTGGTCACGGACATGGTGGTCACAACCACTAAAAGACGGTATTTAGGGTCCCACAAAAATTGGCGAAACCCTTTTGCGGGACCCTCTTATTATCTAAGCTGAATTAATAAGGAGATTTACTGGATGCCAATCAACACTGTTGCTATCTTGAGTCCCGGAGACATGGGTCATGCAGTGGGGCAACTACTGAAACAACATGAACTGAGAGTAATCACTTGTCTGACGGGGCGAAGTGATAGGACTAAGGGGCTAGCCAAGTTAGCAGGAATAGAAGATATCGAAGACTTTGACGAAATGGTAAAAACCTCTGACTTGATCATGTCAATCACTGTATCTGAAATAGTTCCCGCGCTTTGCAAAGAAGTTGCTAATGCCATCCAACGAACAGATAGTAACCTACTATTTGCTGAGTGTAACGCATTATCACCTGAAACCACAAAATCAATGGAACAGATCATCACAGAAGCTGGAGGAAGGTTTGTAGACGCCTCTATAATCGGTGGCCCACCTCGTAATGGCAGTAGTCCGCGTTTCTATACCAGTGGTCCAAACGCTAGTGAATTTGAGCAGATGCGAGAATTCGGTCTAGATGTCCGGAATATCGGGCCGAACACAGGACAAGCCTCAGGAATTAAAATGTGTTACGCAGCTATGACAAAGGGCACTGCCGCACTCCATTCACAATTGCTCCTAGCAGCAGAAACACTCGGGTTATACGAACCCTTGATGAACGAGTTCGCCTCAGGCCACAAAGCAGTTATCGACCGAATGGAAGGATGGATCCCCGGAGTCCCCGCTAAATCCCGCAGATGGGTAAGCGAAATGCAAGAGATTGAAGCAACTTTCCAAGAATTAGGGATGACTCCGCATATTTTCGAAGGTGTTGCAGATATGTATCGTTTGATAGGGAGTACAGATATAGCTGACGAAAATCCCGAAACGAGGGACAAAGGAAGGTCATTAAAAGAGACCATAGAGATTATAAGTAAAAATTTGGTCTGAGTATTTCGTCAGTACAAAATAAGAAAAGCCCGAGATATTAACTCGGGCTTTTCTTATTTAATCTGTACCTGAGTTATGCCTCAGTTTGTTCCGTTTGGCTTCCTTTGACGGTCACGGTAATGTGCGCCATAGCGGTTGCATCTGGAGCACCGTGCCAATGATTTTCACCAGCAGGGATAACAACTACGTCACCTTGATGAACTGTAAGACTCTCATCGTCTGTAGCAACAGTGCCGGTGCCTTCTGTAATGATCAGAATTTGATCGCCGCTGTGCTTATGAAATTTATTTCGAGATCCAGCACTAAAACTGACTATACCAAAGTTGAAGTTACTGCTGTCATTAGGATCCAGAACGTTTTGCCGACTAACATCCCCTGTGAACAATGCGCTGACTGCAGGCTCCTTGGCCACATCTTTCATAGTTACTTTCTTCATGTAATACTCCTTTGTAATAATGTAAAGATACTATATCTAGGCGTATCTAGTTACTGGTTCCAATGATATAGGCAATGAAGAATCTAGTCCAGTTCCCTTGGTTGGACAACAGACTTCATGTTGTTCCCTTCTGGTCACTAGGACCCCTTTGGATGTCCTCAAACAAGTTAAAGATAGTATTAGCCAAAAGACTGGGACGGTGTTCATATTCCGGTGTTGGATACCATTCATAATCAAAACTTCGGAGGACCGTACCATCTATACGACAACGAAGATTGGAAACAATTACCTTGAATCCAGTATGTTGTGTGGCTTGATCAGCTATTTGTTCTAATACAACGTCTGGGCAGTCGAATATGACTAAGAACCCTCCCTGTTTGGCCCCATCAGTTACCCTCGCCCGAAACACTTTTCCCAAACTTTGGAATTCGACAATTTCATATGGTTGATCGGATATCCCTTGATCGGGCCACCCGATATTTATCGTGCCACCCACTTCCCAGTGATGCAATTTACCCCCCATTATCGGTTAGCATCTTAAACTCGTGTTTTCTATATTTAATTAAATTTCGTATCTCACGATCGCAAATCCTCCCTTATGGTGATCAGTACTAATGGAAGTGCCGATACTAATATCAGCAGTAGCGCTGGTGCCGCTGCTTGAGCGAAGAACGCTTCAGAAGAGGCACTCCATATAGATGTAGCCAGTGTGTTAAAACCTAACGGGCTTAAGATTAACGTCGCCGGTAATTCCTTCATAGTCAATAAGAACACAATCACCCCACCAGCAAGCACTCCGTGTTTAACCATGGGCAAAGTCAAGGATTTCAATACATAGAACGTAGAATGCCCAAGGCTTCGGCCAGCATCCTCGATTTCAGGACGTACTTGTAATAAGGAAGATCGGATTGCCCCGACCGCTGCCGGCAAAAATAATATAACGTAGCCTGCGCTTAAAATCACGAACGTTTGATAAATTCCCGGAAGGTAATTTGCACCAAAAAAAACTAGTCCCAAGGCAACCGCTATCCCCGGCAAGGCGAATCCTATATAAGTTATTTTTTCAACTACTACACTCAACATGCTTGGATAACGAACACATAAAACGGCAATTGGGAAGGCGGCAATTACCGTCGCAAGGGAAGCGACTAGAGAGATCATTATCGAATTTAATGCCGCTTTCCACAAAATCAGCAAAGGTTCACCGGCGAATACACCGCGTATTAACCAATACCATAATACAAGTACCGGTAGCACTAACCCTACGAAAGTGATTATTATTAAAAACATTTGGGATGGCCATTGCCAAATGCCTAACGACATGCCGACTGGCTTCCGGGAAACACCTTGCCCTGTTCTATAATACCTAGCCTTCCCACGAAATAACCCTTCTCCTACAACGATCGACAAGGCAATCACAATAAGAATCACTGATAACAAGGCCCCGAAGTTCCGGTTTAAAGACCCCTCATACTGATTAAAAATAGCCCAGGTAAATGTTTCATATCTCAAAATTGATACAGCGCCAAAATCACTCAGAGTGTATAGGGCAACGAGGAGTGCACCTGCCGCGATAGATGGTCTTAACAGAGGCACAGATATTTTCAGGAAGGTTTTCCAACCCCCATTGCCTAGAACCCGAGCGGATTCCTCCAAGTTAGAGTCCATTTGCCTTAACCCCGCTTTAACCGTTAATAACACATAAGGGAAGCTCAGGAGCGAGAGAATTATTAGCGAACCTACATAGCCGCTTATATCAGGGATTCTCTCGAATCCCCATAATGCGTTCAAAAATGTCTGGAGCATACCCTTGGGTCCTAGGGCTACGATGAAAATGAAGCCTCCGACATAAGACGGTATGACCAGAGGCAGTAGCGTTATAACGCTCCAGAATTTTCTAAATCGCAGATCTGTTCTAACTTGCAACCATGCTATTGGGATAGCAATCAGACAACTCACCAATGTAACTGTAACAACGAGAAATAGTGTCCTGAAGAGGACCATCAAAATCCTTGAACGTAGAAGTAATTCCCACGTAGATAGCTCAGTACCAAACGAGCGTAGCAGAAGGTAAGTCGGAGATAATAAAATTACTCCCGCTAATATTAGGGTTGGAATCCAAATATATACTGGAGGCCACTTAGCGTATCTAAGGAGGCCTCCAGTTGTTATCCTTTGGAGAAATCTTGTTTTCAAGTGCACACGGTGATAGTTATCAAGGTAGAATGCCCACTTCTTGAAGCATGGCTTGGGTACCGGACATGTCTTCTAGATCGGTTGGACCCAAGTCAGGTTGTTGAATATCTCCTAATGGTACCAAAACATGTGGTGTTTTGACTCCTTCTATCAATGGGTATTCAAAAGTTTGACCTGTAAAATACTGTTGCCCTAATTTTGACAGCATAAACTGGAGAAATTTCTCGGCATTTTCCTTATTTTCGGAACTATCTATTATTCCAGCTCCTGCCACCATAACTAAAGATCCCGGCCCTTGTTCTCTCAAGTGATAGTTGCGGGCACTAAAATCCTCACCTTCTTCTGCCAGGAAGCGGAAAAGGTAGTAGTGGTTCACCAATCCAACATCAATTTCACCTGCCGCCACCGCGGCAACTTGAGGTGTGTTTTTAGGATATACTAGAGGTTCGTTGTCTTGTATCCCCTTTAACCACTCTCGAGTTTTGTCTTCTCCCCACAGAGATCTCATGCCAGTAATCATTGTTTGAAAAGATGAATTAGTTGGAGCCCAACCGATTCTCCCTTTCCACGTCGGATCTAAGAACCCCCATAAGCTATCTGGAAGATCCGATTCATCCGTGTTATCGGGATTGTAAACGACTGTTCGAGCGCGACCTGATATCCCTACCCACTTATTCTTACTCGAACTGGCCCAATTCGGTACCAATCCTAAAATATCGCCAGATATCGGGGTCAAGAGATCCCCAACGACACTTAGGCCACCAGGATCTTGTGCGAAAAATAAATCGGCAGGAGAATTATCTCCTTCCTCGAGGATCGTAGCAGCCATCGCGGCTGTTTTTCCGTACTTGATTTTCACGTCAATTCCGCTAACCTTCGCAAACTGTTCGATTATAGGGCCGACCAATTTCTCGCTCCTTCCAGAATAAACAACCAGGTCCCCTGTTCCCTTAATTTTCTCCACGACACGTTCTACCTCGATTTCCTTGAGGACCTCTATCTCTTTAACTACTTCAACCGGAACCTCTTTAATTACCTCAACCTCTTTGACCACTTCGATTGGAACTTCTTTAACTATTTCCACTTGCTTCGGAGACTCAGTTGAACACCCAATGATCACCAATAACACCGAAAGACCGATTAGCCCAAACACCAAAGCCTTAAAAGGCACACCAAATATCCCCTTGATTGATACCATGGTTTTCCTGACACTCCATCTATAAAATTTTCACGACTAATGGCATCCCCCCTGAGGTAATCATCAATCTTCAGATCGGATTAGTCCATACGTGTTTACACGTTCGTCGATACTTATTATAATAATGAATGTCCAAACCATTGTCAACTAAGTAGCAACGCCGCACCAAGTTACGGTCAAAATAACATCTTATCTAGTGCGTTTACCACCAATAAAACCAAAAAGTCTATCCGGTATACCAATACGTTGTTGGCTCTACTATCAGCCCGCCCCGTTTTATTAAGGTTGTTGCCGTCGATATGGGTCCTTATTGACAAGTACTCCAAATGTAAATACACTTTATCAAACCTTGGTACACTAATTTTTAAATTCACGCTAGCTCATATACATTCATTACATATGCACACTATTATGTTAATAGAGACAAACCAATGTCCATTGACGCAGTTGATAAATTCGCACATGAACCCAATTAAGGTAACTCGGAACACCTCTCCGTACTCTTTTATTAGACATTTGGAAACTTTATGTTAGCAACCGCAACATCTGAGATTTTACGTTGCGAGGGAATCTCTAAGTCGTATGGCCAGGTGGAAGCCATTTCCGACCTTTCCATCTCGATTAGCAAGGGGCAGATTGTATCCTTACTAGGCCCTAGTGGGTGCGGCAAGACTACGTTATTGCGCTTAATCGCCGGATTTGAACGACTTAGCAACGGATCCATATTTCTTGGGGATAGACTTGTGTCATCATTGGGCCAAGAGATCCCCACAGAGAAGAGGCACGTAGGGATGGTGTTTCAGGACGGTGCTCTGTTCCCACATTTGAGTGTCCAACAAAACGTAGAATATGGGTTGATGAAGAATGGTTTTCGGAAGAACATAATTAATGATGTATTGAACCTTGTGGGACTAAATGGTTTGTCAGATCGAATGCCCCACCAGCTATCGGGTGGGCAACAACAACGAGTGGCCTTGGCAAGAGCGTTAGCCCCCGAACCTGAACTGTTATTACTTGACGAACCTTTTTCAAATTTAGACCCTTCTCTCCGTGACCAAATCCGGTTAGATACGAGACTTATCCTTAAGGAAAACTCCACTACTGCGATTTTTGTCACTCATGATCAAGAAGAGGCTCTGGTGATGGGTGACAAAATAGCGGTAATGAATCAAGGCAATATCGAACAGTTCGATGTTCCTCAGGTCATATTCCACCAGCCTACCTCAAAATTTGTCGCAGAGTTTATCGGAATGGCAGATTTTGTTGACGCCCACTTAGATGGATCAAATATCGTATCCCCTATTGGCAATGTGGAATGTCCTATAGATATATTGACTAAAAACCCAAACTCATTTGAAGTAATGGTACGACCTGACTGCCTCGACTGCTCACTTTGCTCTGATAATCCCAATGGGACTATCGAGTCTAAAGAATTCAGGGGCGCTTCCTTCTTGTACTATGTTAAGTTGGTCACCGGCGAAACCGTGAGATGCCTCTTGCCCCATACGAACGATTTCCCACTGGGCTCTCAGGTTAAAATAACCCTCCGTCATCAACACGCCCTCAGAGCCTTCAGTCAAGGGCAATCTATCGACTCTCAAATGCCTCTCTGATATCATAGATCCACATAACACAACTCGTGATCATATTTAATTCATCTCTCTAGTTTATAGTGAATAGCCATGCCCAAATCTACTTCGGGAACTGTACCAACAGTAGGATCAGGCACTGATACAACTGACGACCGTCATTCGCCAGTAACTGAAAATTACTTATTATCGTTATACAAACTTTGGGAAGACTCGGACTTCCCGACCGTCACTCAACTGACAGACAACTTAAAGCAGTTACCACTTACAGAGGGGCTCGGCACATCAGTCCCCTCGGTTGCTGGCATGGTGCGAAGGATGGAGAAGCAGGGGCTCGTAGATGTCGGATCAGATAAGAGAATTAGGCTGACCGATAGTGGGATTAAGGGTGGTGAAGATATTGCTCGCCGTCATAGATTGGCCGAATGGCTAGTAGTAAGGTTACTGGGAATGAATCTTCACCAGGCATATGTTGAAGCACACCAACTGGAACATGGCATGTCCCACGATTTTCAGATAAAGCTTACAGAATGCCTTGGTCATCCAACCAAATCTCCGTTTGGGCGCCCAATACCCGGAGCTGGCGAACCCCACACCCCGCAAGGAGCTATAGACTTGGGCCAAGCCACAACCGGTTCGGCATACGTAGTCGAAAGGATCCCAGAAGAAGATGTAGACTTGTTGAGATTTTTGGATGAATGGGAAATCACCCCTGGTGGTAAAGTGTCAGTATTGGAAACCGCTCCGTATAGAGGAGTCTTGACCATTAATACAAACATAGGAGAGGTTTCCCTGGGTTATAACGTGGCACAGCAAATTTTGGTCCTACAGGGGTAACCAGTTCGCCTAGATTAACCTAAAAATACTTCATCTGATCTACCCCTAACCTGTAATTAATATTTATCCGAGGGTTCTCCCCCGTATCATCGTTAGGATATTTGAGTTGTGAACCCCCGTTCGATTGGGATTTCTTAATCACCTCTGATTTTTAGTTCACTGTCTCGACACACAAAAGTTACATTTTGGTAACAATATAGTAATCAAAACGAAACCTCTATGTAACATCACCAGATTAGACTGCATCCAACTACAATCAGGAGGATGTCATGTTGCGTAAGAGTTTACCGCTGATCGCGGCCGGAATACTGGCAGCAAGCATTTTAGGTGGCTATAACATCGCATTTGCTCAGGACGTCACATCTGATCCAGCGAAACTTGATCAGGGTACCAACGTTATATGGATGGTTGGCGCATTTTTAGTGTTTTTTATGCAGGCCGGGTTTGCGTTTTTGGGAGCCGGACTCATAAGGTCGAAAAATACAACCAATTATCTGACCAAAAGTTTTATGGACTTCGCGATAGCATCCCTGTCTTTCTGGGCATTTGGGTTCGCTTTAATGTGGGGAACATCAGCAATGGGTATCATAGGTACCACTAATTTCTTTTTACTCGATGCAGCAGATGGCCAAACCTATGTTGACTGGGTGTTCCAAATGGTGTTTGCCGGAACAGCAGCTACCATTGTAGCCGGAGCCATGGCAGAGAGAACCAAGACACAGACTTATTTGGCTTATAGTTTCCTGATTGGTGCTGTCATCTATCCATTATACGGGCACTGGGTATGGGGAGGAGGATGGCTTGGGAATCTTGAGGCCATAGGACTGCCCGCAGCATCCGATTATGCAGGTTCGGGCGTAGTCCACGCGGTCGGTGGGTTCATAGCACTGGCAGGAGCAGCAGTTGTAGGTCCGAGGATAGGTAAATTCAATCAAGATGGTACTGCAAATATCCTACAAGGACACAGCATCCCATTTGTCGTTATAGGAACTTTTATCTTATTCTTTGGATGGTTTGGATTTAACATTAATACAGGCGATTCAATAGGGTTAAATGCTATTAATACACTACTAGCAGGGGCAACTGGAGCCGTAGTAGCCTTCTATATTGGCTTGGTAAAAACTGGTAAGACCGATGTGCTACTCGCATGCAATGGCTCCCTCGCAGGGTTAGTAGGCATAACAGCACCAGTTGCATTCGTAGCTCCATGGGCAGCTGTCATCATCGGTGCAATCGCAGCCCCGATCATGATGGTGTCGGTCTCTTTCATTGAAAAGGTTTTCAAAATCGACGATCCGGTAAGTGCAATATCAGTCCACGGGACAACTGGCCTCTGGGGTTTACTAGCCGTCGGAATATTTGCTAATGGTAACAATGGGGTTACGGGACTAATTGGAGGCAACGGAGTACAAATTGTCTCTCAGTTACTAAGTATAGGTGTGGTTCTGGCCTGGGCCCTTGGAACCGGGTTCTTGATGTTTCTCTTACTCAAAACAACTATGGGAGTCCGAGTCACAGAATCTGAGGAGACTGTTGGTCTAGATAAATCGGAGCACGACTTAAAGACCTATACAGAACTTTAAATTGGTTAACAAAAATGTAACAACTTATTAAACTTTTTGAAACACTTTCCAAGCATACTAACAGTGTACTAATTGAGGAGGGGTGGTCAACATGGAAATAATAGCAGCAGCAGGCGCATTCGTAACGCTCTTTAGTCTCTGGGTAATAGTACCCAAGTTGTTACTGAAAAATAAGTAGTCAATCGCCTATACAATAAAAAAAGCCGGTGGGAAACCCACTGGCTTTTTTTATTGAGTTCCGGAACACCTATATCACAGCCATCTCAACAGACGCGTTAAGTAACAAACATTTAACAATTAAGCAAAACCTGCGAAACACTTTAAAGGCATCATAAGGGTATAGAAACTGAAGTGGGAGTAGTAACCATGGAAATAGTAGCAGCAGCTGGCGCATTTATAACACTTTTTAGCCTCTGGGTAGTAGTACCCAAGTTATTAATTAAGAATCGATAATATACTTGAATCGCGTTGATGTTCAGCGACTAAACGCCGTCAGAGTCAGTATTAGAACACATAAACATTCCTCGTAAAGGGATCATCCTCTACTGATCATTACTCAAAGTCTCCCTAACTACAGCCCATCCCTCAGCCATGGGTCTTTCAGGGAATGGGAGTTGATCCAAATCTCTCCCCACCTCTACCATAACTAAAATTGGACCTTCCTGAGATAAAACCGACTCCAATCCTAGAAATAACTCTTCTACATTACTAAACCTGTAAGTTCCGGTATACCCGGCACCGAGAGCCATCGCTTGGAGATCAATATTGTTCTGGCCCGCTACTGGAACACCTTCCGTTGACACATTACTTAAATCCTCAAAAACAAAGTGTACTAGATTTGAGGTTTTCGATTCACCTATAGTTGCGAAAGCTGCCAGATCAGTTCGGATAGTTGCATCGCAATCCAAAACCAGTACTTGTTTGTCGGGCTGTGCCAGAGATAAACCCAAACCA
>ENA-UPTF01000292-UPTF01000292.1-marine-metagenome-genome-assembly--contig:-NODE-292-length-36112-cov-4.809213_pt1 | contig 36112 bp, 37 predicted proteins | sample MGYA00238166_ERZ767019 | MGnify/ENA primary metagenome ERZ767019 (study PRJEB28930, sample SAMN06266391) | marine metagenome | isolation source: Sea water from 250 m depth | place: Atlantic Ocean | study... | reverse complement strand
CGAACGATCGCAATACAGTAAAACATAACAGAGGAACCGATATATTCGAAGCTGGGAACTTCCGCTTCGGCCTTGAACTGAGGAAGCAGCGTGGAGGAGATGGTGGTCTCGCAATACACGTTCTGGCTGACCTAGCCGGAACCCCAGGGAAGACCTACGTCGAAGAAACTGAAATGCTAGCCTTTGACTGCTTTAGACAAGACCCACATTACCACTACGGCCCGCGAAACAAAAACCACCGTATCTTCTGGGACAAAGCATTGGTTCCCGACACCTTAGAATGGACCTTAGAACAATTTAATAGTGGCCGTCTGAGAGACATGATTCAGCGAGCAGGATATCCCGGCATCGCAGCCGATTATGACCAAAGGGTCGTCAACGACATATTCCCTGCAATGGCCAGCCGTGCCAGAGAAATGCAGGCTCAACCACTTCCTGACGAACCTACCCCAAATCTAGTACCTAACTAGGCAAAAGATAGTTATAACGCAGGGTATCGGGCAAAATCCCCTACCCAGGATCAACAAACGAATAACTAATATAGAAGCGGGTTGGATAATCCAACCCGCTTCTATATTAGTTATCTATACACCGACTATTTATAGCCTAATCTGATCGAGACGCAACTTCTATATGAAAGTAGGAGAAGATTTATGGCTCCATTATCAAATGAGCAAGTTCGGGCCCTTGGATATGCAGTTAATCTCAATATAGAAGAACCAGATCTAACAGAGGTAACCCATAGCATTAACGCTATCTTGGATTCAATGGCCGCAATAAACCTTCCAGAGACCAATTTAGTCGAGCCAATTCCCATTCTATTGTCCGGAATGGAGGATTGATATGTTACCAGAAGAAATCCCTCTATTATCTGTAGTAGAGCTAGCTAACTATATAGAGAAAAAGGAAATCACTCCGCTCGAAACCGTCAGAGCTTATCTCAGCAGAATCGAAAAATTTGACCCAAAACTGAACTCCTATATAACAGTTCTTGCTGACCAAGCTGAACAGGACGCTGAGATTGCTGGTCAAGAGATCTCTAATGGTAATTACCGGGGACCTTTACACGGAGTCCCGGTAGCGGTCAAAGACCAAATTCATTCTGAGGGCATACGAACTACGGACGCCTCCCAAATAAGAACAGACTTTATCCCCAATGAAGACGCCACTGTACTCGCCAACCTCAAAGCCGCGGGTGCCATACTTTTAGGGAAACTCAATATGAGCGAATTTGCCCTAGGAGACCCTATTAGTTCCGCATTTGGGCCTGCACATAACCCATGGGATCTTAACAGGAGCCCCGGAACCTCTAGCACTGGCTCCGGCGCAGCTACAGCCGGGTTCCTATGCGCGACGTCTTTAGGTGAAGACACGGGTGGTTCTATACGGGGACCTGCAGCGAACTGCGGATTAGTCGGATTAAGACCAACCTGGGGAAGAGTAAGCCGATACGGGGTTGATGGAGCCTGCTGGTCTATCGATACCATTGGGCCCATATCTAGGACCGTCGCTGATTGTGCCATCACCATTGGCGCCATTGCTGGATTTGACCCTAAAGATAAATATACACGGCAAATTTCAGTCCCCGATTATTATGCCGGTCTGACCAAAGATATTACAGGGATGAAGATCGGAATAGTAAAAGAGTTAATGGATACAAATACTATGGGAACCGACCCAGTAGTGATCGCAGCAATAAACGCTGCTCTAGAAGTATTCGCTGGTTTCGGGGCCGAAATTCAAGAGATATCTCTGCCTCTGACCAAACACACCGGAGCAGTTGTAAGAACTATCACTCATACCGAACGAGTTAGTCTCCATCCTGAATGGCTAAGAGAACGGCCTCAAGAATTTCACCATAATACCCGAGTTGCTTTCATGGCGGCTAATTTAATTCCGGCACAGGTATACTATAAGGCACAAAAGCTTCGTGCTGTAGTCAGAGATCAGGTCTTAAATGCGTTTAAAGAAGTCGATCTTCTGATTCAGCCCACTTCGTCAGGGCCTGCAAATCTAATGAATCTAGAACCTGGAGTGAGGAGTTTAGAACAGGCTAAGAAAGCGCTGGTCGAAGGAGGCTTCAGGGGGCTTTATAGTTTGAGTGGCGCTCCTGCCTTATCCATCCCCTGTGGGTTTACATCTGAAAGCGGTACAGATCTTCCCCTCGCCATGCAGATAGCAGGGAGACATTTTGAAGAAGCCACCGTTTTACGTGCAGCCTACGCTTACGAGCAGGCCACAACGTGGCATAACCGTCATCCCTCAATAGAGTGATCTAGCGGGAGGAATTTGATATTCCTCCCTTTCCAATCAGTTGCATAATTAGCAAGCGTTGACCTCTACTACAGGAACACCTATAATCCGGCCACATTCAATATATTAGATACATAAATCATCGCGAAACGATTGCCTGAACGGCATGATAAAACAGGAGGAAGATTAATGAATGTTCTAGAAGCGGTAGCTAGAATACTGAAATTGGAAGGAGTTGAATGGATTTCCTGCTTCCCTTCCAACAATTTGATAGAAGCAGTAGCGAAAGAAGGAATCCGGACAATTATGTTCCGCCAAGAACGTGGTGCCCTGATGGCAGCAGACGGATTTAGCCGATTAAACAACCGCCAGAAATTTGGTGTTACTATTACACAGGGAGGACCTGGATCCGAGAATTCTATGGGAGGCATTGCCCAAGCCTTTAGCGACAATATTCCGATCCTGTATCTCCCCGGGGGACCAGCGTTAAACCAATATGCCGTTCGCCCCAACTTCTCCTCGGCCAGAACATACGCGACTGTGTGTAAGCAAAGTGAAGTGGTCGTGCAACCGGCCCAGGTTGTCGCGATAATGCGACGAGCATTTCACGCATTAAGAAATGGCAGACCTGGACCAGTGATAGTCGAAATCCCATCAGATGTCGGCACAATGGAAATTCCTGAAGACTCTTTGAACTATCAACCACCCAAGAGATCCCCTCAATCACCTGCACAGGGGGATGTCCAAGACGCAGTAAAATTATTGTTGAACGCTAAGAAGCCCGTAATATGGTCGGGAATGGGAGTTCTGTTCGCAGATGCAACCAAAGAACTTCAAGAGTTCGCAGAACTAACAGAAATTCCTGTCTATAGTACGATGCCGGGCAAATCATCTTTCGATGAACGCCACCCCTTATCATTGGGAGCAGGAAGCAGTTCCACATCGCTTCCTGCCAGGCGTTGGCTCCAAGAATCAGACGTCCTTTTCGCGGTAGGCTCAAGTATGACCCGTACTGGGTACGGACAGCCTATTCCAGACGGCAAAGTAATCATTCATAACGTGGAGAGCATAGAAGATATTAACAAGGATTTTTCCGTGGATGTTGGACTTCCAGGAGACGCCAAGTTAACCCTCCAAACTATGATCGATGAAGTCAAGTCACAAGCAGGGGACAACGGAAGAAAAGGTCAAACCAAAGTCGCCGAAGAAATAGCCGAAATGCGGGATGCGTGGATGGGCGAATGGACTGATTTACTTAACTCTGATGAAACCCCAATTAATACCTACAGAATCATCGGTGAATTAGAACGAACGTTAGACAAAGAGAATAGTATAGTCACCCATGACGCCGGCGCCCCACGCGACACAATCATGCCCTTTTATCGTGCTACTACGCCACATAGCTACATCGGATGGGGCAAGACCACTCATTTGGGCTATGGCATCCCCTTAATGATAGGAGCTAAATTGGCTCGTCCTGATAAGTTTTGCCTGAATTTCATGGGAGACGGGGCATTTGGAATGTCCGGGCTAGATATAGAAACATCAGTAAGAGCTGGAGCCCCAATAACTACTGTGGTATTAAATAACGGTGGCATGGCTACCTACCCCGGAGGCTATCCAACAGCCGCTGAGCTATTTGGTACTACCCACATGTCCGGTGATTACGCCAAGATTGCTGAGGGGCTAGGTGCAGTCGGTATCACCGTTACGAAGCCTGAAGAAATTGCACCTGCATTAACTCGGGCACAACAGCTAAACGCTGAAGGCAAAACCGTGTTAATCGATGTTCATTCAAACTTGGAAGCTCGCCGGTCAAACTTTGTATAACCTTCGCTAGAGCTCAGAGTAAAAAGGGGCCCATTAATGGGCCCCTTTTTACTTAAAACTGTCGATACGAATTTACTATAGGTAACCGTCTATCCTTACCAAAAGCTTTGGGAGTGATTTTGACTCCAGGTGGAGCCTGTCGACGTTTATATTCATTTCGATCGACATAAGACATCACTTGCTTAACGATAGCGGGATCAAACCCAAGTTGTATCATATCCAGATAGCTCAGATCATCTTCCACATATGATTTAATTATCGGATCTAAATAATCGTAAGGTGGCAGTGTATCTTGATCTAGTTGATCTGGCTTCAGTTCTGCGCTCGGTGGTTTATTGATTATCGCCTCCGGAATAACTGCGCTCGGAGTTCCACTTTGGTTGCGCCAATTTGATAATCGATAAACTAAGGTTTTAGGAACATCTTTCAATACAGCGAACCCGCCCGCCATATCTCCGTAAAGAGTAGCGTATCCCATCGCCATCTCACTCTTATTCCCCGTTGTCAGAACTAGCCATCCGAATTTATTTGACAGAGACATAATCACGTTTCCCCTGATCCGTGCCTGAAGATTCTCTTCCGCGACACCGGGATTAGTGCCTTCAAAATGCGGACCCAACATCTCCGTAAAGGCCGTATGGGCCAGTTCAATCGGCAAATTCCAAATTTGGATCCCTAAATTCTTAGCCAATTGCTCCGAATCAGCGACACTCCCTTCAGAAGAATACCGTGAAGGCATAGTAACACCGATCACATTTTCGGGACCAAGGGCATCTGCAGCAATCACAGAAGTTAAAGCGGAATCAATGCCGCCCGATAAGCCGACTAAAGTTTTACTGAATCCACTTTTAAGGACGTAATCACGCGTCCCTAACACCAGGGCTTGATAAACTTCTTCTTCTGCAGTCAAAGAAACGGAAGGGACAACTCTAGGCAAATCCGGATACGGCTTCGGCTCAAATCCGGAAACCTCGATGGTTCGAGCTTTACCAATTTCACCTAGCATAGCCGGATTCTCTTTCCTGGGTCTGGGATCCCTCAGGCGAGATCGAAATACGGACTCCACATCTAGATCAGCTACCACCATTTCCTCTCGGAAAAAGGCTCCCTGAGCCAATTTCTCTCCGTCCATGTCGTAAATTACACTAGCCCCATCGAAAACTAACTCATCTTGCCCCCCAATAGTATTTAAATAAGCGACAAATAAGCCATTATCCATCGCCCGGGTAGCTATCATCTTTTCTTTCTGGTATCCCTTCTCCACATAAAAGGGAGACGCATTAATATTTACTATTACCTCAGCCCCAGATTCTCGTTGCACTACCGCCGGCCCGACTGGATACCATATATCTTCACAAATATTGATCCCGACCCCTGTGCCATTAATTGTATACACAGGGCACGTATCACCTCGTCTGAAGTATCTATCTTCGTCGAACACACCGTAGTTCGGGAGGTAAAGTTTTTTATAGATGTCGATCAAGTTACCGTCGTATCCGATAGCTGCGGCGTTTGACGTATCCCTCGCAACATGGACGAACCCCACTACAACTGCTATCCCCTTTGCAGCGGCAATGACACGATGCATAGCATCTAGATTGGCTTGAAGAAATGCGGGTTTCAAAAGCAAGTCTTCCGGCGGGTAACCCGTTATCGCCAATTCAGGAAAGGCTACTAAATCAGCCTTCGTCTCGCGGGCCATGTCAATGTATTCAAGAATGGTTTGCGTATTGCCATTTATGTCTCCCACTGTGGAGTTAATTTGGGCTAACGCTAATCTGAATTGTCTAGACATTTCCACTCCCAGATTTGGTGCCATCTACATCATAACGCTTGAGCAGAATTACTTCATCGTATAGTTTTCCACATTGACACCTTGTTTCGTGGCAACTATGATTGGCTCCCATCACAACAGATCTCAAAGTTAAGTTAAACGAGATAATCATGATATACCGCCACCTTTTAGGAGTCTAATGGCTTCTCCTGAGTATGAATAACTGGCGTCTTCGTTTAGCCAACAAGTTTCCCTTTTACTATGGCTGGGTAGTCTTAGGCGCTTCAATATTACCTAGCTACTCGGCTAGGCCGTTAATGGCGATTGCCACATTGACCGTATTCCTGGTTCCCATGACCGAACATTTCGGATGGTCCCGGGGCCTTTTTTCGGGAGCGGTCAGTCTCGGAGGCATATGCGGGATAATAATATCTCCTTTTGTGGGTCGAATCGTAGATCGCCGTGGATCCAGCCTTTTGATATCGTTATCATCGGCGATCGTAGGCTTCTGTTCTATCGGCCTAGCAACGATAGGACAAGTGTGGACGTTTTATGCACTCTACGTTCCTGCTCGTACAGTTTTTGCGAGTCCTCTAGAATTAGGCACATCACTCGCTATCAGCAACTGGTTTATAAGGCGTAGGCCACTTGCCTTAAATATACTGAGCATAGGTCAAGGCACAGGCCTTGCTCTGATGCCGCTATCAGCACAATTCCTCATAGGAAATTGGGGCTGGAGGACCGCTTGGGCTAGTTTAGGCGCATACACTTTAATAATCGGTATACTCCCAGCTCTATTATTGATGGTACGCAGACCTGAAGATATTGGGCTCACTCCTGATCCTACTAATGCGACTCTTGCTACCCCTGGGAGCTTATCACCTGATAATCAAGATTTATTAGAAACAAATTTCACGCTATCGGAAGCCCTGAAAACCAAAGCATTTTGGATATTAGCAGCTTTCTCAGTGTCTGGATTTATGGTTCAATCAGGCGTGAGCCTACACCAAGTACCCCATTTTATTGGCCAGGGAGTCGCTCCGTCTTTAGCTGTTTTCGCGGCCAGCAACTTCGCTCTGTCCCAAGTCATCGGCGGAATAATTTGGTCTACACTAGCAAACAGATTCAAGGTTCGTTTTCTATTGGCGTCCGCCGGTTTGGCGGCAGGGATCGGAGCCATCGGCACTAGTAACAGTTCTTCGATACAATGGGGTCTTGTAGCTTCCCTTTGTTTGGGGATCGGAGTTGGAGGCCTACATTTACTCCTAAGGCTCACATGGGCCGATTATTATGGGCGAAGACATCTCGGAAGCATACGGGGAGTAGCGCACTCTGCCCAAATTGGTGGACAGGTAATTGGGCCAATCCTAGCTGGGTTTATGTTTGATATCACGAAAAGCTACAAACTACCATTTGCGGTGTTCACGATCCTGCTATGGGGAATGTCCCTATTCGTGTTAGCCGCAACACCCCCTCAGAAATACCAGTCATCTGGAGACTCTACCTAAACAGGACTAAAATTGGGCACCATTAACTACCGAATACCTATTCCTCTATCTCCTTCCGAGCAATCACAGCAAATAGAGGATTCCCTTGTGGCTGGTCGGCTGGATTCACCAGTCCGCTTCTTATATCCTCGAATCCCCCTGCATAATCCAGATAAGAACCCACTAAATCCAGATGGCCTTGGTCGCTGAGACCTCGCCAAATACGGACAGCTTTAGTTGGAAACATGCGGTTTGAAAATGTCACTATAAAAACGCCGCCCACCTTAAGTATCCGATTTACTTCCTTAAACGTTTCGATTGGGTGGGTCATATACTGAACCGATACCGTGACGACTACAGCATCAAATATGTTATCTGCAAAGGGTAACTCAAGATTTACATTTAGGTCATGTACGACATATTCGTCTAAATCAGGGTTATCAGCCATTTCAGCTGCATTCATCCCTAAACCCACCATCCGGCCTTTACCGCGATCTTGGGGCCAGTGAGATCTCCAACTGCTCATCAAATCGAGTATTAATGACCCGTCAGGTATCTGTTCCCGGAATACTCGTCCAACAGCGGCAATCGCGAAGTCATCTATGTGTACAACAAACCTGGGCTGGGAATAAAATAACCCGTCATTACTTTCATCTTCTCGTGAAAAATATTCAATTGGAAATGCTGTTTCCGTAATCATCCTCCCTTTTGAAGCCGTAGCAGGTTAAAGTTATTTTCCGTTAGTAGCCTAACGATCATCTGGCCAGCGAGTTACAGATGCGTTTAAGACTCTAACAGGATACAATCCCTCCGACGTGGTTCAAACATTCACAATCCATAACAAAGGAGTTTTAACATGACGACAGGCGACCAACAGGCTTTCCTAGATGAAACGGGACAGAACCGAGGATATACACTCGAAATGCACCATATCATGGCTGCTAATGATCTCGAATGGGCTAAGAAATACAACCAATTCATCGAAGCCACCTATACCGGGCAAAGATTACTAGACCGTAAAACCAAGGAACTTCTACAAATCGTTGTAGAGGCCGCACTTCGAGCCGACGTTGAACAAATACAAGCACATGTCCGAGTCGCACTAGAATCTGGAGCCTCTCCTCGTGAAATCCTGGAGGCTTTGCAAGCCGTAATTGCCCCCATGGGTGCTCTAGCATTTCGTCGAGGACTCCAAGCCTGGGCGGCAGAAACCGGGAACATGCCCCCTCAATAATCTATTTTAGGTTCTCCCCGGAATTCGTCACTTTTCCCAGACAACTGGGTTCCGTAGGACGCCGATATCATTGATGCCTATTTCTACTACATCCCCGTCTTTCATATTTTCAGGAGCCCCATCCGTTCCCATCCAGAGGACATCGCCGGGATAGATTGTCAAATATTGACTCATCTTACTGATATAATGGCGGACACTGAATATGGCATCTTTAACATCATATTCACCAACTAATTTATCATTTAAATTAATAGTCACATGCAAATCATCGGGTTCCAGATCAGTTACTATCCAAGGCCCCATAGGCTTGAAAGTATCAGTATTCTTTGCTCTCCAAAACGTTCGATCGCCCCGCTGCCAAGTACGTTCGCTAACGTCATTACCAATAGTGTAACCAAATACATAATCCAACGCTTCGGACTCCGATACGTTCTTACATTTCTTACCAAATACTACAACTAGTTCTCCTTCATATTGCAACAATTCTGTGGCATCTTTAGGAACTATTATGGGGTCATTCTGGCCAGTAAGAGCATTATTAGCTCGATACCCGACATCGGCATTGGGTGGAAATTGTGGTTCTTCACCTCGCTTTTCCGCCATCTCGATTATATGCTCTCGGTAGTTGATTCCTGCTGCATAGAAAGTAGAAGGTATTACCGGTGGTAACAGCTTTACCCCATTCAAAGGTCGAGAAGTAGATTGCCTAGAATATTCCCCAAAAGGATCTCCGGAAATTTCGATTACATTCTCTCCTTCAATGATTCCATAGCTAGCTGTATCCCCATTTTGGTAACGGCACCACTTCATAGCTGAACTCCTTGTCATATTAATCTCAGTATTCTAGTTATTTCCAATTCTTGCATTAGGTATAAAGGTCGTCAAGTTTCAAACCTCATAAGAGAATGATATAATCCGGCCGCGGAAAAATAACTCTAAATGTGACAATAAATATGAATATAAACTGGTTTGACCCAATTACAATGTTAGGTGTCCTAAGTGCTGGAGGTGGAGACTCCAGTAAAATCGTTATTACCCTGCTAATTCAAATCGCGGTAATAATAGCAGCAGCTAAGTTAGCCGGAGAAATAACCGCAAGATTTCTTAAGTTACCAACCGTCCTAGCCGAACTTGGAATCGGTGTTCTTATCGGGCCTTTCGCCCTAGGAGCACTACCGATCCCGGGTTTCGGGCCCCTTTTCCCACTGAAATTAGTAAATGGCATACCAGCAGCTATCCCCGTGAGTAGTGAACTATTTGCCATTGCTCAAATTGGTTCAGTGATCTTACTTTTTGCAATTGGCCTTGAAACAAATCTCCGGCAATTCCTCAAATACGCTGGTCCTGCTACGGCCGTCGCTTTGGGCGGAGTAGTGTTACCTTTTGCGTTAGGCAGTGGAGCCACCGTATTGTTCGGATTCGCTGATGGATTCTTGTCTTCAGAAGCTCTCTTCATGGGAGCCCTAATGACTGCGACCTCTGTTGGCATTACCGCACGAGTGTTAGCTGATCTGAAATCTCTTGACCGACCAGAAGGAGTCACGATTCTCGCGGCTGCCGTGGTCGACGATGTACTTGGTATATTGGTATTAACCGTAGTAGTCGGAGCGAGTGCTGCATCTAGTTTTTCAGCCGGTGCAATCGGCATCGTGGCCATCAAGGCAATCGGATTCTGGCTGGGCTTAACCGCTATCGGAATTTGGGCCGCACCGTACATAGAACGAGCAATAAATAAGTTTCGGTCTGATGGAGCTGGTTTAGTCTTAACCCTAGGCCTGGCATTTCTGGCAGCAGGAGCGGCTGAATTAGCGGGACTAGCCTTTATCATCGGCGCTTTCTCAATCGGACTTGCACTTTCTGCCACTGAATTAGCACACAAAGTAGAAAAGGAATTATCCGGCATCATACAATTTATAGTACCCATATTTTTCGTGGTCATGGGAATGCTAGTAGATGTCGGCTCTATGACCAGCGCCGTAATATTTGGAATAGTCTTGTCTGTTTTGGCAATATTGTCTAAGGTGCTGGGATCCGGAATCCCGGCCCTAGTAACTGGATTTAACTTCTTAGGCAGTGCAAGAATCGGTGTAGGCATGACGCCGAGGGGAGAGGTAGCACTCATAATAGCAGGGATCGGGTTATCCCAAGGGATTATCGGGCAAAATCTGTTTGGTGTCAGCATTATGATGACGATCATCACCACGTTGATTGCGCCTATAATTCTGGTGCCTTTGCTAAAGAATGAAACCCGAGGAACGCGAAAGGGTGATCTTTAACCAGTTTGCACTCAACTCCAACGTATACTCAAATGAAAGCAGCGATTAGTCTTGCAAAACTAAAACTAACAGAGGTATTAAATTATGATTGGGGTACTAACTCACCACTGGGCTAAGCCGGATCGGATTGAAGAGGCGAAGAAGTTACTAGATGGTAACGGTGTAGCTCAGAGTAAAGCTCCCGGATACGGAACTCGACAAACCCTTATAGGGATTGCAGATCCTACTCAGATAACTACCATAGTGACCTGGGACAGTAACGAGATATATGACGCTTGGCGAGCTAGCCCGGAACGAGCTGTTGCTATGGCTGGGGCAGAAGAATTATGGGCCAAGCCTCCAGATTCAACCAGATTCGAAATGGTGTGATAGCCTTCAACTGGTTAGGTCACTCTCCCTCAGAATAATGAATTCTGATCTAAATACTGACCGACCAGATGTTTAAAGCAATCTAACTTTTGATAATCTAGAAGATAACTACCGGAAAAAAGATCGTTCAGGGCCTCAACCGTTGACTCAGTATCAACTGAAGATATAAACAAGGGGACGTGGTGTTTTACAGCCTCAACCCGAATGTATTCAGATGGCTGTCCTCCTCCAGTCAAGATTAAACACTTTGTATCCCCTCCTAAGGAAGCCATCTGAATGTCCGGGCGCTCGGCCCGAACTATAACAGCTTGATCAGAGTATCGGCCAAAATAATTTGGGCCGGAGTCCATGATATTACCGCCGATCAGGAAGTGGGCAATGCTGATATCCAGATCCAATGGAGCTTCCAACCAAGAACCATCTAAGTGATCTGCAATTTGACGAAGAGTCACGCTCACCATAGTACGATGTTCCGGGATAGCACCGAGGATTTCTACCCCCATCGAATTCACGGCCGGGATCAAATATCTCGATAATTCTCCTATCCGGTGAGTAGTCACCTGATTAAACACGATACTTTTTATTTGATCATTAGATGGGTTAGAAACTGATGATATAAAGTTTTCATCGACACCTTTATGATATTGGAGAACAAACAGGTTCTTAACATCCAATGAACTCCATTGGCTAGCCGATCCAATCACCATAGCTCCGGGCATAGTTTCAGCATCTGGCATCTCAACCAAAACTTGATCATTAGCTGTGTTAAGCGCAATCAATTGAGCTTCTATAATCCGGGCAACTTCATCTGCTGAGCCCTGCGCAATTGGGACCGGTTCAGGAATAACAAGATCGCCAAAAATTCCCGAGATAAACTCAATGTCACGATCATCGCCTAGAGACTCCGAAAAGGGTTTGTAATACGCGACCGTTTTGCCGCTATCCCGGAGAAGCGTCATCATGACGCCCGCCATAGCCGTCTTCCCAGTACCCTTTTTGTCAGACAATAAAAACGAGATTCCCAACAAAGCCCTCCACAAGATTCATGATTGCACAACTGTGTTAGTCATACAGGCAGCAAGATCAACACCTATCCTTCTATTCTATGACGTCTTTCCAACCTGTATTCTCCGGATCGAAACCTTCCGGAAACCTCGTCGTTTCGTCATATTTCGCCATGTTCATATCGGAACGATGTAAACTGGCCCCCTCCAAAATAGCATTCCTCATATCAGCCATTATCCACATTGAGTCACGGATCATAGCCAGAGAAAAATTGGTTCCATCCATCAAGGCTCTACTCAAATCGGCACCATTCATATTGCAATTCCGGAACATAGCGCCTGATAGATTAGCATTGCGCAGATCAACTTCGAGCATGGTTGATTGGCTCAAATCGGCCCCTGTCAATTCAGCATTCATAAAAGAGGCCCTAACCGCTCTACTTTGACGGAGTGTAGCCTTCTCCAGTTGCGCCCATTTTAAATCAGCCCAGAACAGATTAGTATTAGTTAGATCGGCATCCGAAAGATCTGCTCTCGCAAATGAGACGTTTCCGAGATCCGCATCGGACAAATTGGCAGATGCCAAACTAGCTTCAGCCAAAGTTGCACGGCTTAATTTCGCCCCTGATAAATTAGCTCCTTTCAGATTAGCCCCTCTTAGCCTAGCCGAACTTAAGTCGAGCCCAGTAAAATCGGCTCCTTCCAAATCTAGGGTAATGTCAGGATGCACATCCCGCCATTCTTTCAAGGCATCGGCACCTTGTTTTACGACCTCAACGTGCTCTCCATTCACTTTTATATCTCCATTTATTTAATATTTATTCACTCAGACTAAAAAGATGCAGCCCGGCCTATAAGACAGGGCTGCATTTTTGAAACTATTGCCAAATAGACTAACCTTTAACTATTGGCCAGGGCTTCTTCTACTTCAAAAACCTTCTCCGCCACGACCATCTTGAGTTCATTAACACGAGTGAAGTTTGGATAAACTCGATTCTCGTCCTTAACGTCATATATTTTGTCACCATCTAAATATACTTCAAGTCTGCCTGCATCTGCAGGAGTCATCTTGATGGCGATATCACCCGGTTCTTGAGACCTCCAAAATTCCATCGCCATCCACGTGGCGAGCGCATGATACCCTCAAGGAACACAATAAACTATGTCTAATTCAACCTTACCAAATTCAGCCAAGTCGACGACTCCTTTGTTTGGCCAAATAAATTCCCATGGCCTATTGACCAAACCTACATGAGTTAGCTACTGATATATTACGATACTATGGCAGTACCCTGCCCGATTGCTGTCTTATCACCATTTTGGTTTTCACAATAGAGATCTACGATAACCATGGTTCCGTTTTCTACCTCTTGGCGGCTATTCACAGATCCCCCAACCGTTATAGTGTCCCCTTCTTTAACCGGCCTGAGGAATTTCAAATTCACAGTACCCGTATGATTAAAAACATCTGCCCCAAAAAACTTACGAAGCGATTCCGAAGCAAAAGCCACAGACATTCTCCCGGAGGCTAACGTATAAGTGGTCCCCAACCTTCTCTGGGCTAATTCAGGACTGTTATGTATGTTCTCTCGCTCTAAAATTCCACAAGACTCGAATTGGTTTATTTTTACCTGAGTGATGCTCTTAGTGACACTAGGAATAGTCGTGTTGTTTAGCTCTGCGCTTGCCATTTTTTTCCCACCTCATCAGGTTTTTTCATTTGGTAAGTACGCATTTTCTCCAGTAACCGGCCATCTTCATCAATCGCTGTGGCCTCAATTACCAGATAAGGTTTATCACGCCTTAGGTATTTGTCGTGAACTCTACCTGTTACAGTAATCTTTTTCCCAGGAATCGGTGGGTTATGAAATTCCATTTCATTTCCCGCATTTACACCACCTATGTTGTCTTGATAACACATCGCTAATGCCGTGGCGTCGTGCTTGACACCTATCGTAGGGAAAACCGCATCCGGATCTTCTACGGATGCTCGGAAACTTTCGAGTATCTCTTCCGTCAACAAATACTCGTATGTTCCTAGTTCTTCACCTATTTCAAGCTTGTCATAATCTAGTTCGGGCAATTTAGCTTCGGCCATCTATTCTCCTCCCAATCTCAGATCAAAGCCGGTGGTAAAATCATATGATAGAACCTGTCCTGCCCTATCTATAAGATACTTGAACCTATTTACCAAGTCAATCAGCAGATAACCAAGAAAAGGGACTGAGGAGATTATTACAGTCACCCTAAGATCAACCGTTAATATTGGATCTTTCGGTGTTTATAGGTGTGTTATAGGTGTGATATACTTTCCACTTCTAATATGAACGAGACCTATGCACAAGGGAGTTTTTAGATGCCTAGTTCCATTCAAACGATAGCTGACGGAACAGTAACCACTCCGAAAGGGTTTTCCTCTGGAGCGACGTACGCGGGCCTCAAAACCTATGCGGAAGACAAGCTTGATCTAGGACTAATATCCTCAGAAGCTCCGTGCAGCGCTGCTGGTGTGTTTACCACCAGTACCATAAAATCTCCCACAGTAACGGTTAACCAAGAACACTTGGCTGAAGGCCTTATAAGGGGTCTCGTAGTTAACGCTGGGATAGCCAACACATGTGTCGGGGAGCAGGGATACAAAGACGCCCAGGAAATGACCGAATTGGTCGCGTCCAAACTTGGTATGACAGCAGGTGAGGTTCTCGTCTGTAGCACGGGAGTTATAGGCGTTGAGTTACCAATGTCCCTTATTCGTTCTGGAATCCAAGCTATAGAACTATCTAATGATGGTGGACATAGCGTTGCCAGGGCAATGATGACCACCGATACAAGACCGAAAGAGATAGCAGTATCATTCGAATCCGGCGGCCATACGATTCATATCGGCGGAGTCGCGAAAGGGTCAGGGATGATTCATCCCAACATGGCAACCATGTTAGCATTTATCACTACAGATGCTGCCGTTGAGGCAGATTTCCTCAAAGCGACTTTGACTGAAGTATCCAATAAGTCATTTAACATGCTAAGTGTCGATGGCGATACAAGTACCAATGACTCTGTTTTAGTTTTGGCTAATGGTTTAGCTGGTAATACACCTATATCAGCCGGTTCCCCCGATAGCACTACTTTCGAAGAAGCCTTAGCTGAGGTCTGTATCCATCTCACCCGCGAATTGGCAAGAGACGGGGAGGGGGCTTCCAGATTGATAGTAGTCGAGGTTGGGGGGGCTGCAAGCCAAGAAGATGCTCGGAACGCTGCAAGAAGCGTTTCATCATCAAATTTGGTAAAAGCCGCAGTAACTGGATCAGATCCCAATTGGGGGAGAGTTATGATGGCTCTCGGCAAAAGCGGGGCCCAAGCCGACGAAACTAAAATTGACCTATTTGTAAACGGCGTTTGTATTATGGAATCTGGCAGCCCAATCCCATTTCACAAAGATGCGGTTGTATCCCTGATGCGTGGGCCTGAAGTTACATTCAAATTGCAGCTAAACCTGGGCTCTGGTGAGGCCACAGCATGGGGTTGTGACTTAACTGAAGAATACGTGATCATCAACAGCGCCTACACGACATAAATACTCTGTTGTATCACACAGATCTAAGACACCAACCCTCTGACCTGACTTTTAATTAACATGATATTTTCCTTTTTCGAAATAAACAATTTGACTATTCCCTTATTTATCTGGAGGAATCAGTGTCCGCCACCCCAGTTGTAGTAAAAATTGGAGGTAGCACACTCAACCATCAGGATACTAGCCTGAAAGATCTTGTTGCCCTCCAGAAAACAGGGGTCCCTATAGTGGTCGTCCACGGAGGCGGCAACGTCATATCACAATGGACGCAAAAGCAAGGGATCCCTCCACAATTTGTTGAAGGATTACGGGTCACCGACGCAGCAAGCCTAGAAATCGTAGTAGCAGTACTATCCGGATTGATTAACAAAGAGTTGGTAGCTCAGATTCACAGTCTAGGTGGGAAGGCCATCGGGTTTAGCGGAATAGACGGAGGCTCCATCGAGGCATATATCGCTAAACCTGAGTTGGGGTACGTAGGCGAAATCTCGCACGTTGATACAAACCCTATCGAAGCAATTCTAAAAAGCGGTTACATACCAATGATGGCACCACTCGGGTTTCACCGTAATGACGGATCTAATCACGCAGGGAATCCACTCAATATTAATGGTGACACAGTAGCAGGGGAAGTAGCTCGCGCACTTTCAGCAGAACGACTTGTTTTCCTAACTGACGTTCCTGGGATCATGGATGCTAACGGACGAGTTATGCGCCGGCTAGATCCCAGAAGGGCTCAAAACCTCATCCGCTCTGGAATTATACGGGGAGGCATGATCCCCAAATTAGATGCTTGTTTGAGAGCATTAGAAACTTCCTCATACGCTGACATCATTGACGGTCGGGAACCTGAAGCGCTTTTAAATTGTATACAAGGACGAAGCATCGGGACACGCATCAGTGCTAGCCGGTCCCAGAGAGAGTGAGTTGATCTGATATAAACACTCCCCCAATTCAACCGAGGACCCCTACTATAGCATGAGACATGATCTGACAAATGACGCTGACGGGATTCCGATGCCGCGACTGCCGGGCATTTCGTTACTCAACCTTAAGCGACTTTACATATTTACTAGTTGGTCAGTTTCTTTAGTCTTACTCCTTCTTTTGTTCAACTGGGCAATCAACCTTTATACGGATTACTTGTGGTTTCGCCAGCTAGGGAGAGCAGATGTATTTACCAAGATCGTATTATTTAAGGTAATTCTCTTCACCGTAGGCTTCATATTTTCAGGGACTTACCTGATTTGGAATATCCGATGGGCGTTAAATAACGCCAAGGGGCCTATATTGCTTCGCTTACCCGAAGACGTTCAACGACTCCTGATCACAGTTACAGGCTTTATAATTGCATTGGGAGTTGTTATCTCCGTAGTAGTACTTTCGATTATTTCCGCAAATAATTGGGAAAGTTTCATTTTGATTTTCCACCGCATCCCCTTTGGTTTAACTGATCCGCAATTCGGCCTAGATGCCACTTTTTATATTGTTACTCTTAAAGCACTCAATTTCGTCCAAGGTTGGTTGTTGGGACTCATAACAATCTGCATCACCGTATCACTCGTAGTTTACCTAGCGGTTTACAGTATCAGGAAAGTTAATTTATTTATTACCCCTAAGATGTTAAACCATATCGTTGCTACCACTGCTTTCTTAATGATAGTAATCGCTTTAAACCACCTTTTAGACATTTACGAACTAATTATTTCTGAGAACGGCATAATTTTTGGGGCTACTTATACAGACATACAGGTTAGGCTCCCGCTTTACATATTTTTATCGGCGCTCGCCTCAATAACCGCGTTCCTATTGATCGCCAGTGCGCGGGTTATCGGTTTCCGGCTAGTAATTGGATCACTAACCCTTTGGGCAGTCCTAGCTCTAGTAGGAGGCATCGCCTTCCCGTTGATATTTGAAAGGTTTAGAGTAAACCCCGATCAATTTGCTAAAGAAAAACCCTATATCAGCAGGAATCTTGAAGCCACCAGATCTGCTTATCAACTAGGCGACATAGAATCAATAAGCTACCCCGCAAAAGGGGACTTAGACTCAATCGCAATACAGCAAAATACAGCTACATTGGACAACATCCGACTTTGGGACCCCCAACCCCTGCGAGATGCATACAACCAACTCCAATTTATGGAGCTTTATTACGAATTCAAAAACATCGATTCCGACCGATACACAATAGATGGCCGGTTGAGGCAAGTACTCATAGGTGCCCGAGAGTTGGCCTCAGCTGGGTTACCCGCCGATGCGCAGAACTGGGTTAATCGTCATCTTAAATATACGCACGGGTACGGTGTTTCGATGAGTCCCACAACTGAGTTTTCTGTTGGAGAGGGCAGACCCGAATTTTTTATCCACGATATTCCTATCAAAGGCTCAATCCCTATTATGCAGCCTGAACTTTATTACGGGGAGTCCTCTGAGAGGTTCGTGATAGCTAACAGTGGTACGAAAGAGGTTAACCCGAACCCCGATTACACCCACTATGGTGGAAGTGGCGGTATCCAGCTTAACTCGGCATCGCGAAAATTAGCTCACGCATGGAGATTCAAAGACGTCAACATATTGCTAAGCCGACAAATCACCCAGGATAGCCAAATACAATTCAGAAGGAACATTCTAAATCGTGTTTCAACCTTAGCTCCATTCCTCAAATTAGAAGATGATCCCTATCCCGTAATTGACGAGGAAGGCCACCTATGGTGGTTCATAGACGCCTATACCATTTCTGATCAATTCCCGTACTCAGCAAAAGCCAGAGATGGCTACAATTACATCCGTAACAGCGTTAAAATAGCAGTAAATGCTTATAATGGTGACGTTACATTTTATGCCATCGATTCATCCGATCCCTTGTTGCAAATGTATCGAGCCGCTTTCCCGACTCTCTTCTCCGATATAACTCACTTGAAACAGGACTTACGAGATCATTTAAGATATCCAGTTGGTTTATTCTCTGCCCAAGCGCAGATGTTACGCAGATACCATGTAACAGATCCCCAAACTTTCTTTACGCAGTCAGAACAATGGAGCATACCTCTTGAAACACGGATAGGAAAGGCGGGGGTCCAAGTTAATCCTTCATACTTAGTAATGAGATTACCGGGTGAGGACAAAGAAGAGTTCGTCTTATTATTGCCATTTACCCCGGCCGGTGATAAGAAAAACCTTGTATCATTGCTCATCGCCAGAAACGACTGGTCCCATTATGGTGACCTGATTAACTTTCAATTACCCAAAGATCGTCAGGTTGACGGACCAGCTCAGGTCGAAGCCCGGATAGAAAATGATCAACTAGTATCTCAGCAATTCACCCTATGGGATGGATCCGGTTCTCAAATAATCAGAGGACAGTTGCTGGTTGTCCCTATAGCAGATACCATATTGTATGCTGAGCCTCTCTATCTCCAATCTGAGGTGTTAGCATTTCCGGAGTTGAAGAAGGTTATACTAGCTGACAACAATAATTTAGTGATGGCAGATTCGATAGAAGAAGCCCTCGTATCATTAACTGACAACGAAATCAGTCAGCCGGTCGCGTCCGAACACTCCGAATCAAAGAAGCCTCAAGGGCTTCTCGGGATCACAGAGGCTATAAATGAACTAAAAGAGGCTTTACGGAATCTAGAACAATCTTTGACCCAAACAGGGGAACCTTAAAGAGGGATTTGAAAATGACGAAAAGCGAAGAGTGGATTTCCATAGAACAAAAATACTATGCGCAGACTGTACGGCGTCAACCTGTCGTCATAGTTAAAGGGGAAGGGACTAGAGTCTGGGATGCAGACGGCAAAGAATACTTAGATTTCGTTGCAGGATGGGCTGTAGACAATCTGGGACACTCCCACCCAGCTATCACTCAGGCGATTGTTGAACAAGCGGGAACATTGATCCAGACATCTAATCAATTTTTCACAATCCCTCAGCTAATGTTAGCCGAGTTACTAATTGAAAATAGCTGCTTGGACAGGGTGTTTTTTGGCAACAGCGGGGCAGAAGCGAACGAAGGTGCCATGAAACTAGCACGTAGATACGGAAAAATAAACAGAGATGGTGCCTACGAAATCATCACTGCCTTGAACTCTTTTCACGGGAGAACAATGGCTACCGTTGCAGCCACAGGACAACCACACTACCAAGAGGCCTTTCAACCTCTCCAACCCGGATTTGTGCACGTGGACTATAACGATGTTGAAGCAATCATGAACGCTACGACCGATCGCACAGCCGCGGTTATGCTGGAACCAGTTCAGGGAGAAGGTGGTGTTAATATCCCTGACGATGATTATTTAATCAGGGTACGAGAATGGTGTGATAAGAACGGGTTATTACTCATTCTAGACGAAGTGCAAACAGGCATGGGACGCCTGGGAAGTTTATTCGGGTACCAAGAATACGGGATAGAACCTGATGTAATAACCCTGGCCAAGGGTCTAGGATATGGAGTCCCTATTGGCGCCTTTTTGTCCAAAGAAGCTGCAATGGCTCTGGTCCCAGGGGACCACGGGTCAACCTTCGGGGGAAACGCTCTAACTACAGCAGCTGCGTATGCCGGATCTAAGTTCCTAATAGAAAACGATATACCTGCCAAAGTCAAAGAATTGGAACCTTATTTACTCAACAAATTAAACGAGCTGAAATCCAAGTTTTCGTTCTGCACAGAAGTACGTGGGAAGGGATTACTATCCGCTCTCTATTTTGAAGACGACATATCCGGGCAAGTTTTAACACTTGCTAACCAAGCTGGATTACTTCTCAACGGCGTGCGTCCCAACGCGGTCCGATTTATGCCTCCGCTGACCGTTACTACTGACGAAATCGACGAGGCGATGAATCGGTTAGAAGATGCTTTGAAGCAAATCTGAATAAGTTCCCTCGCCGGCCCAATTTGCAAAGGAGATCGCAGGAGCCAATGGCACGTCAAAAAATCATCCTAGCCTACAGCGGTGGCCTAGACACCTCGGTCGCCGTACCCTGGCTAATCGAGAACTATGATGCAGAAGTCATCACGCTTACTATAGATCTGGGCATGGTCGACCTAGATTCCATAAAAGAGAGAGCATTAGAAGTTGGAGCCAGCAAAGCCCTGACAGTTGATGGAAAGGAAACATTAGTCAACGAATTTTTATTCCCTGCTCTACAAGCAGGCGCGATTTATGAAGAAAGATATCCTCTAGCAACTGCTCTTGGGCGCCCTCTTATAGCCCGGTACATGGCGGAGGCCGCTTTGTCAGAAGGAGCATATGCGATAGCCCATGGTTGCACTGGTAAGGGAAATGATCAAGTACGTATCGAGGTCGGCATAGCAGCTCTGGCACCTGAGTTAAAAGTTATTGCACCTATACGAGAATGGGGCATGAGTAGAGACGAAGAAATCGAATACGGACAGGCGAGAAACCTACCCATTAACGCCAGTCAAAGTCGTTTTTCAGTGGACGAAAATCTATGGGGTAGAAGCGCCGAAGCAGGTGAGCTGGAAGACCCCTGGGCCGAACCCCCGGAAGAGGCCTTCACTTGGACCAAGGCTGTTGCCGATACCCCAGATGAGCCAGGATATCTAGAGATACATTTTGACCATGGTATTCCCACTGCAATAGATGGTGAAAAAATGGATGGTGTAGCTCTTGTAGCTCACTTAAATGCCCTGGCCGGCATCCACGGTGTGGGACGAATTGATCACCTCGAGAATCGTCTAGTCGGGATCAAATCTCGAGAAATTTACGAGGCTCCGGCGGCGACCATCCTTCACGCAGCACATAATGCCCTCGAAAATTTGACACTCACCAAAGAACAAGCCCGAACCAAGGCTCATTTGGCTCGTGAATACGCAGACATGGTATACAACGGGTTATGGTTCAGCCATCACCGCACCGACCTCGATTCATATGTTCAGAGCACACAGAGGTATGTAACAGGGGACGTTAAGGTTCGCTTACATCGTGCAAATTGCACTGTGGTCGGGCGTAAAGCCCCTGATTCGTTATACCAATATAATCTAGCGACCTATGACCGTTCAGACGAATTTGATCATAGGTCGGCGGAAGGGTTTATATCCATCTATAGCCTTCCGGTGAGAACTCAAAATCAGGCTCAGCGAAACAACGATAAATAAGTGTAAACACAGATTTTCCCATTCGTTTTCAGGCTAAATTCCCCTTAGTAATGGTGACAGGAGAAAACATGACCTTAGCCAACCGGATGATGAACCTAGGGACAGAAACGGCTTTCGAAGTTCTGGCAAAGGCCCGAGCGCTGGAGGCGCAAGGACAGGACATAATCCACCTTGAAATAGGTGAACCCGATTTTGGAACTCCTCAACACATTGTAGATGCCGGAGTAAACGCTTTGCGAGATGGGTATACTCACTATGGGCCGACACCAGGACTACCCGAACTACGTGAAGCTATCGCGCGCAATAGTCAGCTAGTTCGCGGGATCAAAACTGAGCCAGAAAATGTTGTAGTAACACCTGGGGCCAAGCCGATCATGTTCTATGTTCTACTTGCCTTGGGTGAACCAGGTGTAGAGGTGATTTATCCTAATCCTGGCTTTCCGATATATGAATCCATGATTAAGTTTTCAGGTGCTGTCCCCGTACCAATGCAACTACAAGAAGAAACAGGATATCATCCAGATTTAGACCTGCTTCCGTCCTTAATTACAAATAACACAAGATTAATAATTCTAAACTCTCCGGAAAATCCGTGTGGTTCCAACTTAAGTCATGCAGAATTAGAAAAGATCGCAAACATAGTAAGACAACATCAGAATTTATACATAATGAGCGATGAAATTTATAAGGATATTCTTTACACAGATTCCCATAACAGTATCGCCGCAATGCCGGATATGTCAGAAAGGACCATTATCCTGGATGGTTTTTCTAAGAGTTACGCTATGACTGGGTGGAGATTAGGATACGGAATTATGCCGAGCGAGCTCGTCCCTCATATCACGCGCTTGGCGGTCAACAGTGTTTCTTGTGCAGCATCTTTTAGCCAGATAGCTGCGGTCGCGGCTCTAGAAGGGCCGCAAGACGATGTAGAAGCCATGGTAACAGAGTTCGCCATACGTAGAACTTTGATATCTGAAGGCTTACGAAGCATCCCAAATATTAATTGTCCAGAACCGGAAGGAGCGTTCTACGCGTTTCCCAGCATAAAAAATCTAGGCCTTACCAGCAGCGAATTTGAAGACCGCTCATTAAGAGAAGCCGGCGTTGCCCTATTGGCAGGAAACGCTTTTGGAGAATTTGGAGAGGGATATGTCCGCCTGTCGTATGCCAATTCTCAGGAAAACATCCAAAAAGCTATCGAAAGACTGGATAAATTTGTCCGGAGTTTATAGAAAGCAGAACTTCCCAAACGTCTTTAATGAATTCCCTTTACACTTTGGAAAATCCCACCAACATGTGCCAATCTAGAAGCAATTCCAGTTGAGGCAGATATTACTTTGAGCTATACTTGCCAAGCCCTACACTCTTGCGAAGGCAGTACCGCTCGACGTTCCATCCCGGAGGCATGATATGGACCTAGGACTTACCGAAATTCAACTGATGCTGAAAAGCAGTGCCAAGGAGTTCCTGTCACAGGAATGCCCCCTAACATTCGTGCGCGAAATGGAGGAACACCCCTCGGGTTATACCGAAGAACTCTGGCAGCAGCTCTCCAGCTTAGGTTGGACAGGTCTGGCTTTTCCTGAAGTTTACGGAGGAACAGGTGGCACCTTTACAGATTTAGCAGTATTACTGGAAGAAATGGGTCGGTCCCTCTTACCAGGGCCATTTTTCTCCACTGTAATCTTGGGAGGATTGACCATACTGGATGTAGGGAGCGACACACAAAAAATGTACTTCTTACCTAAAATCTGCGACGGCTCGACCAAAATCGCTTTTGCCCTTACCGAAGCAACCGCGACTTGTGAACCCTGGGGGATTGAAACAATTGCAGAGCCAGAATCAGGCAATCACAGGTTAAACGGAACAAAGCTCTTCGTTCAGGATGCTAGTACTGCCGACTGGTTATTAGTAGCCGCTAAAACTGATCTAAATGCACTCCCTGAGCAAGGTATTACCCTGTTTTTGGTGCCCGCCAAGCAAGACAACATCAAGATCAACCCACTTAAGACTATCGCTCTTGATAGTCAATGTGAGATCGTCTTCGATAACGTTCAAGTCTCGTCAGATTCCATCGTGGGTTCGCTTAATACAGGCTGGCCAATTATTGAAAACACACTACAACGTGCAATAGCCGGTCAATGTATAGAAATGCTTGGTGGAGCAGACGCAGTCCTCGAAATGACGGTCGAATATGCCAAACAGCGGACCCAATTTGGTCGGCCTGTCGGAAGTTTTCAGGCAGTACAACATCACTGTGCAAACATGGCTACAGACGTAGAAGGATCCAGGCAAATAGCCTATCAAGCCGCCTGGCGGGTTTCAGAGGGCTTACCATCTTTAAGAGAGGTAGCAATGGCCAAAGCCTGGGTTAGCGGCGCCTACCAACGAGTCTGCTCAACAGCCCATCAATGTCACGGTGCTATAGGTTTCACCAAAGAACATGACTTGCAGTTATATACTAGGCGAGCCAAGGTACAAGAGCTTCGTTATGGTGACATCAGTTCTCATAAAGAAATGGTTCTGCAACAAATCGAGTTTCAAGGATAGATAGCATTTAAGGTCCTACTGGAGGTAGCGAAATGACAAGCCGAGATTGCGTTTTTTGCAACATCATCCGAGACCCGGTACACGAAGATCCGATTTACCGTGACGAGCGGGTGATTGTAGTTAAGGATATAAATCCTAAAGCGCCGATACATTTATTGATCATACCCACGATTCATCTTGGGTCTCTCGCGTACATTGGCCCTGGACAAGTCCCCATAATGGGTCATATGTTCGTTGTAGCAGAAGAGATGGCCCGCCGAGAAGGGGCCACCCTGAGTGGCTACAGATTATCATTGAATCAAGGTCAGGATTCAGGACAAGAAATCGAACACCTGCATATGCATTTGCTAGCCGGTAGACAACTGGCATCGATGGGATAATGCCCTCCATACAGGACCGTCAGCGCATAGAAAGGCTTGAGAGACGGGTCAAAGCTCTGCCAAAAGGGCTTCAAAGTCACATATACCGGGTCGTTGATATCGCAGAGGACCTAGCAGATGTTCACAATATTGATCCGACGAAAGCACGGATTGGGATGTTAGCGCATGACCTAGCCCGTTCCATGTCTAATGATGAATTGCTTTCCTTAGCTCAATCCTTCAACTTACGGATCGACCCCATAGAAAAACAATTGCCTATCCTGCTCCATGGGCCAGTCGGGGCAGAACTCTTACATAGAGAGGAAGGTATCGAAGATACAGGGCTTTACGAGGCGGTCTGTTGGCATACTACCGGTAATCCATCAATGGATTCATTTGCGAAACTCGTTTTTCTTGCAGATAAATTGGATCCTCAAAAGTCCACGCGGTATCCCTACCAACAGACTTTACTCGAACTAGCACAGTCTGATCTAGACTGTGCCATGCTTGAATTCCTAACGCGCGAGTTAATTTCATTAGCTAAACAAGGATTAATGGTACACCCCGACATGTTGGCAACTCGTAATTTTCTGATTCAATTAAAAACCTGAGGAGGGTGTTATGAACGTAACTTTATCCGCCAGTGCCCTTCAACGCATAAAGGATAAAGGAGGCAGGGCGGCTATCGACCTGATTTCCTATTCTACTTGAGCAGGCTCAACAATCGAGGTATCCGTGGATACCCACATATCGCGAAGACGATCTACTCTGCATTACGAAAATATCCAGCAAGACGGGATCGAACTATTGGTATCACCAAACCTACTTCATAATACTAATCAGCTGTCACTAGAATTGAAACAATTCCTTTTCATGAAAAGGCTCAAAGCCACAGCAGAGTTGCTGAACGGGATAGTACTCGGGCAATCGTATTATTGATTATATTTTGGTGAACTAATTACCTAGGAGCAACTAGATGTTATTTGGAATCAATTTAGGCGGGGGCACTCTCCCACACGAGTCTCGGAGCCTAGCGATGAAAAGCCGCTTAACCAAGTCATACATGGCTAAAAAGTACGGTTTTCAGTCAATCTGGAGTGGTGCAGGATATCTAAATAACGATTTTCACCCTATGTTACTGCTATCACGTGCTGCCGCCGAAGCTCCTGGCCTTGAACTTGGGATGGTCGCGTTATTGCCACTTTATCACCCGGTCGAAGCAGCAGAACAAATAGCCACACTGGATGTAATAAGTGAAGGTCGATTTATTCTGGCTCCAGCATTAGGGTGGAGGGATTTCCAATTCAACGCTTTTGAAATCCCTAAAACCGAACGACTTTCTCGGTTCAATGAAGTCACCGAGATAATGAAATTGCTCTGGACTGAAGAAAAAATCAATCACGCAGGCAAACATTTTCGGTTAAACGATATCCCCGGGGGCGGCAAACCACTTCAAAATCCTTACCCCAAGATGTATTTAGCAGCTAATCAGGATCGTGGGGTAAAAAGAGCAGCCAGATATGCCGACGGCTGGTTAATCAGTTCCAGAGCAACATTAACAACTATAAAAGACCAGATCCCCACCTATCAGGCCGAATTAGATAAGCATGAGAAATACGGCTACATTTCAGCTTGGCGAGAGATGTTTATTGCTGAAACCCGAGCAGAAGCCATTGAGATATGCCGACCACATGTAGAGTGGTTATATAAAGATCGTGCAGCTTCCGGACATAGTCAAGAACTACCCTCTGCAGACCGTATAGACGTTTCTTTCGAAGAGGTTTTGAAAGAACGTTTCATTATTGGAAGTCCAGATGAATGCGCTGACGAAATAAAAAAATATCGAGATCTTGGAGTTAAGGAACTGATATTACGCTGTCAATGGCCTGGTATGCCACCCGACCAGTCCAATAAAGCGATGGAATTATTCGGAAAAGAAGTTATCCCTAGATTCCAATAACCTGGTGTTAGTTTGTTCACTTGGCTGTGTATTCTGGTGGCCGTTTCTCGACGAACGACCGACTAGCCTCCTGAAAGTCCTCAGAAGTATGTAATTTCAGGGGCTGAATATACATATTTGCATCATACAATGACTGGACCCATTGCCGCCGCGTCAACCGAACTCCGGCCCGCGTAGCCAACGGTGGCGCTTTCAAGATTTTATTTGCAAGCTCTTCTGCCGCCTCCAAGTGCTGTCCCGTAGGCACTAACCTATTTATTAATCCCAACCGGTAGAGTTCTGAAGCATCAACAGGTTCTCCTGTAATAACCATTTCAGTAACTATCTTGGACGGCATAAAGGCGTTTAACTTAGCCCAAACTCGGGCCCCCGGTAATCCCCTTTTAGTCTCCGTGATCCCAAATTGTGCCTCTTCAGATGCGACTATCAAGTCACACTCGGCAGCAATGGAAGTCCCCGCACCCAAAGCATATCCATGAACTGCAGCTATAACAGGCTTCCAATTAATGGTACGTGCCAAATAACCTTCAGAACTTGTTCCCATGGTACGTTTGGCTTGTTGTTGAGGTGTCATCTGAACGAACCGTTGTTTTATATCAGCTCCCGCGCAAAAGCAGCGCCCTGCTCCATGAAGTATCCCTACCCAAGCTTCCTCATCAATATCAAACTCCAGCAAAGCATCATATAAATCAGCTTCAAATTGGTCGTTGACCGCATTCAAAGATTGAGGCCGATTCAACATTATGTATCCGATTCTGCCCTTCCTCTCATAGTTCATCGTTTCGTATTCGACCATCTCTATGCTCCTAGGTGTACTAAAATTCTTTTGCATTCTCAGGCGCAATTGACAAAAACAAAACAAATGTTCTATAATAATTCTATATTAGAACATTTGTTCCGGAGATTTTTATGACGACAACACTTTCTAGCACTCAAATTACAGACATTGTACCTGAATTTATTCACTACGAAGATACCGGCTGTGAAGTATCTCAGGCATGCTTAAACTGCCCCTTGCCTCAGTGTAAATATGACGATCCTGCCTGGTTCCAGCGTCACCAGAGATTAATCAAAGATTTAGAGGTATTAACAGCAATGCGGTTAGAAAATCTTACTGTAGAAGAAACTGCTGAGCGTTTTTCAGTAACTGTACGTACAATCTTTCGCATAATGCGTAGATGCCGCGAAGCGAGCTTGAATGCGAAAGATTGAAAACCACCTATTACTCGTTGTATTTACGAATAATAGCTTCAGCTAATCAGCCACGGGGTAACCCAAGCCCACGACCCGCGATTATATTACGCTGAACTTCCGATGTTCCTGCCGCAATTTTATGCGAGAAAGATATCATCCAGTGTTCTTGCATACGACCACTCAACGGGGCCCATTTCTCATCACGGCCCAAAATTCCATAAGGACCCAAAATTTCCATCCCCGCCATTGTAGTCCGTTGGAGAGTCTCACTTCCGAACACCTTACTCATCGAAGCCTCTCGATTAGGAACCAAACCTTCACCCTGCATGTAAGCAACATTGTAAGCCATTAAGCGAGCAACTTCTGTCTCGATATACCGATCGGCCAATAAATTTCTAACCCATGGTGCTTTCATCAGGCTCTGTCCATTCTGCTGCCTCTCGGTCGCGTACTCCCTTATCTCATCTAGCAACCTTCGAGACATGGCAGAGTAATCTATTCCGGACCTCTCAAAGTCCAAGAGAGTAACCGCAACGTACCAACCTCTATTCTCTTCGCCAACCACGTTACGCCTGGGCACTCTGACGTTGTCAAAAATGACCTGATTAAATTCGTGTCCTCCTGACATATTAACTATTGGTCGAACCTCCACCCCTGGGGTTTTCATATCGACCAATATGAAGCTAATTCCTCGATGTTTGGGGGCATCAGGATCAGTCCTAGCCAGACACATAATCCAGTCCGCTCTATGAGCAAGAGTCGTCCATATCTTGGCTCCATTGATTATATAGTCGTCTCCATCTCTAACCGCCCGCGTACTTAAAGAAGCTAAATCTGAACCCGATTCCGGCTCACTGTAGCCCTGACACCACTGCACTTCGCCCCGGGCAATCGGGGGTAAATGGGTTTGTTTCTGCTCCTCGGACCCATGAATCATCAGAGTAGGCCCTAGCATACGGACTCCAAATATATCTCTACCCGGTGCCCTCATATAGGCTAGCTCTTCATTATAAATAGCTGACCTGACCGGTGAAGCATCCTGCCCACCATACTCTTCTGGCCAATGCATGGTAAGCCAGCCCTTTTCAGCAAGCGACTGCCTCATTTGGCGCGTCTGTTCCCAATTCCACTCCTCAGGCCATCGCCCGCCACCTTCCCAATCGGAAGGCAGTTCTTGCTGAACAAACTCTCTCAGCTGTTTACGAAATTCTTCGTCTTCAGGGCTAAACTTGAACTCCACTCGAACACTCCTTTTCTTAAGAAACCTCTATCCTTAATCGCTAGGTCCCTACCGCCACGCACGTCACTGTTCGAACAACTCCCTGGACCGTGTGAATGCTTTCAGTGACCAAGTTTCCAACTACCGACATGTCATCCCCATCAATGACCGCGATAATATCATAGGGGCCAGTAACCACATCAACTGTTTTTATCCCAGGTAATTCTCTAAGGGTGCCTGCAACATTTCTAGTTTGACCGACTGCAGTTTCCACTAACAGATAAGCTTTTGTTCCCATCCTGCCTCTCTAGCATTTATTAATGTGAGTCTTCATTCTACGGTTACCCAATTTGAGTGTCAATTTGAATACTACAGTTTATAATTCCTGATTATGGCAAAATCAATGGAACTTCTTTATAACGGCGCATTAGAACTCGGACTCACATTAGATGATGAAAAACTATCCAAGTTTGAAATTTACTATGAAGCGCTCCGAACATGGAACCAACAAGTTAATCTAACAGCTATTACTGAATATTCATCAGTACAGATAAAACACTTCTTAGATTCTCTAACCTGTTTCCCATTGGTTAACGACAAACTTCCTCAGAAACCTATGTTGATAGACATAGGCGCCGGGGCTGGGTTCCCATTGTTACCTCTAAAATTGGCTATACCGGAAATAAATGTCACTCTCGTAGATTCAGTTGGGAAGAAAACGAAATTTATCCAACACATTGTAGATCTATTGGAAATTCCTGATGTTACCATTATCACAGATAGAGCCGAGAAGCTTGGGCATGATCCCCTTCGTCGAGAAATGTTTGACTTAGTTTTAGTAAGGGGAGTCGCAAAATTTCCCACATTACTAGAATATGCGTTGCCTCTCTGCCGTCTAGGAGGGGAAGTGATAGCTTGGAAACATGGCGGAATCGAACAAGAACTAGAACGCGGGGCTCAAGCACTAAAAACCCTAGGTGGAGCTATCCCCAGAATAGAATTGATCACCCTACCTGATTTGAATGACGACAGGATTCTGGTATCTGTCGAGAAAATCTTTCATACCCCGAAACTATATCCTCGTCAGCCAGGTACCCCATCCAAAAATCCTCTTTAATTATGTCTCATATTTGAATCCCTCTATCGTCAAATATATACTGGTGTAACATACTTTTATAAGCACCCGGAGAAATGCAATATGTCAATTATGGTGACCGGAGGGACTGGATTTATTGGGAATCGAATTATACGGAAACTCTTGGACAGGGGAGAGGAAGTTGTCTGCTTTGACCTGGCTCCTCCCCGCAATAATCTAGAGCCATATGCTGACCGAATTAATTTTTATCGTGGAGATATTAGCCAAATCCCGCATTTACTCGAGGCGATAAACACTTTCAAAGTTCATAAAATAATCCACATGGCCGCTCTCTTACCACCTGATACGGAAGATCGACCTCATTTCGGTATGTCAGTCAATATTCAAGGAACTAATAACGTTTTTGAGGCCGCACGTTGGACAAACATTCAACGTGTAGTATACGCGAGTTCAATTGCAGTATACGGTGTCCAAGAAACATTCGGGAATAGACCAATCAATGAAAACGATCTCTCTGATCCTGTTAACGTGTATGGTATGACTAAAGCAGCCAATGATTTCGCAGCTGGACGTTACAGGGAAAGATACGATATGGATATACGAGGCGTGAGGATCTGTACTGTGTTCGGCCATGGACGCGTAACAGGCATGACCGGAATGATTGGTGGGCTAATGATGTCGCTCCCAGCTATTGGTAGGCCAGTTACCATGCAGTTTGATCCCAACGAAGCATCTCCGATGATCCATGCGGAAGACGCAGCTGAGATTTTCGTACAAGTCTCCCTGAGTAACAACCTGCAACATCCTATCTACATTAGTGGTGGTCATCTAGCCACAATCCAAGACATCGCCAACATCGTGAAAGAATACGTGCCGGAAGCTCAAATAACTACAGGCGATCGTCCTGTTCCTCACGTGTATCTGGTTGATAACAGCCGGATGCTGTCCGATATTGGTTACGAGATGGCCCCTCTTCGAGTTAGAGTCCTTGAACACATGAATGACGCACGCGCAGAGGCGGGGCTCCCTCCGTTATAAGACAGGTAATAAAAGGGCCGCTGGTTTCAGCGGCCCTTTTATTACCTGTTTGTGGCTGATATTACTTGACGAAATCAAGTTGCTCGAAGTTGCCCCCAACAACCGGAATTGGATCAAGCTGTAACCAATGTTCAATCATCGATCCGTAAACTCCCCGGTAATCGATGTTAAACTGCAAGTCTCCCTCAAGCAGATCACCTTCTTTCAACGACGGGTATTCGCTATACATTCCTCCCTTAACTGGATCTCCGATCGCAAAAGCCAGACCTCCGGAACCATGATCAGTCCCTGAACCATTATCCTTCACTCGCCTTCCAAATTCAGTGAACACGAACATCAATACGTCCTCGGATACGTCGTGTTCAGCTAGATCAGCATGGAAGTCAGATATCGCTTGTGAAAGCTCTGTCCAGAGTTTCGGATGTACAGGTCCTTGGTTAGCGTGTGTATCATATCCTCCATGTTGAGTATAGAAAATACGGGTCCCTAAATTGGCATTTAATACTTTCGAGATACCTTGGAGATTCTTACTGATAGCATTATCAGCATATTCTATTGAAGAAACATATCTATCTGGGGCAGTCTTCAGGATATCCGCTCCCTTTAACGCATCCAAACCTGTTTGCCCTAGATAGTCCATGACCGGGCCAGATCCTATAGCTGGAGCGTACATCCTTGCAAACACATCAAGAGCATCCGTTCGGTCCGGTTCTTCTGATATACCCGTAAGTACACCATAAGTCTCCAGAACTGCGACCGATGCTACCGGGACTCCCGGAACCGCTAACGCCCTAGGGAGCCCTCTTCCAAAATTAACCCCCGTAAGCACGTTTTCCCCGTTAGGGTCTATATCTCTAATAACTCGCCCAAGCCAGCCTTCAGAGCCCTGCTTGTCGGGTTCGCAAGTGTGCCAAATATCCATAGACCTAAAATGAGATCGATTGGGATTCGGATATCCAACGCCCTGGATCAATGCCACTTTACCTTGATCGTATAAATCCTTGACAGGTCGCATAGCAGGGTTGAAGCCAAAATTATCGTCAATAGCGATAACTTCGTTCTGGGGAATTGCCACGGTGTTACGGTTTTCGTAATACAGTGAGTTTCCATATGGAATGAGCGTATTGAGGGAATCATTTCCTCCGGTCAACTGAATAACTACCAATATGGGATCTCTTTTCGTTGAAGTCACTTGTCAGTCTCCTGCCATTTTCATACTGCAAGGAATTAGCTACGAGTATAGCAGATGGACCTACTGTTAACTATAGGTTACCGCTAACTAAGCTTAATACAAGATCAATCGGCACCTACCTATCTTGACTAGAATGTTGAATCGCCAGTAAAATTGGAATAATGTATCGGAATAAGATTATTTAAGAATCCCCCTAAGGAGGACTCTATGTCGATAACCATGGATGGAGTCGAACTCGGCGTCGAGATAACGGAAAAAGCTGCTGAAAAGATTAAATATTTCGCTACCAAAGATGGAGTTTCCAATAACGTCGGCCTCCGCGTCGCGGTCAAAGGTGGCGGATGCTCGGGCATGACCTATGATCTAGATATTACCAACGAGGAACGTGAAAGCGATAAAGTAGTAGAACAATTCGGTGTCAAGGTCATGGTAGACAAAAAAAGCTACATATACTTAGTTGGTACCGTGTTAGACTTCTCAGACGGATTGAACGGCAAAGGTTTCACCTTTGAGAACCCTAATGCAAAAAAGGCCTGCGGATGCGGAACATCTTTCAGCGTGTAGATTAGCATTGCAGCAATAAAAAACGGTGCCCCCGTGTAGGGCACCGTTTTTTATTTTCGGACCATTGTTAAATAGGAGACAATTATGAACCAGAAGGATTCATACGATCCACAACCTCAAAATACGACCAACCATTTCGGATGGGAAATTCCTCGATGTTATCTAGATCCCAAGACAGAATTCATCGCAGCTCAAACCGATGCAGTGGTACATAACTCGTCTTATGTCGGCCGTTTAAAAGCAACTGGTCCTGATACCCTTGACCTCATCAACCGTATGTCTACCAATCAAGTATTAAATTTAGGTCATGACCGATGTGCACATACTATATTGACTACAAACCGCGGTAGAATTTTAGATCTCATCCATGTTATTAATACAGACGAATCCATACTGGTCCTTACTAGCCCAGGGGAGCAGCTCAATGTAATCAACTGGTTAGATAAATACACAATCATGGAAGAAATCACAGTTGAAGACCTGACAACATCTACCCGCATGATTACCCTTATAGGTCCCAATTGCATTTTAAATCTGGATAGCCTAATAGGTTCCAATCTGCAATCCTTGGAGCCCTATTCCACCCAACTTGTTAACATATCCGACGAGATAGTCCGTATTATAAAAAAGCCTCTTGGTGATATTCAAACAGTAGATTTAATTATCGAACCACAACAGTTAGACAAAATCTGGGATACGATATTAGATTCCGGTACATTTCTGCCAATGGGGATAGATGCGTACGAATCTTTCAGAGTCGAACATGCAATTCCCGGCCATAGCAGCGAGATGGGTGAATCCTATAATCCCTTAGAGACTGGGTTAATCGGATCTATTGATTTTCATAAAGGCTGTTATATAGGTCAGGAAGTTATAGCCCGGCTTGATTCTTACAAGAAAATCCAAAAGCATCTAGTTACACTAAGCATACGAAGTGATCACGACATACCCGCCGGTGCAGACCTGCTCTGTGATGGGCAATACGCAGGGAAAGTGACTTCCATTGCCCTGAATCCCTCTACCAATAGACTGGTAGGGCTTGGATATATTAATACTGCTAATGCCCAAATAGGAACGAAATTGGGACTAGATGGCTATGATTCGGATACAGCTGAAATCACAGGACTCCCGCAATTATTTGGGGCGGGCGAGTAGTTCATATTTAGCCAGGTCGACTAACCACTTCGATCTCTCCTTCCGAATTAGCAGCCATTAACGATACAAAATCGTATCCTCGCCGTGTCAGTTCCTCAGTACCGCCTTCTCGGCGGTCTAGAATTGCTATCACTTTTACTACCTTACATCCATAGGATTCTGCAGCTTCAATAGCATGGAACAATGAACCCCCTGTTGTACAGGTATCATCCACTATCGCGACTCTGTTTCCCGGGCTGATATGTCCTTCAATTAGTTGGGCTGTACCGTGCTCTTTGGTTTCTTTCCTGACTATAAACCCGGAGATCCCCTTACCCTGGGCGTAGCTTGCCAAAGATACTGCTGTCACTATCGGATCAGCGGCTAAGGTAGGTCCACCGATTGCCTCAACTGATGATTCCTTTATTAGCGGGAGCAATGACCGTCCGATCAAATCTGCTCCTTCCGGATTTAAACTCAATAACCGACCGTCAAAATAATAACTGCTCTTCTTTCCAGAAGACAATGTAAAGTCTCCATACTTTAAAGCACCAAGCTCTACAGCTAATTCTAGAAGCCTTTGAACGACTTTAAATTGGTTGGCTGAAGGCTGTTGCCCCTTAATTCCATATAAACCCTTAGAATATATGTATTCCCCCACTTCATCAGGAACCCTGTACCTTATAGATGACCCATCACGAGCCATTTCCCTTATCCTAGTACCACTAATATCAAGCATTGGTATATTAACTAAAGTAATTCGGCTACCGATATTTTTGAATCGCATCAACTGTTCATCAAGTATCTTAGTATTTCCGAACCCAGGTCTATTTGACACGGCGAATTCACAAAGATCTATAATATCCTCCGCATCCTTCCATTGGTGGAAATTAGCCAAGGTATCAAGTCCTAATATGAAGTAAATCCTGGTGTCTCTTCCGAGTTGCTGGTGTAGATATCTGAGGGTATCGATTGTATAAGTGGGGCCGGATCTGTCTATTTCTATTGATGATACTACGAAGCGAGGATTCGATTTAGTAGCCAATTTGACCATCTCTAGCCTATGGAATCCATCCGTTATATCAAGGCTTTCCTTGAGCCATGGCTCTCCTGTAGGGATAAACCAAATTTGGTCCAGTTCGAGCCTACTCAGAGATTCTTCAGCTAATACCAAATGCCCTATATGAATCGGGTCAAATGTCCCACCTAATATCCCTATACGCATATCAAAACCACTCCATCTCTGTTCTACCAATACGTATAGTGTCCCCGGCTTCAATCCCGGCTTCTTCCAACCGCTTGGCGAGACCCATCCTAGTCATTTCCCTCCAAATCTGTAAGACGACCCGATAATCCCTACTATCAGCTGTCGCCGTAAGACGCTCTAAATGCTCGGACTCGACGATAAACATTCCATTGTGGTGAGTTATCGTAGTAGGTTTAACTGGGCGCCGAGGAGACTTGAACAACGGTATTTGTTCATTCTCCAATACCGCTTCAGACTCCTCAATCTCAATTCTCTTCATTTCTTCTAATTTGGACAGCACATGTGACAGAAGTTCTTCAACTCCTTCTCCAGTCGCTGCGGATATGAAAAAAATCGTCTGCTTACCAGCTATATTTTGATCCAATAACCTTTCTATATTTCGTTCTTGTTCTCGTACTTCCGTTACATCAATTTTGTTTACCGCTATGATTTGAGGTTTTTCGATTAGCTTAGGACTAAATTGAGTCAACTCATCGTTTATCATCAGGTAATCTGACAAGAGATCATCAGAAAGGCCGTCTAGCAAGTGTATATACACCCTAGCCCTCTCTGCATGCCGTAAAAATTGATCTCCAAGGCCAACTCCATCATGAGCACCTTCTATAAGTCCT
>ENA-UPTF01000291-UPTF01000291.1-marine-metagenome-genome-assembly--contig:-NODE-291-length-36129-cov-5.328248_pt1 | contig 36129 bp, 35 predicted proteins | sample MGYA00238166_ERZ767019 | MGnify/ENA primary metagenome ERZ767019 (study PRJEB28930, sample SAMN06266391) | marine metagenome | isolation source: Sea water from 250 m depth | place: Atlantic Ocean | study... | reverse complement strand
TAGTGCTTGGTCCAGGGAGTGGTTCAGGAACATGGAAGGGAAGAAAGGAATGTAATGCCAGGAATAAAGATCCGTGTGGTTGATGCTTACGTATACCATCAGACAAAAAATGATATTCGATTTTTACTATTAAAAAGGGCTAGGACAAAGATGTATGAGCACCTTTGGCAGGGTGTGGCAGGTAAGATCGAAAAAGGTGAAAAAGCCTGGGAAGCGGTTACCCGTGAGCTTAATGAGGAAACTGGATTAGAACCAGTAAGACTATTTGTTGCAGATCACGTCAGCAGGTTTTACGAGACCCATGGTGACCGTGTCAATCTGGTTCCTGTGTTCGGGATCGAAGTGGATAATATGAATGTGGTCCTATCAAAAGAGCATTGTGAATTCCAGTGGCTGGATTATAAGACTGCTAGGAAAAGATTGGTATGGAATGGGCAAAAGGAAGGAATAAAAAATGTTTTTGAAATGTTAAGTTCTGATGATGACCGTATCAAATGGTCAGAAGTAAGGATTTAACGTGAATGAAAACGAGAACTTGAAGTAATTTTTCGGATAATTTTTGTTTTGAAAAGGAAACACTATGATAAAAGAAGGCGCAAAAGCACCAGACTTTACCTTAGAGGACCAAAATGGTCTTCCTGTTAGTCTAAATAGTTTTGAAGGTCAGAAGGTATTACTATGGTTTTATCCCAAAGCAAGCACACCTGGGTGAACGATAGAAGGCCAGGAACTCCGGGATGAGTTCCAGAATTTCCAGAAAAAAAATACTATTATATTAGGAATAAGTGCTGACTCAGTGACAAGACAGAAGAATTTTTGTACTAAGCAAGAATTCCCGTATCAATTACTATCAGACCCAGATAAGGAAACTATCCGTGCGTACAAGGCGATCGGAATGAAAAAAATGTATGGAAAAGAATATGAGGGTATTCTGCGCATTTCCTATCTTATTGATGAGCGTGGTATGATTGAAATAGCCTATCCTAAGGTGAGGCCAAAGGAACATGCACAACAGGTCCTGTCCGACCTTGCTTGATAAATGACCTGGTCGATATCTTGAGCCTGAGACCTGCGTCTTCATTATTTATGACATTAGGTATAAAGCGTTATCTCTAAAACCTATTTCATTGGCTTGGTCATTTAGATAGCCCATCATTACGGAGTGACCCTGTATTTTTAATGTAGATTCATCTTTCTCGTAATGAGTAAGATGAACAGGGGTATTCCCTATACAAAGTGCAGCGGTATTCTCTGGACAGACCCCAAAATGATGTTCATCAAATTCTCCAATATTTTTCCAGTCATTGCGTAGTTGAAAACCGTTATTTTTGTTCACATCATTGAATGAGAAGACTATTTCTGGATCAGATCTCGTGTATAGACAACCGGCATAGATTGGCAATATTGCTTTGAAAACCGCCCATGCAGTAGAAGTGGGTTCGATATCACAGAACAATTTTGTCCTGATCCTGAGATCCAAGGCTTTTTGTATGCTGTTTGTATTAACAAGCAGATTATAATGAGATAAACGTATGGATTTATCCTTGCTAATAAAAACGAGTGCTTCGTCACTTAACAAGGATTTGTACTTGGGGTCAAAAAAAGTAGGATAAGGTTCTATCTTGTTGATCAGATCGATCTTAGCAGGGATCTTCTTTGCCAGACCTTTAAGCTCATTTATAGGAACTATGTTTTTGTTTTCCACAATAACACCAATAGCCCCCAAGTGCCAGATCCCAAACAGAAGTATTTCTGTCTGCGGGGTCCCTAGCTGCTGGATAATTACACGTTCTCGAGGTTTGATTCCTAGTTCATTCAACCAATGAGCAGTTTGCTGAACAAGTTCGTAGAGCTGAAGGTTGGTAATATTATCCTTTTCATAAATAACCTGATCGCTGAATTTGATATTTTGACCCTCAAGAAGTGATTGGGTGCTGGGGTAGGGAACCATATATTCAATTGGCTCAACATTTCCGATACACTGTGCTCGATAGATACGATCAGCAAGACTGCCTGTCATGAATATAGTTTATTTATCTGGCTTGATCTTGCGTATGGATTCAAATGTGTTTGTGATCTTTGTGTAATTATTTCCTGAGAGACGCCCCACTGGACCTAATTTTTCTAAATTGACCCTACCATTCTCATACACGCTATCATCAATGTGGAACATGACAATTGTTCCTATCACGATGAATCCACTGCCGGGCGATCCATCGCCTATTTCTATTATCTTATGGAGTTCACACTCGTAACTGATCTTTGATTCTTCAACAGTGGGAGGTCTTACCTTTTGGGATGAACCAGGAGTGAGACCGGATTCGTCAAATTCATTCACTGTTGGGTCGAAATCCGTGGCACATGCGACCATCTCATCAACAAACTCTTCTGATACAATATTGACAACGAACTCATTCGTATCCTGAATATTTTTCAATGTATCCTTGATCTTTCCATCGTATCCGCGCCGTGCTGGTGCAAACATGATAGTAGGGGGGTTAGAACAAACACCATTGAAATAAGAGAAAGGAGCTAGGTTTAAGACCCCATTTTTAGATATAGTAGAAACAAAGGCGATAGGTCGGGGGACAATGGACCCGATCATCAGTTTATGAGACTCATGAAATGAATGTTCAGTAGGATCGAATAGCATGGACATTATAGCCAGGAAGATGGATAATCACCATCATCAACCTTAGTAGCCTGAGTTGTGATCTGAAGTGGTTTGAAAGTATCGATCATTACAGCTAATTCATTGGTTTCCTTTGCACCCAGGGATTCCTTGATTTTCCCAGGTTGAGGTCCATGCGGAAGCCCCATAGGATGAAACGTAATAGAGCCTTCTTCCACACCCTTGCGGCTCATGAAGTCACCCTTGATATAATAAAGAATTTCATCCGAGTCCAGATTACTATGGGCATATGGTGCTGGTACAGCATGGGGATGGTAATCATATAACCGAGGTACAAAATTACAGATCACCAGTCCCGGCGCTTGGAACACCTGGTGTACCGGAGGAGGCTGGTGTACCTTACCAGTAATAGGCATGAAGTCATGAATGTTAAAGACCCAGGGAAAAAAATACCCATCCCATCCTATGATATCAAAGGGATGGGTACGGTACTCATAGGACTGATATCCGTCCTTAAGCCTTACCTTAATATTGACCGGCCCCTCAGTTTTGGGTCTCATATACTCGGGTGTGCGTATATCTCTTTCAGAGAAAGGAGAATTCTCTAATAGCTGGCCATGTCGATTTCGGTATCGAGATGGTGTTTCCAAAGGTCCTGAGGTCTCTATAATGACCTGCTTCATTGGTTCATTTATCTCAAGCTGCCAGATGGTCCCTCGAGGGATCACTGTGTAATCACCAGGCCCTAATTCTAACTTACCAAAATTGGAATATAAAGACCCTTTACCCTCATGGATGAATATCACCTCATCGTGATGACCGTTTCGGTAATAAATATCCATGGATGTGTCAACATGTGCTTTATATATAGTGAGGTCACTATTAAAGAAAAGTGGTTTCCGAGCACTGATAGCATCACCGGAAGAATTCAGTTTATGTGTGAAGAGATGGTGATGACGATGCTCTTTTTTCCATGGGTCTAAATTATTTTTTTGAAATTCTCCAATTTTGGATACAGCTGTAGGAGGGTTAATATGATATACATTGGAATAGATCCAGCTGAAACCTTCACGACTGATCAATTCTTCCCAGTATATTTTGCCTGAATCATCATAGAACTGGGTATGCCTTTTTTCTGGTATTTGTCCTCTTTTTTGGTAGAATGGCATGGTGAATTATACGATTTTGTTCTCTAATACACCCAATCGTTCTATTTCCATCCGAACCACATCTCCCTTTTGTATCCACCCGCCAGTTTTCTCAGGACGAAGTTCAAGTATACAACCTGTTCCTACCGTTCCTGACCCTAAGTAATCTCCTGGAAGAATCTTAGCATTCATGGACGCACGCTCTATCATCGTTGTAAAAGGATGATAGAGGTCATTAGTGTTGCCATCGGAAATGAGTTTATCATTTACATGGCATGTCATCCGCAGATTCAATTTCCCGTTATTATCCCAAGCGCCTTCTAATTCATCAGGTGTGACCATATATGGACCAAAGCTGGAAGCAAAATCTTTTCCTTTTGCTGGGCCTAGGTTCATAGCCATTTCTTCCCGTTGTAGATCACGGGCTGACCAATCGTTACAGACCGTATATCCTCCAATGTAAGCATCCGCATCTTCTTTTTTAATATCAGAACCACCGTTAGCTATGATAACAGCAAACTCTAACTCAAAATCCAATTCTTGGGTCCCTCCTGGATAGGGGACCTCTTGCCCATGCCCATAAAGTGCCGCTGGATTGGAGAAATAAAAGATAGCTAACCTGAACCAGTCCGGGTGCATATCCAAACCCCGAAGTTTACGTGCAGCTTTCACATGTTCTTCAAATGCATAAAAATCTCTGAACGATTGAGGGTCAGGTACTGGAGATAATAGTTGAACCTTCTTTTCCAGGACAGCGATAGGTTTACCTCCGCCCGAATGCGATTGAATATTGATCTTTGGTAAGGACGTACTCAATTCTCTGAGCTTTTCAAAATGTGTGTTCCAGTTCATCAGCGCTCTTTTTAATGATGAAGGGATCTCTAAAAAACTAGGGTCTCCATTATTATTACTTGCCCAAATAGCTGCACGGACCACATCAATGATGTAATCATCTTTTTTAAAACCAAAGCGTGGCTGTGTACTGCCATCAAGATTATAGGTCACAAATTTCATTTAAAGGTTTCCTCTTTTTTCTTGCTCTCTCTCAATAGATTCGAACAATGCTTTGAAATTTCCTTTCCCAAAACTTTTGGACCCCTTTCTCTGTATTATCTCAAAGAAAAGAGTTGGCCGATCTTGCAATGGATTTGTAAAGATCTGGAGCATATAACCATTCTCATCCACATCCACAAGAATGCCTAATTCTGCCAAGGTCTCAATATTTTCTTCGATCGGTCCGATACGATCATTCAAACTGTCGTAATATTTTCGTGGAGTATGAAGAAAATCAACACCACTGGAACGCATCATTCGTACTGTCGAAATTATGTCCTTAGTGGAAAAAGCAAGGTGTTGGATCCCGCCGGTTTCATAGTAGTCAATGAATTCCTGGATCTGGGATTTTTTCAATCCATCTGCAGGTTCGTTAATAGGCATTTTCACGGTTTCGCTATCATTGGCCATCACAACAGAGCGAAGGGCAGAATATTCGGTATTGATATCTTTATCATCCACACTCCAGAACCGATGCCAGCCAAAGATCTTTTCATAAAAGTCGCAAACATACTGCATCTTACCGTCCGGCTGGTTTCCAACAACATGATCAATATGTACCAATCCTGTCGGGTCTGCATTCAAACCTAGATCATTGGATTCAAAACCCGGGAGAAATGATCCTTTGTAGTTCTTTCGTTCAACAAAGGTATGGATGGTATCTCCAAATGTTTGGATAGCAGAGACGACCGCTTCACCATCGTTGTCCTTGATTTCCTTTGGGTCCATGACACTTTTGGCACCACGGTCTAAAGATGTTTTCCATGCGACTTCAGCATCGTCTACGGTAAAGGCCACGTCCTTGATACCGTCACCATGACGATCAATATGAGCACCGATCTTGGTATTCTTTTCCAGCGGAGATGTAATGACCAGATTAACTCTATCCTGATTGAGTACGTAGCTAACACAATTTCGATTGCCTGTTTCCAACCCTCTATAGGCTATAGGCTGGAATCCCATGGTAGTTCGGTAATAATGGGCTGTTTGTTTCGCATTGCCAACATATAGTTCACAGTGGTCAAATCCTTTAATGGAATATAGAAGATCACTCATAGGATATCCTTTAAACTATGAATGAATTTTTTGTTTTCTTCCTCAATTCCTACAGAGATACGTATGCAATCAGGCCAACCGAATGCAATAAGCTGACGTACGATAACACCCTTTTTCAACAACTTTTGGCTAAGATCTGATGCTCGCTCTTCCGAATCCCAAATGGTTGTTATAAAGTTAGCAATAGATGGAACCTGCTCTATATGAAGGGAATCAAATTCTGTTTTTAGGTATGTCATTCCATGATTATTGGTCTCAAGCGTTTTCTTTAAAAAACTTGTATCATCCAAAGCGGCTACACCTGCAGCCTGCGCGGCAAACGAAGGTTCAAATGGGACTTTTACTTTCATCAAGTTATTGATAAGTGATTCATGAGCAAAACCGTAGCCAATACGAATTCCTGCCAAGCCATATACTTTTGAAAAGGTCCGAAGTGTTATCACGTTATCATATCGGTAGCTCATAGAGTCTGGATAGTTTGGTGAGTCCTTGGCGAATTCGTAATAGGCTTCATCAAGGATAATGAGTACACGCTCCGGTACGTAAGAATAAAATTCGTTGAACTCATCGCGTGTCACATAGGTACCCATGGGATTGTCAGGGTTGGCAATATAAATGATCTTAGTGTAATCTGTGATCTTTTCGGCCATGGCTTGTAGGTCATAACGGTAATTCTTCATAGGGACCCAATGGACCCGTCGTCCAGATGCATTCGCCAGAACTCGAAATCCAATGAAAGAATTATCTGCGCTGATAAGTTCATCATCACTTAATAAGAATGTTCTCATAATGGTAGACATTATTCCTTCAGAACCGGCACCTATGATCACATTTTCTTTCTTAACATTGAATCGCTCAGATAATTTTTTTCTCAGTTCATAGCCGATCGCATCAGGATAGCGATGTAACTGATCAAAGGATTTTTTAATAGCTGCTAATCCTTTTGGAGAAGGGCCAAGTGGATTCTCATTGGATGCCAATTTGATGAGATCGGTTATTCCTAATTCTCTCTTTGCTTCCTTGATGGATTTGCCAGGCTTGTAGTTGTCCAGCTGTTTGATATAGGAAGGGACCAGTGCCATGATTATATCACTAATCGTGTTTCCTGTTTAAAAGTGGATAGAACAACTGATGTTTTAAAATTCTGCACATTAGGCAAAGCAGATAATTGATGTAATATTAATTCCTCATAGGTAGGAATATCTTTAGTAGCGATCTTCAATAGGAAATCTGCTTCGCCCGTGATGTGATGGCATTCCAATATCTCAGTTATATTAGCAACTGCTTTGAAAAAATCCTTGATCGGGGTTTCTCCATGCCGGGCAAGCTTCACTTCCACATAGGTAAAACATCTGTAACCCGCTAATTGAGGATTCAATAAAGTGATATATTTATCAATTAGCCCTGATGATTCTAGCTTTTTGACCCTTTCTAAGGTGCTGGATGGCGAAAGACCTACATGTTTGGCCAACTCTGCATTCGTGATACGACCATTATCCTGAAGTTTATCCAGTAATTGTATGTCTTTGTTATCCAGATTCATAAAAATATTTTGTAATTAACTATAATAAATAAATAATATTTGTTAATAATAATTTATTACCAAATATAATACTGTCAATATATAATTCTTATATAAAAACGATAGGAAGAATAAACTCCAATCACATTTTATGTACTATCTATTGTGAAGATAAAGGGTCCATTGATTTACGCAAAATTCATTGAAAGGCCTAACAGGTTTATCACTGTTATTGAAATTAATGGTGTTCAACACCAGAGTCACTTGGCCGATCCAGGAAGATTAAAAGAATTATTGACCCCTGGTGCGGATCTCATGGTACGAAAAGCGCCCATCGATTCAGAGCGCAAAACAAAATATTCTACTGTTATGGTTAAACACAAAGGACAATTGATATCCCTGGTCTCATCTTTGCCCAATCAGTTCGTAAAAGAAATGTTGGAACAAAAAAAACTCCCTATGTTTAATAATTATTCAATGGTTCGTCCTGAAATAAGTGTAGGAGATCACCGTTTTGATTTTCTGCTAAATGATCAACAGGGTAACAAGTTTTATCTGGAAATAAAATCAGTTACCTTTGTTAGTAATGGTGTGGCCCAATTCCCAGACGCTATCACGGTACGCGGAAGGAAACATGCAATTGCATTAAAAAGATTGGTTGAATCAGGGAAAAAGGCAGGAATATTATTTGTTTGTCAACGGTCAGATGCAATATCATTCCGTCCAATGTGGGAACGAGATCCAAAACTTGGTGAAGCAGTGCTATTAGCCAGTCAGGCTGGCGTGAAGGTCTGGTGTATCACTCTAAATGTGAGTGAGACAGCAATCACATTTTGTAAGGAGATCCCTGTAAATTTAGCCCTTCAAGATTCTATTCGATCAAATTGGTCTTGACAAAAGAATACACAATAAAATGTTTTATCCTTAGCGGGATTCTTTTTATCTATTCGTGTGCTGCGATCCAGGCACCCCCGGGAGGGCCAAAAGATATTATTCCACCAAAATTGATTCACGCTGTTCCCGCTAATGGGTCTATATATTTTACAGGCGGACGGGTCGAGCTGGTCTTTTCAGAATACCTTCAGGAAAACTCAGTCCATAATGCGATACGAATTCAACCGAGCTTACCAGAACCACTGGGAATAAAGTATAAAGGTCGAACCTTATGGGTTGATTTTCCAGATAGCTTAATTGAAAACCAGACCTATATCATATCAATCAACAGAGACCTAAGGGATGAACATGGTGTTCAATTAGGCCAAGGTCTACAAATTGCCTATGCAACCGGTAGTGAAATTGATCGGGGAGAAATAAACGGTAAAGTATACTATGACAAACCTGTGGCACTACATCTTTGGATGGTAAACTCCGAAAGTGACCTGACCCAATTTTATACGAGTCCACCTGATTATGTAACAGATGCCGATAATGAAGGAAATTATTCGTTTTACCATCTATCACCTGGTTCTTATAGATTGATAGGTGTGGATAGATCATCTGCGGGATTATCATTAGACCCAGAACGCATGATCTATGGATTATCTTGGAGGAATATTGTTCAACTTGATTCGAACCAGGTCAAGGATGGGATCAATATGCGTATCGCAGAAAGACCCCGAAAAATTAAGTTAATAAGGGGAGAATGGCTCGGTCGGTACTGGGGAAAACTTTTCTTTTCTGATAATATTTCAAATTATGAGAAATTATTGTCCGTACATGTTATCAAAGATAGTTCGATCTTGATTCCTACAACTTTTCTTGACATGTTGGATAAAAAGGTTCTTCACTTTATTCTCCCAGATTCTTTACCAGATGATTCACGCCTTACTATTACCATACCTGCCATTTCTCAAGGAGAAAGAACCCTTATTGATTCAGGCAGGGTGACAGTGAGAGCGTCATCGGAATCAGATACTTCCTATCTTGATATAATTAATCCAAAAAATGGATTTGAGATAAAACCTGAGGAAGACCGGGTCGTACCACTAGATATTTTCTTTTCCCGTATTATGAAAGATTCTGTTAACGAAGACACAATACATTTGTTATCCGATACCATTGCTATCCCATTTTCTTCCCAATGGTTATCACCTCTTCATCTTCAGATAGTGCCAAAGGAGAATTGGATACCACGATCAAAATTCTCTCTTGTTATAATGCGGGATAGAATTTTCCCTTTCTTTGGAAGGAGTTTACAAGATTCAATAAAAACCATACAGATCTCTACCACGAATTTCATAGGGTTTGGGAATTTAGTAGGACGTATAGAAAAGCCCTATCCGCAACCTTTAGTTGCTGAGTTGGTGCCTTTTGAAAATGAACAAAGTAAACAATGGACCGTTGTAAATTCTAACTCTGAATTTGAGATTAGCCATGTTTCCGAAGGAAAATACTCATTGTTGATTTTTAATGATTTAGATGGCATCCGGAATTATTCCTATGGCCAGGTTGACCCATTTCAACCAGCAGAGTGGTTTCGGTTTCTCCCGGATACAATAACGATTCGCAATAACTGGGATATGGAAATAACAGATATTCGGCTTGAGCAACTACCTTAAATGCATTGTGTGATATTAGCAGGCGGTAGTGGTACAAGGTTTTGGCCTTATAGTCGAATTAATAGACCAAAGCAACTTTTAAATATAATTGGAGACCAGTCCATGCTCCAAATAACGGTTGATCGCTTGAAAAAATTAAGGTCTACAAAGGAAATCTATATTATTACCCGAAAAGAACTACATGATACTATTGCATCAGAAATAAAAGGAATTGACCCGAAGAATATTGTTATTGAACCAAGCGGCAAAAATACAGCCCCAGCCATAGGGCTGATGGCTTTGAAAATAACCGAATATGAACCAGAAGCGATTATGGGTGTATTCCCAGCAGATCATTTGATCGTGGGTCACCGTGATTTTGAAAATACTATAGATCAAGCAGATATCATGGCAAAGAAAAATTCCGGTTTGATTACGATTGGAATTGATCCCACCCATGCTTCAACAGAATATGGATATATTCAATTTGAGCAAGTAAAAAACAAAAAAGATCTGTCTGGATATAAAGTAAAAACATTTGCGGAAAAACCTCATGCAAAGTTGGCAAAACGGTTTTTAACCAGTGGGGACTTTTTATGGAATGCTGGTATTTTTGTTTGGGATACCAATACATTATTATCATCCATGAAAATGCATATGCCTGAACTCTATGAATTTTTAAAAGAGATTAAAAAATGTATTCAAAAAGATAAACCATTCGATCATGTTTGGAGAAATATCACGCCGGAATCCATTGATTATGGATTGATGGAAAAATCGGATGATATATTTGTGATTCCTGGGAAATTTAAGTGGAGTGATCTAGGGTCCTGGAATGCTTTGTATGATGTGCTACCAAAATCAAAAGGTGAAAATGTGGTCCACGGGGCTGGTATGGTACTAAGCGGTGAAAATAATCTGGTACATTCCAATGGCCGTTTCACTGCTATTGTAGGTGCGGATAATTTGGCTGTTATTAATACAGAAGATGCCACTTTGGTGGTTCCAAAGGAAAAGGTAGAACACATAAAAGATCTGGTATCTTTACTAAAAAAAGAAGGTCATGAGAATCTGCTTTAATGAAATCTGAAGAATTATTAGAAGAATTTGAGCTACTCAGTGATCGAATAGGTGTAAAGATCATCAAAGGAAAAGGTGATTTTATGGGCGGTAATTGTACAATAAATGAAGAAAAGGTCATTGTAATTAATAATAATAAACCTATAGAGCAGCGTCTAAATATTCTGGCGAAATGTTTTATAGAGTATGATCTTGATAAACTTTACATTGTTCCTGCTCTTCGAGCATACATTGATGATCGTCAAACTTTAGATCTTTAATTCTCTTGATTTTCAAGGAGTTCGAGTTTTACAATCCGACCCTTTCCTTCTAATTATTGCAACTATTTAAAGGAATATACATGAAACAATTCAATGCTGGGGATATAAGGAATTTTGCCATTGTAGGTCATGGTGCTACTGGTAAAACATCACTCGCGGAGAGTATGCTAGTGCTTGGGGGTGAAATAAATCGTATGGGAACAATAGAAGCTGGTTCGACCGTGTCTGATTACCATCCTGGAGAAAAAGAGAGACAAATATCTATTCATTCAACTCCCCTTCATATGGAATGGACTGATAAAAAATTTAATATGATAGATGCTCCTGGTTACTCTGATTTTATTGGCGAGGCTATTAGTTCACTGGCTGTTGTAGATATGGCGGTGATTTTAATTCACGCAGTTAACGGTATAGAAGTTGGTACTGAGACCATGTGGAACACGGTCACAAAAATTGGTATCCCCAAAACATTGGTAATCAATGGTTTGGATAGGGAGAATACCAAGTTCGATCATATATTAAAACGGACCAGGGAACGATTTGGGAAAAATGTTTTTCCTATGCATTTACCGGTGAACCCAGGACCGAATTTTAATCAGGTCGTGGACGTATTACGACGGGAATTAATTACTTATGATACTGATGGCAGTGGTCGGTATCAGGAAGAAGATGTTCCTGAAAACCTAGCCTCAGAAGTAGATAAGCTCCATGAGGAACTTATCGAATTTGTAGCCGAATCAGATGATTCGCTCCTTGAAAAATTCTTTGAACAGGGTGGTCTAACTGAAGAAGAAATGCGTGGTGGTATCCATCGTGCCATCCAAGATCAAACATTTGTACCTCTTTTTTGTACATCTGCTACGATAAATATAGGTGTAGCCAGACTATGCGATTTTATTGCAAAATATGGAGCATCACCAGATGATCGAAAAATAGTAAAGGCACATGATGAAAATGAAAACGATGTTGATATTTCCCTGGATGGGAGTGAAACCGTTGTTCAAGTATTTAAAACAATGGCGGAATCCCATGTGGGCGAGCTTTCACTATTTCGCGTCTATTCTGGATTAGTTAAAACAGGTGCCGACCTATATAACACCAATCGAAAGAATTCTGAGAGGTTGGGGCAACTATTTGTCTTAAATGGAAAGAACCGCACACAAGTAGATCGTTTATCAGCAGGTGATATTGCCTCCGTGGTAAAGCTTAAAGACACTCACACAGGGAACACACTTTGTTCTGGTAAAAAAATAATGCTCCCAGGATTAGATCTACCCAACCCTAATATTCATTCTGCTATTAGTTCATCGGCAAAAGGTGATGAGGAAAAATTGGCTATTGGGCTTGCCACTCTACGTGAAGAGGACCCTACGTTCGTATATCGTGTAGATAGTGAAGTAAAACAAACCATTATCTCAGGACAAGGTGAATTGCATTTACAGGTTAGCACAGAGAGGCTTAAACGAAAGTTCAATCTTGAGATCGAACTTTCCAAACCGAAGATCCCATTTCGGGAAACAATCAATGGTAAGGGAGGAGCTAAATATCGACATAAAAAACAATCAGGAGGAGCTGGTCAGTTTGCAGAAGTATGGATGCGCATCGAACCAATAGAACGGGGAAAAGGAGTTGAGTTCACACACTCTCTTGTGGGTCAGAATGTGGACCGTGTCTTTGTACCTTCTGTTGAAAAAGGGGTTAATGCAATTTGTAGTGAAGGCATTATAGCTGGATGTAAGGTGGTAGACCTCAAGGTAGATTTTTACGATGGTAAGATGCATCCAGTAGACTCTAAGGATGTAGCCTTTCAAATGGCGGGGAAAATGGCCTTTCGTGAATCCTTCTTGGCTGCCCAACCTTGTCTTCTTGAACCGATCATGAATATAGAAGTAAAGGTACCAGAAGATCATATGGGTGATATCATGGGTGATATCTCTGGTAAACGCGGTAAGATACTTGGTATGGACTCGGATGGTGGTTTTCAGGTAATTAAAGCACAAGTACCGCAGGCTGAACTATATAATTATGCTACCACGATTCGTTCATTGACCGGTGGTCGTGGATTGCACTCAGAAGAATTCAGCCATTATGAAAAAATGCCTAAGGAATTTGAATCTAAGATTGTTGCAGCCAAGACAAAAGAAAACGAAGAATAAACTGCTAAATGGATAGACTCTGGGCACCTTGGAGAATAGATTATATTAAATCTGAGAAAGAAAAAGGGTGCATTTTTTGTGATAAACCAGCAGAAGGAGATGATCATAGCATGCTCATTCTTTATCGCGGTGAGAATAGTTTTGTTATCATGAATCTGTATCCATATAATAATGGGCACCTGATGATTGCTCCTTATCAGCATACGGATAGTACCCACGAATTAAACTCCAGCTCTAGAAGTGAAATTATGGAATTAGCAGATCAGATAATGACGATTCAAAAAAATATTATGAATGCTGATGGTTTCAACTATGGTGCTAATATCGGTTATAGCGGAGGCGCTGGTATTGCAGATCATATCCATTTCCATATTGTTCCTCGTTGGACAGGTGATACTAATTTCATGCCCGTATTAGGGCATACCAAGGTTCAGATGCAAGGTTTACAGGAAACATATAATGACCTGAGACCTCATTTTGACAAATTGAAATAAAAAAGTAAATGTCATATTTTTCTCATTCCTGGCTACCATTCATTTATCTGTATGGTCTGGGTGGATTGTTATTTATTTCTGGAATTATTATTACTCTTAAATCCGGCTCTTTTAATCTAAAAAACCATGTTCATCAACAATGGCTATGGGTACTTGTCTTTGGTTTTATCTGGTATATGATGATGCATGGTGTTCTGACCCTTGTGGCACTTGGACATAATGAATTCGCTGTACTGATAGTGCTTATGGTAATTGGTCTTTCAATTTTAGCTTATTTTCAATTTCGGAGAAAAACACTAAATAATAGATAATGGAAACAGGTACGACCACGTTTCATAATATTGGGACAACCACTGATTGGGTGGTGATGTTAGTGTATTTTATATCAATTATGCTATTTGGGACCTATTTTGGAAGGTATACCAAAACAACATCCGATTTCTTTTTTGGTGGTCGTCGCTTTTCTTGGTGGCTGATTACCATGTCTATTGTGGCAACCGGTGTAGGCAGCCATAGTTTTGTAAAATATTCTGCTAAGGGGTTCGAGCATGGTATCTCATCTTCCATGACATATTTGAATGATTGGTTCTTTGTACCTTTTTTTATGTTTGGCTGGTTGCCGATCATTGTTTATTCCAAGGTTCGCTCTATTCCGGAGTATTTTGAAAAGAGGTTTAGTCCTTCAGCACGATTTTTGGCTACCATCCTTCTTCTGCTTTATATGATCGGATATATTGGTATCGGATTCTTAACACTGGGTAAAGCGGTAATACCAATGTTGCCTGAGGCATTCACATTTTTTGGTATTACAATACCAGTAACCCTGATGGGGGCCATAATAGTGATTGCTATTGTTACTGGTGCATATATTACTTTTGGTGGTCAGACAGCTGTGATCTTTACAGATTTATTGCAGGGATTTATACTACTGTTTGCGGGTTTTATGTTGTTCTTTTTAGGGATATCATATCTGGGCGGGTTTGAGATATTTTGGGGGCTGTTGCCTGTGGAATGGAAACTTCCTCTTGCAGATTTTAACCAACCACCTAACTTTAATTTTGTAGGAATTTTCTGGCAGGATGCTATCGCGGGATCCATCGGATTTCTGTTCATGAACCAAGGATTGATCATGAGGTTCATGGCGTGTAAGAATGTGAATGAAGGCAGGAAGGCTGCAGCAGTGAATATCCTTTTTGTGTTACCTCTTTCTGCAATCGTCGTGGGGAACGCTGGTTGGATCGGAAAAGCTATTTCCGTCACTGCTCCTTCTGTTGTTGCCCCCAATACATCGCCAGACCAGATCTTTGTAGTTGTTGCGAATATTGTAGCAAGTCCCGGAGTGTTTGGTTTTATCATGGCAGCACTTACGGCTGCCCTCATGAGTACAGTTGACACACTTATCAATGCAACCGCTGCGATTCTCATCAACGATGTATATCGTCCAATAAAACGTTTTATGTCCAGGGATACCGAGGCCGGTGGGTCAGACGATAAAAAAGAATTGTTTGCTGCCAGGCTGTCGTCCATTGGTATCACCGTTCTTGGTGTGGTCGCTGTGCTGGCATTTAAAAATTTTCCGACGGTCTATGAAGCTCATGGTTATTTTCATTCAACACTGACACCGCCCTTGGTAGTGGCCATTTTCATGGGGGTTTTTTGGAAACGATTCTCCCCAGCAGGCGTGATCACAACATTTGTAGGTGGTGTTGGATTAATGATCCTTGGTGCTCGTTATCCCGGTGTATTTATTGCACCATTTGATCATGGTATCACAATGAATCCAGATAGACCTTATTCTTATATACGAGCATTATTCAACACCTTCGCTTGCATAAGCGTTGGTGTTTTAGTTACCTGGAGCACGTCTATTCAGGTACGGGTCGTAGCATGGTTTAGATCGAGAACATCGGGACGAAAAGAAATGATAGTTCTATTGGGTCTTTCGACCTTTGCTTTTTTATTGATCCTCTTTAATGGTGCCGACCTTTTCCTCCAGGTTGTTTCTATAACGATGGTAATAGTCCTTGTGCCGGTAATTGTTGGATATTTTGTCTCCTATAATGAAAAAACCGCCACAGAGGGTCTCACGTCCTGGTCCATAGATAAAGCGAGAGCTATATTCAAAGGTTCAGCTCCTAATGATGAGATTGGAGCAATAATACAAGTAAAGTCAAAACAGGTCAAAGGCGATGGAACAAGCATCATGTTTTCGAAAAACGATATGGACCGTATGGCTGCAAAACAGGGTGACCTTGTTTATCTTTCTGATAAACGGAAATGGTTAGGCGGATTGAAATCAATTCATTCTGTGTATGGTAGACCACATCAGGATGATGGGATTGTCTATCTGGATAAAACTCAGGTTGAAAATGGTCTGTTTGATGAAGGACGGCCTCTAATCGCGGAAAAAGAAATGTAAAGCATATACATGCTTTTTCAAATCAATGATCAGAGAGATTGTTATATCTCACAATTTTATTTTATCACTTTTGGTCAGCCTCATTTTAGATAGATCACATTTAAAAAGTTTATCAGTTCCTTATTTGAAAGAGTAAAAGTGATCTTACATTCTTTGTATAAGTAAATTCTGAGATGACCTTGTGATTGAAATTTTATAATAAATTGTGCACAGAATTTTCCAAAAATGAAAAAGAAGGCCCCACCCCAGTATTACCATGATTACTTAAACTTAGAAGATCTCCTAACCAGTCAAAAGCTGTTAAGCGAGAAGGTCGGGGAAAGGGCTCATGATGAAATGCTCTTTATCATTGTTCACCAGATATATGAACTTTGGTTTAAACAGGTACTTTTTGAATTAGATTCAATTATTAATGCATTTGACCGTGATGTAATCCGAGAGTCACATATCGGTATTGCAGTTAGTCGGTTAAGTCGTATTATTGAAATTCAGCGTATTCTCATCGACCAGATACAGGTTCTGGAAACGATGACGCCTATGGACTTTCTTGATTTTCGTGATCTGCTTACACCAGCATCAGGTTTCCAGAGTATTCAATTCCGTCTCATTGAAAATAAGTTGGGACTGACAGCTGAAAATAGATATGAATACGGACACCGAGATTATAAATCACAGATGCATAATGAGCATCAGATGATTCTTGAAAGGTCAGAGGCTTCCCCGTCACTCTTTGAACTGGTCGAACATTGGCTTGAACGTACGCCCTTCCTGGTTTTTGAAGATTTCAATTTTTGGGAACAATATCGTTCAGCTGTAGATGAGATGTTAGCCAGTGACCGCAAGATCATCTTAAAGAATGATAAGCTTTCGAGTAAACAGAAAAATACCCAATTGCAAGAATATGAGAATACAGAGATCATGTTTGATTCTCTATTCGATAAGAAAAAACATAATGATTTGATCAATAAGAATGAAAAACGCCTTTCCCACAATGCAACCAAGGCTGCCTTGCTTATCCTTCTGTATCGTGATCGCCCGATTCTGCATAACCCATATAAGTTATTGAGCAAACTGCTGGATGTGGACGAATTGTTGACCACTTGGCGCTATAGGCACACGCTGATGGTGACTAGAATGATCGGTCGTAAAATTGGTACGGGTGGGTCAACTGGTTCTTCCTACCTGAAAGAAAGCACAGAGAAACATAGAATTTTCTCTGATTATGGAAACTTGACCACGTTCCTGATTCCTAGATCCTTGCTACCTCGTTTACCTGACGAGATCTTGAGAAATTTGGGCTTTTATTATAATTCAAGTACACCCAAATAGATGACAGATTCTATAAGATCAAATAAAGCTCCGAAACCAGTGGGCCCATATCCTCATGCAAAGAAAGTAGGGAACCTACTTTTTCTGTCCGGCATTGGTCCTCGCAAACCGGGTATGAAAACAATACCTGGTGTTGAATTGGATGAAACTGGCAATATTATTTCCTATGACATAGTTGATCAGTGCCGGTCAGTGTTTGAAAATATACGTAACATTCTTGAAGATTCGGGGAGCCACTGGGACAATCTTGTAGACATAACTGTTTTTTTAACGAATATGAAGAATGATTTCCCACTTTATAATCAAGTATATGCAGAATATTTTGGTAATAATCAGCCCTGCCGTACCACAGTGGAAGTAACAGCTCTACCAACACCGATAGCTATCGAGCTCAAATGTATTGCAACCATTAGAAAGTAGGCATGAGCTTAAATCCTCCTATTAATTTCAGAGATTGGATCAAGGATAATCGTCATCTCTTAAAACCACCTGTGAGTAATAAGGTTGTGTACAATGGGACTGACTTTATGATCATGGTCGTGGGGGGGCCAAATTCCCGGAAGGATTATCATGTGGACCCGGTAGAAGAATTTTTTTATCAGTTGGAAGGGGATATGGTATTAAAGGTCATCGATCGAGGGTCCCGTAAAGATATACCTATTAAAGAAAATGAGATTTTTTTATTGCCTCCGAATATTCCTCATTCACCTCAACGTTTTGAAGAGACGGTTGGACTTGTTATAGAATATAAAAGGGATGAGGGTGCGCTGGATGGATTCCAATGGTATTGCGATACATGTGATAGATTGCTCTATCAGGAATTTATTGTTTTGACCGATATTGTTGCCCAGTTACCACCATTATTCGAAAAATACTGGGATACCTTAGAGTATAGAACTTGTGATCATTGTGGCTCTGTTCAAGACCCACCCAGCTGATTTCAATATTTGAGAATCGACATCCATACTCATATTTTGCCGAAAGAATGGCCTGACCTAAAAAAGAAATATGGTTATGGTGGCTGGATCCATTTGGACCACCATAAAACAGGCTGTGCACGAATGATGAAAGACAGCCAGTTCTTTCGTGAAGTAGGGTCAAATCTTTGGGATCCAGAGATCCGTTGCAATGAATATGATACATTCGGTATAGATGTTCAGGTTCTTTCCACTGTACCTGTGATGTTCAGTTATTGGGCAAAACCAGAGCATGCTCTTGATCTTTCCAAGCTGTTGAATGATCATATTGCATCAATAATTGATGATCAGCCAGGACGATTTATCGGTTTGGGTACATTACCAATGCAGGACCCGTCTTTGGCCGTTTCTGAATTGGAACGCTGCGTAAAAGAACTTGGTCTATCAGGAGTTCAGATCGGGACCAATATAAATGGTTTGAACCTTAATGATGATTCCTTGTTTGAGGTCTTCGAATCCGCGGAATCTCTAAACACAGCTATTTTCATTCATCCCTGGTATATGATGGGTGAAAAGGAAATGAATCAATATTGGTTGCCATGGCTGGTGGGTATGCCCGCAGAAACATCAAGAGCTATCTGTTCCATGATCTTTGGTGGAGTATTTGAAAGATTACCCAATTTGAGAGTTGCTTTTGCTCATGGCGGTGGAGCCTTTCCAGCAACTATCGGACGTATCGATCATGGCTTTAATGTCAGGCCAGATCTTTGTGCTATTGATAATGATAAGCTCCCTTCCACCTATCTGGGAAAATTCTGGGTGGACTCCCTTGTACATGATAGAACTGCACTTTCATACCTGATCAGTAAGATCGGTATGGAGAAAATTGCTTTGGGAACTGATTATCCATTCCCTCTTGGAGAGCTTGAACCAGGGTCATTAATTAATAAAATGAACGATCTTTCAGCGGATAACAGGGATATGCTATTTAGCAGAAATGCTCTAAACTGGTTAGGTATCGACAAAAACTCGTTATTGAGATGAAATGTAAAACAAGAGTGGGTGATCGCTGGTTCGAATATGAATCCACAAGATTTCAAGATGTATCCATTCCCCTTGATTTTAAAGGACCCCAGGTAAATTTCTTTAATGTTGACCATGCATCGGCATCACCCTACAAAAGTGGAGAAGTAATCGGTAATACCGCTGAAGGAGGCAGTTGCAATTTTGATACAATTACTTTTATACCACATTGTTGTGGAACCCACACGGAGTGTGTTGGTCATATTGTGAATGATGATGTTTACATTAACAGTATTCTACCAGACACACTGATCCCTGCATCCCTTGTATCTATTGAAACAATAAAAAAAAATAGATGTAGTGATAAGATCATTCCAAAAGATGAGCTGGAGTCGAAACTATTATCTATAGATAATGATTTTAAATCTGCCCTGGTAATACGAACCCTACCCAACTCGGAAACAAAATTATCAGCAAGATACGATGTTGATAACTTACCTGCATATTTAGAGAAAGATGCTATGGCATTGATCATTGAGCATGGTTTTGATCATCTGTTGGTTGATCTGCCTTCTATCGATAGGGCCTATGATGAAGGGAGATTAGAATGCCATCGTCTTTTCTGGGGATTACCTCAAGGGGCCCATGACCTGGATGGTATTGAACCTTCCCACAGAACAATTACCGAGCTAAGCTTTGTGCCAAATGATATAAAAGATGGCAATTATCTTTTGCAATTGCAGATCACTAATTTTATACGTGATGCTGCTCCCAGCAGACCACTGTTATTTTCTATTGTAGAACAATGATTTTTCAAACAACAAAGGAATTTGCAACGCAACTGGATCGAGAAGATCCGCTACGTGAGTACCGTACCAGGTTTCATATACCACATCGGGATGAAAAGGTTGTCATTTATTTTTGCGGGAATTCATTAGGCTTGATGCCTAAGACCACCAAAGAATATTTGAACAAAGAACTTGATATCTGGAAGCGAGATGGTGTACTGGGCAATCACTCCCGCTGGGAACCATACCATGAACATGTTACTGAGGCCACAGCAAGATTAGTAGGAGCGGATCCTACGGAAGTTGTTGTTATGAATGCCCTGACAGTGAACATTCATTTACTGCTCGTTTCATTTTATCAGCCAACTGAAGAAAAATACAAGATCATTATCGAAAAAGGAGCTTTTCCGTCTGACCAATATGCCGTGGAATCACAAATAAAATTTCATGGCCTGGACCCGGATAGTGCATTAGTGATATTAGAACCGCGTACTGGGGAGCGGTGTCTACGTACTGAAGATATTGTTAACAAACTCAAGGAACATGGAGATACTGTTTCGACCATTCTGATAGGTGGTGTCAACTACAACACTGGTCAGGCTTTTGATATGGCCAAGATTACGGAGACAGGACAAGAACATGGTGCGAAGGTTGGCTTTGATCTAGCCCATGCAGTAGGAAACTTGCCATTGAATTTACATGAATGGGGTGTGGACTTTGCAGCTTGGTGTAGTTATAAATATCTATGTGCTGGGCCTGGAAGCCCTGGTGGTATTTTTATCCACGAACGCCATGGCAATTGGAATGGTCCTCGCTTTAATGGTTGGTGGGGGCATGATAAGGACACTCGTTTCAATATGAGTCCGGATTTCATTCCTATCAAAGGAGCAGAAGGTTGGCAGATAAGTAATGCACCGATCTTTGGATTAGCCTGTTTAAGATCATCAATGGATATCATAAATCATATTGGCATATCAGCATTACGGGCCAAAAGTGAAAAATTAACAGCATATATGGAGTATCTACTGGTTCAATTGAACAACTCTTTAGATATCATTACTCCTTCTGATCCAGCCCAACGAGGGTGTCAGTTATCTGTGGTCATGAAAAATTCCGGTAAACAGGTCTTTGAAAAATTGAAAGAGAAAAATGTTATCTGTGACTGGCGCGAACCTGATGTGATACGTCTTGCCCCAAAACCACTTTACAATTCATTCTCCGAGGTCTATGAATTTGTCGAAATATTGAGGTCTATCCAGCAGGATAGATAGAATGCCTGCGCCAGAGAAAATAGTTCTGATCGGTGCTGGACTGACCGGTCCATTGCTCGCTACATATATGGCTCAGAAGGGTTTTGATGTTGAAATATTTGAACGCCGTTATGATATGCGCAAGATGCCCATTAGTGCTGGTCGTTCCATTAATCTTGCCGTTTCAGTAAGAGGGATCCATGCTTTGAAAGAAGTGGGAATATATGAGGAGATCAAAAAGATCTTTATTCCTATGGATGGCAGGATCATCCATGACCTGGACAGTTCTACACGTTTTCTCCCCTATGGACAAAATAACAAAGAGGTTATCAATTCTGTATCAAGAGCAGAATTAAATATGAGATTGATGACCCTCGCAGAACAAACAGGAAGAGTAAAAATCAATTTTTCGCAGCGTTGCTTGGGTATGGATTTCGATAAAAAGACAATTTCATTTTTTAATGAAATAAGTAAGGAAAAAACCTATCTAAGAGCTGATTGTGTAATTGGGACAGATGGTTCTGCATCGGTCCTTCGTGATTCAATGGAGGCTATGGAAGACCATGAAGCAGAATATTTGCCTTTGGGACACGGTTATAAGGAACTATCTATTTTACCAGGTGATAGTGGAGACTATAAATTGGAATCACAGGCTCTTCATATTTGGCCTCGAGGAGACTATATGCTGATTGCCCTGCCGAACCAGGATCGATCATTTACATGTACATTATTTTTTCCAATGAAGGGTGATGTGAGCTTCGAAAGTTTAAAAACAAGATCTCAAATAACATCTTTTTTTGAACAACAATTTCCTGACGCGATCGATCTAATGCCTGATGTGGTAGATCAGTATATTGCTTACCCTACCAGCAATTTAGGCACTGTACGTTCCGAGCCTTGGAATATTGATGATATAGCATTGATAATCGGTGATGCAGCTCACGCTATCGTGCCATTTTTTGGTCAAGGAATGAATGCAGCTTTTGAAGATTGTACCATCCTAAATGCAATGATGGATGATTATAGTGGTGAATGGGAAAAAATGTTCTCTGATTTCAGTAAAAAAAGAAAGATTGATACCGATGCGATTGCAGATATGGCCATAGAAAATTATGTTGAAATGAGAGATCTGGTGAATGACCCTGGTTTCTTACTAACAAAACAAGTTGAAAGAGAACTGGAAAAAAAATTCCCTGAAAAATTTATCCCTCGTTATTCTATGGTCTCATTCCATCGCATTCCATATGCTGAAGTATATGCCAGGGGTCAGAAACAAGCAGCTATCGTGAAGGAATTGATGGAAGATTTAGATCGAGAACAAGATCTGAATATGGAGTATGCAACTGAATTAATAGAAAAATATAAAGTATAAAATGATCTATGTTTTATAGTATTTACTGTGACTGTATAACTGCTAATCCTCTCTTTATAATATCAGAATATTGTGAGCCAGCTGAGATTATTTTCTTTAACTGATCATGAACTCCCTCAGCGCTTACTGATAAGGTTTTTTCTGTTAGGATCATTTCATATATCTCCATTAGTAGAAGCCAATCATCTGGATATGATGTTTTCAATTTCTCTATGATAGGAATATATTCTTTTTTTTCAATATTCTTTTCCCGCATTTCCCTGACCATACTATATAATTCGTTCAAAGGTCTATTCTCTTTGGTCAGGTTGGAGGATTGACTAATATTATTTTTATTTGGTTCTACATTCTTATTATAGGCTGGCCAGTCTGCTGGACCTCCAAATACTGAAATGATCTTTCCCCCGCAGGCCAGATCATATACTCCCCACTCAGGTCTGAACAATAAATGGTCATTTAATGTCACACTGCAATCATTAAAGGAGATCAACAATGGTGTGACATCATTAAAAAATATATTGGTCACGATTCCGGAGACCTTGACCCCATTGGAAAAATGAACATCTACTTTATTATTTTCGAATATTCCCAAACCCTTAAGATCTGCTTGATCCAATTGATGAAGTGATTTATTGATTTCTGATATCTTACCTACTGGTGCCCCAAACCCATCTGCATGATAATCGATACTGTGTCCTGAGATCTCACTATCATTATAAGATAATTGAACGGCCCCCATATATTTGATGTAGGCCAGTTCATCAGTGTCAGTTATCATAATATCTGATAGAACACCTGAAACTTGTAGTCCTGAATCATAAACTGCTGTCGTTATGGTCTCCGCAGTTTTTGCTTTTTCAAGTCCCTGGATCCCCCCCGTTTTGTATGCCATGGTCCCACTGAACTCTTTTAGAACATTTGAAAGCACTTTGAAATCACTTGTTACGAACAACTGTGGTTGTGGCTCGGTAACATCGTAGCCATAATGAATACAATCTATACTCATAGGGATTTTTTTCACTGTGGGGCCAAGACAGTCGTGACTCTCACCCACAGATGAGAGAAGACCTGCACCATATATCTTAGGGTCATCAAGACTACCTACAAGACCGTACTCGGATGTCCACCAGTTCATCCGAGCAAGTTTTGCAGCCTCACTGACCCATACTATAGCCTTTGCTGCTTCATTGAACTCTTTTTCCACCTGTTCTATCTCATCTTGGGTTGAATTTGGATCTTCCTTAAGGTCAGACATTTTCCTGATAACATCGTATAATTCCATATCCTGTTTTGATGCTATAGCTTTGTGGGCCAGTTCGCCATAATTACATAGATAGTCTGCATAATCCGGGTCCGCGATTATCGGAGCATGACCGGCTGCTTCATGAACAATGTCAGGAGCAGGTGTGTAAACTATATGCTCAGCAGTACGCATATCAACAGCGATAGCCAATACCCTTCGCGATAATAGTTCCATAAATGTTGCTGGGGGTATGAATCCTTTGACCGTGGCCGCTCCCCATCCAAACCTATCCAGCTTTTCATCCATTTCATCAACGGACGGAATCCTTTCCAAAGGAATACCTGTTTTTTCTATCCCTCTAAGATATGCTTTATGAGCGTGTTCTTTAAAAAAAGGAACCGATATTTTCATAATGAATCGCCAGACAGCCTGATCTATCGGAGTGTATAAAGAATAATCTTGCTCTACTATATGGGCCAGTAAGTGTTGGGGTAGGCTGTCTCTGGCTTTACTCATATAGTTCAGTGCTATAATTGTATCCCGATCACAAAATTTTTCTTACTATGGCCGTGAATAGGTAAGGCTGAGAAATCTACAAATATTCTACCTATAATACTGGTCTCAATTTTGTTTTTATTGTATACCTTTTCTGCCATTATGAATTCAAACTTTTCTAAATTCGTCCAGTTCTTATATATTGTTCGATTCGAAGATATAATGTTAGAACTTTTATATCCTTCGTATCTTGTTAAAATTCCGGAGTAGCTCAATGGTAGAGCGGGTGGCTGTTAACCACTAGGCTGGGGGTTCGAGTCCCTCCTCCGGAGCGACAGGAACAATTCTTTCTAATAACATGAACCGAACGAACATTCAATATTATTTAATGATATATAGTATGTTTATTTTAGCTTTGATCATGGGTTCCTGTACTAAGTCTTTTGTCCCGCCGGTCGCAGTCAAAAAATCTCATGAGATGCACCTTCATGGGGATACTAGGATAGATAATTATCACTGGATGCGTCTCACTGATGAACAAAAATCTGCTAAGGAACCTGATTCTCAAACAAGTAATGTATTGGATTATATTCATGCAGAACGTTCCTTTACCAAGGGTAGCTTGGCGCACACAGAAACACTGCAGAATGATTTGTTTGATGAGATCGTAGGTCGAATTAAAAAAGACGATGAGTCAGTCCCCTATAAAGATAATGGTTATTATTATTATCGACGTTTTGAAAAAGGTAAAGAATATGCGATCTATTGTCGAAAGGCTGGATCTTTAGATAACAAAGAAGAAGTGATCCTTGATGTGAATGCTCTGGCTGAAGGATATGATTATTTTGCGGTCAGTGGGTTAACAGTTAGTCCTAATAATCAATGGCTATCCTATGGGGTGGATACTCTAAGTAGACGCTTTTATACTATACAGTTCAAAGATCTTTTGACAGGAAAAGTATTGGATCAAACGATTCCCAATACAACAGGCAGTGTGGCCTGGGCAAACGATAATAGCACTGTATTTTATACATCGAAAAATGAAGTAACTCTCCTATCAGAAAAGATCTATCGGCATAAGATAGGCACCGATCATGCCAATGATGAATTGGTGTATACGGAAGATGATAACTCATTTTACATTGGTGTATATCGGTCTAAATCTGGGGAATATATCATTGTCTGGAACAATAGTACCCTGGTAAGTGATTATCATATTCTTCGTGCGGATGATCCGGATAGTGAATTAGTGAACTTTTCACCTCGGGGAACAGAGCACGAATATTCAATTGAGCATTATAAGGATAAGTTCTATATACTTACCAATTGGAAAGCTAAGAATAACCGACTTATGGAAGTATCTGAGAATGCCACGGTTATGGCCAATTGGAAGGAGGTTATTCCTCATCGGTCTGATGTCCACCTATTGAGATTGGAAATGTTCAAGGATCATTTGGTTTTGAGTGAGCGTCGCGATGGTTTAAGAAACCTGCGTATCATGAACCAGAGAACAGGGGGAGACAAATTAATAGAGTTCAATGAACCTACTTACACAGCATATATCTCTATCAATGAGGAGTTCGATACAGACATACTACGTTACTCCTACACATCCATGGTCACACCATCATCTACTTTTGATTATAATATGGATACAGATGAAAGAATACTTCTAAAACAGCGGGAAGTAGTAGGTGGTTATGATCAAGATTCTTACCATTCTGAACGGTTATATGCTCCAGGCCGCGATGGACAACGGATCCCAATTTCTTTGGTCTACCGCAAGGAATTAAAAAAAGATACTCCTCAGAACCTGTTGCTTTATAGTTATGGTTCTTATGGTTCCACGATCGACCCCAGTTTCCGATCAAGTAGACTAAGCCTTCTTGACCGTGGATTTATATTTGCTATAGCCCATATCCGTGGAGGACAGATCTATGGTCGAGAATCATATGACGATGGTAAGATGCTGAATAAGAAAAATACGTTTAAGGATTTTATTGATGCTGGTAAATATTTAATTGATCAGGGGTATACTAACTCTGACCAGCTTTTTTGTGAAGGTGGCAGTGCCGGAGGATTATTGATCGGTGCAGTAGTGAATATGGCTCCGGAGATCTGGAAGGGTGCTATTGCTTCCGTGCCTTTTGTAGATGTTGTTACCACCATGCTGGATGCAAGCATCCCACTTACTTCCAATGAATGGGATGAATGGGGTAACCCGGAAAATGAAGAATATTATAACTATATGTTATCCTATTCACCCTATGACCAAGTGATTGACCGGAAATATCCGAATATGTTGGTTACAACCGGGTTCTTTGATTCTCAGGTACAGTACTGGGAACCTTTAAAATATGTGGCCAAACTAAGGGATCATTGGCAAGGCGAAAATAAACTATACCTACATATGAATATGGATGCAGGTCATGGTGGAAAATCCGGACGGTTCCGACGTTATCGGGAATTAGCGCTGGAGTATGCTTTTATGTTAGACCTGGCAGGTATTAAAAGTTGATTCATTCTTTATAGTTTTAAAATAAGATATTTATATACCACTTTCCTTTTTCCATTCATCACATAGGATCTTATATAATAGACGCTCATTCTCATGTATCTCTTTGTCAAGCATGATCACTTCTCGAAATAATTCCAAATAGGCATCCTTCAGATCGTCATCAATTTTGTTTTTTAGTGACCTACTGATCGATCTAATAAATTTTTTTACTTCATCGATTCCTTTGGACAATACTCCATCTAAGAATTGTGTTCTTAGCATTAACAACTCTTTATCATCATCATCGTATCTTTCTAATATGACCTTGAGATATTTTCTTTCATCTGATGAATAAGCGTAGTCACAATTCGAAATAATATAAGCTATATCGAATAGTACTAATTCCAGAAGATATGCTGATTTGTCGTTCTTACTCATTTATTCTTTGATTCATTTGTTATATGTTGACAATTCACCGGTTGTCTGACCCCATCTATATAACCATCCTTTACCTTAACACCATATGCCATGATACGTACAAGATGTTTATTCAAAACATTATAATTGAATTCGATCTTGGTCTCGATCTCTTCCAGCTTACTTATCAATTCATTCTGTGATAATTGAGAATACTGATTACTTTGATTAGTGGCAGCTACAAATATTAGCATACATACTGTTGCTACTATTCCTCCAATAAATCCTTTTGTATAATTTTTCATGGGTTTGGTCCTTTCTATGATTCATAAATTCTTAAAGATCAAAGGTATGAAACATTAATGACATGTTTCATCGATGTTGCTGTTCTCTATATCGATCAACATTAACAGGTCAATGATATCCATACTTGTATCATAGTTCATATCAGCATTATCCATAAAATCTTCACCATTCATGATAGAATACATCAATACTGATACGTCTTCGGGTGTTATATAACCATCATTATCAAGGTCCCCAATACATGATGAGAAAATGGACCATACAGAGACCGTATTGGGAACCAAGGACTCGTTTCGTCCAATTGTAATATATTTATTTACTCCACTTTCCACAATATCATACATGAATGAATTACTATTTGCCATGGTCGAGCTCCATTCTTCATTCCCAAGGCTATCTATCAGTAACACATATGCCTTATTGTTCAGTACACCCGCGATAGCATATCCTTCTGTAACCGTATTTATGATCGAATAACCAAAATCATTCTGGGCTGTTCCATAGTTCATATGCCATTCATCATTACCAAGAGAATCAATTTTCAGGATAACAATGTCGTTATTTCCATAACCATCGGGAAGGTCCGAATTACCAACCAGAATGTATCCACCATGGTCATCAATAGTGATCATATGAAAGGCTGGATACCCAATATCAAAATACTGTCTTGTCCATAATGAATCTCCGAACTCATTGATCATTGCTACTCTAGATGGTAATGTTAGACCTAAAATAAAACTTCCAGACAATGTTTCTTCTTGGCTGGTGACCACTCCTGAAAAATCCTTTTCCCACATTTCATTCCCTAAAGAATCGATCTTTACAAATTTCCCAGTAATGTTCCCGCTCTGGTATGAATAGCCTGTCAAAGTATACCCACCATCAATAGCTGTCCCGATCGATGTTAGTTCGTTGGCGCTTCCCCATAAGAATGTCGACTGCCAATCTTGTTCACCAGTAGAGTCTGTTTTTATTATACAGAACCTGGACACAGAATTCATTATGTATTTTGCTCCAATAATAAAACCTCCATCGGAAGTGTATTCTATATTAACGCTATTATAAGCGACCCCTGTACTATCGATCATGCGGCTCCATATGACATTCCCCGAAATATCTATCTTCAATAGTCCTAAAACCATTGATAAGGAATCACCATCATCACAAATAAAATCCGCCAGTAAGATAAAATTCTCACTGTTTAGTTTCACAATATCATAGTCCCCAGTCCCTGCAAAACAGCTATCATCAATACTATAATCTCTGGTCCAAAGAGTGTCTATCTCAGCGTGTATGTAAGACAGGGATATATACAACATGAAAAGGAATGACCTTTTCGTTATCGTCCAAGATCTTGCGCTAAGTATATTATACATTATGACTGTCAAATTCTTAGAAAAAAAATGTTCCCCGATATTAACTAATTTTCGAACCACATTTCAGCCCATCAAACCTCCCTGAATATTTTTGTTACAGCACCAACTATCAATCAGGGTTATTGATCAATTTATTCAGTGCCAGTCCAGCTGGAATTAACTGATCATATTTTCCACTGTTTTCTTTTATTTCTAACATTATAGGCAGTTCTCGATCTGCATTTATCATTGCAAAAAAGGAGAAAATAACATCTTTTATCTCATTATGATGAATATCACCTAATGAGAATGATGACTTGCCAGTGTTAAAGATATTCTCGCCATATAACACTGATACACTAACATTTTTTGCTGAACGTTGACCCTTATTCTTTATAATTGCTTTTGCTTCAATTATTTCTGCAGGCTCTATGAGACCGTTGTTGTTTTTAAGGTCATTGATCTTGAGATCCATTATCACAAGCTCTGGATGCGAAAGAGCTTTTGTTCTTATAAAGAACATCCCTGGGGGATAGAGATCGTAGCCATTATATTCAGTAATATTTACTTCAAACTGTATGGTCCCCGATAATAATAGGTCCTCCAATGCAGAAATATGTGTTGTTATAGTTACAATAGAGTCTGGCTCAAGCTCCTGTACTTTTTCACAATCATCTATGTTTATACCCTTGATACTATTTTTGTGATCTATAAACACTTCTAATCCAAAAGCGCTACCGCCCCCTTTGTTGGCAATAGAAAGTGTGATAACTCCTTTTTCACCTGTTTCCAAAAAACGATCTCCGGAAGGCTCTCTAAAACTAATATCTATTGCAAGTTCAGGAGGAAATTCTTCTTTGGGATACTGGCGGTCTTGTCCATTCAAATATGCTTTGACGTCGTCAATAGGCATGGTCTCAATGAGCGAACCATTATACCATTCTCCGGATTTGACTATGACCTTATGAATTGTTATGTATCCCTGTCCGTGTCGCTTGTTATTTTTGAACTCACCTGTATATTTTTCCCCGTTTTTGTGGTAGTAGGTACCAAACCCGTGTATCTCATCCCTTTTGAATGAACCTATATATTTTTCTCCATTTGCAAAGGTAAAGGTTCCTGTTCCTCGTTTGATCCCATCTTTGAACTTGCCAACATATTTATCACCAGTGGGGTGTATCCAGGTGCCGTGGCCGTTTCTCAGACCATTCTTGAATGAACCTATATATTTTTCTCCATTTGCAGGAGAATGATCTCTTTTAGAGGTCTGATCATTCGATATATTTATCTGATCATAGGGCCATAGAAACACCATTATCATGAGAGCTATTTTCATAACAGTTTTAATTTAAGAAAGGTGATCTATTAAAATAATGTTCCTTTTCTGATAAAATTTCAATTGGGCGTCCATAACCAATAGAGAACAGAATGTCCTTAGGATTAGATGAGATATGAGGTCTTTCGTGGTGTAAGAATTATTTCTTTGATTCAGGTGCAGAACGCAGTTTCAATAGCGTGATCTCCGAGGGGACCCCGATTCGTAATGGTGGTCCCCAATAGCCAGTTCCCCGGTTCACATAGATCCATGTTCCATCATGATCATGGAGCCCTGCGGTATACGGGTTCGCCATTCTAACAGCATATACGAAAGGCCAGAATTGACCCCCATGAGTGTGACCAGAAAGCTGTAGGTCCACCCCCACCTTTTTGGCTGCAAAGATACTCGCAGGCTGGTGCGCTAATAATATTTTTGGGAGATCTTTGGGGGCACCGGAAAAGGCTATCTCCGGATCACTGTGATGGTCAGGTTTGATCTGTCTGCTACGGTAGTCGGTGACCCCTCCAAGCGTGAAACTACCTCTACCATTTGAGATAACTTCGTGACTATCAACAAGATTGGTGAACCCTAATCGATCCACTTCATCCAACCATGCATCAACCCCTGAATAATATTCATGGTTTCCGGTAGTGAAATATTTTCCTGTTCGAGCAGAAAGGTCCTTGAGAGGGGCCACTTCTTTGGCAAGATATTTAACAGACCCGTCGACCAGGTCTCCTGTCAGTGCTATTATATCTGGTTCTAAGCGATTGACCTGCTCAACCACTTGTCTTACATATCCACCTTTTACGGTAGGCCCTATATGAAAGTCCGAGATCTGCGCAATAGTAAATCCATCCATTCCTTGATCTAAACCATGAATGGGAATATCTTTTTTAATGACGATTGGTGATTGTGTAGCATTATAGACCCCTTTAGCAGTAGCGGTACCTGTGATCGCTAAGATGCCGACCCCAGTGACTTTTTGGATGAATTCCCGTCGGCTTGGATCTATTGGCTCGTGGTGGGCATACCCTAAAAGACCGGCCACTTTTTGGCCCATACTTAGAACAGCAAACATCGTGTCCTTGGCCAGTATAGCAAAAAATGTGAGCACAAAGAAACCAAGGCTGATGTAACCGGCCCATGAGAACCAATCTATCAGATCATTCTCAACACCGCGGGACCGAAAGGCAATGGGGATCATAGGAAGAACAATAGCTACAGGAATTATTCCCCAGACAAATAATCTTAAAGGGTCACTCAAGCCTAACGCAGGGATAATTCTCCAGCCAACCACTCCATGAATGATAGACAATAATAATAATGCAACAATAAAGAAAAGGATCATAGATCTATTCTATTTATTATTAAAAAGGATAATGTAAGGTTCAATGTCTGGTACACTGTTGGTATCATGGATCTTATTCTTTTAAGTGAAAGGTAAAAGCACAGGAGTTTCTCGTTTGTATCTTTGGTATTCTTCATTTGTACCCCATTTTTCGTCTGCTCTGGATTCAAGCATATTAATTCCACTGACCTTTGTTAGCAATAAATAAACAAATATTGGGGAGATCAGGGTCACGAACTGCCAGCCATGGAGGATTGGAAATGAGATACATGCGATGCCGAACCATAGTGTTATCTCACCAAAGTAGTTTGGGTGTCTTGAAATGGACCATAGACCACTCTTAATGAATTTCCCATTGTTCAGGGGATCAGCACGGAATCTTTTCTTTTGCTCATCAGATATAACTTCTACGGTGAAACCAAAAAGCCACAAACCTGTACCAAGATAGAAATAGATATCCCCAAAAAACGGGTCATTGATCGTGATCATTGTCAAGGCATTAGCGGAAGTTATAAATACCCATACTGCGGATAGGGTCCAGGCAAATAAAAATCTTGAGAAGGAAGTTCTGATATTTTCAAAGCGTTTGTCCTCTCCATCTTTCTTGATCCGCTGAAACAGAAACAGTCCGAGCCTTAGTGTCCAAATAGTTATAAAAGAGATCATGAAATAGGACCTTAACGAAATATCCTTTCCACTCTGTACGGTAAGATATAACGTTATATAGGTACATGTTAGATATGCTATAGTGCCAGTAAGATCGTAATATTTTTCAGATCTAAGGAAAAATGATGGAATGAATATCAACCAATGGATCACAAAACAGATGACCATTGAAAACAGTAGGATCGGTATCCCATACCAATGGGCACCATCGTGCAAGCCTGCTAACCCAATAAGACTTGTGAATATTAGCATGAACAAGATACTGACATAATCAACTGTTCTATGATTTCTATCCATTCTGTTAATAAACCACCTTTATCATTTTAAGCATACGGTATAATAAATATCCGATGTCAATTTCAAACCATCGTTTCCCGAAATTTGGGCTGGTAGGTTCTTTATGATGATTATTCTGGTAAAGTTCTCCCATCATTAGAAGATCTATGGGTAAGGTGTTCTTTGAATTATCCTTGAGGGAATAGTAGTTCCTGTAACCAGCTTTATGACCAAACCAATTGACAATACTACCATGTATAGGTCCCATGAAAATATGTATTGGCAAAAGAAGATATTGCCAAGCAGTGGTAGCAAATGTCGCATAAAGACCAACATAGAGGCCAATGAACAGAACCCTGATTAAGAACTTATTAGTGAATTTTTCGAACCTTTCCCATTTAGGAATACCCTTTTCATATTCCCCATGATTAGCATCACCTTTTAGAATGGACCAGTATCTGGAAAATGTAACAAAATTCATCCGGATGATGTTACCCGTTTGAGCTGGTGAATGTGGATCATCAATTGTATCGCTGTGGGCATGATGTAAACGGTGTAGAATACCATAGGCCCGTGGATTGAGAAATGATGACCCCTGGAAAATAAAGGTCAATACAAAAAAGATCCTCTCCGTTGATTTTGACATCTTGAACATACCGTGTGATACATAACGATGGAGAAAAAATGTCTGGAAAAATAAGGAGGTATACCAGTGTACCACAAATATCCATAAAATAGTCATTTATTAAAACCTTTATCCACTATGTGTTCTTTTGGAATAGGTAATGGGAAACTCCCCATTCGGTACCCTGGTTAAATCCAAATAGTTCTTCACAGGCCATGAAGAATATGCGCCAGCGCTGTAACCAAATATAGGATCGTTCATTTCCATAGGTGTTCTTGAATAGCTCTAAAACATCTTTTTTATTCAATTCAAGCTTTTTAAGCCAAGCTGCAGAGGTACGCTGGTAGTGTTCTCCCCCTAATCGCCAGGTCTTTTTGATACTTAGATCATCTTGAAAATAAAGCAATAACTGGTGTGATGGCATTAGCCCACCTGAGAAGAACATTCGTCCCATCCAGTCTGCTGTACCCTTATCTTCAAAAGGGTAGACAAGGTTTGAATGGGAAAATATATGGATGAACAATTTGCCTTCTTTTCTTAGCCAAGTTTCGATACGACATAGTAATGCTTTATAGTTGCGCATATGTTCAAACATTTCGATTGACACCACTCGGTCGAATTTTCTTTCAATTGAGAACGCATTCATATCAGCAATTATAACTTGAACATTTTCCAGGCCATTCTCTTTACACTTATTTTTTATGTACTGTTGCTGATCCTGTGAATTACTTACTGCTGTTATAGAAGCGGCTGGGAATATTTTTGATAGGTAGAGTGTGAGAGAACCCCATCCACAACCCAGGTCCAGAATATCCTGGCCATCACGTAATTGAGCACGCTGACAATAAAGATCCAGCATTGCCTTTTCAGATCCATCCAGGGAATGTACCCCATTTGGCCAGTAGCCAGAGCTGTATTTCAGGTTCTTTCCTAAGATCAGCTCAAAGAATGATGCGGGAACCTCATAGTGTTGTTCATTTGCCTTTTCAGGCACCAGTGCAATGGGGCTCTTCTTGAGCGTTTCAACCCATTTTTGATGGTGTTTTTCCACTTCTTCGGGTGTCTTTTGTTTGGCCCAGGACAAGCGTCGTTGTTGAAATCTTCGAATCCCTAATCGTATGAGACTGTCAGGCAAGATTCCTTTTTCAGCCCAGGATATCATTCTTTCTATCATTACTTTATCTACCGCTCAATATTCGATCTTGACCTTGCGATGACCTGGTTTTGCCATGATCATTTGTACGTCTCCAATGAAATGTTCTCGGAACCCAGCCTCACAGTAAATAAAATAAAATTCCCATAGTCTGATGAAAGTATCAGAAAAACCCAAGTTTTTAATTTCCGGTATAACGTTCATGAACCGCTCACGCCAAGATTTTAACGTAGTACCATAATGACGGGTGATATCCTCTAAGTGTACGAGTGTGAGATCCGTATGCTGTTTCATATTCTCAATAATATTTGCAATGGAAATAAGATTGGACCCTGGGAAGATGTACTTCTTGATAAAATCGACTCGCCTAATATGTGTTTCAAAACCTTGGTCTGCATATGTGATTCCCTGAATAGCCATCATTCCATCCTTTTCTAAAAGCCGGGAACAGGTTTTGATATACTCTGGAATATATTTGACTCCCACCGCTTCTATCATTTCAATAGATACCAGTTTCGAGAATTTCCCTTCCAAGAGACGATAATCTTTTTTTAATAGAGTGATCTTTTTTTCAAGGCCATTCTGTAGGATCAAATTCTGCACATACTGGTATTGTGCGTCAGAAATGGTTGTTGTTGTTACATGGCAGTCATAATTCTTAGTAGCATGGATCGCAAAACTTCCCCAGCCCGTTCCGATCTCTATCACTCTATCATTTTCATCCAGTCTCAACTTACGACAGACTCGGTCCAGTTTTTCTATGGAAGCTTGTGCCAAAGACAGATCTTGTGGCTCGAATATAGCACAGGAGTAGGTCATGGTCTCATCCAGCCAGAGTTTGTAGAAATCATTGCTCAGATCATAGTGTGCCAGGATGTTGGCCCGGCTACCTTTTAGTGTATTCTGTCGTGATCGATGGATCAGGGAATTGATAGGCTTTATAAAACGGGTTATTCCTTTGTCTATGTTCTGGAGCTGTTCTTTGTTTCTTGACATGATTCGCATCAATCCTACCATATTGTCTGATGACCAATAGCCTGCTGTGTAAGCTTCTGCAGCACCGATGGCTCCACCAGTGCCTAATAAGACATAGAACTCTGGAGAGTGCACCTGAAGTGTTGCCCGAAGATCTGAATTCTTGTTACCAAATTCTTCTTTTTCTGTGCCATCCTGTAGAAGGATATAACCCGTATCTAATTTGGAGAATTGTCTGATCAAACCTTTACGAAATATCTTTATTATAAAGCTATTCCCGCCTTTTGTATTGATACCATCTGCCAAACTATCGATTGATCTATCCATGGTGTTTTCCTGCTTTTAATTTTTCTGGGTGGGTAAAGAATGTTGCTCCTTTTAGCCATAATTTTGCAGCCTGCCAATGTATCTGCAGA